>Ga0187819_10001787_pt1 | contig 11185 bp, 10 predicted proteins | sample NC_wetland_sal_i_15_FD_132411 | JGI IMG/M metagenome (GOLD analysis project Ga0187819, IMG submission 132411) | Wetland sediment microbial communities from Neuse River Estuary, North Carolina, USA - SO4_4 | ecosystem: Environmental > Aquatic > Freshwater > Wetlands > Sediment | place: USA... | reverse complement strand
CTGGCGCTTTCATCGCGTACGGAATCCACCTAAAAATATCTTCGAGATCATTCTTCGCCGCGTCCCAAAACAATTCCGCGTGTTCATGCCGAATGGGTTCGAGCCGGACGACGGTCCCTACCAAAGTAACCGGAACAGCTATATTCAGCGGGCTGATGGCTAAGCTCATGCATCTTTCCTTCGTGTAACTTCGTGTCCTGCGTGGTTTATGATTTTGCTTCTATTATCTTGCATCTTGTGCCCATTTCAGGCATCTCTACTACGGCGCGACCTCTGCCTTCGTTTCTGTTGCTTTGGGGTAATCTCACAAAGAATGCTTTCGAACGTCCAACTCTCTGTTAGGCAGCAGATACTAACCTTACGTTGTCAGGAGCCCTGTCAGTGAAGGCGCACTGTCTTCCATTCTCGCAAATCCCGCACACCACGCGCCTTTTCACCGATTTTCTGGCATATTCTCCCCCAATCCAGCCTTTCTATCCCAGATCGCCCTACTTCGCCGAATGGCTGAACCAGGAATCCGCAAAGATTTCCTACGACGCCTCTCGCCGCGAGCGAGTCACTGCCGTCCTTGAACGCCAAAACAAATCCTGGACCGCCTCCGCCAAGACGCTAGCCAATCTTGACCGCCTGCGCAAAGGCGCCACAGCCGTCGTGACCGGGCAGCAAGTCGGACTCCTCGGCGGACCGATGTTCGCCATCTACAAGGCGCTCACCGCCGTCAAATTAGCCGAAGAAGCGACGGCAAGCGGAGTCGAGTCGGTCCCGGTCTTCTGGCTCGCCACCTACGATCACGATCTTGCCGAAGTCAATCACGTCTCCATCCCCGGACCCGACGGCGCGCTTCAAGTTCTCACCACACCCAGTCACGATGTTCCCGGCGCCCCGGTCGCTGCTGTACGTTTCGGCGACGAAATAACACCCGTGGTCGAGCAAGCGGTGGCCTTGATCGGCGATGGCGAAGTCGCACAGTTCCTTCGAGAATCGTACCGTCCCGGCGAATCTCTAGGCACGGCCTTCGCCCGCTTCTATGCTCGCATCTTTGCCGACTGGGGTGTAATTCTGCTCGACGCCTCCGACAGCGAGTTCGCGCGCATTGCGGAACCGATCTATCACTCGGCCGTCGAACGCGCTGGCGAACTCGCAGCCGCACTGCTCGAACGCGGCCAGGCACTGGAAGCGGCTGGCTATCACCAGCAGGTGAAGGTGACCGAATCCTCGGTGTTGTTGTTCACCACGCGGCATGGCGCCCGCACGCCAATCTCTCGGCGCAATCACGGTGGAGTCGCAGAATTCGTAATTGACGGCGAAGCCGCTGCAGAAAAGCTCTCGCCATCGGATCTGCTGGCCCAGATCAGCGCGCATCCCGAGCACTTCAGCCCCAACGTGCTGCTCCGTCCCATCATGCAGGATTATCTTCTGCCCACTCTGGCCTATACCGGAGGCGCCGCCGAGACCGCATATTTCGCGCAGGCCGGCGCGGTCTACGAAGCTCTTCTCGGCCGCGTCACCCCGATCGTTCCTCGCTTCTCGGCCACGATCATTGAGTCGAAAATGCAGCGCCTGCTTGAGCGTCACGAACTCGCTGTGACCGACGCCTTCGACGGTCCTGAGGCATTGCGCCGAAAGATTGCAGCCAGAAACCTGCCAGACGATCTGCAAGCCGCGTTCGAAACCGCGAAGCGGTCTTTCGATGCAAATCTATCTGCAGTAAAAGAGAAGCTGGAGAAACTCGATCGCACCCTGGTCGACGCCGCCGAGACTGCGCGTTCCAAAATGCAGCATCAACTCGAAAAACTCTATTCTCAGGCGGCACGTGCCGAAGCCCAAAAAGGCGAGCTAGTAACCCGCCACGCAGCCAATCTCAGCGACGCACTCTATCCCGACAAAGGCCTGCAGGAGCGCGCCTTCGGCGGCGTCTACTTCTTGGCGCGCTACGGCCGCGATCTCCTGAACCAGCTTCACGACGCGATTCACTCCGACTGCCACGACCACCAGGTCATCGAGCTCTAGCGTCGGCACTCATTTCTGACGACTCAACATCGACTGGATATCACCCCGAAGCTGAGCGTAAGCCGCATCACTGAGCGGTCCGTGCTTTTGCTCAACGATCTGGCCCGCGCCGTCCAGCATCACAAGATAGGCATCGTCAGATTCCTTATAGCTCACGAGTTTTTTCAGTTCTGCCTCGCCATGCAAGATGGGCACAAAGTGGTCGCGCATGTTTTCGCGCACACCTTTCCTCATCGACGAGATCACCATCCCGCGGACAAATCCCGGCACACTTTCCAGCACCGGCAGCTGATAGAGTTCTAATCTCGCCTGAGTCCCAAAATCTGAAAATATCCTGTCAGCCCACGCCTTGGTCGCTTCCTTCGAGGCCTTCGTGAATCCGAAGATGAGAACGGCAATCTTGCCCTTCGCCGCCTCCGGCAACACAACCTTGCCGCCAGATAGGCTCTCGCCCTCGACCATCGGCATCTGCTGGGCGCTCTGTGCCGGCGCAGAAATGACTAAGAAAAAAACACAAAGAAATCGACCCATTCGAATCATATTCCTCCCAGCTATTCGGCCGCGACAGTCGCGCCGGCGACCCGCCGGCTGTCGCGAGGGCAGCTTGCCCTCGCTCGCGGCGGACGGAACCCATGCCGATGATTACTGAGGCGCCAGTCGCTACTTACTCTCGCTGGTAGCCAGATAAGTCCCCAGCCCAATCATGATCGCGCCCGTCAGCGTTCTCTGCCGCCGCCGGAACTTCGCCGAGGACCGAATCCGCTCTCCCAGCGGCCCGGCCAGCGCAATCACGATGAGATCCGCCGTCGTATTCATCACCACCGAGATCGTTCCCAAAGTCACGAACTGCAAGAAAACATGCCCATGCGACCGATCCACGAACTGTGGAATGAATGAAAGAAAAAACAAAGCCGTCTTGGGATTGAGCACCTCCGTAGCCACTCCTTGCCACAGCGGATTCCGCGCCGGCCTCACATCCTGCTGAATCTCCACGGCAGTCGAACTCTCTCTGCGGGCATCGAAAATCATCCGCACGCCAAGAAAACACAGGTAAGCCGCCCCCACATACTTCACCACCGCAAACGCAGCGGCCGACTTCGCCAGGATGATCGAGATCCCCAGCGCCGCGGCAAACACATGTACCATCCCGCCAAGGAATGTTCCCAGCGCCGACAGAACTCCCTCCCGTTTTCCGCCGGCAAGACAGCGCGCCAGAACGTAAAGCATCCCCGGCCCCGGAGCGACCGCCAACAATACCGCCGCCGTCAAGAAAAGAAAAAATCGTGTTGAGTCAACCATGCTGATCTGCCCCTGATGCGAATCTGTCATGCTGAGCGAGGATTGAGCAAAGCGCAGCGAAGCTCAACCGCAGTCGAAGCATCCCTACCGCAAGCACGAACCCCACCACTAGCCCTCAACCCAAGTCACCCTTCGTGCCCCAGCCAGCTTTCCAACTCGCGCAGCGATTCCACCCGCGGCAACTCCCGTCCCCGGTACGCCCCCGCCACATCGAAAAGCACGGCCTGCATCCCGGCGTTGCGCGCGCCCACATAATCAACCGAGTAAACGTCGCCCACATAAAGACTCTCCGCCGGATCAGCTTTCATCTCGCGCAGCGCCGCGGCAAAGATCGCCGGATGCGGTTTCTCCTGGCCAACATTTCCTGAGTCGGTGATGCTGGCAAAACAATCTACAATCCCGCAACGTCGCAGCACGGCATCAATCCGGCCATCGGCATTCGAAATCACCGCAATCGCGTACTGCTCCCGAATCCGTTCCAGCGCCGCGCGCGTTCCCGGCAGAATCTGGTCCCAGTTAGCCGAATTCTGCGTGTTCTCGACGATCGCAGCGCGCACGCGGTCGTCCAGCGCGTTCGCCTCTTGCAGCAGATAAGTGTGAAACGTCCACCAGAAGCCATGGTCGATCTTGCCGCTGATCAGCCCCTGATCGAATTCCTTCTTGGTGCGCCGCTCCAACGCCTGCCAGGCCGCAAGCGTCGGATGCTTGTCCTCCGGCAGCGGCGCCAGCATCCGCGCGCGATTGGGAAAGAGCAGCGTATTACCTACATCGAAAAAAACGTAGCGCGGTTTCGCCATGAATCCATATTACCCAATGCCGACGCGTCCAGAAGCCCCTCTTCGCCGGAAGATTGACTGTCCCTCCCAAAAAAGATGTAATATGCAAATCTCAGGTACGCCTGAAGTTGGCATCCAGAGAGCCTTCCGCCAATGGCGCTTGCGACCGTCACATTGATCTCCGGCGTCACCCGAACCACGCGGGCTGTGATCGCCGTCTATCCGGTCGCGCGCGCGTCCGCCGCCGTCGTTTTCAGCATAGCCGTCGCAATCTTTTATCGTGGCTCGCGGCAAGATGTTTACAACATCCTCTGGGCCGTCGTCTTCGGCTTCGCGACACTCAACATTCTCAGTCTCGCCGCTCGCCGCATGGAGCCAGCCAAACGTGGCCTGTCTTTCGGTGAACTGATGGCCGTCGCGGTCGTCCTCGTCTCAGTCTTCCTGCTGGGATGGGAGATGCTCAGCCTGTTCCACATCTTCCCCATCAAACTGCAGCACTAAGCAGGGATTAGGGACTAAGGGTCAGGGACCAGTTCTTACGCCCCCGGACCTCCATACCGTCTCTGACCTCTGCCCCTCCCTAGCCCCTAGCCCTCCCTAGACCCTGATCCCTAACCCCTGTTTTGCGGTATCATTCGCCTAGATGGCGAAGCGTCCACCCAATTTCGAAGTGACTTGCCCCTGCTGCAGCGCCGTGCTAAAAATCGACGCCGAGACTCGCGCCGTGATCGCCCACACCGCCGCCGTAAAGCCAAGGACTTTCAGTGACATGGAGGCCGCAGCCAAGGCCATGCGCGAGCAGGACAGCCGCCGCGAATCGATTTTCCAGCAGTCGGTCGAAGCGCAGAAACACGCCTCGGACCTGCTCGAAAAGAAATTCCAGGAAGCTCTGAAGAAGGCCAAAGAAACTCCCGACACCGGCAAGCCCATCCGGGATTTCGATCTCGACTGATTCATGCCCGACGCCGCGCGCATGAATCGCCCTCTGCTTCTCGGCCACCGCGGCGCACGTGCCTGCAAGTCGATTTCGGAAAATACCATTGCCTCATTCGATCAGGCCCTGGCCGACGGCTGCGACGGATTCGAATTCGACGTGCGTCTCACGGCCGACGAAGAGGCGGTGGTCTGCCATGACCCGAAGGCCGCCGGATTCCACGTTTCCCGCGCAACGGCGAAGCAACTTTCCCACTTGCCGCGGCTGCGGGATGTTCTGCAGCGCTACCGTGATTCGTTTCTCGACATTGAACTCAAGGTCAAGGGTCTGGAGAGAATCACGCTCGACCTGTTCCTCAGGCTCAAGCCACGCCGGGGTTTCGTCGTCTCATCCTTTGTCCCCGGAGTGCTGAAATCCGTCTATGCCCTGGACGCCAGCGTTCCACTCGGCCTGATCTGTGAGTTCGAAACCCAGCAACGCCTGTGGAGCGAACTTCCGGTCCAATACGTGATTCCCCATCAGGCTCTGGTTGAACCGGGGTTGGTGCAAAGAATAAAAGGAGCGGGAAAGAAGATCCTCGTCTGGACCGTCAACAATCCTGCGGACATGCGCCGCCTCCGCGACCTCGGGGTGGACGGCATCATCTCCGACGACACAAAGTTGCTCCGTCAGACCTTGGCTGGGTAACCGCCGCATGCAGTACCGCGACCAGTCGAAGCGACCCTGCCGAGAAACAGAAAGGCCCGACGCTCGGTCGGGCCAGCTTTTCATTCTAATTGTTTGGCGCGATTTACTGCGCACTCGCCGCAGCTGCACTCCCCGCCGACATCGCAGCCTTCGCTTCCTTGATCCCCGACTGAATCAGTTGCTCCCAATCCAGATGCGGAATGGGTGACTTCGCCGCCGCCTGATAAAGAGCCAATGCATCCTGCGGCCGATTCAACTTCTTCAGGCACAACCGCGCTGCGCTGAGCTGCGCCGTCAGCGCTTGCCGCTCCGTCGGATACGCCTTCGCCAGTTCCTGATACTCGGTGAACGCGCGGTCAAACTCCTGCAGTTCTTCTGCGCCCTTGCAGAGTTCAAGCCAAGTCGAAGCAGGCATCTTGCCCCCACCCGCATCGACGAACTCCGCGTAATCCTGAAACGCCGCTTCGATCGCATGCGCCTTCAAGTGCAGACTGCAGGTCTTGACGCTCGCCTCCAACAAAGCCTTAGTATTCCCTTGCCGCGTGTGGATCTGCCGCAGCAGGGCCCAGGCATCGAGCGAGTTCGGCTTCACTGCCACGTAGTTCGTCAACAGCTGCAATGCTTCGTCGAGCTGGCCCTGCTCCATCATCGCGCTGGCCTGTTCCAGTTCAGGATCATTGGTCCAGCCAATCTTCTCTTCAATGGCCTGGTTCGCCTTGTGCTCCAGTCCCGAATACTGAATCGCCACTCCGACCAGCGCTCCAAAAATGAAACCGCCCACGTGCGCCCAATGCGCCACGCCATCCTCGCCAAACAGCGCGCCAGAGAAAATTTCCATGGCCAGCCAACCCGGCAACAGCCAATACGCCGATGCTTTGAATCGAAAATAGCGGAAGGGATTTCCCGTGCGAATGAGCTTGGTGATGCTCAGCCACAGCACCCAGAGCATCTCGATCTTCATCTTGGGGAAGCGCACCAAAAACGCCCCCATCAGCGCCGCTACCGCGCCTGACGCGCCGACCGCTGGTATGGTGTCCCCTGGATTCGCCCACGCGTGAATCTGCAGTGCCGCTGCCCCGGCGATCAAGTAGAACGCCGGATAGATCCCGCGCCCCCATACGTCTTCCAGTACAAATCCCGCCAGCCACAGGAACCACATGTTGCCGATCAAGTGCATCCAGCCGCCATGCAGAAAATTTGCCGTCAGATAGCTGATCGCACTCGGATGCGCCGGAACGAACGCATACTTGTCGTCAATCGACGAGGACTTGAGCTGTACATACTCCGTGTTGAGTCGATCCATCTCCGCCTGCAGCTCTTCAGGATCCTCCACGGTTCTGATCTTGGCGTCGAACGGGTTGATGATCTCGCGACGCGGACTCTGCACCTCTTTCCACGCATCGGGATCGCTTTTCTTGAATCTATCGACCAGCCCTTGCTCCTCCGGCTGCATCTTCAGCTCGGGATGCATTGCGGCCAGAATAATGATGTCAGCTTGGACTTCGCTTCGCTGCTCGGAATTGTCTTTCACTGCGAAATTCGTAAAGAGAAATACCACGGTATTGATCGCGATGAGTGAAAGGGTGACTACCGGCCAGCGCCGGGCCGACATATTCTCGTGTTTGATTGGAAGCAGCAACATCGCACTTCGCCCCTGAGCTCGCAGGAATCCAGCTGTGTCTGCGCCAGTTTAGTGTTGGGGAGAAGTCATTCCCAGATGACTCAAGTCCGTGAACAATCTTTAGTAACCAAGAGGGAAGTAGCCAGTAGGAAAGTAGCGCCGGCGTCCTCGCCGGCTGTCGCGGGGGCGTCTCGCCCTCGCAGCTGAAAGCCGCAGATCGCCGACCGTCTTTAATCCGCTGCAGCCTCTAGGGCAGAACTATTCCGTGCGGGCCGCTGCAAAAACGCCGCCCGCTCCACCTCAAACGCTTCCAGATTCGCGCCAAACTCCTGCTCGTTCCACCCCATTACCGCGCCAATGCGCAGCGCCGCCTCGCGGCTGCAGGATTCCGACCAGCAAGCTCCTAGCGCCACCGGAACCCGCCGCAGCAGCACGTCGCCCAGAGTCACGGCAAATTCCTTTCGGTAGGCTTCAACCACTTCGGCCACAATGTGCGAGGTATGCGGACAGATCGGCGCCCGCAGTTCGGCGCTGACCAGCGCCATACGGGAAATGTCCATAGCCCGCTGCCCATGCCACTCCATCATGCCGCGGGCGGTCTCTTCGCTCACCGACCCCGCTCGCGCGATCTCGATTACTTCCTGGTCGAGCATCGGATCGAGTGCGCTTCCCGGCCCAACCGCGACCGCTTTCGGTTCCTCGACCACGAGCCCAATCTTCCGCGCACATTCCCGCGCCAGCGAAGCCGCAGTCGTCAATTTGCCGCCGATAACTGAAATCAGCCGCGTCGCGCCTTCGTCAGAATGATCGTGCAGAAAATGGCGCCGAGTCACCGCCGAGGGCTTATCCCCTGGCGAGTTCGGCAACGGACGTACGCCGGCAAACGCATATTTGATGTCGTTTATCGACAGCTTCGCCTTGGGAAATAAAGTGGTCGCCGTGCGCAGCAGATATTCCACTTCCTCCTGCGATGGCGCAGTCTTCGCCGGATCGCCCGTATCCGGAACTTCCGTCGTTCCCACCAGCATCTGCTCGTTCCACGGCAAAACGAATACCGGACGCCCATCCGCCGCCTCGGTGTACAAAGCTGCCACGGGAGCGCCCGAGAACCTCGGCAGAACAATATGCGATCCGCGCACTCCGCCCAGCATCGGCTTGCTGGTGCGAACGGTCGAACGCTGGCAGAGCCGGTCCGCCCACGGTCCAGTACAATTCACAATCCATCCCGCGTCGACCCGATGATCTTTTCCGCTCGTGCGGTCGCGCAACAGCACACCCCGCGCCCGTCCCTGAGTAATGTCGACCGCCAGTACCTCACAGTGATTGCGGACCACCGCTCCTGCCTCGACCGCCTCCGTCAACCACTCGGCTACCAGACGCTCGGGAAACTCGCATTGCGCATCTTCGTAATTCAGCATCAGCCACTGATGCCCGGCGTCGAGTGCGCGCTGCACCCGCGCCATCTCCATCTCGCTCAGGTCCGGCGCTTTTTTGCCAGCGATCCGGTGATAAAGCCACAATCCGGCCCGCACCTTCATCGCGCTGCGCTGGCTCGTCTCGTTTAACAGAAAAAGGAAGTGAACCGGATGCACCAGATGCGATCGTTCCCGCAGCAGCCGATCGCGTTCCCGCACCGACTCTCGCACCAGGTCAAGCTCGCCGTGTTCCAAATAGCGCAGGCCGCCATGAATGATCCGCGTCGACCGGCTCGTGACCCCCGAGGCAAAGTCGTTCTGCTCGACCAGCAATACACGTTTCCCCGCCCGAGCACACTCCCGTGCGACGGCCACGCCATTGATCCCTCCCCCGATGACCACCACATGAAAGTGCTGGCCTTCTAAAGAGGATCGAGGTTTGACTGCTAAAGCCATGTATTCACGCTAGATACGGGAGGTGCCAGAAACCGCCGGACACGGAAAAGTGGGCCGATGACACGCCTACTTCTGGTTCATTTTGCACCTCTCCCCAAAGGAGATGAAGGTGACGATGGTCCAATCGTACGCCAGCCATCAAAATGATGCCGAAAGTAACCGTAGCGCAGGCGTCCCGCCGGCTGTAGCGAGGGCGTCTCGCCCGCGCAGCAGATGGCACCGTGCTGCCAGTTCGTTTTTTGAGGCGATCCCAGACCCTACGCGGTCTTCCGCCCCGCGTTGCTTCGCTCCTCCGCTGTCATTTACATTGGTTGCCGAATGCTCACCACAGAAGAACGTTTCGCACGAGCCGTCGCTATCATGGAGCGCCTTCGCGCCCCCGGCGGCTGCCCCTGGGACCGCGAGCAGACCTTCGACTCCATCAAGCCCTACACCCTCGAGGAGACCTACGAAGTCCTCGAAGCCATCGACAATCGCGACTGGCCCGAACTCGCCGGAGAACTCGGGGACCTACTTCTGCAGGTTCTTTTCTATGCCGAAATGGCGAAGGAACAGTCATCGTTTTCCATCGACGATGTTCTCGACCGCCTCTCGACCAAGCTCATCAATCGCCATCCCCACGTCTTCGGCGACGTGAAGGCCGACACTTCCGCCGAGGTAAAACGCAACTGGGAAGCGCTCAAAGTAGAAGAGAGAAAAAAGAAGGAGAATGCTACAGATACAAACTCGCCGGAAGACGCCGCTCCCGCCAAGCCTGAAAAGCATTCCATCCTCGCCGGAGTTTCTTCCGCTATGCCGTCGCTGCTCGAAGCCTACAAACTCAGCTCCCGCGCTGCGCAAGCCGGATTCGATTGGCCCAACATAGAAGGCCTCTTCGACAAGCTGCACGAAGAGACCAACGAACTCCGCGAACACCTCAAGGAATTTCCCGCCCCCGGCCCGCACCCGCAGGGCCGCGGAGTGGCCGGTTCCGGCCGAACGTCCATCCCAGAGGCTTTGCAAGCGCGCCTCGAAGAAGAAGTCGGCGACCTGTTTTTCGTCCTCGTCAACATCGCGCGCTATCTCTCGCTCGATCCCGAATCCGCCCTGCGCAAAACCAACCGCAAGTTCAAGCGCCGCTTTCAGTGGATGGAATCCCGCCTCCACGAATCCGGCCGCACCGCCGATCAGGCATCGATGGATGAGCTCGAATCCTTGTGGCAGCAAGCCAAAGCTCTCGAGAGAAACAAATCAGAGAAGCCGGCCGCGGAGAAAAGCGCGTGACCGCCGATTCGATCGAACTCCGCCGCTGTCACGGCATCGAAGAATTCCGCGCCTGCGTCGCCCTCCAGAAAGAAGTCTGGAACTTCACCGACGCCGAACTCGTTCCCTTGCGCATGTTCGTCGTCGCCGACAAGGTCGGAGGCCAGGTCATGGGCGCCTTCGACGGCCACGTCATGGTCGGCTTCGCGCTCTCCGTCCCCGGCACGCGCTCCGGCCACATTTACCTGCACTCGCACATGCTGGCCGTCCGCAAAGACCATCGCAACAGCGGCCTCGGACGTCGCCTCAAACTCATGCAGCGCGAAGACGCCCTCGCTCGTGGGATCGACCTCATCGAATGGACCTTCGATCCCCTCGAAATCAAGAACGCCTATCTCAACCTCGAGAAATTAGGAGCAATCTCCCGGCGCTATAACATCAACCAATATGGGATCACCTCGTCGCCCCTACAAGGAGGTCTGCCGAGCGACCGCCTCATCGCCGAATGGTGGCTGAAATCCAAGCGCGTCGAAACCCTGCTGGCTACGGGAAAGAATCCGTCGATTCAAACTGAATCGACGATTGTAGTCCCCGGTCAGATCTATGATTGGAAGGCCGCCCCCGAAAGCCGCGGCAAGGCGCAACAGGTCCAGGAGCGCAATCGCGAAAAGTTCCTGCGCGCCTTCGCCGAGGGATTATCCGTCCTGGGCTACGAGCGCGATCCCGAAGGCAACGGCAAGTTCCT
>Ga0187819_10001786_pt1 | contig 11186 bp, 7 predicted proteins | sample NC_wetland_sal_i_15_FD_132411 | JGI IMG/M metagenome (GOLD analysis project Ga0187819, IMG submission 132411) | Wetland sediment microbial communities from Neuse River Estuary, North Carolina, USA - SO4_4 | ecosystem: Environmental > Aquatic > Freshwater > Wetlands > Sediment | place: USA: North... | reverse complement strand
CCCGTCATACAAATCGACGAGCTTCTTGTCTTCGGCGTTCGGCGGGCCCCAGTGGCTGGGATAAAACCATCCGCTGAGAAACTTGAGTTCGATGGCGTGAAACGCGCCCGACCCTTCGTAGAACTTCGATCTTGCCGGATGAAATAGTACACCCACGTTTTCTGTCCCGCACCAGCAGTATTCTTGGCGATGACATAGACGGAATTACCAAACTCGTAGTCCGTGTCAAAGGCAATGAAGGCGGCGCGAGTATCTGCATCCGAGGTCGCCGGATACATGCGAAAAATTTCGTCAGCGACGGCATCGTTCACAAATTCGCTCTTCAGGAAAGCCTTGTAATTGGCCAAAGTTGGGGGGCCGTGCAGCGTCTCCTCGACGACAGTTGTCGCTTCATCCGCGTTGCTGCCGACGATCACTGGCACCTTGGTCTGTCGGCCTTGCGCAAAGATAGTTGCCGGCTGCTCGGGCAGCACCCAGCCATCTATGACGCTTTCGATGTCGAAGTTGACTGAGCTGTCGTGGTCGGAGACAGCGATAATTTCTCTCGGGCTTTTCGCGCGAAGTTTTGCCAATGCATCGGGACCCTCCGCAATGCCGAGATCCCGCATCAGGCGCAACCCTATCTCTTCGGCCGTCCCGACTCCGCCTTCATAGTGGGATGAAGTTTTCAACTCAGGAGAGATAGTATCGGCACAGCCCAGGCTTTGCATGATGCCTTGTTGAAACAGTCCCTGTGCCAACGGCGAGGACATCAGGAAACAGACCATCATTCCACCCGAGGACTCGCCGAAGATGGTGACTCTTGCGGGGTCTCCTCCGAACTTTGAGATGTTGCGCTGAATCCATTTCAGAGCCGCGATCAGATCAAGAATCCCATAATTCCCCGAGGCGTGGTGTAGGGATTCCACTGTAAGTACGGGATGGGCCATGAAGCCGAGCGCGCCTACGCGATAGTTTGTGCTGACAAAAACAACTCCTTTTCGCGCCAGCGTCGGCCCTGCAGGCAGAAATTGGGCTGGCTGCTGGGCGCCATGAATCCAGACCATGACAGGCAGTTTCCGGCCGGGATGATCTTCCGGCAGATTCGCCGTCCACACATTCAGATAGAGACAGTCCTCGTCGTGTCGATAGGTGAAATATGGGTCCACCGTCTGGACCATTTCCTTCGTTAAGTCGTCCGCGTGAGGGTCTTCTGCTTCAAAACAATCCCCGCCATACCTGTTTGCCTTACGCGTGCCCCGCCATTTCTCGACGGGCTGAGGCGGCTTCCAGCGTCGGTCTCCGGTTGGCGGTGCGGCGAAAGGAATGCCCAGGAACATGACTTCATCCTGCGCTGCCCCGAAGTGCGCCCCTTCGAGCGTCCCAGAATCGATGGTTACAAGAAGACGGGAATCGGTCTGGGTTTCTGCAAGCACGAAGCTGGCGCAGCAGAGGACGACGAGGGGAAGCCATAGTCGTTTCACGGCATGCCTCAGAGCGTATCGTGGTGTTAGGTCAAAATCGACTGCCAGGAGTGCGGTGGGCATTATAGCAACGCGTCAGGAGCTCGTCTGATCTGACTTGTAGGCTGTAACATGCGCTCAAGAGGTATACCCGTGGACTAGCGGGCAACTCGGCGAAACAGGGGGCGAAAGGCCGCATAAAAATGAAGGCGCCGCAGACACCCTTTTGAACCACCAGGGATTAAGAGCCAATTTCCGCTAGGGTTGCTGGGGATAATTTCCTGTTTGCTCGTCAACCGGGAACAATCGTCGGGCGAGATACGAATCACATGACTGTTTGGTCTTGATCGCTCGTTCTGCCATCATTGGTTCTGCCAGCCTAGAGACGCGACAATCTCCTGAAGCCCGAGTTTGGTGCCAGGGGAGCGGCCCTCACTTCTTCAGTTCTCTGGTCCAGTTCAATACCACCTGCATGGATGTCGGCCCCTTTTGGTCTGCGGCCTTCAGCATCAGGAAGCGCCGGCCATCTGTTTCATAGTCGGTCCCGGTATGGAGATAGTGTCCTGTGAAGAGCACACGGGGTGTGTCTGAGACGAAATGAGGCTGTGTTTGCACGGCGGCCGACAACATGGTATCGCCGCGGCGAAAGAAGATTTCTTTCCCGTCGGGCGACCATCTCGCATGCGTGCCGCCGCCGCTCGAGATCTGCCATTTTCCTCCGGTCGCCGGATAAGGCTGCACATACACTTCCAGTTGCCCGGTTTCCGCCGAATCGTAAGCGATCCACTTGCCATCCGGAGAGACAGCATGCAGATCTGCATTCCCGAGACTTTTCAGAGGCGCGGGCGTGGCATCACCAGTCACCCCGACTTCCCAGGAGCTCTCATCCCCGGCAGCGTCGTATTGATAGAAGATTAATTTCTCCCCGTCCCGTGTGATTGCTCTGGCGAACGGTTCCAATTGGTTGGTCGACAGTCTCTGTTCCGGCGAGCTGCCATCTACGGAGCTCCAATAGATTCCGAAATGACCATCGCGGAAGGATGTGTAAGCAACGTGGCGCCCATCCGGAGAAAAAACTGGATCGCGATTGTCACCCCTGAAGGTGAGACGGCTCAGATTGCCGCGCTCAAGGCCGAGTATCCAGATGTTCCATACGGGGTCTGCGGGGATGGTGAAGGCCACCATTTTCTTATCAGGCGAGATGCTCATGTCTTCGTACGCCGCAACCGTTTGTGAGGCGGGGGATTCCTTCCCATCGCGCGAAACCCAGACCACGTGTGTAGAAGGGTAGGCTGTGTGTTCGGAGCCGCTCACGTAGGTAAGATTTCCGGACCGGGCAACCGCGAGGCAGCCATAGCCAGAATCCTGGCTCGCCAATACCCCGTGCAACACCTGCACCGGAGGTCCCGTCACGCTTAACGATTTCAGATCGAAAGGTGCAACCATCAGCGTGCCCGCGTGGACGTACGCCAGGTGGCCGGTGGGCAGATAATGGGCGTTGGAGGCGTTGGGCAGGATGCCATGCCAAGTCTTGGTCTTGATCGAAAAAACCGCCAATTCAGCGTCACTCGCGCCGAAATTCCTGGTGATGCTGAACAGGATACTATCTCCGTCCGGCAGCATCTCGGGCCAGCTATGCCCTTGTTCCTTGCGCACCGGATCTGGAAAACTCAAGATCTCGATCTTCCCGCCATTCTGCAAGACCCGCGACAAGCCTGCCGCGAAACGACCGAAGTAGATATATCCGTCCTCGCTCCAGGTTGCGCCATTCAAACTGTCGACAGGCGTGATATCCACCACGGTGCCGCCTTCGACCAAAACTTTCTTCAGGTGGTACGAAGCAAGGAACCCGACCCATTTCCCATCCGGTGAGAAGAAGGGCATGCTTGCGTCTTCGGTGCCTGGGACGGGAGTTCCTTCAAACTCGTCCATACGGCGCAGATACAACACGGAAGACGCCGAGTTAGCGCTGCGGACGACATAGGCCAAACGCTGGCCGTCGGGAGAAATCGCGAGGGCAGCGCTTGCGTCGGTGTCAAGCCATGCGTTCGCTGGCGCGGAGATCGAAAAGCGAGAGACCGCAGGCTTGGCGTTGGTGTTGCGCAGGATCCAGAACAGTCCGGTGGAAATGACAGCGAGCGCGGCGATCGCCCACGCAAGCCAGATATTCCCTGACGAGCGCGCACTCGGCGCTGAGCCCACCACAGGACCCTCGGCGCCTGCGCTGGTCTGCCACAGCAGTTGGAGCTTTACATCGTGTGCGTTTTGGAAGCGCTCGTCGGGATTTTTTGCCAGGCAAGTCTGAACCGTATGCTCCAATGCCTTCGGAGCCAGAGGCTGAATGGTAGAGATGGCCTCGGGATCTTTCTCCAGAATCGCTGTCGCCGTGCTCAGGTGCGACTTACCTTGGAACGCCCGTTTCCCTGCCACCATCTCATAGAGCACGGCACCAAATGCGAAAATGTCGGAGCGTGCGTCTGCTTCCTTTCCCTCGATCTGTTCCGGCGACATGTACTGGATTGTGCCAACCACGCTGCCCGCCGTGGTCAGTGGAGTTAACGGACTCGGACCGCTTAATGTGGCGACGGCGGTGAAGGAAGGCGGCGCCCCTGACGCCACCGCGGCGTTCCGCGGGCCGAGCGGCTTGGCCAGGCCGAAGTCCATCAACTTCGCGCCGGCCTGCGTCAGCATGATGTTTCCAGGTTTGAGGTCGCGGTGGACGATGCCGCTGCGGTGCGCGAATGCCAACGCCTCGGCGACGGCGATTCCGATTTTGTAGATTTCAGTCAGGGGCAGCGCGCCTTTGCGGAGCCGTTCGGCGAGAGTTTCGCCTTCGAGGAATTCCATCACCAGAAAATCGGCGCCGTCCTGCGTGCCGATGTCGTAGAGATGGCAAATGTTGGGATGGTTCAGGGACGAAATGGCGCGGGCTTCGCGCTCCATGCGCTGCTTCAATTCCGGCGAAGAAGAAAGGTGGGACGCAAGAACCTTGAGCGCAACCGTCCGATCGAGCCGCGTGTCGCGCGCGCGATAGACCTCGCCCATGCCGCCCGCGCCGAGCGGCGAGACAATTTCATACGGACCGAGTTTGGTCCCCGACGTGAGCCCCATGCGTTGCGCGCCATTATAGCCCTATGGAAAGCGTCACACACTTGAAGCAGTAGAAGCGGCAGCACGCGGCGTCGGTCCACCCACCACGCCAACTTCCGGATTGTCGGCTAACCTTACCTTACCGAATTAGGGAAGGTTGCCCGTCACTCGCCCGTGATTGGCGGCAAGCGCTCGGCCATTGAGTAGCTAAACCTGCTATTGCAGCTTCGCGTACTCGGCTTTGGCTTGCTTCAAGATGGGGATATCAGGATCGGCGCCCTTCCACAGAGTAAGAAAGTCCTGATAGGCAGCGCGGGCCCTGGCACGAGAAGCATCGGCATCACGGCCTTCTGCGGTTTGCGCCTGAAGCGCGTAAGCCCGAGCCAGTCCGAGGTGCGCCAGTCCACCTAACGCATCGCCGATCGTAATTCCGCGGTGCTCCGCAATTTTCTGAAATTCCCTGGCGGCTTCGGCGCCTCGGCGGGCTGCCAGGTAAGCTTGGCCGCGCACATACACCGGGTAGAGCGCCCCGAATTCGGCGAAAGTGGCGCTGCGCGGCATGCCCAGATCATAGGGAACGGCAATTTGGAGAAATTCGATTGCCTTGGAAGTGTCGCCACGGCTTAGTGCGACAGACGCGCGAATCTCAGGGAGGTAGTAGAACCGGACCGAAGTGTCTTCGGGGAAATCTCTTTCCAGATCATCAGCCAAAGACTGAGCCCGGGAAGAGTCGCCTGACATTGCCAGCACGAGGGCTGTCCCATACCTGACTTCCCGGTTGCTTGCAAGTGCAAACGCAGCGAGAGCTGTCTTTCTTGCCCTGGAAGTATTTCCGACGAAGGCTTCCCAGAGGGCCGATCGAATTTCGAATAGAGCTGCTCGTTCCCGATGCCCTGTCTGTTGCGCCAAATTGCTCGCCCTCTGTGACCAGTTCCTGGCGTCCTGCATGCGTCCGGAATACGCCAGAGCAGAAGCCTGCCAGTCTGACATCCAGTCTTCTATTCCAGGTTTTCCTTGAGCCGCAGCGACTTCCCTCTGCATGGCGGTGGCGTCGTTTTTCAAGAAAGCGAGTTCAAAACGCAGGAGCGACAAGAAAGGGTGTTCCATTTTGTGCTCGGAGGCCCTTCCGAGAATGTTCTCGGCGTCGTCCAAACGATTCACATAAAGGTAATGGCGGCCAAGGTGGAAATACCCAAGGGCGATGTCTGGCTCAAGCTCAACTACTCTTTCCGCTTCTTTGCCGGCGTCGTCATACTTCCCAAGCACAAGATCGACAAAACCCGATAAGAAGGCATGCGGCTCCCGATCGCGCGGATAAGTTAGCTCCCAGGCTTCGCAGGTTTGATGGGCTTTTTCCTGGTTCCCGGTCCCTCGCCCGTCATAGTAGGCAAGGATGAACAACCTTTCTTTCTCACTGGCGCGATCCCGCAATTCGTACGCCTTGCGGATGTTCTCTGTGGCAAGGTTGGACTCGCCTGTAGAGCCATACATCAAGGCCAGCGCGCCATAAGCCATGGCAAATTTCGGGTCGATCTCCACCGCACGCTTGAAAAAGGGGAGACTTGCATCCCCACCATTCATCCAGGCGATTTTCCAACCCATGCTGTAAGCTTGCAGGGCCTCAAGGGATGGTGTCGTAGCTTCGTCGAGCGGCGTGTCGTACCTTCCAATCGTGGCGAGAGACTCACCGGCGCGACTTCTGAATTTGCTGGCCATTTGACTCAACGCGTTCAACACATCTTCTTTTCTGGCGGCTTGCGCCAGTTCGTCATCGAGGACTTTTCCCGTGCGGCATTCTTCCGCTCGCAATCCCAGGACATACTGGCTGCCCAGACTTGCAATGGAACCTTCCAGGACAGCGGCACCAGCGATGCGCTGACAGACTTCCCGTGCGAGTTGCGGAGTCAGCCGCGCATCCGCGGGTTGGCTCATCATGTGCAGCGTCTGCTGGACTCTGTTCTCGGGAACAAGGCTTAGAAACGGAGATTGCTCCAGTTGCACCGCCAAGCCCTGCCGCAGCGTCCCGTCAAAAACCGGATCGCCGGTGGTGTTCGCAAAGTCTGCCAGCACGATGGCGTCTTTTTCCGTCAGAACAGTCCGGTGGTCGAAGACCCGCCAACCCACCACCGAAGCCACCACGACAATCGCCGCGACCGCGATTGAGATCCACCTCCACGGCTTTGTTTCCTTGATCTCAACCTGCACAGTTGAATGGCGAGCCGCGACGATACGCACTTCCTGCTCAGCAACCACCCGCACCGTCTCGGCCAGACGGTATCCCCGTCCCGGTACCGTAATGACGTACCGGTTGTTCTCCTGCCCGTCCCCCATCGCCTTCCGCAGCATGAAGATGTTGCGACTCAAGTTGGCCTCTTCGACGAACGTGTCCGGCCAGACGGCTTTCATCAGCTCGTCTTTGGTGACGACCTCCTGACTGTGCCGTACGAGAACTAACAGGATTTGGAAGGTCTTCGGGGTGAGGGGTACAGGTTCGCCAGCCCGTACTAGGAGTTCTTTCTCAGGATCAACCCGGAATGGCCCGAACTCATAGAGTTCCTTTACCTTCGGGCTTTCGCTCGGTGACATTGGAGCGCAACCACCCCACGCTTAGGAGCGGATTTTAACACGGGTCCGCGCTGTGTTTTCTTCGTCTTACCCACCTGCGAGAAACTGTCAGAAGTTGTCAGCCCGCCTGTAAGGACTTTTCCAGCCCACTTCCGGCAAGCTGCCTCTCGTTTTTCGCACGCGGACCAGAAAGAGAAAACTCGTGGCAAAGCAGACCAGAGTCATCATCGAGACCCACAGCTTACTGATTGTGCAGAGCCGACACTCCCGGCGTGGGTGGTGTCGGCTTTGCGGGGCCGAAGAGGAAATGATCGCGCTCGAAAACCTCGACGCGATTCCCAACCTCGAACGGCCCGCCCTAGAGGCGTGGCTCAATTCGGCGGACCTACATCGCTCCCTGGCCGACGACGGCTCCAACCTGATTTGCCTGAACTCCCTGCTGGCGCGCGTGCAAAAGACAAAATCCGCCTGACCGCGCTTGCGGTTCGCGACACATAGAAGGAGGCGTTATGAAACCCGCATCGAAATCAGCCTTAACCATGCTCGCAACTCTCTGCCTGCTTGTGATTCTGTGGACGCCCGCCCAGCTCGCCGCACAAGCGGCGCACGCGTCCGTTCACTACTACGTCACCGATCTTGGCGCGTTAAGCGGCGGCAACTTCAGCCAGCCGTTCGGCGTGAACATTCATGGCACAATCATCGGTTCCTCCAACCTCGCCAACAACGATCAGCACGCCACTCTGTGGTCCAAAGGACAGATCACTGACCTCGGGACTCTTGGTGGATCCAACAGCATCGGATTCGGAATCAACAACAGCGGAGTCACCGTTGGCGAAGCAGAAAGCTCCGCCTCTGATCCCAACGGAGAAGACTTCTGCGGCTTCGGCACTCACCTCATCTGTCAGCCTTTCGTGTGGCAGAACAATGTCATGACTCCGCTGCCCACTCTCCGCGGCAACAACGGCGTCGTCAACTGGATTAACCGGTGGGGAACTGCTGTCGGCCAGGCCGAGAACGACACCGCGGACCCGAAATGCCAAGCTCCGCAGGTACTACACTTCCTGCCCGTCATCTGGCGGTACGGAAAGGCGACCCGACTTCGCATCGAAAAGGGCGACGCTGACGGCATCGCTTTCGCCATCAACGATTCTGGGCAGGCCGTAGGCACCTCCGGCACCTGCACCACGTTCAATCCGATTTTCCTGAACAACCTCGCCCCCGTGCATGCATTGTTCTGGGAAAACGGCAAGATGGTGAATATGGGCAGCCTCGGCGGAAGAACCGGTAACGAGGCCGTTTTCATCAACAACCTGGGCCAGGCGGTTGGTGTTTCGGACCTCACCGGAGACACTACCTCGCACGCCTTCTTATGGACCAAAGTCACCGGCATGCAGGACCTCGGCACATATCCGGGCGACATTGGCAGCGCCGCCATCAGCGTTAATGACGAGGGCGTAATCGCCGGACTGTCCGTGATCGACACCAAAGGCGACTCGCGGGCTGTCGTCTGGCACGATGGCGTTCTGAGCGATCTCAACACGCTGGTTCAGGCCAACCCCCCGCTGACTCTGATCACGGCTTGCGCCATCAACAACAGCGGCGAAATCGCCGGCCTCGGCGTAACCAGCACCGGAGAGATTCACACCTATCGCGCCGTGCCTATAGAGAAGGACGAACTTCGTCGTTAAGCAAAAATGACTGAGAATTTTTGGCAATCCCACGTCTCGCTTGCTGAGGCGTGGGGATTGCCCCACTGGGATATGCAGATCGGTTCTTGGTGGATGGTCGGCAAACAGGAAGTAATCGGAGACTTCTATACGCTGAAGGTTTTGCTTGTGGTCGTGGGATTGCTCTTTGCAGCAACGGTCGATCCCATGGTGCTGTTCGTGAAGGAGGAGCCCCCATTGGCGATGATGATGAGCCTTTAAGGGACAACGAACTCGCAGAAAAAGACTGGAATCGTTCACTTCAGTAATGCGGGGTGTAATTTCCAGACTGGCAGCAAGCGTCTCGAAACTCGACCTATCCGCAGTTGTTGCGCGAAAACCGTCCTTGCAGATAATCGTTCCGTTGCCTGTAGCTTGGTAGTCGATCTCGCCGATCAGGCGGTGTGCGGACTAAATTTCAAACCATTCCAGTCGATGTTCCCAGAATTGGGGAGTGTAGCTCGAAAACATCACTTGCCCGCCTGATCGGGTCACCCGCATCGCCTCTCGGAAAAGTTGCTGTTGATCAACCGCGAAGGCACAGATGCCATTCTGAATGCAGATAGTCAAATCAAAGGCGTGGTCGCGAAAGCCCATTTGAACGGAGTCCATGCAGGCAAGGCATAGTGATGGTGATGGTTGGCGCTACCATGCAGTCCTCCTACTTGGATGTACGTGAGCACCGTATTAGCACAAAACGAATGGCACTGCTCTCAGGTAATTGAAAACAGTGCCTATAAAGTCTGGCGGAGAGAGTGGGATTGTGCTTGCCGCAAATTCCAAAATCACATTGAAGATGCAAAAATCGATCTATCGGCCTGCAATCGCAGTGATTTCAAAACATACGGCTGTGAAGTTCAACGAAGTCCGACGAAGCCCCCAGCAATCCAAAAACGCCACATCATAACCGAAAATAGTGACAAATAGTAACAGGAATTCAGCTGCTTCACGGTGGAATATCCAGAAGTTGAATTTGCGCTAGTCTTTGTCCGTATATTCCCCGGGCACGTCATCCTCCGGCACCTCGTGCGTACGGACTTCCTTCTCGTCTGCGTCTCCGGCGCTCTCGACACCAGCGACGACGTCGGCTTCGAACGCATTCCCCTCCTCGATCAGCTCGTCGACGCTCTCTGAATCCGCAGTTTCGAGTCGGGACAAGCCTTGTAAATCTCCAGACTGTTCACCGGAGCGCGATCCTCTAGGTTCGGGCGGGACCGCAGCTTCACCCATACGCTTGCTGTTGTTCCGAAGCCGTTTCGCTGCCACGACCTTCCTTTTTTCTTCCCTCTTCGGTGCTGCCTTCTTCTTCGCCACCTTCTTACGAGGTTTCTGCGCCTTGGCTGTTGTCGTCTTCTTGCGCGCGGTTCTCTTCGGCTTCGTGGGCTTCTTCGGGGTTCGCTTTTTGGCACTCATTCGCGCAGTCTAGCACCGGAGCCGATTGGAGCCAAATCAGGTGGGACGATTTCGCTAAGCGCTTGAGAACATAATGGCCAGGAACGGAGTTGAACCGCCGACGCCAGCCTTTTCAGGGCCTCCTACCGAGTTGGCCAAGTGACCTGGAATCAGCGGATGTGTAGCGGTCTTTCGTCGTGGCGCTGAGGTTTCATCGAATCAGAGACCTCTGCAAATCCGGGGCGATCGCAACCGGCTGCCCGACTCAATATACATATCAGTCCTTCGTCGGTCGGCACGCTGAAGAAAGGCAAGTGTGGTGAGGAGAGGCCACAATGTCAATCTGACGCGGAAGACATGCCCTTGGCAACTTCCCCACAGCCTCTCAGGATAGCAATCCGTTCAATCTGTCAGAGACGCCAACCTTTCAGCCGAGTTGTACGAGTGGTAGCATGAGCGTGTAGCAGCGTTTTGTCCTCCTCACAATGAGCGAATCGATAGTCTATCTAACAAAAGCTCCGAATCCATTCCTTCGTTCTTACGTTCGGACTTTGTGGTACTGTCGCGCGCCCCACATCGCCCACCATCGCGAACGTGTTTTGCCGGATGGCTGCATGCAGATCATCCTCAATTTATCTCGGAACTATCTCACCGACTGCGGAGAGGATGGAAGAGCAAACAGGCGCCTTCCCCCAGCCATCATCGTAGGTACGCGAGCACGATATGAGGTAGTCGACAGCATAGACATGGAAGAGCTTGCGGGCATTTGGTTCCAGCCTGGGGGATTTGCAGCACTGTTCCGCGAGCGCGCGGACCTGTTTTTTGAGCGCTTTATCGGGTTGGAAGAGGTCTGGGGTGGCACGTCTCTCAGAGACAGGCTGTGCGAAGCTCCTACACCCTTCGAGAAGCTGAGGACTCTGGAAGTTTTCCTAACCGGACGTCTTCATCCAGGCACACGGCGGTCTGAACTGGTCGATCAGGCGATGCATCT
>Ga0187819_10001785_pt1 | contig 11187 bp, 9 predicted proteins | sample NC_wetland_sal_i_15_FD_132411 | JGI IMG/M metagenome (GOLD analysis project Ga0187819, IMG submission 132411) | Wetland sediment microbial communities from Neuse River Estuary, North Carolina, USA - SO4_4 | ecosystem: Environmental > Aquatic > Freshwater > Wetlands > Sediment | place: USA: North... | reverse complement strand
GTCGTCGCGTCGAACCTCGCGGTGACGGCGGTCGTCGCCTCACGCCTGATCGGCATGACCCTGTCCTGGCGGGAGTGGGCGGCGGTCATCGGCGTGGTCTCCGGCGTCGCGCTGCTCGGCGCCTCGGCCGGCGCCCAGGGCGCGGCCCAGGTCGGGGCGGTGTTCAAGCTCGCCCTGATCGTGGCGGTGGCCGGCCTGGCCGTGGTGGGCATGGCCGCGGCCAAGCTCAACGACCCCTACCGCACCACCGCGCTCGGCCTCACCGCCGGCTTCGGCTTCGGGCTGCTCAGCATCGCCGCCCGCGTGCTGGACGGCTTCGCGCCGCTCCAGCTCGCCCGCGACCCGGCCGCCTACGCCATCGCCGCCGCCGGCATCATCTCGTTCATGTTCTACGCCACCGCCCTGGAGGGCGGCAGCGTGACGGTCGCCACGGCCGCCGTGGTGCTGGCCGAGACGATCCCGCCCGCCGTCATCGGGGTCGTTTTCCTCGGCGACCAAACCCGGCCCGGGCTGGCCGGCGTCGCCTGGGGAGGATTCTTCATCGCCGTCGCTTCGGCCGTCATGCTGGCCAGATTCGGCGAGGCACATCACACGGAAGACGTCGCGATGGCCGACGCGGTGGCCCATCGGCAAGCAAATGCCGGGCCAGCCGCCGCCGAACTGTTATCCTGGTGGCCCGTGGACCTGCAGATTTTCCATGCCCTTGAGGACACTGCCATACCGGAAACCACGGGAGTCTCATAGTGGCCGCATCATCACATCATCCACGGCCGGTTCAGACCAGACACCTCTTCGTCACTGGAGGAGTCGCCTCAAGCCTCGGCAAGGGCCTGACCGCGTCCAGCCTGGGCCGCCTGCTCAAGCTCAGAGGCCTGCGGGTGACCATGCAGAAGCTCGACCCGTACCTGAACGTCGACCCGGGCACGATGAACCCCTTCCAGCACGGCGAGGTGTTCGTGACCGACGACGGGACGGAAACCGACCTCGACGTCGGCCACTACGAGCGTTTCCTTGACACCAACCTGCAGGGCGAGGCCAACGTCACGACCGGCCAGATCTACTCCACGGTGATCGCGAACGAGCGGCGCGGCGCGTACCTGGGCGACACCGTGCAGGTGATCCCGCACATCACCAACGAGATCAAGTCGCGCATCCTGCAGATGGGCGGGGATGACGTGGACGTGGTGATCACCGAGGTGGGCGGGACCGTCGGTGACATCGAATCGCAGCCGTTCCTGGAGGCCATCCGTCAGATCAGGCACGAGATCGGCCGGGACCGCTGCTTCTTCCTGCACGTCAGTCTGCTGCCCTACATCGGACCGTCCGGTGAGCTGAAGACCAAGCCCACCCAGCACAGCGTGGCGGCCCTGAGGAGCATAGGCATCCAGCCCGACGCGATCGTGGCCCGTTCCGACCGCCCCATCAGCGCTGGCCTGAAGCGCAAGATCAGCCTGATGTGCGACGTGGACGAGGAGGCGGTGGTTTCCGCGCCCGACGCGCCGTCCATCTACGACATCCCCAAGGTGCTGCACGCCGAGGGACTGGACGCCTACGTCGTGCGCCGGCTCGGGCTGCCGTTCCGCGACGTGGACTGGAGCGAGTGGGACGATCTGCTCCGGCGGGTGCACCGTCCGGCCCACAGCATCACCATCGCGCTGGTCGGCAAGTACGTCGACCTGCCCGATGCGTACCTGTCTCCGGCCGAGGCGCTCAAAGCCGGGGGTTTCGCCAACGATGCCCAGGTGAACATCCGCTGGGTGATCAGCGACGCCTGCGAGGATCCCGAAGGCGCAGCCGCCGAGCTCGACGGAGTCGACGGGGTGCTGATCCCGGGCGGTTTCGGCGTCCGCGGCATCGAGGGGAAGATCGGCGCGATCCGCTACGCGCGCGAGCACGGCATCCCGATCCTCGGCCTGTGCCTGGGCCTGCAGTGCATGGTCATCGAGGTGGCTCGTGACCTGGCCGGACTCGCCGACGCGGACAGCGCCGAGTTCAACCCGCACACGCCGTACCCGGTGATCGCCACCATGGCGGATCAGGAAGACGTGGTGGCGGGGGAGCGGGACATGGGCGGCACCATGCGCCTAGGCCTGTACCCGGCCGTCCTGCAGCCTGGCACGCGGGTGGAGGAGCTGTACGGCAGCACCCTGGTCGAGGAGCGGCACCGGCACCGGTATGAGGTCAACAACTCCTACCGCGGCGCCCTCGAGCAGGCCGGGCTGGTCTTCTCCGGGCTCTCACCGGATCGTCACCTGGTGGAGTTCGCCGAGCTGCCCAGCCACCCGTTCTTCGTGGGCACCCAGGCGCACCCGGAATTCCTGTCCCGCCCGACCCGGCCGCATCCGCTGTTCAATGGCCTGATTGCCGCCGCGCTCGCGCGGTCCAAGTCCGCCGGCTCGGTAGTCACCGCGCGCGCTGCGGCCACGGCGTGAACATCGCCGATACCCCAGCGCACTGGCCCGTCGTTTCCTCGGCAGAACTGCTCCGTGGCCGGCTGGTGACCGTACGGACCGATAAGGTCCTCACCCCTGATAATGATTTGGCCGAACGGGACGTGGTGCTTCATCCCGGCGCCGTGGCTGTGCTCGCCCTGGATGCCGCCGACCGGATCCTGATGATCAGGCAGTACCGCCACCCGGTGAAGCGCCTGCTGTGGGAGATCCCGGCGGGCCTGCGCGACGTCGCGGGAGAGGAACCGTGGGTCACCGCCCCCCGTGAGCTGATGGAGGAGGCCGGCTACCGGGCGAAGGACTGGCGGGTCCTCGCCGACTACTACTCTTCGCCCGGCTACAGCACCGAACGCCTGCGCATCTTTCTGGCCCGCGACCTGGAACCCGTCCCGGCGGCCGAACGCCATTTCGTTCCCCAGGCCGAGGAAGCTCACCTGCTGCTCGGCTGGCTGCCGCTGGACGAGGCCGTCCGTAAGGTATTCGCCGGCGAGCTGCACAACGGGCCAGCGGCCCTGGCGATCATGGCGGGGTATGCTGCCAGGTCAGAGGGGTATGACCGGCTTCGTCCGGCTGATGCACCCGAAGAGCAATGACGCTCCACACCCCGGAAGGACCACCATGAAGGTCGGAGTTCCCAAGGAAGTCAAGAACCACGAGTACCGGGTGGCGATCACGCCTGCCGGCGTGCACGAACTGGTCCGTGGCGGCCATCAGGTGGTTATCCAGGCCGAGGCGGGGGCGGGTTCCTCGATTCCCGATGAGGACTTCATCACGGCCGGCGCGAAGATCCTGCCCACCGCGGACGACGTATGGGGCGAGGGCGACCTGATCCTCAAGGTCAAGGAGCCGATCGAGGAGGAGTACCAGCGGATGCGCTCCGGCCAGGTCCTGTTCACCTACCTGCACCTGGCCGCCTCCAAGGCCTGCACCGACGCGCTGCTCGGCGCCGGCGTGACCTCTGTCGCGTACGAGACCGTCCAGCTGCCCGACGGGTCGCTGCCGCTGCTCGCCCCGATGTCCGAAGTCGCCGGCCGGATGGCGCCGCAGGTCGGGGCGCACCACCTGCAGCGTGACGGCGGCGGCCGCGGGGTGCTGATGGGCGGGGTATCCGGCGTGTACGCGGCCAAGGTCGTCGTGCTCGGCGCGGGCGTGTCCGGCATGAACGCCGCCGCGATCGCCCTCGGCATGCAGGCCGAGGTGCTGCTGGTGGACAAGAACGTCGCCCGGCTCCGCCTGGCGGACGCCATCTACCAGGGGCACTGCCAGACCGTCGCGTCCAACGCCTACGAGATCGAGCGCGCGGTGATCGACGCCGACCTGGTGATCGGCGCGGTCCTGGTGCCGGGGGCCAAGGCCCCCCGGCTGGTCAGCGACGAGCTTGTCTCCCGCATGAAGCACGGAGCGGTCCTGGTCGACATCTCGATCGACCAGGGCGGCTGCTTCGAAGGCTCCCGGCCCACCACGCACGCCGACCCGACCTACCGGGTCCATGACGCGCTGTTCTACTGCGTGGCGAACATGCCGGGCGCCGTCCCGCACACGTCCACCTACGCGCTGACCAACGTCACGCTGCCCTACACTGTCGAGATCGCGAACCGCGGCTGGCGGGACGCCCTCCGGGCCGATCCTGCCCTCGCCCTGGGCCTGAACACCTACGGCGGCGCGGTGACCTGCGAGCCCGTCGCGGAGGCTCACGGGCTGGTCTACATGCCCCTCGCCGAGGTCCTGAACTAGCCGTGATGACGGCGGCCGAGGCCATCAGGGGATACTTGCAGCATCTCGTGGTGGAGCGGGGCCTGGCCGCCAACACCGTCGAGTCGTACCGGCGGGACTTGCGCCGGTACGAGTCTGCGCTGGCCGGGCGCGGCAAGGCGCGGCTCGGCGACATCACGCCGTCCGACGTGGCCGAATTCCTCGCCTCGCTGCGGGAGGGTGACGCGGAGCACGAGGCCCTGGCGGTCAGTTCAGCCGCCCGGGCGGTGATCGCGGTCCGGGGACTGCACGCGTTCGCGGCCGCCCAGGGCCTGGCCGAGATCGACCCGGCGCGTGACGTGCCGCCCCCGACGCCGCCCAGGCGCCTGCCGAAGGCGATCACCCTGGCCGAGGTGGAACGCCTGCTCGCCGCCTCCGGTCCGGGCCTCGACGATGCGTCCGGTGACCCGCGGTCGCTGCGGGACCGGGCCCTGCTGGAGTTCTTGTACGGGACCGGGGCCAGGATCTCGGAAGCGACCGGGCTCGACGTGGATGAGCTGCACCTGGACCGCGACCCGATGGTACGGCTGGCCGGGAAGGGCGGCAAGCAGCGGGTGGTCCCGGTCGGCAGCTATGCGGTTCGGGCCCTCGAGGCCTACCTGGTGCGGGCCAGGCCCGCCCTGGCCGCCGCGTCCCGGCGGGTCTCGGTGAGCCCGGCGGTGTTCCTCAACGCGCGAGGCGGGCGCCTGACCCGGCAGGGCGCCTGGGGTGTGCTGCGTGCCGCCGCCGAGCGGGCCGGCCTGGCCGACGTGTCCCCCCACGCGCTGCGGCACTCGTTCGCCACGCACATGCTGGACGGCGGGGCCGACATCCGCGTCGTCCAGGAACTGCTGGGCCACGCGTCGGTCGCCACCACCCAGATCTACACCCTGATCACGGTGGACCGGCTCCGCGAGGTCTACGCGTCCTCCCACCCCCGGGCCCTCGGCTGATCAGAGTCCCGTCGGTCACCGGAAGTGGAGGGTTAGCTCGTTGGCGTAGGTGCGACCTAGGGTGCCCTTGTGATCGGTGATCCACTGGGTGAGGGAGATCTCGCCGGTCGCCGGGCCGTCAGTGTCGGCCAGGCCGTCGGCCATCGCCTGGAATTCCTCGGCGGTGAGCAGCGTGTCGCGCAGCGCCAGGCCGAGCAGGCTGGCGGTCGGCGGGATGAGCGATCCGGGCACGCGGACCACCCGGCTGCGGCTGCCGACCGCGTCCTTGATGAAGCGGACGAGGTCGCCGAACGCAGGACGCTCGGGCCCGACGGCGTCGACGACGTCCGTTCCCGTGGCGTCGGCGGCCTGTACGCACAGCCGGGCCAGGTCATCGACATGGACCGGGCGGATGCGGTACTCGCCGGTCCCGCCCACGGCGAAGACCGGCAGATGCCGGAGCAGCCACGCGATGTTGTTGATCAGGACCCCGTTGCCGCCGAACAGGATCGCCGGCCGCAGCACGGTATGGGGCAACCCGAGATCGACGAGGGCCTGCTCGACCGCTGCCTTGCCGCGGAAGTACGGATAGCGCGAATCGGCGTTGGGGTGGGTGATCGACACGTGCACCACCCTGTGCACTCCTGCCTCAGCGGCGGCCTGGAACAGCACGCGCGACTGGGCCACCGCCGTCTCGTGGCTGACCTGCCCGTGCGCGAAGCGCACCCAGTAGGTGTTGACCAGGGCCCGGGCGCCGCGCAGCGATTCGTTCAGCCCAGCCGGATCGGTGAAATCCAGCGGCCTGACCTCGATGGCGGTGCCTGCCGGCGCGCGGCCGGGATGGCCGGTGAGCGTCCGGACCCGGCGGCCCGCCGCCTGCAGTTCGCTGGCGATGACCGCCCCGGAGTAACTGAACGCTCCGGTCACGACGTCGAAGTCGCCGGATCCCGTCACGCCGTCTCCGCCGTCGGTCGCGACCTGAGCCCGGCCACCAGCGAGGTAAGAACCTGGCCCAGCGGAGCGTCGAGAGTCGCGGCCGCGTACGCGTCGCCCCGGGTGGACCCCTGATTGACGATCACGACCGGCACCTGCGACTTTGCCGCGTGCCGAACGTACCGCAGGCCGGACATCACGGTCAGCGAGGAGCCCAGGACGACCAGTGAGCTGGCCCGTTCGACCATCGCATAGCACGCCTCAACTCGCGGCCGGGGCACGTTCTCGCCGAAGAACACCACGTCTGGCTTGAGCACTCCGTGACACACGGCGCAGTCGACCACCTGGAAGGACTCGGTCGCGTCGTCGGCGAGGACGGCGTCCCCGTCCGGATTGACCGGCGCCGTTGATCGTTCCTCCCAGCCGGGGTTGGCGGCCGCCAGCTGATGGTGCAGGCCCGCGCGGGGGGTTCGCTGCCCGCACGACAGGCAGATGACCCGGTGCAGGCTGCCGTGCAGTTCGGTCACCCCGGCCGCGCCCGCCGCTTGGTGCAGGCCGTCGACGTTCTGCGTGATGATCCCGGCCAGCAGCCCGCGGCGGCCCAGTTCGGCGACGGCATGGTGGCCACGGTTCGGGGCCGCCTGGGCGATGTGCCGCCAGCCCAGGTGGCTGCGGGCCCAGTACCTGCGCCGGGCGGCGGCGCTTGCGGTAAAGGTCTGGTAGGTCATCGGCGTCGCACCCCGGGCCAGGCCGGTGGGTCCGCGGTAATCGGGGATGCCGGACTCGGTGGACAGGCCGGCTCCGCTCAGGATCACCACGTTCCCGGCGGCGACGACGTCCAGGAGCATCCCGAACGACCCGGTCGTTCTCGCCTCCGCCAGCTGGGTCACGCTTCCATGGTGCCTCATGCGGCGAGACAACTGGACCGCGGTGGCGCTAGACCGCGGCGGTGGTGATCGCGCGGACGACGGTGGCGACTGCCTGCTTGTCGAACAAGATCGTGTAGTGGTTCACGTCGGGAACCAGCTGCGGACGCAGCTGAGGCACGCGTTCGGCCCACACGGCGACCAGTTCGGACGGCAGGAAGGCCGGCGGCACGCCGACGAACCCGGCCGGCGCGGTCAGCAGCGGCGTCGGCTGCGTCAGCCGGCCCAGCGCGTCCGCGAACGGCTTGTCCGTCATCACGTCGCGGCTGTCGGGACTGATCGCGTCCACGGCCACCCGCGACCGCATGCTGGGCGGCTCGCCGGTCAGGTCATAGCGGGCGTACGCCTCGACGTCGGCGGTCCAGTGGCCGACCAGCGCCGGATGCGCTCGCCAGAAGTCCAGGTAAGCCTCGGTGCTGGCAAAAGTCTGCCGCAGCCGGGCGATCGCCGGACCGATGGAGGCTTCCAGCCCCACTTCCGGGTCGACGCCGTCCGGCACCGGCAGCGGCAGGCCGCCGTCCACCAGGACGAGCCGTCGCGACAGGTTCGGATGCGCGTCCCGGGCCAGCAGCGCGACATACGCCCCCATCGAATGCCCCGCCAGGACCGGCCGTCCGCCGAAGTGCCGCAGGACCGCGGTCACGTCCGCGGCGTGCCGTTCCAGGCCGTAAGGGCCGGGCAGATGGGCGCTGTGGCCGCGGCCGCGCAGGTCAGGCGCGGCCAGCGTCCAGCCAGGCGGCATCTGGCGCGCCACCGCCTGCCACGTCATGGCCGAGGCCGTGATCCCGTGCACGGCGACCGCCACCCGCCTGCCGGTGCCCCACTGGAGCACGCGCAGTTCCCCCCCGTCCACAGGGACGTCAAGCAGCCGGAGTTGCATTTTTACCCTCCCCGATCTCGGCAGTTATGGCCGGGACCGCCCGCATCTATCACTCATTATCCGCCGGAAAGATGACGGCAGTATGTCAACTCGACCACAAAGCTGACCGGCAAACCATGCCATGCTGGACTGTGACTGAAATGCCAGGTAAAACCAGGCTTGGAGGTAAGCGGGCCATGTCTGCAGTACTGAGTTACTCATCGGGAGAATCCGCAACGCCGCTGCTAGGCGACACGATCGGAGGAAACTTCGACGCTACGGTCCTGGCCTTCGGCGACCGCGAGGCGCTCGTCGACCGGTCGGACCCCGGGACCGGGCGGCGGTGGACCTATACCGAGCTGGCCGCCGACGTCGATGCGCTGGCGCTCGGGCTGCTGGAAATGGGCATCGAGAAGGGCGACCGGGTCGGTATCTGGGCGCCAAACTGCGCCGAATGGACTCTCACTCAGTACGCGACAGCCAAGATCGGCGCGATCCTGGTCAACATCAACCCGGCCTACCGCACCCGCGAGCTCGAGTTCGTGCTCAATCAGTCGGGCACCAAGTTGCTCGTCTCGGCTGAGCGGCTGAAGACCTCGGACTATGTGGGCATGATCACCGAGGTGTGGCCACGCTGTCCGGGCCTGGCCGACGTCGTGGTAATCGGCCATCCGGAGTGGCGGTCATTGCTGGACAGCGGCCGGCGGCTGGACCGCGCGGCGCTAAAGGGCATTCAGCTCGACACCGATGACCCCATCAACATCCAGTACACCTCAGGTACCACTGGCTTCCCGAAAGGCGCGACGCTTTCGCACCACAACATTCTCAACAACGGCTTCTTCGTCGGCGAGCTGTGCAACTACACCGAAGCTGACCGGATCTGCATTCCAGTGCCCTTCTACCATTGCTTCGGCATGGTCATGGGCAATCTCGCGGCCACGAGTCACGGCGCGTGCATGGTCATCCCGGCGCCGAGCTTCGATCCGGTCGCGACCCTGGAGGCCGTCCAGGCCGAACGCTGCACCTCGCTGTACGGGGTCCCGACGATGTTCATCGCCGAGCTGTCCGCGCCCGGGTTCGCCGACTACGACCTGTCCAGCCTGCGCACCGGCATCATGGCGGGCTCGCCGTGCCCGGCAGAGGTGATGAAGCAGGTCATGTCGCGGATGTCGATGCGCGAGGTCGGTATCTGCTACGGCATGACCGAGACCTCGCCAGTGTCGACTCAGACCCGCGCCGACGATTCGCTGGACCGCCGCGTCTCGACGGTGGGCCGCGTCGGGCCGCACCTGGAGGTGAAGGTCATCAACCCGAACACCGGCGTGACGGTGCCGCGGGGCACGCCGGGCGAGCTGTGCACCCGAGGTTACTCGGTGATGCTCGGCTACTGGGAGGAGCCAGACAAGACGGCCGAGGCGGTCGACGCCGCGCACTGGATGCACACCGGCGACCTGGCCGCGATGGACGAAGACGGGTACCTGGCCATCACCGGGCGGATCAAGGACATGGTGATCCGCGGCGGCGAGAACGTCTACCCGCGGGAAATCGAGGAGTTCCTCTACACCCACCCCGACATCCTGGACGCCCAGGTGATCGGCGTCCCCGATGACGTGTACGGCGAGGAGCTCATGGCCTGGATCCGCCTGCGGCCGGGCGCGTCCGCATTGACCGCCGAGGATGTGCGGTCGTTCTGTTCCGGCCAGCTTGCGCACTACAAGATCCCCAGGTACGTGTATGTGGTCGACGACTTCCCGATGACGGTGACCGGCAAGGTACGCAAGGTGGAGATGCGCGAGCGGGCCGTGGAGCTGCTCGGCCTCGATACCGGTGAGCGGCCTTCGACGTAAAACCGGGGATGCCGCCCTGGGCTAGCTGCTGCGCAGCGCGGCGAGCTGATAGACCGGATCCGGCCGGGCGCGGTCCTGATCGGGCAGCTCGGCGACCTGCGCGCACAGCGCGTCAACCTGCTCCCGGCCCGCGGCCCCGATCCATGCCATGGCGTCCCCCGCGAGCCGCTTGCGCCAGCGCCGGGGACTCACGCCCTGGCCCCGCCCGACGAAGGTGGTCTGTGCCGCCAGCGCCAGTCCGTGCTGCCCGCCGATGTCGGCCACTCGGCCCAGCCTGTCTGTCTGGTCGTGACCGAACCTGGCCCGGACGGGCCCCGCGATCGCCGCCGCGTCGTCGCCGGCCTGGTCAAAGGCGGCGTCGTTCTTGCCGACCGTGGTGATCAGCAGGCCGCCCGGGCTCAGCACGCGGCCGGCCTCGGCTATCGCCGCGGCTGCGGCCGCGGCGGGCAGCAGGTGCAGCAGCCACACCATCGTCACCACATCGACCGATCCGCTCGCCAGCGGGAGCCGGGTGGCGTTACCGAGCGTGATCCGGCCCGGGAGCCGGCCCGCCGCCACGGCGGCCATCCCCGCCGACCGGTCGATGCCGATAACCGAACGGCCCGGCCGGAGCACCCGGACGGTAACGATCCCGGTCCCGCATCCGACGTCCGCGACCCGTGCGACGGCCCTGGCCGCGGCCGGCAGCAGCGTTTCGATCGCGTGGGCGGCCGCGTCAGCTCGCGCGTCCCCGCCCCTGGTGGCGTCGTAGCGTGCGGCCTCGCGGTCATAATCAAGCACGCTGGTACCCTATGCGCAGATCACCGGCCGGTTCAGCCTGCCCGTCGGCGCTCCGCGGCTCAGCCCGCGACCTGCGCCGATCCGCACTTCAAGGTTAACTTGTGATCTGCGCTGTCCGCCTTATCGGGCGAAAAAGCGCACCGTGGCCGTCCATGTTGATAATCGCGAACTACGCGACATAGCGAACAATAAATGATTGTATTGGATGAAATCTCCAGGACGCGCATGATCGAATAGCTTGGTAGCCAACCCCGCGGGCCAGCGGGGTTGTGGGGGTGCGGAGATGGGCGAGCAGCAGCATAGCCTCACGCCGGAAACGAGCGGGGACCCGTCCTGGGCGACCGTCGCCGTTACCACGTGGCGCCTGTGGCGGCAACGACACAGGCGCGCCGGCCGGCGGCCGGCCTCCCGGCGCCAGCGCGGGGTCCTGGTGCTGAGCGCGATGGCCGCCATGGCCCTCGGGGCGCTGGTCACGCTGGCCTTCACCCACCAGGGAGAACAGGCGCAGAAGACATCGACGGTACAGCCCACCGACCTGGCCCCGAGCACGGCCAGCGCGCTGCAGATAGCCGCGGCCAACCGCAGCCAGGCGGCGGCCTGGATCGCGCAGCAGGTCCTCCCCAGCGTGCTCATCGGCTGTGACCCGCTGATGTGCCAGGCGCTGGAGGCCGCCAACGTCTCGGCCAGCAGGCTGTCCGTGGTGCAGCCCTCGGCCCCTGACCCGCTGGG
>Ga0187819_10001784_pt1 | contig 11189 bp, 12 predicted proteins | sample NC_wetland_sal_i_15_FD_132411 | JGI IMG/M metagenome (GOLD analysis project Ga0187819, IMG submission 132411) | Wetland sediment microbial communities from Neuse River Estuary, North Carolina, USA - SO4_4 | ecosystem: Environmental > Aquatic > Freshwater > Wetlands > Sediment | place: USA... | reverse complement strand
CCTTCCTGGAACGATGCCGCACGCAGGGCCTGCGGCGCGTGACCCTCGAGGTGCGGGTCAGCAACGCCACGGCGATCCGGTTCTACACCGATTTTCGTTTCTCCGTGACCGACCTGCTCCGGACGTACTATTCCGACGGCGAGGACGGCTACCAGATGGCCCGGGACACGGGCTGACGCGGCGCCAGTCCGGCGAAATCCGTTATACGGTGCCCCGGCTCCCGAGGCCCGGGAACCTCGATGGCAACGGAATGGCCCACCGCCGGCGATATGATGACCGCCAAGCCGATCACGCTCACCCCCGACTCGCCGCTGTCTCAGGCGCTCGGAATCATGAAGGCGCGGCGGATCCATGAGATCCCGGTCGTCCAGAACCGCCGGGTCGTCGGGATGGTGACGTTCGACGCGATCGCTCGTCGGATCAACCTGCCGTTGATGACCAAGGTCGAGCGCCTGATGCTGCTGCCCCCGATCGTGGGCATCGGCACGAAGTATCCCGAGCTCAGCGAGCAGCTCCTGGCGACCGGGATGCGGGCCGCGCCTGTCACCGGATCCAAGAGCGAGCTCCTGGGCATCGTCTCCCGGACCGATCTGGTGCGAGCGCTGCCCAAGATCCCGCGACTCGCCGAGCACCGCGTCGATGAGGTGATGGCTCCCCTCAATCTGATCCTGCAAGAGCGAGATCCGGTCCGCACTCTGTTGGGACAGGAGGCGCTCCGGCACCTCGAGACGCATCCGCTCCCGGTCATCGACCGGAAAGGAGGGCTATCCGGTGCCGTGGGGATCGCGGACCTCGGGGAAGTCCTGTGGCGCCCCACGGCCCAGGGGCACCGGGATGTGGAGAATCGGGGCGACGTAGGCGAGGTCGAGGTCCGGGCCATCATGCACAGCCCCGCGGTCACTGTGCCGCGCGGAACGTCGACTGGAGCGGCGGCCCGGCTCATGAGTCGAGAACGGGTGTCGAGCGTATTCATTGTCGACGCCGGTCGACCGGCGGGAATCGTCTCCCAATCCGACCTGATCGGCCTCGCCGTGGGGGGCAGTGCCCCGAGCGAAGGCGCCATCGGCGACGTGTTCGTCCAGATCCAGGGACTCCGGGCCTCCGGGGACCCCGCCATCCTCGCGGACATCGACCAGGTGATCGCCCGCGGCCTGCGCCGGATCGCTCGGTACGTCCACCCGGTGATGCTGAACGTGCACTTTCAACCGCACGCATCCCACCGCTCGGGAGAGGCGTCGGTCCAAGGCCGTCTCAATACCGACCACGAGATCTTGTACGCGTCCCGTACCGGCTGGAACTTCTATGCGGCGCTCAACGACCTGCTCGACGAGCTCGAAACGCAGGCCCGTCGGCAGAAGGAGGAACGCCGGGAGGGGCTCCACCAGACCTCCACTCGTCTGGTGGGAAACGACCTCGCCGAGACCTCCGCCGACCCGGAGCTCGAGGCTCGGATCCAATCGGCCACGCGGGGCACCCGTCGCCGGCGCCGTCGCTGAGGGAACAGGAGGTCGGAACAGACCATGATGCCCGGGGGTCGCGTCAACGAACGCCAGATGAAGATGATGATGAAGCGGCTCGGGATGACCACCGAGCCGGTCGAGAACGTCGAGGAAGTCATCATCCGGACCCACGACCAGGAGCACGTCATCAAGAATCCCGAAGTGACTCTCCTGACCGTCCAGGGCGTGCGCACCTACCAGGTGGTCGGGGACGTCACGGTTCGTCCGCGGTCGGCGTTGATGCCTTCGGCCGACGGCGAGGTTCCGGCGACCGCCGCGGGCCCGGGCGGTCCTCCCGAGGAGGACATTCAGCTCGTAATGGACCAGACGGCCGTCTCGCGGGCCGACGCGATCGCGGCGCTCGAATCCGCGGGCGGCGCTCCCGCCGAGGCGATCCTCGCATTGCTTTCTCGCCGGAGCGGCGGTGACCGGTAGCCGCCACCGGATCGACCAAGAGTGCGTCGAGGGCTACCTCTTCGTCCGCCGGCCTCTGAAGATTCTCCTGGTCCGTCGACCCCCATCGCGGGGCCGCATCTGGGTTCCGATCAGCGGCAAGGTGGACCCTTCGGACCGGAATCTGTCGGCCGCGCTGCGCCGGGAAATCGCAGAAGAGACCGGATTCATCCGCATTCGTCGGGTCTCGCCCTTGCGGTGGGTCTTCCGGTTTCGCGGACCGGAGGGGGGCCACTGGCGACTCCACGCCTTCGCGGTCGAGTTAGCCGCCCGCTCAACGCCGCAACTGAGTGACGAGCACGACGCGTTCGAGTGGCTCGACCCGTCTGTCGCTGTCGAGCGGCTCCATTACCGGGACAACCGCGTCGCCCTCCGCCGGCTCGTGCGGGGGGTGTGGCGCCACGAAGGGAGCCGGCGAGCCCGAAATCCTTAGCTCCGTGTGACGCCATCGTTTCCTACTGTGACGGCAGACGGAGTGACCTCCAGCGTACCGACCGACCTGATTCCGCTTCTAGAGCGCGCGGAAGAGCGAAGCCCCGGCGCTTCCGGTCGGGTCTTCGCGACGGTAGGACCGGACTTGTTCGAGGCCTTGCGCGGCTCGACGTTCCGGCGCGTGGCCCTTCAGGTGCCGGCCGGACTTACCCGAGGCGCCCGCGAGCTGGCCGACACGATTCGGACCGAAGGACGGGTGGACGTCGTCCTCGTCGCCCGTGCCTGTTTCGGTGCCTGCGATTTTCCGTCGCCGGATGAGGTCCCGGGGGTGGATGCCCTGGTGGTCTTCGGGCACGCTCCAATCCCCAACGTCCGCCTTACGCTCCCCACCTACTTCGTCGAGATGCGCCATCCCGGCGGAGATCCGAACGCGCTCGCGGAGATGTTGGTCACCCACAAGCTCCCCACACCGCTCGGACTCGTGGCGTCGGTCCAGCACATGGACCTCGTCGCTCCCTTCGAGGCCGCGGCCCGGAACCGGGGCATCGAGCTCGTCACGGGTCAGGGTGACCGCCGCCTGGCCTATCCCGTGCAGGCGCTCGGGTGCAACTATACGTCGGCCGAGCAGATCGCGAGCCGTGTACGAGGATTCATCTTCCTCGGGACGGGGCAGTTTCACCCGCGGGGGCTCGCCTTCGCCGTGGACCGCCCCGTCTGGGCGCTTGACCCGCTCACCGGACAACTGGAGCCGCCGATCGACCGTGCGCGGCTGATCCGGGACCGGCTACTGATGATCGCACAATGCCGCGATGCTCGGAGGTGGGGGGTACTCGTTTCGACCTTCGCAGGCCAGAATCGGAGCCCCACGGCCCTGGCGCTGATCCGGAAGGCTCGGGCGCGGGGGCTCGACGCAGAGGCCCTCGTGTTCGGTCGGCTGGATCCCGGCGACCTTCTCGGGCGGGACTTCGACGCGTACGTCAATACGGCGTGCCCTCGAATCGCGTTGGACGACGCGTCGCTCTACCCCCGACCCGTACTGACCCCACCGGAATTCCTCCAGGCCATCGGCGAGCGACCGCTCTCCGAGTACCGATTCGACACCTACCACTGAACGGGGCGCGACGCTGTCCTCGGGTCTGGCATGCGGTCCATCGAGCGCGCCCTCGGACCGGTCTGCCTGGTGATCGGGGCGACTCTCCTGGTGGAGACACTCGCTACAGGAGGGGCCCGGCTCTACCTCCTCGTCTTCATCCCGGTGGTAACGGGGACGACGCCGCTCTTCGGAATCTCGGTGGTCTTCATCGTGGCCGGATTCCTGCTCCTCCCATTCCTCTTCGTGGGGGACGACGCCCACGCCGCACCGACAGCGCCTCCCGTGTCCCCGAGCTCCAATGCGCCCCCGTCGGAGGGAGGATCCGGGGGTCTGATCCTCGTCGGCCCGATCCCCATCTTCTTCGGGGCGTGGCGCCGGAATCCTCCGATCCCCTATCGCTGGGCCCTCGTACTGGGAGTCGTCCTCGCCCTCGTCGCGGTCCTGCTACTGTGGGGTCTCTCGGTGCTCTGACTTCCCACGGCCTCCAAGAAGGCCCGGTGCACCCGGGGGTCACCCGACAGCTCCGGATGGAAGGCGAGCCCCCAGACGAGCCCGCTCCGCACACCGACGACTTCGGAGCCCCGGAATGCGAACGGTTGGGCCCCTGGACCGACCTCGAGGATGCGGGGCGATCGAATGAAGATCCCCGGGAACAGGGGACCGTCCAGGCCCTCGATGCGCACCGGGGCCTCGAAGGACTCCCGTTGCCGGCCGTAGTCGTTTCGTCTCACCCGCACGTCGAGGACCTCGAGGGTCGGAGGGTCTCTTCCCGACGGGCCGGGCTCGAGCCGGCGGGAGAGGAGAACCAGTCCGGCGCACGTGGCCAGGACGGGGAGCCCCTCGGCCAGGCGCCGATGGAGGGCGGTCCAGAGACCCGTAGATTGCAGGAGGCGGGCGATCGTCGTGCTCTCCCCGCCGGGAAGAAACAGCACGTCCACGCTCTGGAGGTCGGGGACGGATCGGACGAGCCGGATCTCGTGCTCCGGTAGCACGTTCTGGAGCGCGCGTTGGTGTTCCGGCACATCGCCCTGAAGGGCGAGGACCCCGACCCGGCTCATCGGGTACCGTAGGCCCGGAGCTCTTCGATGATCTCCTTGGCCCGGTCGATACGGATCCGGTGCTCGGAGACGAGCCGGGCCACTACGACGTCGACTTCAGCGGGTCGCGCACCGGCCGTGGCCGCGATATTCCGGGCGTGGAGCTCCATGTGACCGCGCTGGATTCCCTCGGTCGCGAGAGCGCGAAGGGCGGCGAAGTTCTGCGCCAGTCCCACCGAAGCGAGGACCTGCGCCAACTCGGCGGCGCTCTTGATTCCGAGCAGCTTCACGTTCGCCTTGGCCGTCGGATGCACCGCGGTCGCGCCGCCGATCAAGCCCACGGCTAGTGGAACCTCGATCGAGCCGATGAGGTTCCCGTTGCGATCTTTCTCGTACGTCGTCAGGGGTTTCACGACCGCTCCCTCCTTGGCCTGGAAGGCGGCATAGGTGTGGGCGCCGCTCTCGATGGCGCGGAAGTCGTTCCCCGTGGCCACGACGACGGCGGAGAGTCCGTTCATGATGCCCTTGTTATGCGTCGCGCAACGGAAGGGGTCGACTGCGGCGAGCGTGTACGCGTCGAGGATCGCTTCCACCACGTCCGGTCCTGTCATCGCGTCAGTGGTCAGCAGGTCCGCCCGGAACGTCGCCGTCGCTCGAGCCAACCGGTAGATGGCGAGGTTCGAGATGATCCGCAGCAGGCTGCGTCCCCCCGCCAAGCGGGCGAGGTCCGGCGCCAGCGCCTCGCACATCGTGTTGACGGCGTTCATGCCGGCCGCATCGCGGGCGTCCACCAGCAGGTGGACCACCAGCATCGTGCCCCGTGGCGAGGGGATCACCCGGACCTCGAGGTCCCGGGCGCCGCCGCCAAACTTCACGAGCATGGGGTCTTGCGCGTTCGCCTTTTCGAGAAGGGTCTCCCGCGCGGCCAGAATCCGCAATCGCCCGGCGGCCGGGTCGGCCACGTCGAGTACCTGAACCTGCCCGATCATGATCGGCGGGGTCGTCTGAGCGGAGAATCCGCCTTCGGCGCGGGCCACCTTCGCCGCGTTCGACGCGGCCGCGACGACGCTGGGCTCCTCGATCGCCATCGGGACGAGGTAGTCCTTCTGGTTGATCCGGAAATTGGTCGCAATCCCCAGCGGATAGGCGTAGCTCCCTACCACGTTCTCTATCATCCGGTCGAAGATGCCGGGATCGATGCCGGGCGGAAAGTCGTACGCCGCGAGCTCGGCGTCGGTCAGGTCGGCCCACTCGCGGAGGACCTTTCGGCGCGCCTCGATCGGCAATCGGTAGAACCCCGATATCTCGGATGACTTCTCCATTCGTTCGACCTCGTGGCGACGTTAGGTGGAGTCTCCCTCGACCGAGGAGGCAGGAGTGTCCTTACTCCCAGGCTCCGCCGGTGAAGTGGACGGGGTATCGCCTCCCTTGGTCGCGCGCGCGACGAGCACCTTGGCCGGTCGAAGCAGTCCGCCCTGAAAGCGATACCCCTGCTGGACAATCTCGGCGATGTCCCCATCGCCGACGTTCTTCGGGCCCACGATCTCCCCCACCGCCTCATGTTCTTCGTGCCGGAACGGCTCTCCGACCTGGGCGACGGGGGCGAACCCTACGGATTGTAGAACGGCATCCAACTCGTGCCCAAGAAGTTCCAGACCTCGGCGGAGCGGGTCCGAGGGAGGGAGCGATTCTCCGGCTTCTTCCGCGTTCTGAAACCCTTCGGCGATCGGGATGAGTCTCCGCAAGAGATTGGCCTCCGCCTCCGCACGGATTCCGGCGCGGTCTCGTTCTGTCCGGCGCCGGAAGTTGTCAAAGTCCGCGAGCAGGTACTTGAAGCGAGCTTCCCAGTCCAACAACTCCGCAGGCTCCTTCGCCGCCGCGGCGGGAATCGTTCCGGCCGGGGAGCTCTCCGCGGTTTCACTGTCTCGACGCTCGTTCTCTTTCGCCATCGATAGGTGGCGCCGCACCGGGCGAATGTTATTTGGGGTTTCCGCGGGCGGCCATGCCACGATATTCGAGGGAAAAAGACCCGATCGAGCCCGGGGAACGACAGCCGGTCACGAAGGAACGGAGGGGGTCCCGCTTGCAGCTGGGAGGAGGGGTTTTCGCGCCACGTCCAGGCCACATAAGCTTGCCGGGAAGGCCCAGAAGAACCCTCAAAATTCCACTCTGTCCGAAGCCTTATAACGACTGAGCCGAGTTGTTTTTTTCGCCGATTCCGGGGTCGGTTTTTCGATGGTACAAGAGACGATTTCCGCTGGCACGTACGATGCCAGCTCGATCCAAGTTCTGGAAGGTCTCTCGGCGGTCCGGAAGCGCCCCGGGATGTACATCGGCTCGACCGATGCGCGAGGGCTTCATCACCTGGTGTGGGAGGTCGTGGACAACTCGATCGACGAGGTTCTCGCCGGTTATTGTACCGAGATCTGGGTGACCCTGCTGGCCGACGGGAGCTGCACCGTCGTGGACAACGGTCGAGGCATCCCCGTTGAGACCCACCCTCGCTACAACAAACCGGCCCTCGAGATTGTGATGACGGTTCTGCACGCGGGTTCCAAGTTCGACAAGAATACGTACAAGGTGTCTGGCGGGTTGCATGGTGTAGGTGTCCACGTCGTCAACGCGCTCTCCGAGTGGTTCGAGGTCCGCGTGAAACGCGGCGGCAAGCTCTACATGCAGCGCTACGAGCAGGGCGCGCCGGTAGCCCCGCTGAAGACCCTCGGCGATGCCGAGGGCACGGGAACCGAGACCCGATTCAAGCCGGATGCGACGATCTTCGAGACCCTCGTCTTCGAACGCGAGACGGTCCAGCGGCGGCTCAAGGAGCTCTCGTTCCTCAACCCCGAGGTCACAATCCACTTCGCCGACGAGCGCGACGGGGTCACCGAGACCTTCCATCACGCCGGCGGTATCTCCGAGTTCGTCACCGACCTCAACGCGACGCACACGGTCCTGTTCCCCGACCCGATCTACCTGCATGCGAAGCGGAGTTCGACGGACATCGAGATCGCGCTCCAGTACAACGACGGATACAACGAGACGATGCTGGCCTTCGTGAACAACATCAACACCGTCGACGGCGGCACCCATGTGATGGGTCTCCGGGCGGGCTTGACCCGTACGCTAAACGACTATGCGCGCCAGCGGGGCATCATCAAGGCCGACCGGGAGTCCCTCACCGGCGAGGACGTTCGCGAAGGGCTCACCTGCGTACTATCGATCAAGGTGCTCGAGCCGCAATTCGAGGGCCAAACGAAGGCCCGGCTCGGGAATTCCGAGGTTAAGGGACAGATCGAGAGCGCGGTCAATGAGAAGCTGGCCGATTTCCTTGAGGAACACCCCGCGGTGGCCCAGGGGCTCATCCTCAAGGCCGTCCAGGCCTCCCAGGCCCGCGAAGCGGCCCGGAAGGCCCGCGAGCTGACCCGGCGAAAGGGGCTGCTCGAGGGGGGTGGCCTGCCCGGCAAGCTCGCGGACTGTCATTCCCGGGACGCCGCCGAGTGCGAACTGTTCATCGTCGAGGGACCGTCGGCCGGCGGTACCGCCAAACAGGGGCGGGACCGCGAATTCCAGGCGATCCTCCCCCTCCGGGGCAAGATCCTAAACGTCGAGAAGGCCCGACTGGACCGGATGCTCCAGAGCGAGGAGATCCGGACGCTCCTGGTCGCGATCGGCACCGGGATCGGAGACGATTTCGACATCGCCAAGCTTCGGTACCACAAGATCATCCTGATGACCGATGCCGATGTGGACGGCTCTCACATCCGGACCCTCCTCCTGACGCTCTTCTATCGGAAGGTTCCGGAGCTCATCCGGGACGGCCACATCTTCATCGCCCAAGCTCCCCTCTACCGGCTCCAGAAGGGCGGGAAGGCGGTCTACGCGTACTCGGACGAGGAACGCGAGCTGGAGCTCAAGGAGCTCGGCGGGATGAAGGGAGTGACCATCTCGCGGTACAAGGGGCTCGGCGAAATGACCGCCGAGCAGCTGGCCGAGACGACGATGCGGCCGGGGGCGCGGAACCTCCTCCGCGTGACGGTCGACGACGCGGCGAAGGCCGACCTCCTGTTCACGATCCTGATGGGCGAAGAGGTCGAGCCGCGGCGGCAGTACATCCAGGAGCACGCGGTCGAGGTCACGAACCTCGACATCTAGCGCCCTGCCCGCTACCGGTTCTCGAGGTCTCGGACCTCTTCCTCGACCCACACGAGACTGTTGTGCCAGACCTGGCGCACCACCGGGCCCACCGCGAAGAGGAGCGTGCTCACGACCGAGCCGACCGAGACGAACGCCATGATCGACGCGAAGATCTTCGCATTGTCCGTGGTAAGAGGCAGGGGGGGTCCTTGACCGGTGGCGAGCATGCTCTCGAAGTAGACCGAGTTCACCGCATCCAGTCCCGCGATGAGGTGGAAGCCGATCGAGCCCGCAACGATCACCACACCGATGCCAATCAGGGCGTAGAGCAGCCGCCGTTTGGCCGTCGTGGTAAGGTGAGGCTCCCTCCGGCTCGTCATGATGTCCGCTCGTCTGCGGGGGTTCCGCTAAAAACGTAGTGCCGCAGTGGTCCCAGCCTGCTCCGTCAGAGATCCGCCCGCTCGAGGTGGCCGGAACGGCGACCGGAACGGCTTATACTCGGCCCCGGGTCCTGCCGGGCGTGACTCCCTCCGCGGCCCGCCGGTCCACAGTTTTCCGCGGGGGACTCCTCGTGACACAGGACCCGAGCCGCCGAGTTGTCCGGGGAGACCTGCTCGTGCGGGATGGCCGAGTCGAGGGGGTCGGCGACGTTGGACACGTCCCGGCGGACGAGGAGGTCGACGCGTCGGCCTACGCCATCGTTCCTGGGTTCGTGAACACTCACACCCACGTTGCAATGAGCCCGCTCCGCGCGATCGCCGACGACCGGGACCTCAGCGGGTTCCTAGAACGGCTCTTCGCCGTCGATGCGCGGCGCACGGAATCGGACGTCGAAGCCGGGGCCGCTCAGGGTATCGCGGAGATGCTGCTCAGCGGCACCACGTCGTTCCTGGACCTGTACTACATGGAGGACGCCGTCGCCCGGGCCGTCGAGCGGCTCGGGATTCGTGGCTTCCTCGGCTGGGCAGTGCTCGATCCTGCGTTGACGACGCAGAAAGGCATTCCGGTGGAGAACGCTCGCGCGTTCATCGGGCGGTGGAAAGGGCGCGCGCGGGTAACCCCGCTCGCCGCACCGCAGGGAGTGTATGTCTGTTCGGAGGAGACGTGGCTCCAGACGCGCGACCTGGCCCGGGCGACGGACACCCTCTGCCACTTTCATCTCTCCGAGACACGCCGGGAGGTCCACGAGCTCCAGGAGAAGGTGGGGGATCGGCCGGCGGCCTGGCTCGACCGGATCGGATTCCTGGGGCCCGGCATGGTCGCGGCGCATGGGGTCTGGCTGACGCGTCGGGAGATCGAAACCCTCGCCCGCCGGAAGGTCGGGATCGCTCACTGCGCGAGCTCGAATCTGAAGCTCGCGGTGGGGGGTGTGGCCCCGGTGGTCGAGCTCCGCGAAGCGGGGGTTCGCGTCGGCCTCGGCACCGATTCCGTCGCGAGCAACAACTCCCTCTCGATGCTGCGGGAGATGCACGTCGCGGGCCTCCTTCAGAAGCATCACCGCTGGGACGCCGGCGCGCTGCCGGCCCAGACGCTATTGGACCTAGCGACCGTCGAAGGGGCCCACCTCGTGGGTCGTGGGGCGGACCTGGGGTCCCTGGAGGTCGGGAAGCAGGCGGACCTCGTCCTGGTCCGACTCGATCATCCGACCCTCACGCCCGCTCGGCCCGAGGCGATCGTGTCCCACCTCGCCTACTCCGCTTCCGAGGAGGCGGTCGACTCCGTGTACGTCGCGGGCGAGTGCGTCGTTCGCCACCGTACTCTGGTGCGAGAACCCTGGGCTAACATCCACGCGGCGGCCGAGCAGGCCGCGGACGCCCTCTGGTCCAGCTAGGCGCTCTGCGGTTCGGCCTCGGATGCCAGGGCCGCACGAAGGCGTCGAGCCAATTCCATCGGGCGAACTGCTTCGGTGACCTGCTCGAGGCAGGTCAGCGATCGCTCGACCAGTTCGGGGGAAAGGTCGAACAGCTCTTGGAGACGAGGAGGATCGAGCCGGTACGGAAGGACACCGTGGTGGAGAAGCGCCTGTCGGGTAAGGTGCTGGGCGGCGCCGCCGATCGCACGGTCTGCGACGGTCAACACCGCGCCACGACCGGATAAGAGGCAGTACTCGCTGGCGGGACCTGTCGGAGGTCGCCAGGCCGCCGACACGCCAAGCTGTTCGAGGAAGCGCACCGTGCTGGCACCGAGCCGGCCGTAGGCCTTCGAAAAATCGTTTCCTACACGAGGGTCGGATCGAGGTAGGAGCAGCGACCAGACCACGTCCCCCGGAGAATGCCAGAGACCGAGACCCCCGGTGCTGCGTCTCACGACAGGAATCCCGAGCTGCTGTGCCTTCACCACACAGCGGGCGTCGTCGCGCTGACCGACCCCAACGGACAGGGCATGGCTCGAGAGAACCGCCACCCGCACCGCAAGCTGCCCTTTCCGAAGGAGCTCCCCGTCGGTTCGGGTGTACTCCTCCGGAGTCACCGTCGGCACGCGGGACTGACCGGGGTCGATGGGTGTCGCGGTCACGGAGGTCCTAGTGACCCTTCGACGCGT
>Ga0187819_10001782_pt1 | contig 11191 bp, 7 predicted proteins | sample NC_wetland_sal_i_15_FD_132411 | JGI IMG/M metagenome (GOLD analysis project Ga0187819, IMG submission 132411) | Wetland sediment microbial communities from Neuse River Estuary, North Carolina, USA - SO4_4 | ecosystem: Environmental > Aquatic > Freshwater > Wetlands > Sediment | place: USA: North... | reverse complement strand
CCTGGTGCCGCGGCTGGTCGGCGAGGGCTGGCCGCGGCTGGCCGAGGTCGCCCCGGCCGCGGCGGCGGTCGTCACCCCGCTGGCCCGGGATCCGGGTCCGCTGGTGGAGGCGCTGGAGGTCACCCCGCAGACGTTCGTGCACAGCAACTGGAAGCTGGACAACCTGGGCACCGACGAGCTGGGCCGGACGGTCCTGCTTGACTGGGAGCAGCCGGGGCGCGGTGCGCCGCTGTCCGACCTGGCCTGGTACCTGGCGATCAACTGCCGTCGGCTGCCGCAGGGCAAACTGGACGCGATCGCCGCCTACCGCCAGGCACTGGAAGAGGCCGGGATCAGCACCGAACCGTGGTGGGACCGCCAGCTGGCCCTGTGCCTGCTGGGCGCCCTGGTCCAGTTCGGCTGGGAGAAGGCCCTGGGCGGCTACGACGAGGAGCTCGCATGGTGGGAGGCGCAGGCGGTCCGGGCGGCCCCGCTGCTGAGCTGAGCGCGGACGTGCGAACGGCCCACGACGAGGCCGCCCCGCTCACCGCCCGCTGAGGGCCCGCCAGCCGGCCACGCGCCGGGCCGCCGCCCGCCGCAGGGTGTCCGCGTGGTCGCCGGCCGAGCGGGCCAGCCGCTCGGCCCGTTCGGCGGCGAGCTCCAGCCAGGCCGGGACCGCGAGATCAGCGGCGGCTTCGCCCGTCCACCACCAGGCCTCGACGGCAACGGACCGCTCGAGTCCGTCCAGGTCCGCGGCGACCACGTCGAGGTCGACGGGCAGGCTCAGCGCCCGGCGGGCCCGGTACTTCAGGACGCGGGCCACGCTGACGTAGCGCGGTACCCCGAGGGCGGCGGCCCGCGCTTCCAGCTCGGTGGTCGTGGCCAGGGCCGCCTCGGCGTCACCGCTCAGCAGGGCAAGCCGCCCGGTGATCAGCTGGTGCTTGAGCTCCAGCCGCCAGCCGAAGACCAGATCTCCGGTGAACAGGGCCCGGGCTTGGTCTAGCCGGGCCTGGGCGCCGTCCGCATCGCGGGCCTCCACGCACTGCTCGGCCAGGTCTTCCAGCGCGGCGATGGTGACCTCCACGGTGCCCTGGCTCTGCCCGAGCTCCAGGGCCTGGCGGTGATGATCGGCGGCCTGGTCGGCCGCGCCGAGACTGCGCAGCACCCAGCCTGCGAAGTTCACCGCGCGACCGGCGAACCGCGGTACCTGGCGGCGCTCGACCTCGGCGGTGTAGCGGGTGAAGGCATCCAGGGCCAGGGCCGGACGGCCGGCCACGGCGTGTGCGTGCCCGGTGAACAGCAGGGAGTGCAGGGTGGCCGCGGTGTGGGCCACCCCTTCCTGGGCGCGGGCCGCCGGGCGCAGCAGGGCCAGCGCCTCATCCGTCTTGCTCTGGTGGGCCCGCAGGACCCCGAGCCAGGCCGCGGCGGTCACCCGGTCGGGCCCCTCGGCCAGCGCGAAGGCCTCGCCGAGCAGCAGCTCGGCCTGGGCCAGGTCACCGGCCGCGTGCCGGGTCCGGCCGCCGACGGCCAGGCAGCGGGACCGGGTGGCCGGATCGGCCGCGGCCAGCGCGCCGTCCGCGGCGAACTGCGCGGCCTGGGCGAAGCGGCGGTCGAAGTAGCAGGCCCACGCGCCGACCTCCAGGGCGGCGGCCCCGGAGGCCGCGGCGCGCTCGACGTCGGCCAGCGCCTGCGTGTAGCGGCGGCGGTGGGGGCGGACCCGGGCCCGTTCGAGCCAGGCCGCCGGCTCCGGATGCAGCTGCAGGGCGTCGTCCAGCAGGGCCTCGGCCGCGGCATGGTCGAAGCGCTCGGCGGCCCGTTCGGCGGCGGTCCGCAGTGACCGGGCGGCCAGTTGGAGGTCACCGCCCAGCCGCGCGTGGTAGGCGACCATGGCGGGGTCGGTATAGGGCTGCCGGGCCAGCACTCGGCCGGCCTGCCGGTGCAGCAGGGCGGCCCGGCCGGCGGTCGCGCTGGCGGCCAGCGCTTCCCGCACCAGCTCGTGCCGGAACCGGAACGTCCCGCCGTCGGCGGCCAGCAGCTGCTGGGCCGCGGCGCGCTCGGCGTCATCGAGCAGGTCGACGGCGGGCCGACCGAGCAGGGCCGCGAGCAGCTCGATGTCCAGCTCCGGGCCGATCACGGCGGCCGCTCGCAGCATCGTTCCGGCCGGGCCCAGCTCGTCGCAGCGCGCCGACACCGATGCCACGAGTGATGTGGGCAACTCGGCCCGGCCCGCCTGCTGGGCGAGCTCGGTCAGGAACAGCGGATGACCTTTGGACCGCTCGTACAGCTCATCGGCCCGGGACGGTCCGACCAGCTCGGTGGCGGCCTCGCGACCGAGCAGGTCGAGGTGGACGGACGCGGTGGCCGGCAGGGACGGTCCCTCCCCGGAACGGACCGCGGCGACGACCGTGGCGGGCATGTTCTCGCGTCGCGCGAAGCTCAGCCAGTTGGCCAGGGCCTGCCCGGCCAGGTGCGCGTCGTCGATCACCACCACCAGTTGGCCCCGCCGAGCGAGGCGGACCACGACCCGGACCAGTGCCGCGTACAGGACCGCCGGACCGAGCATGCTGTCGGCCAGGATCGGCGCGGACCCCAAGGTCCCCAGGGGCCGCGGGCCGAGGGGCCCGGCCGGATCCAGGGTTACGCCGAGAAGAGGGGCGAGAGTCACTGCATCCTGGCCCAGCAGGTCCGCGGTGGTCTCGGGCCCGAGCCGGCGCAGCAGCGCCGACAGCGCGCTGAGCAGGGCATCGAGCGGCATGGCCCGGTCGAGCTGCCCGCACGAGGCCATCAGCACCGTGTCGCCGGCGGCGGCCCGCTGCGTGGCCCAGGCGCGGAGCAGGGCGGTCTTCCCGATGCCGGCCTCCCCGTCGACGATGACGATCTCGGCTGACCCGTCGCGGGCCGGGCCTGCCATCGTGTCGAGGTAGGCCAGTTCGTCATCCCGGCCGACCAGGCCGGCCGGGCGGCGAGCGGGCGCGGGCGGCGGTGAGGGCAGCTGGCCGCGCAGGATGGCGGTGTAGAGGGCGACGGTCTCCGGTGACGGGTCCGTGCCGAGCTCGTCGGCCAGGCGTTCCCGGGCCTTAGCGTAGGCGGACAGGGCCGCAGCCACCCGGCCGCCCGCGACGTAGGCACGCAGCAGGATCCGCAGCGCCTCCTCGTCGTAACCGTCGGCCTCCACCGCGGCGCTCGCGACGTCGGCGGCCGCCATCCAGTCTCCGGCCTCGAACAGCACGGTGGCCGCCACCCGCCGGGCCCGGCCGGCCAGGCGGTCCAGTTCGGCCAGCCTCAGCTGCGCCCATTCGCCGGGTACCGACGGCAGCCCGTAGCCGCGCAGCAGCGACAGGGCGACCCGGGCCGCGGCCGCGGCGCCCAGCACGTTGCCCGCGCCGCGCCTGCGGTCCATCTCCTCGGTGAGCGCGGCCAGTTCGGACGCGTCGAGCCAGTCGCAGACCAGCAGGTAACCGCGGTCTCGGTGCTGGATCCGGTCCCGGCCCAGCACCGACCGCAGGCGGCTTATCAGCACGGCCAGCTGGTCCTCGGGCTGGGCCGGCGGCGTGTCGCCCCACAGCGTGTCGACCAGCACGTCGGCCGGCACGACCTGGCCCCCGGCCAGGGCCAGTACGCACAGCGCCAGCCGACCCTTCCGGCTGCCCAGGGCCTGCGGCTCGACGCCGTCCACGCCGAAGTCGCTCAGCACCCGCAGCGCCAGCGACTTCATGCCGGTATCAAACCGCAGCGGAACCGCACGCCGCCATACCCGCTCCCGCGGCTAGGAGGCTGCGAGCTCAGCGGAAGGCGACGGCCGGGGACTACCGAACACCGACTTAGAGCTTGCCCCGGTTCCTCGACCCCAGGATGATCTGGGTCACGGTGTAGGTGCTCAGGCCGAGCTTGCCCGCGATCTCCTCGGGCCGTAGTCCCTGCTCGTTGTACAGCAGGGCCAGCCTTTCCTGCGACTTGGTCCAGCGGTTGGGCGCGGCCGGACGCGATGCGGCGGGCCGACGCCGGGCGGGCTGGGACCGGTTCGGCCTGACCGCGGCGGCGTCGGGCGGGCTGGCCGAGGGTACCGAGGTGCCGAACGAGCCTCGGCGCTGATCGGCGAACTTGCCGCTGGCCAGCTCGTCCTTCGTCTGCTCGTCAAGGATCAGGTACTGCTCGGCCGACTTGTTCACCCCCACGGCCACCATGGTCAGACCCTTGAGGTTCTTTTCCTGGCACTCCGGCGCCATGCAGTAGTTGTACTTCTTTGCCCGGTCGGGATGCAGTTCGCTCCCGCACGTAATGCACTGGGCCATGAACCTTCTTTCGTCTTGCGCGCGCCCAGCCAGGGAATGAAACGCGAGTTTCAGCACACTAGGGGGTGGTGAAACGTGGGTTTCATTACGTTTGGATGGGGGTGGCCGGGGCACGCGGGAACGCGTAAATAGAACACCGGGCCGGCCGGCGATGTTCCCCTCAGGGGAGCTCGCGCACGACGTCGGCCAGGTCCTTGTCCCGGCTTTCGGTCGGTGTCGTAGTAGCCGAGCAGGAGCGCGCTCCCGCTACCTGAGGATGTTGACGGCGCGGGCCACGACCAGGGCGACGGTCACGATCGAGACGGCGGCCTGGGCCGTCATGGCCATCTTCGCCCACCGCGACAGCGGCATCGTGTCGGTGGGGCTGAACGCGGAGGCGTTGGTGAAGGCCAGGTACAGGTAGTCGCCGAAGGTCGGCTCCCAGCCCGGCGGGGCCAGCTGCGGGCTGGCCATCTGCACGAACTGGAAGTCCGGGTACATGCGGACGGCCTGGGCCCGGGCCACCGGGCCGCCGCGGTCGAACTCCCAGTACCACAGCGCGAAGACAATGACGTTGATGAGCCAGATGATTCCCCCCGTGATCAGCAGCGGTCCGGCGCTGTTCCCCTCGGTGCCCCGCACCAGGCCGACCGCGAGCCGGACCACCGACCAGGCGTTGGCCAGGCTGAGCAGGCCGGCCAGGGTCAGGCCCAGCAGGCGGATGACCCGCGACTCGGTATTGATGCGGCGGGGGTTGGCCATTACCAGGGCAATCAGCAGCAGGCCCTGCAGGGTCGGCAGCAGCCAGTCCGGGTGCACCAGCACGAGCCGGCCGGGCAGCGGGTACTGCAGCGCCACCGCGACCGCGACCGCCAGCGCGGCCTGCCAGCGGGCCTCGCCCTGCGTCGGCCGCTGCCACGCCGGGACCACGCTGGGGCCGACCCGCTGGCCGGGTGCGATCTTGCGCTCGAGATCGTCCATCTGATCATGCAGCGCCCGGATGCCGTCGAGGATCGGCGCCAGGTCGGGGTCACGCGGGCCGTCATCTGAGTCCATCTGGTCATCTTGGCCCGCCTCCGCCGCTGCGGCTCCCACGGCGCTCAGGTAACGACCTCCGGACGAACCCGGGACCAGGGACAGGCCAGGGTCTTCCACGGGCGCGGGCCAGGGATCCGGCGCGCGAAGCTGGAAGCCGGGACGAGCCCGGTGGCCCCGGGAGAACCGCCCGGACCGGGACGTGGCCCGGCCCGGCCTGCGGGAGAAGTGGGAGGCAGGCGACTACGCCGTGTTCCACCCGGACCAGGAGCTTTCCACGGCAGGAGGGAGCTGACCGTCATGAGCGAGGCAGACCGCCGGGTGGCCATCATCACCGGAGGTTCCCAGGGCATCGGAGCCGGCCTGGTGACCGGGTACCGCAGGCGGGGCTGGGCGGTGGTGGCCAGCGCCCGCACGATCAAGCCCGCCGACGAACCGGATCTGCTCACCGTGGCCGGCGACATCACCGAGCCGGCGACCGCCGACCGGATCGTGGAGGCCGCCCTGGGCCGGTTCGGCCGCATCGACACGCTGGTCAACAACGCCGGCGTGTTCATCTCCAAGCCGTTCACCCAGTACACCGCCGAGGACTACGCGCTGCTGGTCGGGGTCAACCTGACCGGGTTCTTCTGGCTGACCCGGCGGGTCATCGCCGAGATGGTCAGGCGTTACGGCGGCCACGTGGTGAACATCTCCGCCAGCTTGGCCGAGGTCGCGAACGCCACGGCGCCCTCGGCGCTGGCCGCGCTGACCAAGGGCGGCCTGGCCGCCGCGACCAGGTCCCTGGCCGTGGAGTACGCCTCGCGCGGCATTCGCGTCAACGCCGTCTCGCCGGGCATCATCCAGACCCCGGTGCACCCGGCCGACAGCTACGACGGGCTCGGCGACCAGCTGCCCCCGCTGGGCCGGGTGGGCCAGGTCAGCGACGTGGTGGACGGCATCTTGTTCCTGGAATCGGCGCCGTACATCACCGGGGAGGTCCTGCACATCGACGGCGGCCAGACCGCCGGTCACTGAGCCTCGCGACAAAGGAGCCGGCCGATAGGCCTAGCCCGATCGTGGCTCGACGGCCAGGCCAGCCTTCTGGACGAGCGTCTGCGCGTCCGCGAAGATCTGGCTGATCTGCTCGGGTGTCGCGCCCGCGCGGACCGGGATGACCACGGGAAAGCCGTCCTGCATGGTCTTTTCCATCATCTCCGCGAAGGCGAGCGCGAGCTCCGGGGGCCAGTGGTCGGGAACGGTGAATTCAAAGGTCAGGGGATCACTCGCACTGGTCGGGTCGGACATCGTAACTCCTTGGTGTTGCGGTGCTGGGATTACTGTCGCCCTGGAGGGCGCTGCGTCGCGCCCGTGGAATCCCTGGCGCTTTCCCCGGTTCAGGCAAGTGGGTCGGCCGGGCCGAGGTCGGCCAGGGCCCGGCGCAGCTCACGGCGCGAGCCGATGCCGAGCTTGGCGAACACCTTGCTCAGGTGCCACTCGACGGTGCGCGCCGACAGGAACAGCTGGGCGCCGATCTCGGGGTTGGTGTGACCGCCGACGACGAGCCGGGCGATGTCCACCTCCTGCGCGGTGAGCTCGCTGCCCCCCTCGACGCTCCGCTTGCTGCCCCCCTCGACGCTCCGCTTGCGTACCGTCTCGCCGGTGGCCAGCAGCTCGCGCCGGGCCCGTTCGGCGAACGCGGCCATGCCGATGGCGTCCAGGGTGTCGTGAGCGGCCCGCAGCTCGGCGCGGGCGTCCACCCGGCGGTTCACGCGGCGCAGCCACTCCCCGTAGAGCAGGCGGGCGCGGGCCAGTTCGGGGCGGAGCTTGGTGCGCCCGAGCCGGTCGATCGCCTCGCGATACAGGCCCTCGGCGGCCTTGGGACCGCTCAGCAACGCACGGCAGCGGGCCTGGACGCCGAGGCCGAACTGGGTCCCGCCGGCCTGGGTGAGGTCCGTCAGCCGCTCGAGCGCGGCGGCCGCGGCGGGCTCATTCCCGCTGCGAGCGGCCGCTTCGATCAGCTCGGGCAGCGCCCACATCGAGATATAAAGCGAGGCGGTGTCCTCGCTGGCCGCTCTGGCCGCCGTCAGCGCGTCGGCGTACCGGCCGAGGCCGTTGGCCAAGATGGCGGCCGACCAGTGCGCGTAGGCCACCGCGTTCCCCTGTCCCCCGGCCCTGGCCTCGGCGACGGTGGCCTCGATCAGCCGGGTGGCCTCGGCGTAGTAGCCCCGCATACAGGCGAGCATTATCGCGGTAAACGGGGCGGCGCGGGTCCCGGTCGCCTCGCAGACGGCATCAACCTCCGCGACCAGGGCCGCAGCCGCGGCGAAGTCACCACTCCAGGCGACGGCCGTGCCCAGCGCGGCGAGCAGGATCGGCAGCCGCTCGAGCGCCCCGGCATCACGGGCGAGCCGGAGCTGCCGGACGAGCATGGCACGCCAGGCGTCATCGTCCCATAGCGCGCTGGCGGTCGCCTGCGCCAGCCAGCCCCAGCGGAGTTCGTCCGCCGCGGAGACGGCCGCGCCGGAGAAGGCGCTGACGGCCTGGCGCAAGGTCGGTGCCGCGGCGGCCGGCCCGTCGGTGACCAGCAGGGTCAGGCCGTCCAGGACCAGGTCGACCGGACGCGGCGGGCCGGCTCGCGGGGGGAGGGCGCGGGCGGCGCGGGAGACCTCCAGCAGATCGTCGGCGCCCGCCAGCCGCCCGGCGAACAGAGCCGCCATCCAGGCGGTCAGGTAGGTCTCACGGGCCAGGTCCAGGTTGAGCGGCTCTAGCCGCTTGGCCGCCTTAAGCAGCAGCAGGGCAGCGTCGCTGCTCAGACCCGAGGCGAACACGATCTCCCCGCGGAGCAGGTCCACCCGGGCGTTCTGCAGCTCATCCAGCGGCCCGGCCTCCGCGGTGGTCAGCAGCTCGAGGGCCGGTCCGAACGAGCCGGCCCGCAGGCTGACCTGCGCTGCCGCCAGGGTGCGTTCGGCACGGCGGGCCGGGTCGACGGTCAGCAGCACCGCACGCTCCAGGAACGCCGCGGCCGCGGCCAGCCCGCCGCGGGCCTGGGCCCGGCCCGCGGACCGCTCCAGCTCCGCCGCGACCTGCTCGTCGGGCCCGGCCGCGGCCTTGGCCCGGTGCCAGGCCCGGCGATCCGGCTCGGCGGCCGGGTCGGTGACCTCGGCCAGCGTGGCGTGGACGGCCTGCCGGTCCTGAACCGACGCCGCCCGGTAGGACGCCGAGCGCAGCAGCGGATGCCGGAACCGTACCCGCGGCCCGAACTCCACCAGGCCCGCGTCCAGCGCAGGCGCGGCCGCCTGAACCGCGATGCCCAGCCGCTCGGCCGCCCGCCACACCAGCGACATGTCGCCGTACGGCTCGGCCGCCGCCACCAGGAGCAGCCGCCGGGTCGCAGACGGCAGCGCCTCCAGCTGCCGTCGGAAGCTCTCCTCGATCCGCCCCGGCAACGGCGCCGCGCCGGGCAGGCCGAACCCGCCCGCCAGTTCGGCCGGGGTCAGCCCTCTGGGGAGCTCCAGAAGCGCCAGGGGGTTGCCGTGCGTCTCGGCCACGATCAGATCGCGGACCCGTGCGTCCAGCGGCGCGGCCAGGGCCGATTCCAGCAGGGCCCGGGCGTCATCGTCCCCCAGCCCCTCCACCAGGAGCTCTGGCAGTCCGGCCAGGTCGCCGCCCGGCTCGCGAGCCGCGAACACCAGGCCGACCGGGTCGGCGGCCAGCCGCCGGGCCGCGAACCCCAAGGCCTGTGCGGACGCGCGATCCAGCCACTGCTGGTCATCGACGACGCAGATCAGCGGCCGCTCCCCTGCCACCTCGGACACCAGGCCCAACACGGCCAGGCCGACCAGGAACTGGTCCGGCGGCGGCCCGGCGCTGATCCCGAACGCTGTCCGCAGCGCGTCCCGCTGCGGCACGGGCAGGCGCTCGGCGTGATCCAGCATCGGCACGCACAGCTGATGAAGCCCGGCGAAGGCCAGCTCCATCTCGGTCTGCACGCCGGCCGCCCGTGCCACCCGGCACCCCGCGGCCGAGGCCTGCCGGGCCAGGTGGTCCAGCAGCACGGTCTTGCCCACGCCCGGGTCACCGCGAACCACCAGGGCCCGGCTCTCACCGGTCCGGACCGCCTCGATCAGCCGGTCGAGCGCGCTGCGTTCACTGTGCCGGCCGGTCAGCCGGGTCGCGGGTGCCGGGATCACCGCTGACCGCCAAGACGCGGCTGGACACGAACGATCACGCGGCCTCCAAGCCCAGATCATCGTGTTGCAGCCCCTGGCCAACGGTCCCCGGCGGCCAGGGCTGCACCATCGCTTAGCGGTAACAGCCTAACCCGGCCGATACGACCGGGCGAAGCCCGCCCGGAGGGCCGCGGCGGGTCGCCGGTGGGGCGCGATCTGGGGTGCGCTCAGCGCGATGGGTGGCGGCGGCGCTGGCTGGGGCCTTCAGCCGTACAGGAGCTGGCCGAGTCGGTCCAGGATCCTCGTGACGGTGGCGTCGGCACGTAATCCGCGCCGCGACGGCTCAGCGCCAGCCGCTGGTAGTGGGCGCGGGTCGTCGCGATGTCGTCCCTGACCAGCGGGAACAGGCCTTGTCCTGGAAGGTGTCGACCGCGATGCGGAACTGCGGGTCGAGTGGCATGCGGCCTCCAATACGCCGCCCGTCTATGATCATCCGCCGCCGGGCGGAGGCGGTCACTCGGGGCCGGCGTAGGGCCCGGCGGTACTGGGGAACAGCGCCTTGGCGATCTTGAAGTTCGATACGTCGACGGTGGCGTCCATGTGCAGGTACACCGCGGCGTCGCGAAAGTACTTCTCGACCCCCACCTCCAGCATTGCCCCGTAGCCGCCGTGCAGTTCAACGGCGTGCTGGCAGACCTGCAGGATCTCCTGGGACGCGAACACCTTGACCATGTCGCACAGGCGGGTGGCGTCGGGGTGGTTCCCGTCGACGGCGCGGGCTGCCTCCCTGAGCAGCGCGCTGACGGCCTCGAGCTTGGTCGCCATCGCGGCCACGCGGACCGCGACGGCCTGGTGCTTGATCAGGATCCGGCCGCCCTGGACCCGTTGCTGGACGAACGCAGCGGTGTCGTCGTAGGCGGCGATGCCGATGCCCAGGTTCTTCGCGGCCTGGATGATCTTGCCAGGCCGGAAGTAGACCCCGGCCTGGCCCAGTGCGTCGCCGTGGGTCAGGAGGTGGTCCTCGGGCACACGGCAGTCCTCGAACACGATCTCGCCGTTGTTCATGAAGCGGCCGCCGACGGTCTCGTTGCACCGGGTGACCTGGAGCCCGGGCGTGGCCCGCGGGACCAGGAAGCTGCTCGTGCCCTGCAGCATGCCCGCCGAGCGGTCCGTGTTGGCGTAGACGACGTAGAGGCTGGCGTCGTAGCCGTTGCTGATGAACTGCTTGCGGCCGTTGATGATCCAGTGGCCGTTCTGGCGGACGGCCGTGGTGTCCATGTTTGCCTCGGGGACGTTGTACGGCAGCCAGCGGTCCGAGGCGCCCCGGGGTTCGGTCAGGCAGTGGGCCATCAGGAACTGCGGGTCGGCCATGTAGCGGGGGAACCAGGTGTCCTGCAGGTGCGGCGGCGCGAGGGAGCGCAGCAGGACCGAGATCTTCCAGTTCTGGACGAGCTTGTCGGCCAGCCCGGAATCGCCCCGCGCGAGTTCGGTGGCGATGATCGAGAACGTCTGCGCCTCCGTGGCGGGGTCCAGCCCGACCCCGCCGTAGCGGTCCGGGACGCCCAGGCCGCGCAGCCCCGTCCGGTCCGCCTCCTGGAGGATCTCGGGCGGCAGGCGCTGATCCGGGTCGAACAGCCACTCCCGTTCCCGGTTCGCGGCGATGAACGGCCGGACCACCTCATCGACATAGCGCCGGCAGGTCTGCCGCATCAGGCGCTGCTCTTCCGACAGGTACCGGTCCGGCACCTGGCCCAT
>Ga0187819_10001781_pt1 | contig 11191 bp, 5 predicted proteins | sample NC_wetland_sal_i_15_FD_132411 | JGI IMG/M metagenome (GOLD analysis project Ga0187819, IMG submission 132411) | Wetland sediment microbial communities from Neuse River Estuary, North Carolina, USA - SO4_4 | ecosystem: Environmental > Aquatic > Freshwater > Wetlands > Sediment | place: USA: North... | reverse complement strand
CCAGCCGGCCCTGCGTCCCGCTCGTGTGCCACGGCCGCGGCTGCCGCCATGCCGTTCGAATTCGGAAGAGGCGAAGCAAGGGGAAGGGAAGGCACACCGAGCGTGGCCGAGCCAGGAGGCGAAGCGAGCGGCCCGTCGCTATCATCGATCGGCGTGATCGCCGCGATGAAGCGGTAGCCCTGGCGCGGAATCGTCTTGATGAATACTTGCTCGTTGCCCGTATCGCCCAGAGCCTGCCTCAACCGGTTGAGGCTGGTATTCAGATTGGCGTCGAAATCAACGAAGGTGTCCGCCGGCCAAAGGCGCTGGCGAAGCTCTTCTCGAGTGACGACTTCGCCGGCGCGCTCGAGCAGCAGGGCCAAAATCTGAAATGGCTTTTCCTGGAGTTTGATTCTGTGACCTTGCTTGCGGACATCGCCGGTTCTCAAATCGGCTTCGAAATCTCCAAACCGGATTCTTTTCTCCGACTGATTTGAGTTTTTCATTCAGGTCAATCTCTTGATATTTCTCGTTCTTGTTCGAAATAAAACCCTTCGCGAAGCTCTTGTTGTCAGCTTAGACGCTGACATTTGTATTTCGACTTACAGGAACTTACGCGGGTTGCCCAATCATTGTTCCCAGGAAATGTGCCAGAAGGATTGCAAGCGAAATTAAGACGACGAGAGAAGAACGTGTGCTGCGAGCGGCGGGAAACAGGCCATTCCGAAGTTGGAAGTTTTCTACGATTAATCGTATGACCTTGCGAAAGAACGGAAATTGCAAGGCGGCATTTCTATCTATTCCTATCAAAGTCTAACCTCGCATCCAAAAACCGCCGCTGAACACACCGTTTACGCCCCCCCATGTGAATTTAGAGCAATTGAGACTCCAAATCGGAGGTGTGCAGTCGAACTTGCATTACCACCATCGCAGATGGCCCTGAGCTGCGGGCCTCCTCCATATGGGTGCGGCTTTTCGAGGATGGCTCGCGAATTGATTTGGGGCATACCAAACGTCGAGATTCAGGAGTGTTCTAGATGAACATGAAAAGAGGATGGCTCTTAGGAATTCTGTTTTTCGCCGCCGCCCTGGCTCTTGCGCCGCGCGCATCGGCGCAGGAATCGGCAGCCAAGGGAACCCTGAACGGCACAGTTGTTGACACCACCGGTGGCGCCATTGTCGGCGCGCAGGTGACGCTGACCGGGCCGTTTGGAAATCAGCTTCAAACGACCAACGGGTCCGGTGTTTTCATTTACCAGGACCTGATCCCAGGTACCTACAAGGTGCGGATCGAGATGAAGGGCTTCCGAACGGCGGAGGTGCCCGACGTGACGATTAACGTCGGACGTGTTTCGGCCATCCGCGTTCAATTGGAACCTGGCGCCGTTACATCGACGGTTGAGATCGTGGCATCAGCTGTCACGGTAGATACAACGTCAACTGCCGTGGCATCGAACATCAACGACGACTTCTACAACAAGCTGCCCGTACAACGTGGCATCGCGGGCCTGTTCTATCTGGCTCCCGGTGTGGTGAGCGGCGGCGGGACGGGTGCTGCGAATCCTTCGATTGGCGGCGCCACGGGACTCGAGAACTTGTACGTTGCGGACGGCGTGAGCATCACGGACACGGCATTCGGCGGACTAGGGATCTATTCCCGCGTGTATGGCTCGGTCGGCACGGGCATCAACCTTTCCTTCATTAAGGAAGTGCAAATCAAGACCGGGAGCATCCAGCCCCAGTACGGCGGAGCGACTGGCGGTGTAGTGCAGATCGTGACCAAGTCCGGCGGCAATCAATATCACGGAGCCATCGCGGGCTACTATCAGCCGAACGCGCTGGAAGCGACGCGCCTCAATCCGGATAATTTCAATCTGGCCAATCCGTTTGGCACGTTGGTTCACAATGCGACGGCCGATGTTTCCGGCGAAATTGGCGGGCCAGTCCCGGCGCTGGGGAAGGACAAGCTGTTCTTCTTCGGTTCCATCGATCCACAAGAACTGGGCACGACGCAGCATGCACCGGCACTGGACGGCAACTCCGCGTTCGGAGACATTACCGGGCGAACGGTGTCGTACAACTACGCGGCCAAGCTGACCTACAAGCTAAGCGACAGGCATACGCTTGAGGGTTCAGTGTTCGGCGACCCGACGCACACGAATGTTTTCCCATGGTTCGCGCCAAATCTGGCCGGCGGCGTAAATGGGATTCCCAACACGACGGCATGGAGCAAGCTGAATTACGCGAACCGGGACGTAGTCACACGGTACAATGGGACACTTTCGCCCACCTGGATCCTGAACTTGGACGCCACCTGGCAACACAACAAGTTCACCGAGGGCGGCTACGACGATAGCCTGTCGTTGATCAATGATCAGACCCAAACCGCAGCCGGGCCTCCGGGAGGAAACGGCATTGCCCCGGGGATACAGCAGGGCAACTTCTTCGCGCTCGGCCGCGGGTTCGTGGAGAACACGGATGACGAGAGCTATGGAGCACACGTCAACACCACCAAAATCGTCAACTTCTGGGGGCAGCATTCCTTCGATGTTGGCTATGGCTACAATCGTCCTTTCTATAAGGGCGAGCGCAGCAACAGCGGACCGGCCCTCACGCCCCCGGTGCTCAACGAGGACAATCAACCCGCCGGCAGCCAGTGCACGACAACTGCCGGCGTAACCACTTGTCCTTGGAGCGGCACTTTTTCGAATTACAACTGGAGGTTGCTGCCAGCCTCGTCGCTGCCCGGCTCTCCCGCATGCCCCAATTGCCCGCTCATGAACGTTCCGGGCGTGGGCGAGGAGCCTGTATATCTCTCGCTCTTCCGCGGCGAATTCAACGTGGCGTCCGACGGGTTTGAGCATTTCTCAACAACCGGCAGGGTTCAATCTGCGTACCTCAACGACAGTTGGACGATCAACAAGTTCGTGACCGTCAATGCAGGCGTGCGGTGGCAGCAGGAGCGGCTGATTGGCGAAGACACGCAATACACGTTCACGGACAACTGGTCTCCGTCTCTTGGCGTAACGGTGGATCCGTGGGGCGACCGGAAGAACAAGTTCTGGTTCAGCTTCGGCCGCTACAACTACAACCTGCCACTGGACCTGGCGGAGCGGGCTCTGACAAATGAGACCGACTTGGAAAATCTCTATCTCGCGCCAAATTTCGTGACGGCGGGGACGGATGGTTGCGCCGCGCAGACGATTAACGGGACCATGTACAACCGCTGCGTTGTTCTGAACAACCTGGGAACAGTGACGCCGGTGATCGATGCGGCCCACACGCTCAACAATTCGGCAAACGGCGAGCCGTTCGTGGGCGAATCCGCTTCACTCGAAAGCCTGGAAGCGATTCACACGGGGACCCATCTAACGTATGAGGACGAGTACGTGCTCGGGGCGGAACATGAGTTCTCGCACGGAGTAGTTTTGACCGCGCGATACATGCACCGCAGCCTGCGTAGGATTGTTGAGGATACAGGCGGGATCGCTCCGGAAGCAGCGCTCGCCGGGATTCCACAGCAGTTCTCGATTACGAACCCGCATAAGGGATTGGACATCTTCACCAACCCAATCGAGTCAGACTTCAGTTCCTCGCTGGTTACATGCGCTGCAAACTCGAAACTCAGCTGTTTTCCAAATGTAGCGGTTGTCCCATCCGACTGTTTGACCCAGGGAGCCCCCACGTCGGGGCAAGTGCCGGTGGGGCCGCCGTCATCCGGCGGGTTCGTTCCATTCTTTAACTTCCCAACAAACAGCTTCAACGCCCCCGTTACTGACGCGAACGGCAACAATGTGGCTTGCTTCGCAACCAACCAGGCGGGGACCGAACCACTGGGAGTCAATGGACTGCAGGCGGGATCCGTCGTCCCGGACGGCATCCCGGACGGGTTCGTTGACCCGATTCACAAGTATTGGGCGATGGTATTCGAGGTGAACAAGTCGTTCTCGCACAACTGGCAGTTGCGCGCAAACTACACGGTCTCGAAGGTATTCGGCAACTACGAGGGCGCGTTCCGCAACGACAACGGCCAGTCCGACCCCGGTATCAGCTCGCTATTCGACTTCACTCCGGGCAACTTCAACCTGCTGGGCGCACAGTTCACGCCCGGTTTGTTGAATGAGAACCGCCAGCAAGTGGCCAATGGGTATTTCAGCTACGTCTTCGATCGCGGCATGCTGAAGAACCTCACCTTGGGCACCGGCGCGAGCATACAGACCGGCACTCCCATCAGCGAGCTGGCAGCCCATCCGGTCTACCAGAATCCCGGGGAAGTTCCGATCGGCGGCCGCGGGAGCGAGGGCACGACCCCCACGACCGGCTATGTGAACTTCCATGGCGATTACGTAATGAACCTGACAGAAAGATTCCACATGCGGTTTGGGGTCGATCTGTTCAATATCGCCAACACGAAGCGCATTCTCTACATCAACCAGAACATTGATTTGGGACTCGGGATCAAGAACGCCGACTTCTTGCAACCGGCGTTCGTTACGGGGTCACCGATCAGTTCTTCGAGCGGAATTCAGTCTCCATTCAACGCACGCTTCTTCGCGCGGCTTGAGTTCTAGTCAACGCCGTTTCAACCGAAGGGGGAGCGCTATCTGCTCCCCCCTTTTTTTGTGCTTGCGCAACCCATCGCGGCGAGGGCGCACGAACGCTTTTCGGTAAAGCGTTGCAGCGCCGGTTAGTGGCGATAGGCTGCCCACATGTCGTCAATGAATGTGTACTGCGGGAATTCTCCCTGGAGCCAGAAGCGCGTTTGGCCCTGGCGCTCCCAGTTCGCGCTGTAATCGAATCCGGATTGCGCTTTAATTTCCGCGACGGCTTGCGTATCGTCCTCCGTCATCCAGCGATCCACGTAATCAAAGAACGCGGGATAATTCCAGACGTTTTCAGAATTGAGGACGTGGATGGCGAGCGCCTCGCCAACCCAGGAGACGGAAGTGCAGCATCTTCGGTAAGCCTCGCCTAATTGCTCGGTGGGGCTGATGAGCGGCCAATTGGCGGGCTGCAATTGCTCATAGGGGCCGTAGAGGCCCGGGCTGACGGGGGTGCCGTTGGTCACGACGCCGTAGTGGCCTCCGTAGATTACGGTGGCGCCTTGCCACGCCTGTTGGTACGTGCCGGCGGGCGGGAGTAAGTTGATGTACATCGTTTGCATGTCCTCGCCGAATTGGTTCGGATAGGTGGCCGAGACATTTTTCATGCCGGCGTTGTTCAACAGGATCCCGGCAAAGACGATGGGAAGTTTTCTGCCGCTGTGATGTCCTCCGAAGGCGGGCCACCCGTAGCCGGTCTGGACGCAGCCGTATAAATCGATTCCGTATTGGACGAAATAATTCGTGAGATTCACTTTTTGGTCGGCGGGGAAATTGAGCATGAGGAGGAGCGAAGCGTAGGAATCAGCGAAGGCCACATGCTGGCCGTAACTGGGCATGTAGTCGGCAGGCGCATCGAAGAGGAACGCGTTGGTATCGATCCAAGGGCGCCGGTAATAGCCTTCGAAGGTGGCCAGCGTGGGCGTGCCTCCTTCGTTGGGATCCGACGGCGTGGGGGGCGCGAGAGAAGGCAACAAATTTCTTTGAATGGAATTCGCGTGATAGATCATTTGGCTGCGGTCGCAGTAGGAAGGCCGGAACGCGTCGGTGGAAGGCGCGGCGGCAAGAACGGTGAGCACCGAGACGGTGGCAACCGGGCTGGCGCTCATGTCCGAGGCGCGCATCACTTCCGGCACGGAATGGATTTGAGCCAGGCTGATGGAAGAGACAAGCGAATCGCCGGGTTTCAGCGAGATCGGCAGATAGGATCGCAAGGTGGCGTCGAACCACCAGGATTCGTCGGTGCCGTCATTCAGCCGCGAATCGAAGCCGCTCTTGCCGTTGGCGGTGGGCAGGTCTACGACCGAGCCGTTCATATAAGGAGAAGAAGTGGTCGGAGGCGGGTCAATGGCAGTAATGGTGACTGGACCGACGACATAGTAATCGCCATTTACAAATTGTCCGACGGGAACTGCTTGGCTGAAGGTCCAGGTGATGCCGTCTTTTGTGATCGAGGAGGCGGTCCCGGGAGGATTGTCCTGCGGAGGCGGGGCGGGGGCAGGAGTGAGGGAGCCCTGGCAACTGGCAAGGGTGAAGGTGGCCAGCAGGGCGGCGAAGAGAGCTGCCGGGACGCAATTTGAAGTGCTGCTTCGGACGAGCTGCGGGGCCCTGGGATTTGAATCGAGAGAGCGCTTGAGAGGAATCACGTTTTTTGGCTCCATGGGGATAGGCTAGCGCCGGGAGGCTGAGAGGAGCTACTGGCCTGAGGGACCGTTTTGGCACAGGAGCGAAAAGGCGAAGAAAAGAAAGTGGGTTTAGAGTTGCTATTAGGAAGCAGTAACCGCGTTTGTTTTGAATGGGATACGTTGATTTTTGAACTGGCGACAGTTGCGATTAGCTTTTTCTTCGCCTGGTTTCGGCAGTGAGGTTCCCGGGAAGGAGGCGAGGCGGAGGTCCCAAGCCCCCGATTCCAGGGCGTCCTTGTATATAGCAGCCGGTTAGTATCCGCTGTGTGACATATCTCCACATGTAACATCGCATAGCGGACTACAAAATTCTACTGGCCGGAAGACCAGTTTTTTTGGACAGTCCCAGTACTGAACTTTTCAGAGATGGTGGAGCGGCCGGGACGAAAGAAATCACGGGTGAGAGTGTGGGAGCTAGCCGATCTCGGAGGCGTCGGGGCCGCTGGCAAAGCGGCGCAACAAGGTGATGGAAAATACGAGGATGAGAACGAGGAGGCCGAGCAGGCCAAGCTCGATCATGGTGGCACGGAAAATGCCGGCGTTTTCGGAAGACCACACACCGCCATGCGTGAGGGTGGAGGCTTCCAAGGTAATGACGAGGATGCGCCGAATGGAAGCAATCAGGCCGACGACGAGGAATGGCTCGGTGACGAGAACATGCGAGCGGATGGAAATGCGCACAGTATGGAGAATCTCGACGAGCATGAGAACGATCAGGAGCTGGTCCAATACCTGGAGGGTTTGCGCGGCAATCATCCAATGGAGCAGACCCTCGTAAAGCAGCTTGGCGGCATTTGCGGCGGTGGCGATGGCGGTGGCAAAGAGCAGGACGGCCAGGACTGCGTAGATTACGACTTCGGCCTTGCCGAGGTAATCGCCGAAGTGGGAACGCAGTCTTTGTTCAACCATTTGCGCGGATAGTATCAGCCTGGGTTTTTTCTTTCAATGGTGGCGGGATTTACGGGGGGATATTCGAGCGATGGAATGATTTATGAATCTGTCCATGACCTGTGAAGGCAGGCAAGAAGCGAAAAACCGCAAGCATTGAGAAATCGGGTGGCTGTGTTGACATCCGGGATGTTCGCAAAGTTCTAGAGATTCAGATGTGTCGCACCTACGGTGCTCGGCGGCGAGCGGTATTGAGTGCGGGGCGCGGGGAATTGTGATTTGAGGGAAATTCGAAGACGAGTTCAACACAGAGGGCGCAGAGAACTGCCGGAGGGCACGGAGAAGAAACGGCGGGCGATGACGGGCGCGTGCTTGAAGACAGCCGCTATGTAGGGAGGAGAGATGCTTGACACGCCAATCATCAGGAGATTGGCGTTCCCAGGAATTCGCCGATCAACGCTGAGGGAGTGGCAAGCATTTGGAGGAGCGGGCTTTGACTATGCTGGGGCGCGGACTGTAGAATGCGCGGCGCTTCGAAACGGAGGAAACAGATGCGGACATGGATCGCGGGAGGATGCGCGGCGCTGGTGCTGGCGTGCTGCGCATTCGGGCAGGAAGGACAGCCGGCGGCGCCGGCGAAGAAGGCGCCTACGAGCAAGCAGATGAGCGGCGCTTCCGGCGCAACTGGGAAGGAGGATTTGAATCTTTTGCTCGAGGGAAATATTCGGGCGATGTGGATCGCGTTTCGGGACAAGAAGAAGGACACCTATGCCGGATATCTCTGGGACGATTACAAGGCCGTGGAGGAAGATGGGGAGGGCGAGCGGAACAAGTTGAAGGTGCTGCGGGAAGTCGAGGATAACAACGTGCGCGACTTCAAGCCGCAGTGGTTCGTGATTGAGAAGCTGGGGCCTGAGGCGATGTTGGTGACATACGAAAACTTCATACAATTTCCACCAGGGGCGGGACGGCGGTTTGAGAAGCTATTTATCAGCGAGATTTGGATGAAGCGGAATGGGGGGTGGAAGGCTTGGCGGTATCAGGCAACTCCCGTGAAGTAAGTTGGGATCGTTTGGTCCGATTCTTGATGGCTACCATTGGCGGGATGGTAGCTCGTCAGAGCACAGACAGGTGTGTCTGTGCCACGCAAAACCAGCCATCTTCATTAGGAGTTCCACAAATCCACACGGAATTTAGAAGGACGACCCAAGAAGGAGTCTCAGTTTGTAACAAAGACTTTTTGTTCCACAAAGAAATCTGTTGTAAAGAATTCTCTTCGATTTGCCCTCCAGAGAAAAAACAGCCCGAATCCTGAAATTCGGATTCGGACTGTTCGGTTCGGTCGAACTGTGAGAACGGTTTACTGGCGTGCGTAAACGCCGACGCAGCCATCAATCTGTTGCGTTTGGCAATTTCCGCCGGCAGCCAGCGGAACATAGATCTTATTGAGCCCGGCGTCGGCCGCGACGCTGTGGGCGTTGCCATTCGTGGGTATGTTATTCAGCCATGCGCGCGTGCCAGCATCAATGATGCCAAGAACAGGTCCGGTGGGCATGTCTCTGGCAGCTTCGTAGTAGCGGTTGTCACCGGGGTTATACCAGCCTTCGTCCACGCCTCCGACGTTATGGATGGCTTGGAGGATCTGGCCGGTGGTGCCATTGATGATGTAGGTGGTGGGTGCGAATTGTCTGCCGTCGTGCCCCGCGCATTCGACCAAAAAGTCGGTGCCGGGACCCGCGGTGATGCCGCTGGGCATGCAGCTAGGGGTGAGGAAGCTATTGATCACTACGGGTGCAAAAATGGTGGTGCCGCCGACAGTAATTGGGTGGAGGGGATCGATTTCATCGATGGTTCCAACCGTCAGATCGGTGGTCGCATTGCCATTCGAAAGGAGGAAATGGCCCGTGTTGGGGTTGTACGCCATGGCGCCGAGTCCTGCTGGTGCGATGGCTCCAAAGCAGTCCGGGAACGAGGTGGAGGTGGGGCAGTAGGTGCCGTTGGTGGGAGTGCCCGGAGCAGAATTGCGAAGCATCGGACCGTGATGGCAACCGGTTGCCACCGTATTGAAACTGCCATTGACACCAATCGTGGCGTCGCCAGATGCGCCGGAGGGGACAGCTACGCGAGTCCCGCCGGGAGGGAAGAAGTACTCGAGAGAAGGATCGGGGCAGGAGAAGCCATTATTCTCATCAACCAGCACGGTATTGTCGGTTGGCAGGGCGTTGTCGTAGTAGATCTGGCCAATCATGCACGTGGCGAAGTTTGCTGGAAACTGCGAATTCGGGCCGCCCGTGGGAAGAGTGACGATCCCAGGACTGTAGGGGCTGTTTGGATTGGCGGGCAGGCAATGCTGTTGCGTCAATGTCAAGCCCGCCGTGGTCGGATGAATCACGTTGGTGATATCGAAGAAGGAGATAAAGGGAAGGCCCGGATCACCATTGATCACGGCCAGGATGTCGTGAAGCTTTCCGTTGGCATCCATGGCGGGAGTGGCTCCAGTGGTGGCGAGTTCGTCGCCGCGGAGGTCACCGCAAGTGGGATCGGCGAAAGCTCGCCCGTTTGCGGAGGTCTGGCAAGGGCCGATGCCGACGGGCCCGTCATAGTCGGGAGATGTGCCGGTCACCAATGTAGCGGTGACAGTGGGCGCCATGCCGCCGTCGGCAGCGATCGTATTGGACATATCGAAAATGGCGACGGTTGAGCTGCCGTTTCCGACATAGAGATATTGTCCCGTGGGGCTGACTTCAACACCGTTGGGGCCTGAGAGAGGATTCAAATTATTGGCGCGTGACGCGCAACACTGGCCGCCTACGAATCCGCCAAAATTTCCGTCGGGGCCAAAGAAGCTATTGAGGCGGAAGCCCATGGTTTTGCAACCAAAGCGCGTGTAGTTGCCCTGGGCGGTGGTTACTGGAGGAATGACCTGATTGCCCTCTGAGTTGAAGCACGGGCTGGCGTTGACGCCCGCCTCGGCGATGGAGTTATCGCCGCCGATCGCAAAAATGGCGATATCCGAAACCGTGCTGAACATGGGGACATCGAGGCCGACGCGATCTGAAACGTAGTAGAGGTGATTGACGGAGTCGACCCAGCTAATATCGAAGATGTTGAAGGGACCGCCGGGCTCGCCGTTGCCATTGTGCTCGGGGACAAGCATGACTCCGATCTCGGCAACCGGGCCGTTCACGTCGGTGCCGCAGACGGGACAGACGGCCGAGCCGTTGCCGCAACTGCTGGCGAGCAGAAACACCGCCAGCACTCCCGCCAGGACTGCGAAGGGCATCATTTTCGATCTCATTGCATTTCCTCCAGCGATATTTGCTCGGGGGCCGACAGCTATTAATTTCCGCCTCTTTGCCGCTTTCCAGCGCTCTCGAAATCGCTCATGCCGGCCCCCGTCTGAAACCAGCAATCACGCTCAGGAGCGCTGAAGACATTTGTTAGAACCGGAACTGGACCTGTTGCAAGGCGACGAAGTAATTCTGTTTCGCGATGCCCTGCACGCTCGGATTTACCAGACGGTCCGCGCTGAAGTCGAATTTCAGGAGCACCCAGTAATTGAGATACCAGTTAAGTCCGCCGGTGAATTGGTCGGTGTGGTCGCTTTGCGCGGGGAAAATCGCCGGAGTGATGGGGCAAGTGCCATCGGCAGTGCAGGAGGCGCCGCCCACTTTGCCCTCGAGCCAGGAATACCGGAACTTCAGAGCGAAGGCGCCCCAACCGGGGCCACCCGTTTCGCCGGGAGAACTCGGCCCGATAACGGGGTGCTTAACTCTTGGTATGGCGTTCTCAGGCTCCGTTTCACCGGTTAGGAGGTACGTGACCTGCCCATAGGCGCCTTTCCCGACTATGCCGGGAAGGGACTGGAAACCAATTCCGCCGAGTTGGATGGTGCCGATGTTGTCGCGCTTCCAAAGACCTTGGGTGTATTCGCCGCGCACCCCGAGAGGTCCCTTGCGATAGATGAAAAAGCCGTTGTATCTCTCGATTCCGCCGTTGATGCGATACTGTGGGAAGAAGGTGAATGTTCCATCGTTG
>Ga0187819_10001780_pt1 | contig 11191 bp, 9 predicted proteins | sample NC_wetland_sal_i_15_FD_132411 | JGI IMG/M metagenome (GOLD analysis project Ga0187819, IMG submission 132411) | Wetland sediment microbial communities from Neuse River Estuary, North Carolina, USA - SO4_4 | ecosystem: Environmental > Aquatic > Freshwater > Wetlands > Sediment | place: USA: North... | reverse complement strand
TGGGCCGATCCCTTCTGGCGGGCGAGGCCAGGACGATTGATGCCGAGGGTCTGGCGGTGGCACCCGGCTTTATCGACATCAAGACCCATTCGGATTTCACGCTGCCGATCAACCCCAAGGCCGAGAGCAAGGTAAGGCAGGGGGTGACCACCGAGATCGTCGGGCATTGCGGGTTTTCGGTGGCACCGATCCTCCCCGGTAGGCGGCAGCTCGTCCAGGATTACCTCAGTGCCAGCGCGCCATGGCTGCCGTTTCGCGAGACCACCTTCCGCGAGTACCTGGACAGCTTTCCACAAACCTCGGTCAATGCCGGCATGCTGGTCGGCCATCACACGCTGCGGCTCAACGTGATGGGCATGGACGCGCGGCCGCCGAGCCCGGCGGAGCTCGACCACATGGCGGCCTTACTAGAGGAGGGGCTCGCGGCCGGCGCGCTGGGCATGTCCTCCGGGCTGTTCACGCCGCCCAGCAGCTATGCCGAGCGCGCCGAGATGGTGCCGCTGGGCAACGTGCTGAAGCGCCGCAATGCCGGCTATTTCACCCATCTCCGCGACGAGTCGAACAACGTCATCGCAGCAGTCGAGGAAGCGATCGACATCGCCCGAACCTGCGGCGTCCATGTCGAGATCGTGCACCTCAAATGCTCCGGGCTCGACAATTGGGGGAAGGCCGCGCAGATCCTGGCGATGATCGAGGCGGCGCGGCAAGAGGGTCTCGCCGTCGATTGCGACGCCTATCCCTATGCGGCCGGCAGCAACCCGCTGAAGAACCTGCTGCCGCAATGGGTCCAGTCCGACGGACTGGAGGCGATGCTGGCGCGTCTGGCGCTACCTGAAACTCGAGCGCGCATCCGCGCCGAGATCGAGCACGAGGGCCTCAACAATTGGGGCCGCATCCCGTCCTGGGACTGCGTGCAAGTCTCGATCTCGCCGCATCTGCCGCAACACGCGGGGGAGACCTTCGGCCAGCTCGCCGCAGCGCGCGGCCGGGACCCGATCGACGTCGTCTGCGATTATCTGATCGAGGACAAGGGCGCCACTCGGGTGCTGATCACCTCGATCGCCGAGGAGGACATCCGCGAGATCGTGCGCTCGCCCTCGGCTCTGGTCGGCTCCGACGGCAATTGCGTCGCCGATTACGGGGTCACGAGCCAAGGGATGCCGCATCCACGGTTTTACGGAACCTTTCCGCGGATCATCGGTCGCTACGTTCAGGAAGAGCGGCTGCTGCCGCTCGAAGCGGCGGTGCGCAAGATGACCGGAGCGACGGCAGCGGCGCTGCGGCTGCGCGACCGAGGGCTGATCCGAGAAGGGTACCGCGCAGACCTCGCGATCTTCGACCCGGCCGACTTTGAGGACCGCGCGACCTACGCCGCGCCGCACCAGTATCCGACGGGCGCGCGCACCACGGTGCTGGTCAACGGGATCGTGGTCGTCGAGGATGCCAGACACACCGGTGCCACGCCGGGAACCGTGCTGCGCCGCGCCACCGACGGCAGCGCTGGATGAGGTTTCGGGCTCAGCCCCACAATCGCGCGGTGGCGAGACGTGCGCCTTCGGCGAGTGCGGCGAGCTTGGCCCAGACGACCGAGGGTGCGACGGCGTTATTGACAAAGGCGAAGGTCGCAAACCCGCAATCGGCGCCGGCGATCACCCGCTCGCGGCCGACGATGTCCGCGTAATGGCAGATCCGTTGGGAAATTAGCCGCGGATGCTCGACGAAATTGGTCGTCGAGTCGATCACTCCGGGAATGAGGATCTTGTCGTCCGGAATTTTCGCGCCGCGCAGATCTTCCCACTCGTGCGCGTGCCGCGGGTTGGCCGCCTCGAACGAGAGGCCCGCCGGGCGCGCCCGCATGCATGTCCCAAAGATCTTGGCGAGCGGGATGTCGTGGGTGTGCGGCCCTTCGTAGTTCCCCCAGCAGACATGCATGCGCATCGCTTCGGGCGGAATATTGGCGGTCGCGTGGTTGAGCGCCGCGATATTGCGCTCGGCGATGCGCAGAAACGCGTCGTCGGAGAGGTGCTGGTACTGGTTGTGGCGGGCCGAGCCGAGATCCGGCGCGTCGATCTGCAGGATGAATCCGGCCTTGACAATCGCCTCGTATTCTTCCTTGAGCGCGTTGGCCAACGCCTCGACATAGGCGTCCTCGTCCTGGTAGTAACGGTCCGGCACGAATTTCGTCAGCACCCCGGGTGACGCCGCATTCATAAAGCCTTCGACCGGCTTTGTTGCGGCGCATGCGGCAGTGAGATTCTTCAGGTCTGTCTCCAACGGCAGCCGATTGCTGTAGGCGACTGGTCCGGTGCAGCACGGCACGACCTCACGGCTGAACCATGAGGTGCGGCGCGTCTCGTTGAGCCGCTGCATGTAATCGGGATAGTCGAGAAGGTCGCGATGCGCGGCGGTCTGCGGCGGTTTGTCGTTGTCGCCGCCGCGGAAGGAGCCGATGCCGGAAAAGCGATGCCGAATGTAGGTGGTATACGAGATCTTGCCTAATTCGCCGTCGCAGACGCTGTCGATCCCTGCCGCGACCTGCTTGGCGACAATTTCCTGGACGGCACCGGCAAGGCGCGTCTCGAATGCCGTCTGATCAAACTCACGGCCACTCTCCCGGGCCTCCAGAAAGGCCAACAGATCCGGCGGACGCGGCAAGCTGCCGACATGGGTCGTAACGATACGTTCGGTGCTGAGCTTCATTTCGTGCGTCCCTCCTCTTTGGTCTTGGATGGTTTCACGCACCGCCCGATCCTGCAAGACATGGCGGCTGCCATCGGTCCGGCGAGCGTTGGACAGGAGTGCCTACCCCGCCATATAAGCGGGCGGCGATGAGCAAGATCCCGTTCCTGAAGATGCATGGCCTCGGCAACGACTTCGTCGTGCTCGACGACCGTCAGGGCGCGAGCACGATCGACGCGGCAGGCGCACGCGCGCTGGCGGATCGGCGGACCGGAATCGGCTGCGATCAGGTGATCCTGCTCGAGCCGCCGCATCATCCGGATGCCCAGGTGCTGATGCGCATCCGCAATCCCGACGGCAGCGAGGCTGAGACATGCGGGAACGCCGCGCGCTGTGTCGCCGATCTGCTGCGGCGCGAAGCCGGCGGCGCGAAGGTACGGATCGAGACAGTCGCCGGTTTGCTCGAAGCCGAGGCCATGCCGGACGGGCTTATCGCTGTCGATATGGGGCCGGCGCGGACCGGTTGGCGCGAGATACCCCTCGGCCGGATGATGGACACCGATCGCGTCGAGCTGGCGCTCGGCCCGCTCGCGGCGCCTGTGTGCACCAATATCGGCAACCCGCACGCGACCTTCTTTGTGGATGATGTCGAAGCGGTCGATCTCGCGGCACTCGGGCCGGTCCTCGAACATGACCCGCTCTTTCCAGAGCGCGCGAATATCGGCGTCGCTGCGGTCCGCGATCGCCGGAACATCCGGTTGCGGGTCTGGGAGCGTGGCGCCGGGATTACCCGCGCTTGCGGCAGCGGCGCCTGCGCCGCGCTCGTCGCCGCGCATCGGCGGGGGCTCGCCGGGCGCCGGGTCGCCGTCGAGCTCGATGGTGGAATTCTCGACATCGCCTGGCGCGAGGACGGGCATGTGATCATGACGGGACCTGTGGCGCTGAGTTTTGAAGGCGCATTCGACGCGAGCCTGCTCCGGGGACATTGACCCGGCCCATGCAGGAGACGGAAATCATCACCTTCGGCTGCCGGCTGAACGCGTTCGAGTCGGAGGTCATTCGCCGTGCTGCCGCAGCCGCCGGGCTCGGCGACGCGGTCATCGTCAACACCTGCGCGGTCACGGCCGAGGCCGAACGCCAAGCGCGCCAGGCGATCCGCCGCGCCCGTCGGCGGCATCCCGAGGCGACGATCATCGTCACCGGCTGCGCCGCCGAACTCGCGCCCGAACGCTATGCCGCGTTGCCCGAGGTCGATCGCGTCCTCGGCAACCGGGCAAAGCTCCGGGCGCAGAGCTACCTCCCGGACGCTGCTCAATCAGCGGATCCGATGGAGACCGCCAGCCATCTCGTCGACGGCTTCGAAGGCAAGAGCCGCGCCTTTCTCGAGGTCCAGCAGGGCTGCGACCACCGCTGCACCTTTTGCATCATCCCCTATGCGCGCGGCCCCAGCCGATCGGCGCCGATGGGTCTCGTCGCCGATCGGGCGCGCCGTCTCGTCGCGGCCGGGCATCGCGAGATCGTGCTGACCGGCGTCGATCTCACCGCCTATGGAGCCGATCTGCCAGGGACGCCGAGCCTCGGCCAGATGGCGCGCCGGCTGCTGGCTGCGCTCCCCGAACTCGAGCGCCTGCGGCTTTCTTCGCTCGATCCGGCCGAAATCGACGAGGAGCTGTGGCGGCTCCTCGCCGAAGAGAGGCGGTTGATGCCGCACCTCCACCTCTCGCTGCAGGCCGGCGACGACCTGATCCTGAAGCGGATGAAGCGGCGCCATTCGCGCGCCGACGCGATTGCCGTCGCCCGGCGCGCCCGCGCGCTGCGCCCCGAGGTGGCGCTCGGCGCCGATCTGATCGCCGGATTTCCGACCGAGACCGAGGACATGTTCCGCCACAGCCTCGACCTCGTTGCGGAGTGCGGGCTCGCCTATGTGCACGTCTTTCCCTATAGCGCGCGGCCCGGCACCCCCGCGGCCCGCATGCCGCGGCTCGCCGATCCGGCTGTCAAGGAGCGCGCGGCGCGGCTGAGAGCGGCAGGCAAAGCCGCCCTTGCGGCCGAACTGCAGTCGCGGGTCGGCAGCGAAACCGATGTGCTGATCGAGCGTCCCGGGATGGGTCGGGCCGAGTTTTATGCCGCCGTGAACTTCACGGCATCCGGCACCGCCGGCTCGGTACGGCGCATGCGTCTCATCGACAGCAGCGGAAGAAGCCTTGTCGGAGTGCCCGTCCAATGAGGTTCCGGCGACGCCTAGAGGGGCCTGAAACGACGGATGCTGTCACCGAAGACGTTGAGAGCCTTCCGCCGGGGGAAGAGACACCGGTTGAAGCGGCACAGCCAGAACCTGCGCCGGAAAGCGCCGAGGAACGCCGCGGCTGGCTCAGCCGGCTCCGGGCGGGGATGGCGCGCAGCTCCGCGCGCCTCACCCAGGGCATCAACACGATCCTCACCCGCCGCCGGCTCGACGACGAGGCCCTCTTCGAGCTCGAGGAGCTGCTGATCGCCAGCGACATGGGTGTCGGGGTCGCCCGCGAGGTCGCCGAGGCATTGCGCAGAACCCGCTTCAACCAGGAGGTCTCGCCGGAGGAAGTCCGCACGGCGCTTGCCGACCAGGTGATCCGGCTCGTCGAGCCGGTGATGAAGCCGCTGCGTCTCGACCTCACCAAAAAGCCCTTCGTTATTCTCGTCGTCGGCGTCAATGGCAGTGGCAAAACCACGACCATCGCCAAGCTCGCCAAGCAATATCGAGACGATGGGCACAAGGTCGTGCTTGCCGCCGGCGACACCTTCCGGGCGGCGGCGGTCGAGCAGCTGCAGATCTGGGGCGAGCGAACCGGCTGCCGGGTGGTGACGCGGCCGGAAGGCGCCGATGCCGCGGGGCTCGCCTATGACGCGATGATCGAGGCCCGTGCCGAGGGCAGCGACATATTGTTGATCGATACGGCCGGCCGGCTGCACAACAAGGCCAATCTGATGGCCGAGCTGCAGAAGATCGTCCGCGTCCTAAAAAAGGCCGACCCCGACGCCCCGCATTCGGTACTGCTCGTGCTCGACGCGACGACCGGCCAGAACGCTCATGCCCAAGCCGAGATCTTCCGCGAGATGGTCGGTGTCACCGGCATCGTGATGACCAAGCTTGACGGCACGGCTCGCGGCGGCGTGCTGGTGTCGCTGGCGGAGAAATACGGCATCCCGATCCACGCCATCGGGGTCGGCGAAACCGCCGACGATCTGCGTCCGTTCGAGGCGCGAGCCTATGCCCGCAGTCTGGTCGGGCTCGAGCCCTAGGCTGGCTTCAAGAACCGGGAGGGTTGACGCGGGCCGTAAAATCGCGCGTCGCCCGCGCCTCGCGGTCGTGCTGGAGCGCCCAGCCGATCGAAGGGAAGGCGAGCTCGCTCCAGGGGATCTCGGCCCAGTCGAAGAGCCGGACTTCGAGGCTCTCCGGTCCCGGCTCGATGGCCTCGTCCAACAGGCGCGCGCGATAGATCAGTTGCACCTGGCTGATCCGCGGGATGTCGTAAATCGCCAGCAGTCCTTCGATCTCGATGCGCGCCCGCGCCTCCTCCCAGGCCTCGCGCTCGGCGCCGGCGCCGGCGGATTCATTGAGCTCCAGATAACCGGCGGGCAGGGTCCAATACCCGTGACGGGGGTTGATGGACCGACGGCACAACAAGACGCGGTCGCCCCACCTGGCGACCGAGCCCACGACGATCTTTGGGTTGTCGTAGAGGATGTAGCCGCATTCGGCGCAGATCATGCGCTCGCGGTTGTCGCCCTCCGGAATGCTTCGAACCGACGGGCCGCGCAGGTGGTTGTCGTCCGACATCGCGGAGCGACAGTCCGTTCAGATCGCAACCAGTTTCGCGACCTTCGATCGGCGTCGCGCGGGCATCGCTATGGCAGGGTAACTCGGCGCCATCTCGGTCGATCAGTCGGCCCGTCCGAAGCGTAATAATAGGCGGCGCTAAAAGGCGGGACAAGACCGTCAATGGACCCTTGCAAACCCGCGTTTGTGCGGTAACTCGTGTCATGATGCCGTCTGCCCTCGACAAGCTTGCCTTCAATGCCATGCAAGCTGTGCGGGTCTCCTGGTTCTTTGGCCAGAAGCTCCTGGCTGCGCGCGTCAGCCACCCGATCCCGTTGCCGGAACCGCTGCGCGGGCGCCCGATGCCCGACAGGCGGCGCATTCTCGCCGATCTTCGGGCCTTGATCGAGCAGGATTGGCGCAACGTGGAAGCCGGCTATTACGCGCCCCCGAGGGACGGGCTCGGCAGCCCGATCGAGGCGGTGCGTCAAGCAATAGATTTCTTTGCTGACTTGAGCGCGGTCGAGAGACGGCGGCACGGTGGCCGCAAGGAGCGTATTCTGAACGAAGTGCCGCCCGGCGGGTATCCGCGCTACTACCTGCAGAAGTTCCATTTTCAGAGCGACGGCTATTTGAGCGGCGCTTCCGCCGAACGCTACGACCATCAGGTCGAGGTGCTCTTCGGCGGAGGGGGCGCCGCCATGCGGCGCCAGGCGCTCGTCCCGCTCAAAGCGGCTCTCGCGGGGTGTCCCACCGCGCGGCTTCTCGACGTCGCGTGCGGAACCGGCCGCTTTCTGCGCGAAGTCAAAGTGAACTATCCGCGCCTCGACGTGACCGGGCTCGACCTCTCACCGCACTACCTCACCGTTGCTCGGCGCGAGCTACAACCCTGGTCGCGAGCGCGGCTCGTCGTGGGGGCAGCCGAGGCGATGCCGTTTGCCGAGGGGTGGTTCGATGCGATTACCTGCCTATATCTATTTCACGAGCTGCCGGTTCGCGTCCGCCGGGCTGTCGTGGGCGAAATCCGGCGCGTGCTGAAAGCGGGCGGGATCTTGATCTTTGTCGACTCGCTGCAAACCGGCGACGAACCCGATTACGACGCGATGCTCGACTATTTCCCGGTCGCCTTTCACGAACCCTACTACGCAAGCTACCTTCGCGAGGATCTCGATCGCCTGTGGACCCGAGGCTTTACCTCGGGCGAGCGGTTTCCGGCCTATTTCTCGAAGGTGCTGAGTTACCGGCGCAATTGATGACGGAGGGTGGACGCTAGATATAGATACTGCTTGGCATCGGGCCACAAGTCTGGTACCCTATGTTGTGTAAGTGGACTGGGGGGTCCACAGGATACGGGGGAAATCATGGATCTCATCACCTGGACGCCAGAGCGCGTCGAGCGGCTGACGCAACTGTTCGAGGAGGGGCTGCCCACCGCCGAAATTGGCCGACGACTGGGTCTCACCAAGAATGCGGTCATCGGCAAGCTCCACCGCATCGCGCTGTCGCCGCGCGGCGGGACGCCGGCGGATCCGCCGCAACGCAATTTCTTCGAATTCAAGGGGCCGAGCTGTTTGTGGCCTTACGGCCACCCAGACGACGCGGATTTCCATTTCTGCGGCGCCCGCCCGCTTCCCGGCAAGCCCTATTGCGCCGAGCATGCGGCTATCGCCTATGTGCGGCCAAAAGAGCCAAGGGAAGAGAAGGCGAAGGCTGCCTGAACGGCGGGTCGCAAATCCAGCACCGGCGGAGGGTCACCCGCGGCGTTTGAGGCTCCGCATCGCGCGGTCGATGCCGTCGAGGGTCAGCGGGAACATGCGGTCTTCGGTAATGCGGCGGATCATTCCGATGCTGGCCGTGCCGGGCCAATGTTTCTCCGGCACCGGATTGAGCCACGCCGCTCGCGGATAGGCGTCGAAGAGGCGGCGCAGCCACACTTCGCCCGGCTCGTCGTTCCAGCGTTCGACGCTGCCGCCCTCTTTTTCTATTTCGTAAGGGCTCATGCTGGCGTCGCCGACAAGGACGATCCGGTAGCTCCTATCGTAAGTGCGGATGAGCTCCATGATCGAAACCTGTTCGACCTGGCGCCGCCTCAAATCGCGCCACACCCAATCGTAGACACAGTTGTGAAAGTAGAAGTGGATCAGGTGCTTGAACTCCGAGCGCGCGGCCGAGAACAATTCCTCGCAAACGCGAACGTGATCCTCCATCGATCCGCCGACATCGAGAAACAACAGCAGCTTCACGACATTGTGCCGCTCGGGCACGAGCCTCAGATCGAGCCAGCCGGCGTTGTGCGCGGTCGACTTCACGGTGTCGTCGAGATCAAGCTCCTCGGCGGCACCCTCGCGCGCAAATTGCCGCAGCCGGCGCAGCCCCAGCTTGATGTGGCGGGTGCCGAGCTCGACGGTGTCGTCGAGAGTGCGAAACTCGCGGCGGTCCCAGACCTTGACCCCGCTGCGGTTGCGGCTCTCGTGCTGTCCGATGCGTACGCCTTCAGGATTGTAGCCGAATGCTCCGAACGGCGAGGTTCCGGCGGTGCCGATCCATTTGTTGCCGCCCTGATGGCGGGACCGTTGCTCGGCGAGGCGCCGGCGCAGCGTTTCCATCAGCTGCTCCCAACCGCCTAGTGATTCGATCAGCTGCTCTTCCTCCTGCGTCAGAAACCGTTCGGCGATCTTGCGCAACCAGGACTCCGGGATGGCCGTTGTCGGATCAGTGGGCGTCTCAATCCCCCTGAAGCAGTGCCCAAAGACGCGGTCGAACCGGTCGAGATGGCGCTCGTCCTTGACGAGCGCAGTGCGCGCCAGGAAGTAAAAGTCCTCGATGTTGAAGGCGGCGATGCGCTTCTGCATCGCCTCCATCAGCGTCAAGTACTCGCGCAGCGAGACAGGAACCCTGGCCTCGCGCAGCTCGGCAAAGAAAGAAAAGAACACAGCTAAGAGCCGCCGCGCTCGCGCCGATGCAAGAACGCGAGACGTTCGAACAAATGTACGTCCTCTTCATTCTTCAGCAATGCACCATGAAGGGGCGGTATCAGCTTTGCCGGGTCCCGGGTTCTCAGAACCTCCGGGGAAATATCCTCGACGAGCAACAGCTTGATCCAGTCGAGCAGCTCGGAGGTCGAGGGTTTTTTCTTCAGTCCGGCAATCTGGCGGATATCATAAAAGATTGTCAGCGCCTCGTGCACGAGCTCGTGCTTCAAATCAGGGTAATGGACGTCGATGATGCGTTGCATCGTTTCGCGGTCTGGGAAACGGATGTAATGGAAAAAGCAACGGCGGAGAAAGGCGTCCGGCAGCTCCTTCTCGTTGTTGGAGGTGATGATCACGATCGGGCGCTGCCGGGCCTGGACCGTGCGACGCGTCTCATAGACGTAGAACTCCATGCGGTCGAGCTCAAGCAAGAGATCGTTGGGAAACTCGATATCGGCCTTGTCGATTTCGTCGATCAGCAGCACCGGCGCTTGCCGCGCTTCGAACGCTTCCCAGAGTTTTCCCGGCACGATGTAGTTGGCGATATCATGGACGCGCTCATCGCCGAGCTGGCCGTCGCGCAGGCGAGACACCGCATCGTATTCGTAAAGGCCCTGCTGGGCCTTCGTCGTCGATTTGATGTGCCAGGTGATCAGGTCTCTGGCGATGCCGCGAGCGATCTCATGGGCGAGGATCGTCTTGCCGGTTCCGGGCTCGCCCTTGACGAGCAGCGGGCGCTCGAGCGCGATTGCGGCGTTGACCGCGACCTGCAGATCCTGCGTCGCCACGTAGGTGTCGGTGCCCTCGAAACGTAACATGCTGCTCCAACCTATGCATTTTTTGGTCCCGGGCGATGACATAACCCGAGCCCCGCGATGACGCCAGTCAGACGGCAGCTTCCGCGATTTCGCCAACTGGCGGATCGCCTGCCCGCGGCGGCACTCGGGGTTTTGCTGCTCGCCCTGCCCCCGCCGTCGGCGGCGGACAGGCCCAGCCACCCTAACCGTCCCGATCCACGTCCTGTCGCGGGACCCCGACCTCGGCGCGCCGTTCCTCTCAGAGGGCTATGTCCCCGGTCTCATTCCGACCCAGGCGCCGCCCCACCCGGGCATGGAGAATTTTCTCGCCCGGTTCCTCGCCGCGTTCGATCGATCCGGCTGAACTCAGTCACTCCGCTGGCCGGGGCGGAGCAGTTCGCCGAGCGTAGCCGCGAGGCGGGCGAGATCGGCTTCGCTCGACAGCCGGTGGTCGCCTTCCTTGACGAGAGTGACGACGACATCCCGGCTCTGGAGGCGTTCGGCTAGTCGCAGGCTCGTCTGCCAAGGGACGGCGTCGTCGAGCATGCCGTGCAGAAGCCGCGCCGGACACAGGAGCGGGATCTCCGCGCGCATCACGAGGTGCCGTCGGCCTTCTTCGAACAGGCCGAGCGTATAGGTGTAGCCGCCCGCGTCGTATTGCGAAGGCAGGGTAATCGCCCCAGTTTCGCAACATTCCTTTCGTTGCGCCGCATCGAGCCGCGGCCAGAGGAGATCCTCGGTAAAGTCGGGTGCGGCGGCGACGCCGATGAGCGCGCGGATCCGCTCGGTTCGCGCGAGCGCGGCAAGCAGCATGATCCACCCACCCATGCTCGAGCCAACAAGTACCTGTTGACCCTCGGTCAACGCGTCGAGAACGGCTACCGTATCCTCGACCCAGCGGCCGATGGTCCCCAGGGCGAGATCACCGCTCGATATGCCGTGTCCGA
>Ga0187819_10001779_pt1 | contig 11192 bp, 7 predicted proteins | sample NC_wetland_sal_i_15_FD_132411 | JGI IMG/M metagenome (GOLD analysis project Ga0187819, IMG submission 132411) | Wetland sediment microbial communities from Neuse River Estuary, North Carolina, USA - SO4_4 | ecosystem: Environmental > Aquatic > Freshwater > Wetlands > Sediment | place: USA: North... | reverse complement strand
GCGGGCATCACGCAGCGCGCCGTCGGGGTGGGGCGCCAGCTCCAAAACCTTCGGTCGCATGGTTCGGTAGAGGTACGCTCCCAGCGACAGGCCCACGCCCGTCGCGATCCCCCACTCAAGCTCGGGCGCGAGCACCAGGGTGACCACGAAGGTTGCCACACTCACCACGCCGTCGACGCGGTTGGTGCGCCAAGCAGCCGCAAAGCTGCGGAAGTTCAGCAGCTTGAGCACCGCCAGCACGATGATCGCTGCCAACACTGCCTGCGGCAGGTAGTAGAGCCAGCGGGCAAGGAAAAGGAGGACCGCCAGCACCACCAGCCCCGATACGACGTTGCCGAGGCCTGTCTTAGCACCCGCCTCGAAGGCGACCGCCGAGCGCGAGAACGAGCCCGACACTGGGTAACTGAGCCCCATCGATCCAACCAGGTTCGCCAGCCCTTGCCCCACCAGTTCCTGGTTAACGTCAAGCTTCTGTCGGGTACGGGCGGCCATGACCTTGGCGATCGAGATCGCCTCCATGAAGCCGAGCAGAGAGATGATGAGCGCCGTCGGCGCCAAGCGGAGAAGTGCGCGAGCGTCGACATGGGGTAGGCGCAAGGCGGGCACGCCCCGCGGCACCTTCCCGACGACGGCCCCGCCGCCCTGCAGCCGGATTTGGGCAGGCATGACTGGGCCGTTGCCTACCTGAAGCCGCCACGTCCCGTGCTCGGTCGTGATGCCGGACGGGACCGCATCGGGCAGGTGGAATTTCCCATCGCTACCACGGAGGAAACGGAACGACTGCAGGTCCGCGCGCCGCGTATCGATGGCCGCGCGGGCTTCCGTGAGGCGCTCAGTGAGCAGTCCGGACATGTTGTGCAGTGCGAGCACGGACCCGGGACTTACCGGCGGCTGCGTCGCACCCAGTGACGTCACCAAACGAGCCACCTCCCGCGGCTCGTGGCAGCGCTGGCACACCGCGCTGCTGCCCGTCGCCGGCTCGCTGTGCGCGGCCTGACTTTCCGACTTTATTCGATCGAGCGAATCTTTCAGCGCTAACGCGTCGTTATAGTCGGCTATCGCTGCCAGCACGCGCGGAGATTCCATCGCCTCCTGTGGAACGGTCGCCGTGCGTTCGAAGCCGATGGCCCAAGCGAGCAGCGTCGTCAACACTGCGGCCACGAGCACGTTCGGGACTCGCGGCCAAAAGTGCTTAATCCCAAGCATGACTATTATGGCCAGCGCCGCCATCCCGAGAGTCGGCCAGTGCGTCTCGCTCAGCGCGGCGCGGACCACATGGTAAACGGTTACGTAGTGATGGGGTGACTTGTATCCGGCGACGCCGAACAGCGTGGGTAACTGCGAGGTAGCGATAATCAGCGCGCCGGCGTTAGTGAAGCCGTTGACGACGGGATGGGACAGGAAGTTCACCACCATCCCGAGCCGCAGCAGCCCGAGAAGGAGCTGTACGGCGCCGACCAGCAGTGCGAGCAACACCGCGTAGGCCACGAACTGATTGCTGCCGGCGGTGGCCAGAGGTTCGAGCGCCGTAGCGGTCAGGAGCGACACGAGCGCGACCGGCCCGGTGGCAAGCTGGCGGCTGGAGCCGAATAACGCGGCTACGATTGGCGGCAGGAAGGCGGCATACAGGCCGTAGTAGGCAGGGAGCCCGGCAAGCTGCGCATAGGCCATCGACTGCGGCACAAGCACCAACGCCACGGTGACGCCGGAGATGAGGTCGGCGCGCAACGCGACCCTGTCGTAGCCCTTGAACCAATTGAGAAAGGGAAAAAGACGATATAGTATTGCCATCGGCGACACTCGGTCAGCCCTCTCTGGCTACGGTGCGCAGCGGGCCCTTGCGGCCGACCTGCAGCATTAGCGGATTATGCCGGGATTGTGAAGAGCTGACGGTGACTCCCATCACGTTCCAAAGTGCGCTCCCACCATTGTCCCTAACGCTTGCGCCTCCAGGCCACGACCGTTTCGGGCTTGACGATGACCAACGCTGAGCGCCAGTCGTGCCAGAAGCGGGACCGACTGACCCAGAGGGGACCCTCAGAGAAGGAAGTCATCGCAGCATGGAGGCAGCAGGGCTGACCCATCTGGACAAAAACCTGCGAGAACATATCGCCAAATATGGCTGCTGTCACGGCGTCGGAATCACAGCTTGAGCCTGGTTTGAATAGCCGCTTTCCACGGCATTCCCATCGACAGCGGTGGTGACGTAGTAATACGTCTGGCCCGCAACCACCTGGTTATCCGTGTAGTCCGTACTCGCATCCAGGGAGGTATTGATCTTCGAATAGGGCCCGCCCGAAACGCCGCCGCGGTAAACGTTATAGCCGACCACGTCCTGAGAGCTACTGGCCTTCCAAGATAGTCCGACGCTGTGTTGAGGTGGGGGCGTGCCGTTGCCTGACGAGGTTTGGTGAGTTGGCGAGTTGGAGGCGTTGCTGACGAAAGTCAGGGTTGCCGTGGCGGTGCCGCTCGTCTGTGGCGCGAAGGTCACGCTGTATGGCACGCTCTGACCGGCCGAAAGAACTGTCGGCAGAGACAGACCGTTGATCGTAAACTCCGGGCTGCTACTGGTCGCGGACGAAACGGTGACCGCTGCTCCGGTCGCATTCAGAGACGAACTCAGAGTGGAACTCGCACCCACCACGACGTCGCCAAAGTTTAGGTTGGCGGGCGAGATTCCCAGTTGGCCGGGAGCTGTGCCGGTCCCAGATAAGGCGATGATGAGCGGTGAGTTGCCTGCGTTCGAAACGAGAGTCAGGTTTGTCGTAATGGAAGTTGCGGTGCCAGGCGCAAAGGTTACGTTGAACGTCACGCTTTGTCCGGCCGACAAGTTCGTCGGCAGAGTCAGCCCACTGATCGAATAGGCGGCATTGCCAACGCTAGCGGAGGAGATCGCGACGGTACTTCCGCCGGTGTTGGTCACGGTCTCTGAGAGCTTTGCATTGCTGCCGACCTGAACGTTGCCGAACGCAAGGGAAGTTGGATTGGCCGACAAATTGCCCGCCGCAGTGACCGCAGTGCCGGACAACGGGATGGTTAGAGGCGAATTGGTGGCGTCTGAGACCAGACTCAGATTACCGCTGGCTGAACCTGCGGCGCTCGGCGCGAACTTCACAGTAAACGCGATGCTCTGTCCCGCCGCTACGCTTGCTGGCAAGGCAAGCCCGCCGATCGAAAACGTTGCGTTGTTCACGTTGGCTTTTGAGATCGTGACCGCACTGCCGCCCGTGTTGGTCACCGTCTCTGAGAGGCTCGCATGGCTGCCGACTTGGGCGTTGCCGAATGCCAGGATAGGTGGACTCGACGTGATGAAACCGCTATTTCCAGGGCTAGGACTTCCGGTAACCCCCTGGCAACCTGCGAAAAGTAGAGGCAGCAGGGCGACCGATAAGACTTTGACCCAATCGCATTGACGCCCGAAAATGGCCACAAATACCAGACCTCAGCTCGACCGTCTACTCGTTCCCGGCGGAGAATGTGTCGTTCTAAAGCGGCGTTAAAGCTTACTGTCGGTCTGTATCTTAGGGGCGTTAGAAAAATGTTTCACCTCTCGAAAGTGCATACCGGGTACTGGAATCGGGCCAAGTGCGTCTCACTGTTGCAGAACTCATCAGGCAGCGGATTCGGCACTCGACCCGCCTGTGCGCCGCGATAGTGCTACTGGGGCACCAAAGTGACTTTGGTGACGGCTCGAGATCGGCCAACCGTGCTAGTACTATCGCAGTTCCAACCACGTCGAGATTCCCACCTTGACACATTCGGATTGAAAACCAGCAGAGAGGACTGGCCGAACCGAGGATGCAGACCGAAATAGTTTTGACGCCCGTTACGGGATTTCGGCCTTCGTTTCATTCGAGTGAGCGCTTTGCCGGCCGGCGCTATCGACGGCGGTGGTGACGTAGTAGTACGTGGTTCCCGCGACGACCGTGGAATCACTGTAGTTGGTGGAAGCCTCGAGCGCGGTATTGATCTTCTGGTAAGGGCCGCCGTGCGTCTTGCTGCGGTAGATATCATATCCGACGACACTTGAGTCGCTCTCCTGCCAGGTGAGGCTCGCGCTGTGCGCAAGGGGCGCTACGCCAGTACCGGTCAACTGTTCCACCGCGGGTGAGACGACGGCGTTGCTGAAGTATCCCGCTTTAGCGGGACCTGTGCCGGACTGGTTGGGCGTGAACCGGATCCTGGCCTGAATGCTGTGTCCGGACAAGATGGTCACGGGCAAGGTCAGCCCGTGGATGGAGAACTCTGAGCTGGTGACCTTGTCGGATGAGATCGTGACGTCTCCGTTGGATGCGGCAAGGGTAGCGCTGAGGGTCGCGCTTTGTCCGACGGTGACGTTGCCGAAATCGAGTTTCGAGGGAGACACGGTCAACCCAGGGCTGCCGGTTCCCGCAACTGGAATGGAAAGGCTTTTGTTCAGCGCCGTGCTAGCCAGTGTGAACATGCCCGTGACGCGTCCGACTGCGGTGGGTTTGAAAACGATGGGCAACTGGACGGTCCTGCCGGGGCGGACCGTGATGGGCAATGGGAAGTAGCCAAACCTAAATTCGCTTCCCTGCTTGGACTCGCTAAGGATGCGCAGGTACTTCGTGCCGGTGTTGGTGAGTCGGATCGAGAAGGAACTGGAACTGCCAACTTCAACCTTGCCGAAAGCGTGACTGCAGGGGTCGCATTGCAGTTGCTGGGCCCAGGCTCGTACGGGCGTCAGGGAAGATAGCGATAGCGCGAGCGCGAGCAGGGGGAAGAATCGCACAGAGCCTATCTTCCCGAAGCATGACGTTTGGATGCAAACTCGGAAGTGCATGCATCACAAACTCACAGACGCGAGGTTGGTCGAGGCACGAGTTGGGGCAGGACGCAGGTGCCATGCGGCGCGCAATTTCGCAATTGCAGGACTCTCTGTGCTGGCCGAACTTCGACCCGAAATCACGCAGTGATCGACCATGTCGGTATCGAATTCCACGTCTGGGTTGGTTCTTCAGACGGGTGAGACCGGGGCGGCAAAGTCAAAGGTAAGACTGACGGAATGGGAAGAGCTAGCTAGTCGATATCCCAACAATTAAACCTTCGTTCCGTTGTTCAGGGGAAAGTTAAAGTTAAAGTCACCCAAGAGACTCGTGGGCGTTTGCCGACTCAGCAATGAACTGCAGGTTCGCAGCAAACCTTTCCGCCAAATCTTGCAGCGCCTGCAGGCCGCGTATTCCAAATGCGTATGGCCGCCGGGAAAAGACTGCAATCAAGCCCAGGGACTGATCTTGATGAAGGAGAGGCACGACAATGATGGCGCTTACGCCGAGTTTCCGGCACGCGTCGGCATCCACTCGGGAGTCCAACTGTGTATTACTGCATAACTGCATACTTCCGCTAGAAGTGCATACGCCGGTAAAGCCTGATCCTGTGTTAATCATTTTTCCAATTTCGGAAGCAAAATCACCCGCGGTTGCCCGACAAACCAGCTCCCCTTGCTGATTGAGCGCAATCGCAGCGCCAGTCGCGTGTGTCGCTTGAAGCGCCTGCTGGACAATTTCCCGAAGAACATGGTCAGGGACACAATTGAGCCGCTCAGTACCCGCGAGGTTACGCTGAATCAGGGACCTCATGTTGTCGCCGCTGGCGTCGACGCTTGGGTCGGGCGGGGCGTCGGTCCTTGCGTCGGTCGCGATAACATCGTCGCTTGCGGATAACTGGAGTGCCTGGACGGTCTGCTCAGCGTCTTCGGGTGCCAGGTCCTCTCTCGTCAAGTCTTCGGTCACTTCCGTGATGCCCTGGCTCTTCGCTTCGGCCTTGTCGAGTACTGATGTGTCAAACGCATGATCGTGGATGGTCTCGGCTTTTTCTTGCGTGGTTGTTTCCTTTGCAGCCTCTTCTGCAATCGGCAAGGCGAGAAAGCTGGGGCCAGCAGAATCGTGCGGTGCTTGAGCCCGTGGCTTGCGCTCGGCGTCGAGCGGAACGCCAGTCGGCAGATCTTCGCGTATCTCGGGAGAGCGCTCGGGCCAGAGGCTCTGCGCCTGGCTCCTCAGCCACATCGGGAGCCATTCTCGCTGCACGCGTTCCCCGGGACGAAACGCGTCGAGGTTGCAAGCGCCGCACCGCGATGCGTTCGCCGGCATCAGAGCGCCACACTGCTGGCAAAGTTTATCGGTCTCCGGTTCCGCTTGGGTTTGTCGAGCAGTTGTTTGTCGAGCGAGTTTCCGCCAGTCGTTATGTTCCTGAATGGTGAAGGCAGCGGAGAGCAAGCCCTGAAATGATTGCTCGTCGAGTGTCATGGGGACCGAACTATTGTAGTGCGAGTCTGGGCGGTTTGAAGCAAGGAAAGCGAAGGGGACCCGCTCAATCGCGCTCTCTGGGACCGGAATAGCCCAAGGCCAGTTGGCGGCGTCTTCAACCAGTCTCAGCATTGGCAACGTGGCTGTCGGGTCGAGTTCGTCGCTCAACGGGACGCCAGCGGTGTGTCCTTCACCGGAAAACCCGCTCTCGTGTCCAGTTTATAGCGGGTGGTCACAACGTCGAAGTGAGCACCCCCCATTTTCGAACACACTTTTGAAGGTTAGGTTCCGGCACCATCAACTTCCGGGCAAGGAAGGTTTACTGCGAAGAGAAAGTGATTTTGTGGAGCCGGGGGGTATTCAAGGGAGGCGGAGGTGGGAGTGCGGTGGAGGAGTCTATGCCCCGCGTGGCGAACACCGAGCAGTCGCTGTATCGCTTCTGAAAAAGCGGTACAAGGGGCTGGCGACCGACCTGCGGTTGCGGATTCGGGAGATCGCGCAGGCCAGGGTTCGCTAGGGTTACCGGAACATCCGTGTGCGGGCAAACCGCGAGGGCCGGAAAGTCACAACGTCAATCTTCCCTGGCCGGGGAGCGCAAGCCAACACCAGTGGGTAATTTCCTTGGAAAAGCATGGAATTCGCTGAGCCAGCCTGACGGCGGCTTGTAAAAGCAAGGATTTTCACCTTCAGCGGCACCCGCCGGCGAGCTTTTGGTCGTAAAGCCAAACCCGCTAAAATCGCGGCCACGGGCAGATTCTTGCGCAGAACCCAAGGTGCCATGATGAGGCAGCGGGTGGGCGTGGCCCGCGCGATGTACTTCCGACACCTATCCAGCTATATCTTCACGGTGGCAGAATTTAAGCGTGTTGGGACGACCTGAGTCAGCCCATTGTGACAGGGTTCGCAGTCGACTCAGTAGTGCTACAGTGGTTCAAAATCCCCCGTCGTACCGGCGCTGGTACGGCAGTGACGAGGTTCGGACTGTGAGACAATCGCGACCGATTGGTCAGATCCTTTTCTGTATTATCTTGATCGTCACCGGCTTTTCGGCACACGCCGCGGCGGCCATCCACAATGTGAAGACAAACTGCGGAGCGACAGGCAACGGCACGACGGACGACACGGCCGCGATCAATACTTGCATCGGTGCTCTGGTCGGCGGCGACACTTTGCTGTTTCCCGCAGGCACGTACTACGTAAGCTCAACCCTGACGATCTCGGTCAGTAATGTGATTGTGGATGGGTCAAACGGTGCGGCCAGCCTGAAATGCAGCGGAGGGCGTTACTGCATGACCATCGGTGGCGGGAATAAAACCGCTTCTACTCCGCTTACCGCCGATTCTGCGGCGCTTTCTACCTCATTCCAGGCGAATCTCTCCGCTATTGGAATTGTAGACGGCAGCTATGTGGAGCTAGAAGAAGGCGGAGTCGATGTCGCGCGAAATATTACCGATCCACTCTCCTGTAGCGCAGCCACGCCCTGTCGCAGTGAAGTGCTGCATGTCACTTCCGTATCGGGAAACACGGCTACCATAGACACGGCTGCCCAGACTACGCCCGGGGTCCATTTTCCTTATGACTACGCAACTCCAGCATCTCTCGGATGCGCGTCACCTTTTACGGCTTGTCCAAGCGCAAATGGTGCACACGTTTATCGCTTAGTCAGTCCCGTCAGCGGGATCACGGTACAGAACATCATCCTGGACGGCTCTGGAAGCACGGGAGAAGGCGCGTTCTTGGTGCAGGACGTCGTGAACTCAACCCTTTCTGGTGTAACCATCCGGCACTTTGCTGAGGAAGGTATCCAGATCTATTACACCTACAATCTCGCCTTGAACACGATTCTGATTCAGGACGCGGGCACCAACGGCGGTCAAGGCGCGTTCAACGCCAAGAATGAAGGGCACACCATGATCAATGGGATGACCTTCAACAGTATGCGGCATGACTCCTGGCCCTTCTTCATGGGGGGAGGCGCGGACAATACGGTGGCCGATGTCGAAGTGGATGGCGGTTCAATCGTCGATACGCGGCTGTTCAACCTGGGTGCGATTTCTTACTCAACTTTCAATAGCATCAACGTTCACGACGCGGCTTCAGGGAACATCGACAACGGGGTATCGATGCAATACTACGCCCAGCACCTCACCTTCAATTCTTGCCGTGTGGTGAATACCGGAACCAGTGGTGGTCTCATCGGTTTCGGCAACGACAATTCCTTCAACACCTTCAACGACTGCACGGCTACGGGCAGCAAGGGCTGGCAAATAGCCAACGCTGGATTAAACGATACCAACTGGACGATCAGCGGCGGAACCTATGCCAATAGCATTGGCGGGAACGACATTATTCATCTTTCGGGGAATTCAGGACACTACGTCCATGATACTTCCGTAAGTGGACCGGGAAATATCGGAATCAACCTGAATACAGCTAAGGGCTCTTGCAGCAACAACAATACTTTCGTCGGCGGAAGCGGATTGTCGGGGGGCATTTTGACCTCCAGCACCACAGTGGTAGGCTCGGGCAACGTATTGAACAACTTCAGTAGCAACCTAACACCGGGAACATGTGGGGACGGTGGGACTCCTGCAGCACCGACAGGTTTATCGGCGACGGTTCACTAGAAGTGTTGATTATGATACGCGGCGGTCGCTTGACGTCCGATCCAAGTGAAACGATCGTCGTCGCCTTCAGAGCATCATCATCGATCGTTAGGGGGGAAGTAACGAAATGCCGGATTACTCTTCCAGAGAGGGGAGATCCGTGCGGGTTAGATTCCGCAAGCAGACATCTCTTACCTTATCCCCACAATTGTAGATCATGTACAAAGTGCCGTCAGGCATGACACTGAAGAACTGATTTGCCGCACTGAACATGCGTCGCTCCGGGTTCATCGACCAAATCACGATCGAATTCCCTGCAGAAGCATGCACTCGAAATTCCCCGGTCGCGGCTTCATAGTTGCCAAAGCTATAGCATTTCCCGATGCAGGCTCTATCAAGGATCATGCTCTCGTCGAATCCATCGACCAGGGGGTAATACAGTCTACCAATCACTCGCGCATGGGGCGGCAGCGTGGAAACGAGTTCCTCCACCCGCTGCTCAAGTTGGTTCATCGCCCGGTGATCAGCATAGAGAAAGCCAAAGTAGACAAGCGCCACGATGCCCAAAGCGCTACCGTACCAAACTGGGTTTTCCACCTGCGCTAAAACTGCGCACAGGAAGACTGCCGCAAGCCACCCGATTCGCACGTCAACCCCGCCGAACGACGCTTTGTACCATGGCATGCCGATGGTGTGCGGCAGCAGGAAACAGCCAATCAGGCATAACACATAAATCTGGACGGGAATGGACAGCAACAGGCCTAAGACCTGAACCTTACTTAGTAAATGCAGAAGGCCTACAAATGATACCGCCAGAAGAGCCAGCGACACGATTCGAAAATGATGTCCCAGAAAGAAGGATTGGTCGATGCCCGTGACATGGAGAACCTGTCTGAACTCCCACTTCGATGTCCAGTGAGTACGGATAAAATACCTTAGTCCAAATAACGCACCGACACAGACTAGAAAAAGCAACACACGCAAGCGAGCCGGTAGCCACCGTGCCAGGAGAACGTACCCGAACACCGCGATTGCCCATAGGACCGGGAGGGGCTGGGATGCCCACCCCAACCCCAAAAGTAGCGGCGCGACGGCCGCATCCCATAGAGTCGCATGCCAGAGCATGGCCAGAGCGGCGAGGGAGAATGCGCCCGCGAGATAGTAGTTGAACAATCCTTTATTAAAGACGGTCCCATAGGCGAGAATGGCAAACACGGGTGTCAGGAACCAGGGTAGCTTCCCGACGACGGCAGAGACCAAGGAAAACGCGCTCCAGAAGAAAATCAACACGGCGATACTTACCGCGACTCGCTGCGCACCCTCTACCCCGCAAGTTCCTATTAGCCCCTCCAACATGTAATCAAATAACACGTTAGTCGGTTGTCGCCCAATTGAAAGCTCCGGCATCCTTCCCTGCTGGATCAAGCGCACGAGCCAGGCATTGTAAGCGTGACTGGCGAGGTCACCCGCTTCGATGTGGGGCTGCCAAAAGCACGGTACGAGTAACAGCAGCGAGATTGCAGCGAACCTCCAGGGCATGGCGCGGATGGCTTTCGCCACCGGTACCAGGAAGAATTGTGGATGCCCGCTGGCGGGCACAAATGATTTGATCTCCGCGGGGCGAGGCTCTGTCATCGTTGACATTTTGAAACCTCCTGCAACCACCTCGAACGTCTCAAAGAGGATCGCCTTCGGAACGAAGTGAAGCGGGAGCGCGGAGTCCTGCAGACCGTTCTGCCTGGATTGTCGGGCAAAATGCTCCTTTCCGTGAGGTGAAGGCTTGGTCAAGGCTGACCACACCATAAACAACCGCTAGTGAGATCACTCCCAGAAGGTACAACGGGACAGGAGCGAATAGCACCACAGGCGCGGCGCTGATTGCAAGAGCAATCCAGAAAGCAAAATCGAGTTGCCACGGCTTTGGATACCAAAGCGCGGCTAGCAAACCAAAGTTCGCAAACACAAGAATCACCCCTGCCACCACCCCAAGTTTGGCGCAAATCGTAAAAAAGAATAGGTTGGGGTGGCGAATCGCAATCGACATCACCTCGTGTCGCAACACTCTGTCGTATTCCAGTGAGAGGTATGGAGCGCCAGGCGCGACCGCCTGCACTTTGTTCTTGGCTACTTCATCTTTGACACCCCCGGGAACATACGGATTACTCAGAAAACCCAGCCCGGCGTATGCAAAATGACCGAGCGAATGGCGACCCTCTCCTGCCTGATAACCGACAATCTTAGTCATGAGAAACCCATCCCTCTGGGAGATGAGGTGATGAAAGTATAGCCTCGGCAGGAAGAAGCTTACGGCGAGAATGGC
>Ga0187819_10001778_pt1 | contig 11198 bp, 10 predicted proteins | sample NC_wetland_sal_i_15_FD_132411 | JGI IMG/M metagenome (GOLD analysis project Ga0187819, IMG submission 132411) | Wetland sediment microbial communities from Neuse River Estuary, North Carolina, USA - SO4_4 | ecosystem: Environmental > Aquatic > Freshwater > Wetlands > Sediment | place: USA... | reverse complement strand
GTGGACGGCAGCTCCCTTTTGAGCCAGGTGCATTTGGCCGACGCCACCACGCGCGAGGAGTTCGCGCGCCGTGTGGCGGCCTACGCCAAGGGATTGCAAAAAGGCCAGTGGGTGCTGGGAGGCAACTGGGACCACGAGAAATTTCCCGGCGCCACAATGCCCACGCGTGAATGGATTGACGCGGTGACTCCCGACAATCCCGTGTGGCTCGACCGCTACGACGGCCACATGGGGCTGGCCAACAGCGCCGCACTTAAAATCGCCGGCGTCGACCGCAATACCGCCGACCCGCCTGGAGGCGCCATCCTTCGCGACGCGGAAGGAAATCCCACCGGGGCGCTGAAAGACGCGGCTGCGGGGCTGGTCGAGCGGGTGATTCCTCCACCGTCGGAGGAACAACTCACCCGCGCGATCCGCGCAGGCCTCGAGGAAGCGCGGCGCGTCGGCCTGACTTCGGTGCAGGACATCAGCCATGCAACGGAAATGCGCGTCTATCAGAAACTTCTCGCGGCGGGAGAGTTGACGGCCCGCTTCTACTGCATCACGCCAATCCGGGAATACCAGGCGCAAGTCGGCGCTGGAATCACCGCGGGTTTTGGAAACGATTGGATTCGCACCGGCGCTTTGAAAGGTTTCGCCGATGGTTCGCTGGGATCCACAACCGCGCTTTTCTTTGAGCCCTACAATGACGCGCCCACGACGCGAGGCCTCTTCAACGCCATGATGCTGCCTGAAGGCCACATGATCCAGATGGCCCAGCCGGCGGATGCCGCCGGGCTGCAAATCGCCATTCACGCCATCGGCGACCGCGCCAACCACGAGATTTTGACCATGTACGAGGAGATCTCCCGGCGCAACGGGCCGGGCCCCGCGCGGGGGCGGCGCTGGCGTATCGAGCACGTGCAGCACCTGCTCGCGTCCGACTACGATGCCTTCGCGCGGCTGGGCGTCATCGCCTCCATGCAGCCTTACCACGCGATTGACGACGGCCGCTGGGCCGAGAAGCGCATCGGGCACGAGCGCGCCAAAAGTTCCTACGCCTGGCGCAGCCTGCTGGACCACGGCGCAAAGCTGGCGTTCGGCACGGACTGGCCGGTGGCCCCGCTCAACCCGTTGCTGGGGCTTTACGCAGCCGTGACGCGCGCCACGCTGGACGGAAAACATCCGGAGGGCTGGATCCCCGAGCAGAAAATCACTCTCGCCGAAGCCATTGAAGCCTACACCATGGGATCGGCCTACGCGGAATTCACCGAGACGCAGAAGGGATCCATCACGCCCGGCAAACTCGCGGACGTCGTGATCCTCGACGCGGACCTGTTCCGCATCCCGCCCGAGAAAATCAAAGATGCAAAGGTGGTGAAAACCGTCGTCGGCGGCCGCATCGTCTACAGCGCCGACTGATCCGTTCCGGAGTGGAGCGAATCCCGAGAAAACCCGCCCGGAGTATTACTCCCCCCGCAGCAGGTCTTCGCGCGATTCCCGGCGGCGCACCAGTTGCGCGCGGCTCCCGCGCACCAGCACCTCAGCAGGCCGGGGACGCGCGTTGTAATTCGAAGCGGCCACCGCCCCGTATGCCCCGGCCCCTAGAATGGCCAGCAGATCTCCCGGGGCAACAGGATCCAGGCGTACTCCTTGGGCAAAACAATCGGCCGTTTCGCAGACCGGGCCGACCACGTCCACCCTCTCCATTCGTCCCTGCGCGCCGCTGCGAACGGCAATCACTGGATGAACTGCTCCGTAGAGCGCCGGCCGGAGAAAATCATTCATGCCGGCATCCACCACGACGAATCGGCGGCCGCCGCCGTCTTTTCTGTAGAGGACACGCGTGACCAGCACGCCCGCCGGCCCGGAAATCCACCGGCCCGGCTCGAGAAGCAGATGCAGTCCCAGCGGGCGGAGATCGCGCAGGACCACCCGCGCATACGCGCGGAGTTTCACGGGCTGCTCGCGCGAATATCGGATGCCCAGCCCGCCGCCGACGTCGAAATAGCGCAGGCCGACGCCATCCGCCATGGCCCGCAGGGCCAGCGCGGCCAGTTCGCGCACGGCCCTGCGAATCGGTGCGAGGCTCAGAATCTGCGAGCCGATGTGCGTGCTGATTCCCTGCAATGCGAGCGCGCGATTGCCCCGGTGCTCTCGAAGGAGCCGCAGCACCTCGCCCGCAGCGATGCCGAATTTGTGCGCGCGGCGTCCCGTGGAAATGTAGGGATGGCCGCCGGCGGCCACGTCGAGGTTTACGCGAAGACCCACCGGCGCGGTGCGGCCCAGACGTGCCGCCTCCTCCGCCAGAATCTCCACCTCGCCCGCCGACTCCGCGTTGAACAGTAGAATCCGCTCCCGTAGGGCCTCGCGAATCTCTTCCCGCGTTTTTCCTACTCCAGAAAAAACCACCCGAGAGGCCGGCGCCCCGGCGCGGCGCACGCGATAGAGTTCGCCGCCGGAGACGATATCGAATCCGCTTCCCAGGCGCGCGAGATGGCGCAGGATTTCCAGGTTTCCGTTCGACTTCACGGAGTAGCACAACGTGTGCGGCACAACGGCGAACGCCGCGTCCAGGCGCCGAAACGCGTTTTCGATGGATGTGGCGGAATAAACGTAAAGCGGAGTGCCGTATTTGGCGGCCAGGCGCTCGAGTGGCACGTCTTCCGCGTGGAGCGCTCCTGCCTTCCAGGAAAAAAGGGGAGCGATGGCCGCGAGCGCGTGAGCGCCGGCGGCGGCAGCGGTCCGCGGAGCGCTCATTTCACGCGCAGTACCACCAGCGTGCCGTCATCGGAGGGAGGCACGCCCTGTGCGAAGCGGTCTGCGTCTTCAAAAATCATAGTCGCCAGCTCCGCGGCGCTCGAGGCGTGGTGCTCGGCCACCAGCAGGCAGAGCCGGTCAGCACCGAAGAACTCGCCTGCCGGATTGGTGCGCTCCGTGATGCCGTCGGAGTAACACACCAGCAAATCGCCCGGCGCGAGGTGATACGCACGCTCCTCGTAGGACGCGTCTGGCTCGATGCCCAGCGGCAGCCCCTCCACCGGGATCTTCTGGCACCGGCCGTCCTTCCACAGCAGCGGCTGCCAGTGGCCGGCGTTGGCGATTCTCAGTTTTTGCCGCCCCTTCTGCCAGGTCATGAAACAGAGCGTGGTGAATCGCGCCTCCACGCGCAGCTCGGTGATCAGTTGGTTGAGTTGACGCAACATCTCTGCCGGGGCCGGCTTCTGCGGCGCCAGGCTGCGCAGCATGCCCACGGTGGTCGCGCCGAAAAGCGCCGCGGCACTTCCCTTCCCGCTCACGTCGCCGATGCACACGGCGAGTTGCTGCGGCCCGTAGCGCAGGAAGTCGTACATGTCGCCGCCCATTTCGAGCGCAGGGACGTAGCGCGCCGCAATCTCCAGGCCGAAGTCTTCCGCGGGCACGCTCGGAAGAAGCGCGCCCTGCATGCTCCGCGCGGCCTGCAGTTCCTCGTCCTTGCGCGCCTCGTCGCGCGAGACCTGCTGATAGAGCCGCGCATTCTCAATCGCCACGGCCAGGCTTCCGGCCAGGATCGAGACGGTCTGCACGTGCTCTTCGGTAAAATAGTTTTTCACCGGGCTTTCGAGGTCAATCACACCCACCACGCGGCCCTTGTGAACCATGGGCACGGCCAGCTCCGAGCGCGCTTCTGGATTGCACAGGATGTAGCGCGGGTCCTGGCTCACGTCGGGCACGCGCACGGGCCGCCCGAGCGACACGGCGGCGCCCACGATGCCCTCGGTTGGACCGATGGCTAGTTTGCTCTGCTCGCTGCGGCCGTAACGAACATCCACGGCATGCGTAAAGCGCTTTTGGGCGGCGTCGTATACCAGAATGCTGGCCATCTGGTAGTCAACCACGCGCTTGATCATGTCTGCGGCGAGGCGCAGGAGCTCCTCGACGTTCAGGATCGAGCTGGCCTCGCGGCCGACTTCGTTCAGCACGCGCAGCGTTTCGGCCTGGCTGCGCGCGCTCTGGTAGAGCTGCGCGTTTTCAATCGCGCTGGCCAGCCGTCCCGCCACCAGGGCCAGCACCTGCTGCTGCTCGCGGGTAAACGAGTGGAGTTCGCGGCTCTGGATGTCGAGTACGCCGATGGCCCGGCCCTTCACCACCAGCGGCACGGCGAGCTCCGAGCGCACCGATTCGATGGCAGTCAGATAGCGGGGATCATTCCGAACATCCCCCACGAGCACGGGCTGCCGCGTCAGCAGGGCCGTTCCCGTAATTCCCCGCCCCGTCGGAATCCTCCAGGTCTCCACGACCTCGCGGGAATACCCGATGGCAAACCGGAAGTAAAGCTCCTGGCTCGCTTCGTCCAGCAGCAGAACTGCGAAAATCTCATAGGGCACCAGCCGGCGCACCAGCGCCGCGGCCTTCTCCAGCACCTGTTCCAGGTTCAGCGAGGAGCTTACTTCCTCGCCGATTTCGAGCAGGATCGCGAAAGCCTCTGCGGAAACTTCGACCGGGTTCTCGGCCACCCTGGCCTCGACCGGCATCTGTGTCTCTTTCAAGTCCATAAGTTCGCTTCTTCTTTGGTCAATGGGCAGACGGCAGGAATCGTCTAACCATCTATTATAGCAGCGCGCCCGCGGGCACTGGAATGGAATAGGCGATCCGCTTCTTTCGAGGCGAGACAGACCCGCTCACAGGAGTAGTTAGCAGCCGAAGCTCTTTCGGACCTTCTGGCGTCCCAAGTACCAAAGAGACAGACCGGCGAGCACAGGGTTCAGCAGCAGGAGAGCGCGCACCGAGGCCGACAAATGCCAGGAGGTGAGCTGTGCAAACGCATAGATGATGGAGATTAGGACAAGAGAGCCGACAAGCCACACAAGGAGCATGGCGAGCGAGAGAAACCAGGACCATCGCTTGAGAAAAAGAAGTCCGCCCGCGCTGGCAAGAAAGCCTGCGCAGAACGGCGCAGCGAACAGCATCCCAAAGGTCGCAGAAGGCCCCGCGTCGCCTTGGGGACCCTGCCCGTGAGGGCTGCCGGCAAGCCCGGCTAGAAAGAATCCTGCCAAACCGCCCGCGAACCCGACGGCCAACGTGCCCGCCGCGACTGCGATCTCCGCGAGCGCGATCGGGACTACACCGTAGGGATAGTTTTGATTCAACACGTTAAACTTCGAAGGAATCCTACAATGGGATAACTCTGGAGTCCACACTCGGCATGCACCTCGGCATCCAAGAACCAGTCCGGTGGGAGGCAGTCGCGCACTCTATTTTGAAGCACAGGCCCGGAGCGCCTCGAGGATGCCCACGTCGGAGTTGGTGCCGATGCGCGAGGCGTCGGCGGGGCCGCCGCCAGCAGCGTGGCTCCGATGGCTGGCGGCAGACCGGGCGCACCAGATCTTGGGGGTCGTTTTCTGCCCGCAGAGGGGTTTCTGCCGGGCAGGGCGGCGGGCGGGCTCCAAGGCACCCTCTTTAATGCGGGTGTGCGCCCGGGGCAACAGGGTTTTAAGCGACGATCGTTTCGCCCTGGGGGGTGGAGGCGGTCTGAAGCACTAGCGGGTGGCATTGGGGAGCAGGAGGGAAAACTGGGGTCACTTCTGACTGGTGGATCGGGACTCCCGAGACGGAACGCCGCCGTGTACCAGATGCGATTGGTGCTGAGCGGCTTTTTGGAGGCTGTGAAGAGCAGCTCTCCTGTATGGCAATCTCTGAGTTACGCGCCTCTGCTCTGCGAGACCGCGCACAGCAATCAGCTATACTGCTTATTATGCTAATGGTCATCTTCGGCGCCGGGGCTTCGTACGACTCGTGCCCGACGTATTCCCCAGGGATGTCAATTGAAGGCACGGTCGACGGAGGCGCTCTAAATAGCTACAACCGCCCCCCGCTTGCGAATGAACTCTTCGCCAATCGCCCCTTCTTCGCGCACACAATCACTCGCTTCCCTGATTGCCAGCCAATTGTTCCTCGGCTACGCCGCCTCAAGGGAGAAACACTGGAAGCTGCCCTTGAGGACCTTCAGACTCAAGCCAATGATTATCCCCGAGGACGGCGACAATTGGCTGCTGTTCGCTGCTACCTCCACCAGGTGATATGCGGCAGTGAAAATGCTTGGGGGCGTGTCACCATGGGCGTGACAAACTATAAAAGCCTGCTCGACCAAATCGAGCGCGCACAGCCCAAGGAGCCAGTCTGCCTTGTCACGTTTAACTACGACACCCTCCTTGAAGATGCCCTCCGCCAGTTCGGCCTCCCAATCAATAGCTTTGAGGACTACACGAAGAGCCATCCCTTCTATAGGGTTTTCAAGCTCCACGGCTCAACGAACTGGGCCCGCGAAATAGACACCGACGCACCGATACAGATTGAGATGGGGTTCGAACCTGAGAGTGTGTTCGCGCTACTCATGGAGAACTGGGACTCAATACGCGTGACTGACAGATATCTTTTCAGCCCACACGACTGGATTGGAGTTAACGCGCGCAAGCTCATGTTCCCTGCAATCGCTATCCCCGTGGAGAAAAAGCGTAGTTTCGAGTGCCCTGCGGAAATGCTTGAATCGCTGGTTGAACTACTGCCTGGCGTCTCCAAGCTGCTGGTAATCGGCTGGCGCGCCACGGAGGCCCATTTTCTTGGTCTCCTGGGAAACCGTCTTGCGGGGCTTCGGGGCGGGATACGGTTGCATGTCGTTGCCAAGGGAGAAGGCGACGATGTCAGGGTCCGCATTTGCAGAGCCCTAGCAAACAATCCCCCTGCCTCCTTCTCCGTCGAGCCGGGTGGGTTCACCGACTTCATTCTGGGCGGTCGCGTCGCAGACTTTCTCGGCGACTGAGGCCGCCCGAACGAGCTTCCAGGTTGACGTTCAGCCTCAGGATTAGCCCAAGAAGAAGAAAAGTGGCATGCAGTAGAGGCGAGCAAATTCCTGAAGTTCCATAACGCCCACACGACGCTCACCTGACTCTCACTTTGACACGAACGACCGAGGCCGCGTCAGCGTGCGAGCAACGGCCTAACGAGTGAGTCCGTCCTATTGGCGGGCCATTCTCAGTTCTCCCCAAGAGCATCGTTGGCCGTCGCGGTAGGCGGCTCAGTGAGAAATGCGAAATTGGCGTCGATTGCACCGAAAGCCTTAAACAGCGCCCCTTGCTGGATTAGGAAGACCTCTCGGTTGTAGCAGAGGGCAGATCGGTAGTGCAGAATCGAGTCCATCATCTCTTCCTCCGTAGAGCAGCCAAAAATCCAACATCAGCCGCTGCCACTTAGTCCGCCGGTCGCCGACTGCGCAGGAGTGCTTTCCCCTCCGACTGTTTACGGAGTGAGGTCTCTGACAACGAATTCGACGCCGGCAACGGCCGAAAGCGCAGTAGCACGACTGCAGTTCTGGCCTAGGCGTTGCGCGCGACCGGGATGAATCAGATTCCGAAAATCTTTGGCCAGCTTCGTTTGGACGGCAGTGTCCGGCGTTATGATGGTAAGGTTTTCAGCGACCGCGATATATTCGTGCAGATTCCACCGCTCCAGATCCGCTGCCGGCTGACGCGGGAGTACACCGCTAGTCACCAACGCTGCAGCGGCTGCCGTCGCAGCAGGCGCGGCTCCCTGAAGCGCCCAGAGCAAGAGCGCTTCGATGGTAGATCCTGCAAGAACCGTCGCCGCCTTCCACTCTCCGTTCGATAGGGCTCTGTTGATCGCGCCGATATCGTTTCGGAGATTTGCTCTCAGGTCTACGTCAGGAATAAAGCTGAGTTCAGCCGTAGCGGGACCGGGGCTTTCGTCTGGGCAGTTTAAGAGAGCGTCGCGAATCAGAATGACTGGACTTTGTTGGCCGCCAGAAATGATGCCAAGGTCATGTCCTTGGTTCGGATTCGCAGTCCAAAAAACAAGCCTCTGTTTGATATGCGCCTTGCTGCAGATGAACCGATCATAGGAAGCGCTGTCCATCGTCAGCAACTCTTCGGGTATCGCCTCAATCAAATCAATGAGTCCGGCCAACTGGCCCACATTTCCCCGGCCAAGATTATTGAGTACTTGATTCGTTGGAAAGGTTCTTCCAATAAATGTGACGACTTGGCTGGGAACAACCCTTGGCATTTCTCACCCCTATCAGCCCCCTAACCGGGCGCAGGCGACCTCATGCTTATCGGGATCGGGCTCGTGTTGCTGATGCGAAAGAGCGGTGCCCGGGGGCTCTTGGAGGGAGCCGTTTTCGGTTCCGCTTGACCCTGCTAGGTTATGAACTGTTGCCATTTGGGTTCACCAGCTAGATTGTCGCGCTGATACCCCTCTTCGATGAGCCGCTGATTTCGGTTTCTCCACTCGTCCAGAATGTACTGTTCCGAGCCGGCGGGATATTCGTGGGCGGATTCCCGATCATCCAGAAGTTCATACGCTCCAGCGGCATCCCGGTAAACCAAAAGCGTAGCGTGTTCGCTAGTTCTTGTCCTGTGGTGGTAAATCGCTCTGGCGAGAAAAGTCCTCTTTGCTGGGATCGTCATCGGATCGGTTCCCTTCCTGCGCGGATTTTATCACGGCCACTGCGGAGCCTTTCGGCGGGGTGAGGCTGGGGATGCTGGTCCTGGCCGAGCAGTTGCAGAACGTCTCCCTGGCCTGTCGGCGGGCAGGCGAAGAGGGCGGACACATGGGTCCACCCCTACCACCGACACAGGCAGGGGTGCCTGTGCCACCAAGGCGCCAGCGAGGCAGGCCGGACACGCCCTAGATCACCTATTTTGATTCGGGCAAGGCTTTCCGGGAGCGGGGGCGATTCCTTCTGGCCAATTTCTGGGCGGTGAAGAGGAGCAAGCGCCTGTCCTTTTCGTTGATTCGGCCGAGGAGGCGCCGGAACTGGAGGAGGAGGCGCGCTTCCCTTCTGGAAGATCCCCACTCCGTTTCGCCGGCGGTGGTGCTGTGGGGAAGGGGCGGGCGCTCGGGCGGGTTCGGGCCTTCGTAGAACAATTGATAGATGGGGACCTCCAGGGCGCGGGCGAACTTTTCGAGAGTGTCCAGCATGGGGACCGTGTAACCGCCCTCCACGCGGGAGACGTAGCAGCGAAACAGTCCGGTGCGCTCTTCGATGTCGCCTTGAGAAAGATTCTTGGCTTCCCGCAGAGTTCGAAGGCGATCTCCAATTGTCATGCTGTCCCCTCCCGCTCTTCCTGCGCTGAGCGTACGCTCAGACTATAAACCGAAATTGTGAGAAGGGCGAGGGAGGAAGATGGGGGGTCGTGGGTCAGTTTGCCTTGATGGATTCGTGGAGTGGTTCACTTTTTGCTCGCTGGCTAAGTGTGAGGCAGTTGTGCGCGCACACAGACTGAAGTCTGTGCTGCTGCACATACTGGCCCACTACTCGCGGGCAGGGTAGTCGGTCAGTTTGCCTTGATGGATTCGTGAGATGGCTCGCTTTTTCGTTGCCAGATTGTTTGGAGGCAGCTGAGCGCGCACACAGACAGGATTGTCTGTGCTACTGGGCAAACTGACGCGAGGATTCCCGAATTGGGAAAATCAAAAAAGTGACTAATTCTACGGCTCCAACTCAGTTAACATAAGTTGGTGACGTATGTCTCAGCGTATATAATCTATTCATACACATGCACGCCAGCGGGCCGGGAGGAAGCTGCACCTACTCTCCCTCCGCCAACAGGCGCAGTTCATCGAGGATGGCCACGCCGGAGCTGGTGCCGATGCGCGAGGCGCCGGCGGCTAGCATGCGCGCCGCGTCCGCCAGCGTACGGATGCCGCCCGCCGCTTTCACCCCGGCGTCCGGACCCACCACGGCGCGAAGCAGCGCGACGTCTTCCGCGGTGGCGCCTCCGGGGCCAAATCCTGTCGATGTCTTGACGAAATCCGCCCCAGCACGCACGGCTGCCTCGGCACCCCGGCGCTTCTCTTCATCGGTCAGGAGGGCGCACTCGAGAATCACTTTGAGGATGGCCCCGCGGCCGTGGCAGACGCGCACCAAATCCCGGATCTCTTGCTGCACGATTTCGTTCTCCCCCGCCTTCAGTGCGCCGATACGGATCACCATGTCCACTTCCCGGGCGCCATCTTCCAACGCCCGTTCCGCCTCCAGGCGTTTCAGGTCGGAACGCGCGGCTCCCAGCGGAAAGCCCGCCACGCTGGCTACGCGCACTTCGGTGCTTCGCAAATAGCCTGCTGCAGCCGCCACATAACACGGATTCACGACCATCGCGGCGAACCCGCAGCGCGCGGCGGCCTCGCACGCCCGGCGGATCTCATCGGGCTGGGCTTCCGGCTTCAGCAGGGTCTGGTCCACCAGCCCGGCGAAGGCGCGACACAGCCCGTCGGGCCCTCCGAATTTCTTCGCTCCGCGCGGAAGCCGTTCGAGCGCGTCGAGCACCGCCCGCACGTTTTTCGGAACCGGGCTTTTCCACCACACGCTTTCGCTCCAGTCGCCGAGGCGCAAGGCCATTCGGCAGTGGGTCAGTTTGCCCTGATGGACTCGAGGAAAGGCGCACGTTTTCCTTGCTCGCTAAGACTGAGCCAGTTGAGCGCGCACAGACAGGATTGTCTGTGCTACTGGGCAAACTGACCCACCACGACCGTTCCCCTGCGCCTCATTCTGCTGAGCGACCTGCCCCGCCTTTCCCGATGCGCAATTCGCAGATGTCCCTCAAATTCCGGTAGCGTTCCGCGTAGTCCAGTCCATATCCGACGACAAAGCGGTTGGGAATGCGAAAACCCAGGTAGTCCACCTCAATGGGCTGAATGCGCCGGTCGGCTTTGTCCAGCAGCGCCGCCACGCGAAGCGCTTTCGGGTGGCGCTCGCGCAGCAGGCGCACCAGATAATTCAGGGTCACCCCGGTGTCCAGAATGTCCTCCACCAGGATCACGTTTCGTCCTTCGATGCTGGAATCCAGATCTTTGACCAGTCGCACCTGGCCCGATGTATTGCTCGACTGGCCGTAGCTCGCCGCAGCGAGAAAATCGAAGCTGGCATTCAGCGAGATCTCACGGCTCAAATCGGCCAGAAAGATGCACGCCCCCTTCAGCACGCCCACCAGAAGCACGCTTTCGCCCCGAAAGTCGCGTGAAATCTGGCGGCCCAATTGGCGCACGCGGCGCGCAATCCGCGCCCGCGACAACAATACGCGCAGCGTCTCAGCTCGCTCTCTCCGCATGGCCGGTTAGTTTACAGTACTCCGACTTCCGCGTGGCAATGCCATACATGGCCCACGGGAACAGTTGTGTGGACGGGCAAGTGGTCTTAGACTAGCCGTGTTCTCCGGGGTCAT
>Ga0187819_10001777_pt1 | contig 11202 bp, 8 predicted proteins | sample NC_wetland_sal_i_15_FD_132411 | JGI IMG/M metagenome (GOLD analysis project Ga0187819, IMG submission 132411) | Wetland sediment microbial communities from Neuse River Estuary, North Carolina, USA - SO4_4 | ecosystem: Environmental > Aquatic > Freshwater > Wetlands > Sediment | place: USA: North... | reverse complement strand
TCTCGCAGGGCTGCCTGCGAATTCTGTGGACGCTGGAACACGTCCTCCGCGAAGTAACCGGCATGGACGTAGTTACGCTCCAGCCGTGCGCCGGCGCTCACGGGGAATACGCTGGCATCGCCCTGGTCCGCGCTTACCTCAAGAGCCGGGGAAATCCGCGGAAGAAGGTGCTGGTTCCCGATTCCGCGCACGGAACCAACCCGGCAACGGCGGCGACCGCGGGCTACGAAGTGCAGAACATCCGCTCGGACTCCAACGGGCGGATTGACCTGGGCGAGCTCGCTCGGCACGTGAACGACGACGTCGCCGCGCTCATGGTCACCAACCCCAATACCGTCGGCATCTTCGAACGAGACATCGCCAAGGCGGCGGAACTGCTCCATGCCCGCGGCGCGTTGCTCTACATGGATGGCGCCAACATGAATGCGCTCGCCGGCGTGGCCCGGCCCGGGGATTTCGGGGTGGACGTGATGCACATGAATTTGCACAAGACATTTTCCACGCCCCACGGCGGGGGCGGCCCCGGCGCCGGGCCGGTGGCCGTGAAGAAGCATCTCGAGCCGTTCCTGCCGCTCCCGGTGCTGGTGGAAAAACCCGGCGGAGCGCTGGCCTGGGACTCGAATCGCCCGAAGTCCATTGGCCGCCTGCGCGCCTTCTACGGCAATTTCGGCGTGCTGGTGCGGGCGCTGGCCTACGCGCTGGCCTACGGCCCGGGAATGATCGAAGCCACGCGCGATGCCGTGCTCAATGCGAATTACATCCGGAAAAAACTCGAGGATGTGTACGACCTGCCCTACAAACAGCCGTGCATGCACGAAGTGGTGTTCAGCGACGCGCGGCAGAAGAAACAAGGCGTGAGCACGGTGGACATCGCCAAACGCCTGATTGACTACGGCTTCCACCCTTACACCATGGCCTTCCCGCTGATCGTGCACGGCGCGCTGATGATCGAGCCCACCGAATCGGAATCGCGCCGGGAGCTGGACCAGTTTGTTGACGCCATGCGCTCCATCGCCGCGGAAGCTGCCGAGACGCCGGAGTTGGTGAAGACCGCGCCGCATACAACCCGCCTCGGCCGTCTCGATGACGTGACCGCGGCTCGCCGGCCCATCCTCCGCTGGACGCCGTAGCTCCCGCGCGCGAGTTGTAATACGCCTTGTATTACGCTACACTTTACGAGAGTGTTCTATGGCTTCTCCTGTTTCATTGCGTCTTGGTGAGGAGACCCGGCGGCGGGTCGCCCGGATCGCGCGCCGAAAAAAGGTAAGCCCCTCTGCGTTCATGCGGCAGGCGATTGAGATGATGGCGGAGCAAGAGGAACTGCAGCATTCACCCTATCACCACATGAAGGATCTCATCGGCGTTGTCAATAGCGGAAACCCGCGCAATTCACAGAACATAGGACGTAAATTCGCCAAGTTTTTGAAAGAACGCCGGAGCCGCAGTTGATCCTCGTGGATGCCGGGCCCCTTGTCGCGCTCGTTGACAAAGCCGACCAGAACCATCTGGCGTGTGTCTCGGTGCTCAAGGATCTCCACCAACCGCTGGCGACCGTATGGCCGCCACTTCCGGAGGCTATGTATCACCTAGCCGCCTTCCCCAAGGGCCAGGAAGCTGTGTGGGAAATGCTGGATCGAGGCGACCTGAGGCTTCTGCCGCTCGATAGAGACGATTTTGCTCGGATGCGCGAACTCATGCGTAAGTATGCCGACCGGTCGATGGACCTTGCCGACGCCGCTCTGATTCGCGTGGCTGAGCGCGAGGGAATCCGCAGGCTCTTTACGGTCGACCGCCGCGATTTCTCGGTCTACCGTCTCCACGAGCGCATTCGGCTCTCGCTCATCCCGTGACCGCGCGGCCCCGCGCCTTGCGGTTCACTGCTTGAACAGAATGGACCGCAGCGTAGCCTCGAACGATTTGCTGTAGCGGTCGTACTCCGGCTGCGGCGCCACGCAAACGATGTAGAACATCCCGTCGGGCCGCAGCGTGGTCACCAGCCAGATCATTTCTCTCCCCTTCACCGGCGAATCGTTCAGCAGGTAGGCGGAAAGCGCTCGCTGGTTCGCCATCCGCATCGGCTCCGGCTTGCGTTCGACGGTAAGGCTGGGGTTGCTGCGGTGCAGCTCGGCGGTCAACTGCTCGGTGGCGGCCTCCAGAGTCGCACCCGTGCGCGGTTCAAAGCGGTTCACGATCATCCCGTAGGCCAGCGCGCGGTTGCCACGCCGGTCGGTCACCAGTCCGCCCTCGGGCGCCAGCGTCACGCTGCTGCCCAGGCCGCTCGCCTTCCAATTCGCCGGGAATTGCAGCTTCACGCTGTCGTTCTCGTAGGACTGCAGCCGCTCCGAGGGCGTGTCCGGAGTCCTTCCAGGTGTGCCGCTGCTTTCCGGGTCGCTCTCGGCATATTCGACGTGTTTCGCGGCAGGCGGGAGCGAGAAGAGGTAGCGCCGGATGTCGCGGAACTCCGCGGAGTCCTCCTTCGCATTGGGTAGAGGCCCGCCCAACTTTTCGATTTCCTCGTTCACGCGCTCGATGCGGTGTTCCGGGCTCGGATGGTTGGAGAAAAATTCCGGCGGCACGCCCAACTTTTTCTCTTCTTCTCCGAGCCTCACGAAAAACTGGGCCAGGGCGTGCGGGTCGTAACCCGCGTCGTGGGCGATCTGCGTGCCGAGGATGTCCGCCTCGCTCTCGTCCGTCCGGGAATATTTCAGCAGGAGCGAATTCATCGAAAACGCTCCCACCGCGGTCACCAGTTGTCCCAGCGCGTTGTTGCCCAGCACGCTGCCCAGCACGGCAACCCCCACAGAAGGGGCCAGCGCCTTGGTCACCTGGCTCGTGCCGTGGCGCAGCGCGACGTGAGAAATCTCGTGGCCCAGCACTCCCGCCAGTTGCGCTTCGTTGTCCACCGTCTGGAGCAGCCCGCGGTTCACGTAAATATATCCGCCGGGCAGCGCGAAGGCGTTGATGTCCGCCACGTTCACGCACTTGAATTGGTAGGGATATTTCTCGCCCGGCGCGAACTCCGCCAGATGCTTTCCCAGCGCGTTCAGGTAGCTCTCCACCCGCTCGTCCTTCAGCATGGGAAGCTGCTGCTCGGCCTCATGGGAGTTATCCAGCCCGACTTTGATGTCGTCCTGCGGCGAAAACAGGTTCCAGCCGACTTTGAGTGGCGTGCGATTGTCCGCGCGGGCGGGCAGGGCCGCCAATGCCGCCACGCACAGGCAGGCCACGGCCCGCCGCCATGCACTCGGCATCATCCCGACTGCTGCCTGCCTCACGCCTCGGTCTCCCTGGCTTCCATGCGAATGCAACCTCCGCCTCTCAATGTACTGAGTGTCCGACTCGATTCTCGGACCCGCACCCTCTCGAACACCGTGCATCCATTCCCCGGCACAAACAAACAGTATAAGCTTCGTCTTCGGGCTTTAGAATAAAGCAATCAACGGTTGTCTACATTGGAGGAGCCAACAGAACCATGAAGCGGCCCCGATCAAGGCTCGTCGAGATCCTCGGCCGGCTGGAGAAATTCTATGGCGCGCCGAAGCCGCCAAAGTCCATCCTGGCGTCGCTTTCAGGCCGTGCCGACCCCTACGAGATGATTCTGTACGCCAATTGCGGCTACCCGGCGACCGACGCCTCCTGCACCAAGGGTTTTGAAGCCCTGAAGAAAGAGGTAGGTGTTCGGCCGCAGCAGATTCTCGCCGCATCCGAATCGAAGCTGCTCGAAGTCGCGCGCAGGTGCGGCATGCTGCCTGAATTGCGCGCCCTGCGTTGGCGCGAGATCGCCGCCCGCGTGAAGCACGAATTCGGAGGGAATCTGCGCGCGGTGCTCCAAAGGCCCCTGCCCGAAGCAAAGAAGGCGCTGAAACTGTTTCCCACCATTGGCGACCCCGGCGCCGACAAGATCCTGTTGTTCACGAAAACCGCGCCGGTCGCCGCGGTGCCGTCGAACTGCGTCGAAGTGACGCTTCGCATCATGACCGGCAAAACGAACAAAAACTACCAGGCGAACTATCGCGCCGAGCAGGAAATCCTCCGCGCCGAACTGCCCGAAGACTGCAATGCCCTGCTCCGCGCCCACCTGCTGCTGAAGCAGCACGGCCAGGAAATCTGCAAGCGCACCCGGCCGCTCTGCGAGCAGTGTCCGATTTCCTCCGATTGCGCCTACTTTCGAGCGACGCGCACGGCCTCGCGTTGACACCATCGGAACGCCAGAATACTATTCGCCTGCATGTCTTCGCCCTCGCTCATCGGCCAGACCTTTGGCCACTATCGCATCCAGGAAAAGCTCGGCGGCGGCGGGATGGGTGTGGTCTACAAGGCGGAAGACACGCGCCTGGGGCGCAGCGTGGCCCTCAAGTTCCTGCCTCCGGAAACAGCCCAGGACCCCGCCACCATCGAGCGCTTCCAGCGCGAGGCGCGCGCCGCCTCCGCGCTCAATCACCCCAACATCTGCACCATCTACGATATCGGCGAGCACCAGGGTCACCACTTTATCGCCATGGAGTTCCTGGAAGGCCAGACGCTCAAGCACCGCATCGAAGGCCGCCCGCTCGAAGCGGATACGATTCTCGACCTCGGCATCCAAATCGCGGACGCGCTCGACGCGGCGCACGCCAAAGGCATCGTGCACCGCGACATCAAGCCCGCCAATATCTTCCTTACGCCGCGCGGCCAGGCCAAGGTGCTCGATTTCGGGCTCGCCAAACTCTCCCACCGGCCTCCCGGAGAGTCGGGTGGCGCCACGTTTTCCGCCGGAGCCGCCGGACCCGCAGAGAGTCTCACCAGCCCCGGCACCGCTCTTGGCACAGCGGCCTACATGTCCCCGGAACAGGCCCGCGGCGAGGAGCTCGACGCTCGCACCGATCTTTTCTCCCTCGGCGTCGTGCTCTACGAAATGGCCACGGGACGCCAGCCCTTTGCCGGTAACACCTCGGCCATGGTGTTTGAAGCCATCCTGAACCGCACTCCCACTTCCCCGCTGCGCGTGAATCCCAAGCTGCCGCCCGAACTTGCGCAGATCATCGAAACGGGCATCGAAAAGAACCGCAAGGCGCGCTACCAAACCGCGGCCAAACTGCGCGAGGACCTCAAGCGCCTGCGGCAGGATTCCGAATCCGGCCGCGCGGTCGCGGAAAAAGGCGCGGAGAAGTCGCTGGCCGTTCTCTATTTCGAAAATCCGGGCGGCGAGAAAGAAGACGAATACTTCCGCGACGGCATCACCGAAGACATCATCACCGAGCTGTCGCGGATCAAGGAGCTGTGGGTGCTCACCCGCTCCGCCGTCCAGGCTTTCCGCGACAAGCCCGCCAGCGCTCCCGATGTCGGCCGGGAACTGGGCGCCGCCTACGTGCTCGAAGGCGGCCTGCGCCGCTCCGGCAATCGCCTGCGCATCACCGCCCGCCTGGTGGAGACGGCCACGGCGCGCTCCGTGTGGGCCGAGCGCTACGATCGCCAGATGGAAGACGTCTTCGCCATCCAGGACGAAATCGCCCAGAGCATCGCCAAGGCCCTCAAGCTGATGCTCACCGATCAGGAAAAGCGCGCCATCGAAAAAGCCCCCACAACTGACGTGCAGGCCTACGATTACTATCTTCGCGGCCGGCAGTTTTTCTACCAGTTCCGCAGCAAGGGCTTCGAATTTGCGCGCCAGATGTTCGCCCGCGCCATCGTGATCGACCCCAAATATGCGCGCGCTTACTGCGGCGTCGCCGATTGCTGTTCCTTCCTCTTCATGTATTTCGAGCGCAGCGACGCCAATCTCCGCGAAGCCGATGCCGCCAGCCGCCGTGCCCTGGATCTCGATCCCGAACTGGCCGAAGCCCATGCCTCCCGCGGCCTGGCCGTGCTGCTCAACAAGCGCTACGACGAGGCGGAGAAGGAATTTCAAACTTCCATCCAGCTCAACCCCAAGCTTTTCGAACCTTACTATTTTTACGCGCGAGCGTGTTTCGGCCAGGGCAAACTCGAAGATGCGGGCAGGCTGTTTGAAAAAGCCTCGCTGGTCAACCCGGACGATTTTCAATGCCTCATCATGCTGGGGCAAACCTACACCAGTCTCGGACGCAAGCTGGAGGCCGTCACCGTCCGCCAGCGAGCCCTGAAGATCATCGAGAAGCACCTGGAATTTCATCCCGATGACGCCCGGGCTCTCTACATGGGTTCCAGCGCCCTGTCTGATCTCGGCCAGCGCGAGCGCGGCCTCGAATGGGCCGATATGGCTCTCGCCATCGACCCCGAGGACCCCTCGATTCTCTATAACGTGGCCTGCTCGTTTGCCCTGCTGGGTCACGCGGAGAGAGCCATCGACTGCCTCGAAAAATCCACCCAGCGCAACGAGTTTCTCAAAGGCTGGATGGAGCACGATTCCGACCTGGATTCCCTCCGCACCCATCCCCGCTTCCAGGCCCTGCTCAAATCCATTTAGGTGGCACAGGCTTCAGCCTGTGCGCCTTTCCCCTGACTGCTCGCGGCGCCCCAAGTCTCTCCCGGTCCAGCGGGTCCCATCCATCCGAAAATCCCGCTTCAAACTCACCACCTCCAAAGCGCATACTGTCATGCTTTCATCACCCCCAGGGAGGCATTCATGCGGAAACTGTGCAGCTTTTCTCTAATCGTCCTCTTCCTTCTGCTGATTCCTTCCGCGTCGGCTCAGAAAACCGTCGCCACGCATCCTCCCACGCCCTCCGAGTTTCTCGGATTCGAAGTGGGAGCGGACCGTACGCTCGCCGACTACCGCCAGATCGTTTCCTATTTCAAGGCGCTCGCCGCCGCCTCCGACCGCGTGGAAATCCAGAGCCTAGGGAAGACAACTCTGGGCGAAGACATGATCATGGCCGTCATCTCCAGCCCGGAGAACCTGCGCAACAAAGCCCGCTACAAGGAGATTGCGCGCAAGCTCGCGGACCCGCGCGGGCTCACCCCGCAGCAACTGGACGCGCTCGTCCGCGAGGGCAAGACCGTCCTGCTCCTCACCTGCAATATCCATTCCACCGAAATCGGCTCGAGCCAAATGGCCATGGAATGGGCCTACCGCCTGGCCACTGCCCAGGACCCGGAAACCCTGCGCCGGCTCGGCGATTCGATCGTGCTCCTGGTGCCGTCGCTCAATCCCGACGGCCAGATCATGGTCACGGAGTGGTACCGCAAATATCTGGGCACGAAATACGAGGGCGGGCCGATGCCCTACCTCTACCATCACTACGTGGGACACGACAACAACCGTGACTGGTTCATGCTTACCCAGATCGAAACAAAAAACGTCAGCCGCATGGTCTACCACGAATGGTTTCCCCAGTTCTGGCTCGACGAGCACCAGATGGGCTACACCGGCCCGCGCATCTACATCCCGCCCAACTCCGATCCCGTCGCCAAGCTCGTGAATCCCCTGGTGCATCGCGGCAACAACCTGATGGGCGCGGACATGGGTTGGCGGCTGGAAGAGGCCGGTAAGTCCGGCGTGATTTTCGGCTATTCCTTCGACGCCTACTGGCCCGGGGGCACGCGCAACACCGGCTGGTGGAAAAACATGTATGGCGTGCTCACGGAAGTCGCCTCGGCCCGCATCGCCACGCCCATGGAGATTTCCGCCACGGAACTCCAAGGAGGCACCAAGGGACTCATCACTTACGAGCAGCAGATCAATTTCCCCAATCCCTGGCCGGGAGGCCGGTGGCGGCTGCGCGACATCATGGATTACGAGCTGCTCGTCTCCGACGCCGCGCTCGAAACCGTCAGCAAATATCGCCCGGAGCTGCTCCGGGGCGTGGCCAGCATGGCCGCGCATGCCGTCGAGTCCGCCGATCCCGGCGAATTCTGGCGCATCCCGCTCGAAGGCCAGCGCGACCCGGTGACGGCCTCGCGCCTGGCCGCGTTGCTAATCGAGCACGGCGTGGAAGTGCGCCTCTCCACCGACAAAAAGTCGTTTCTCATCCCGCTCGCCCAGCCCTACGGCCGCTTCGTGGACGAGATGATGGGCATCCAGCGCTATCCCGAGGTCCGGCCGGCGGCCAATAGCGGCATCCTCGAGCCCTACGACGTGGCGGCGTGGTCGCTGCCGCTGACGATGGGAGTGAAAGCGGAGCGCGTGAAACTCGCCTCCGGCGAGCAGCCCTCCACCAGCGCCCTGCAAGCCGCTCCCTGGCCTCCCGCAGGCCTCACTGGCAACGGCAAGTATTACGCCGTTGCCGATCACCAGAACAACGTCTTCGCGCTCTCGAACGCCATGCAAGACGCGGGCGCGCAGGTGTTCCTCGCCTCAAAACCCAACGAGCCCCCCACCGTCATTTTTGCTGCGCACCCGCAGCTCCCCGCCGCCGCGGAGAAACTGCACCTCCAGCTCCAGTCCCGCGCCGACCTGCCGGAAGGCGCTGTGCCGCTCAAGTCCGTGCGCATCGGCCTCTACAAGCCCTACATCCCCTCGCTCGATGAAGGCTGGACGCGATTTGTGCTGGAACAGTACGGCTTCCACCTGAAGAACATCGAAAACAAGGAAATGAAAGCCGGCAATCTGAACGCCGCCTACGACGTCATCATCCTTCCCGATACTTCGCGCGAAATCATCGTCGAAGGCAGGCAGAGCCGCGAAGGCTACTTCGAGGAGATGCCGCCGGAATATACCGGCGGGATCGGAAAAGAAGGGGTGCGCGCCCTTCGCGAATTCGTGGAGAACGGCGGAACGCTCATCACCCTCGCCGCTTCCTCCGGAGTCGTGATCGGAGACGAATTCAACCTGCCGGTCCGAAACATCTTCGCGGGCGGCGGCGAAGAATCACGCGGCGCTCTCGCCGCCAGCTTCAATATCCCCGGCTCGCTCCTGCGCGCCTACGTGGACACGAATCATCCCGTGGGCTACGGCATGCCGCACGAGATCGCCGCCTTCTTCGACGCCCCCATCGCGTTCCAGACGTCTCCGCCCCCGCCCAACGTCCAGCGCTCCGTGATCGCCTGGTATCCCGACAACGCCAAGGACATTCTGGTCTCCGGCTACGCTCGCGGCGCGGAACGCCTCGAGCGCAAAGCCGCCGCCGTCAGCTTCACCAAGGGAAAAGGAAAAGTGGTTATGTTCGGTTTTCGCACTCAATTCCGCGCCCAAACCGAAGGCACCTTTCAGCTCTTGTTCAACGCCATCCGCTTGGCCGCCATGTAGCGCAGGCTTTCAACCTGTGCTCTTCTCCGCGGCCCAACGGCGCACCCGCTCCCGGTCACGGACCGCCCCGAATTACGAGAGGCCGTTCAGCCATCGGCCTCTCGCGTTTCTCTTCGCCTCCGTTCTCTCGCCACTCATCCCTCATCACTCATCACTTCCTCAGGGCCTCTCCGTCACCGGCTTCGCGCCCGGGCTGGGCAGCGCGCTCTTCGCCCCTCCTCGCGCCTCTCCGGCAAGCAGCTCCTCCACCCCGCCGTACGCGTAAATCGTTGGCGCTTTGTCCTGCATCAACCCGCCCGTATCCGCCGTAGGCCCATAATTGCTGTGCAAACTCCTGCCCAGCATGCGCAGCATGGCCATCTGCTGACCCCGGTGATGCGAAGTGTGCGTCAGCCTGCGCGTCATCACCCACGCACGCGATCGCTTCACATCAAAGAACGTCGTCTCGCCCTCCCACCACCCATCCTCCTTCGTATGTAGTGCCGCCAGCCGCTTCCCGCTGTCCTCCGCATAGCGTTTGATGAATTCCAGTCGCGTTTCCTGCGCCGGCAGCGGCGGCGCGCCCACGTCAATCCCCAGCATGTTCTTGAACCACAAATTCTCGCTCACACACTGATGCACCATCTGCTCCCGCACGCTTCGTCCGCGCGCATCGGTGGCGTGGGGACGCACCGCCAAATCCTCATCGCGAAACTCGCTCCACACGCTCAGCACTTTGATTCGCTCCGTGGCGTAGGTTTCCACCAAAAATTCGTATCTCATCGGCGATTCACCTCAGCGGGAGATGGCGCATCTTCCCACCGCACAGGGAACGGGTCAATTCAGGCGCCTTCCGCGTAGGGGCACGGCATGCCGTGCCCCTACCCTTCTGGCGCATGGACTTGAGGTCGACGTTTTCGTAGCATTGCTTTCATGAAAAAAGAAAAATCCCGCAGCCGCCGTCCCGCGACGAGACGCGGCAGCCCGCCCAAAACCATTGACGAGTACCTCCCTCGCGTCCCCGAACCCGGCCGCAGCAAGCTGACCCAGATGCGCGCAGCGATTCGCTCCGCCGTGCCACGGGACGCGACCGAGACCATCAGTTACCGGATTCCCGCCTTCAGGTCCAACAAAGGAGTGCTGGTGTGGTTCGCCGCGTTCTCCGACCACTGCAGCTTATTCCCCACTGCCGCGGTCATTGAACTGTTCGAGAGCGAACTGAGAGGCTTTTCCACATCGAAGGGAACCGTCCACTTCCCCTTGGACAAACCGTTGCCAACTGCACTGATCAAGAAGCTGGTCAAGGCGCGAGTCAAGCAGATCGAAAGCAAGCAACGCCGCTAACTGCCCCGCTCTCTCCCAGCCCCGTGCCGCGCGGTCGGCGACAAAAGAAAACGCCGGCTGGGTAGCCGGCGTTCGGAGAGGAAATGCAAGCGGATTCGTGTGTATGCCGTTACAGTGAGCCGCGCCGCGGGCCGCGCTCGCTCGCGCGCGGGCCGGCTGCGGGCGCAGGCGCCGGCATGGCCACCGGACGAATCTCGGTGGGCCGATTGGACGTGGCGTCGGTCGTGGTCTTCGCCGGGGCAGCGTTCAACGCGCGGCCGCCGGGCGCTTGGGCCGCCTGGGCAAACGCCCCGAGTGCCGGGCCGCCGGCAGGAACCAGCGCGCCTCCGGACTCGCGGAAGAAGCGCAGGCGGTGATTGCTGGCATCGTTGTTGACCGTAAGCACGTCGCCGAACTGGATCTGCCCCGTCGCCAGCAGGTTCGCCAGCGGATACACCAGGTATTTTTCGATGGCGCGCTTCAGATGCCGTGCGCCGTATTTGATGTCCGTGCCTTCGCCCAGCAGGAAGTCGCGCGCGTCGCCCTCGATGTGGAACACAAACTGGCTGCGCGCTGTTTCGAGCACGCGCTGCTGCACCATGTCCAGCTCGATGTCCAGCACCTTTTCAAGCTGGTCGCGGCGCAGCGGGTGGAACACCACGGTCTTGTCGATCCGATTGATGAATTCCGGCGAAAACTTCTTCTTCGCCGACTGCGTGGCCGTGCGGTTGATCTTGTCGTCCAGGCGGTCTTCG
>Ga0187819_10001776_pt1 | contig 11202 bp, 6 predicted proteins | sample NC_wetland_sal_i_15_FD_132411 | JGI IMG/M metagenome (GOLD analysis project Ga0187819, IMG submission 132411) | Wetland sediment microbial communities from Neuse River Estuary, North Carolina, USA - SO4_4 | ecosystem: Environmental > Aquatic > Freshwater > Wetlands > Sediment | place: USA: North... | reverse complement strand
CTTCGATGCGTGGAGAATGACTGTGCTTCACGGCATTGTTTAGCGCTTCCTGAGCGATACGGTATAAGCATAGCGAAAGATCGTCGGACAATTTCGAAGACAGCTCATCTGCCTGTACTTGAATGTCGACATTATGCTGGTGTGAGACTTGTCGGCACACTTCTTTTAGAGCCGCCTCGAGGCCTAGCATCTGCAACTTGGATGAATGTAGGCGGTGGGACAGATTGTGGACATCGCCCGCAAGTTCCTGCACATCTTTCGCTAACGCGCTTAGTTGTTGGTTTAGGGACGTTCCATTCGGAGGCGATTCTTGACGTAACATGTCAAGGCCGACGGACAGTAAAGCCAAACGCTGTTGAAAGTCGTCATGCAGCTCTCGGGCAAGCCGCTGCCGTTCGTCCTCGGCCGCATGAATCAGCCGACCACTCAATTCCTTCAATATCTTCTCTGACGTTCTACGTTTGCGTGATTCGACGAACAAGGTGACAATAAGTAACAATTCCAGAATCATTGCAGCTAAGAAGCCGAGAATGTACCACTTGTAGCTCTGCCAAACGCTCACCTCGCGAAACCGCACGACCGTTCCCACCGGCAATCGCTTCTCGTCCAGTCCCCATCGTCGCAGTTGTTGCCAATCGACCATTGGAACAATTGACTTGCTCTCCTGGACAGGGAGATCCTGAAGGCGCTCTCCCCGCAAAACACGGAGGGTAAGTTGCGCGGTCTCGCGGCCTAGAATTTCGGGATCGAAAACAACCCCACCAACAATTCCCAAACCAACATTGGTGCCGGTCTGGTTGTAGACAGGAACCCGTGCCTCTTTTGCGATCCGAGTCAGCACCTCATGGCTAAGTAATTTGTTTCCTGCTGAATCTTGGTACATGGAAAGAAACAAAATCACCGTTCCGTCGGGGGCCCGTGCAACGGTTCTCACGAAATCCTGCACGCTACCGGCATCCATATAGGTCAACTTCACCGTTTTCTCGAGCCGATCGAGCTGGCGTCGAGCTTCCGACTGGCGCCATCGGTCACTGTCGGAGACCCCGGAAATAACGAGTATTTCTCGGGTCCCAGGTTGCAAGCGGAGTATAAGTTCTACGGTTCTGCTTAGGTCAATCTTGGCGAGCGTGCCTGTAATGGGTCGCCCTGGTCCCCAATCGCGCAGGGCGTCCGAGTCTCCGTAGGCAATGATTGGAACACCTGGAAACAGTTCATCACCATAAATGCGCATGAAATTGATTGCCGGCCGGGCGACCGCAATGATCGCGCTGAGTTTTCTTTGCGTATACCTACGGCGAAGAAAGTCGTGAACTGCGACTTGGGTCTCACCTTCCGGCCATCTCGCCGTATCAAGAAACTCTGCGTAGAAGTCCAGACGCGGGCCTAGTTCTCGCTCTAAAGTTGATCGTATGATCTCATCTACTATGAGATTGGAAGGTAGATCTGGCCGGCTGCCATACAGAGCCAAGACCGCCTTCTGGGGTTCTGCCGCAGGCGCATCCAAAGCAACACTAAGAACCGAGAAGACCATCAACACCCAAAACAGAAAGCGGCTGAAACGCTCTCTTCGTTCTCGTGGAAGACACATGTTAGAACTCCACACGGGACGCAACTTGGAAGGCCCTTGGACCACCTGTCCCGAATGCCTGTCCCGCACGTGCACTTGGCTGAGCGTAATTCGGTTGATTCAGAACACTACTATAGCCGGTCAGATTTGCGACGTTAAAAAGATTGAAGACTTCGCCAATCAGGGACAACGTTACCTTTTCCTTAATCCTGAACGTCTTGGTCAAGCGAACGTCTTGTGAGATGAAGCTGTCGCCGGGCGAAATCTTTGCAGGCAGCACAATCGGGCTGATAATTTGATTGAATGGCGTACGCGGCCTGATCACGCTTTGTGTGCCATCGGGATTCGTAATGATTTTCGTACGCGCTTCAATCCACGCGTTATATTGCGCCACCAGAGCTCGCAATTTGGATTCGCTGAGACCCTGCCCAAACAGGTTGTGACCGTTGATTCCGGGTAGCAAGGGCGTACTGATGCCGTCACCGTCAAGATCCAGTCCCGATAACGTGGTGTCGAGCGGAGGCGCACTGTCGGTCTCCGAAATAAACGCTACCGTCCACGCGTTCAACAGACCACGCAGAATACGCGATTGAGCATGAATGCTAGGCATTTCGTACACACCACTTACGATCGCTGCGTGCCGTGGCGTCCCGACATTTCCGTAATCGAGTGCAGGATTGCTGTATTGCGTGACCGCAACGAAGCCGGTGTCCTTAGCTAACGCATAACTGGCAGTGAACTGGAATCGTGAAGAGAATCGCTTGTCCAGTCTTACCTGGAGTGCTTGATAACGGTAGTTCGCATCGCTGTCATAAACATTGATAGCCCCGGTAGAGCATTGGTCTTGGGGGTTAAGTGCCGTGGCTTGCGCCGGTGTGCAAACTGGAATTACGGGATCGCGAACAAAAGAGACAACACCAGTATTCGGATCCACTCCGGTGACGTGCGGGCGATTGAAGCGATTTTGATCTATTAAGTCCACTCCCTGAAAACCGCCCATGTGCACATAACGTCGCATGACGTAATCAGCACTTAAACTTAGGCTCGGCGTGAGTTCCTGTTGGATCCCCACGTTTCCGTCAATTGCGTAGGCCGTCGTGTGATTCGGATCAAATAGCTGGTCAGCCTGCTTGATGACTTGGACCGTGGTCACCGTCGGGTCGGTTCCATTGCCCACCTTGGACGCGAGCGTGGAACGTATAGACGGGAGGAGTGGAAGCAGATCCTGCCCGCGGAAAGCCGTAGGCGTACTTAGAAAACTGAGCCCGACGACTGAACCGTCGACGGGAATGCTTTGGTTGCCGGATGGTCCGAGTGCGCCGCGCTCGAGAAGGGGAATAAAGAAGTCGATTTTGTCGTGATAAGTCCCCCCGCCCCCGCGGATTACAGTTTTGCCCTTGTTTCGCAGATTCCAGGCCAGACCGGCCGAAGGATCGATCACGCTGGCGCCGCGATGCGGTGGTTCTAAGTCGCCACCGAATATGGGAGCGAGATAAGCAGGTCGTTTCAGATCTTGGTTGTAGATGTTTGTCTGATAGGAGTATGCCGCTCCAAGAGTAAGAGTCACGTCACGTCGCACAGACCACGAATCCTGCCCATGAAATCGCCACAAATCGCTATGAGATCTGCTATCCGAGTGGTATGGTCCGGGGAAACTATTGTTTCCAATTCCCGTTATGAAGCTGCGTAAGGGCAGTTGCAGAATGTCTGCCAGAGTGGGGGGAGGTCCAGTGGGATCTCTCAAGCTAGCAGGCAAAGCGTTGTAGAGAGACGGGAATTGCAGCAGGTTTGTCGGTCCCCACAAAGTGATTTGCGCTGGTTGATAGATTCCGCGGTAACCGTGCAGAGAGACGTGCTCCCAATCTCCACCAAAGCGAAGCAGATGCCTGTGATGTTGCCAGGTCAGTAACTCAAGCAGCTGGTTCGTAGTTGGGAATATAGCGAGCGGAGCGGCGGGGCGATTCCCAATAGCAAACGCAGGATCGTCAAAGGTCAGGATCTCAGGTCCCCCCACACCAATGCAAACTACTGGATCCGAACAGTTCTGTGACGTAACCGGATCAGAACGGCTGTGCAGGTAACTGTAGGCATAGCGCAGATCATTCACGATCCGCGAGTTAAGCACGGATGTTTCCCCGCCTTCAATCTGAAGAGCGGAATTGTGACTTGACTCCCAGTTCGAAGGCATGAAAATGCCTACCGAAGCCGGAGCTACGTTGTTGTTCTTGTCTTGGCTAACCCGGACGAATGCGCTGTTGGCGTTGTCGAGCTTTCCGTCAACTCGTAGGTTGAACTGGTTGAACGTAAGCGGGCTGGGATAGATGACGTCGAGCTTGGAAAAAATAGGGTTATTGTTCTGTACTGAAAGGGCGGCGGTTTGCCAGTCGTGCTCAAAGTTCGTGAACCAGAAGACTCGGTCTTTTTTTAGAGGGCCTCCGAGTCTAAAACCCGACTGTTTCCGCGCAAAAAATGGGTCTGGATCTTTGAGGTCCCGCTGAAGTCCAGGATAGGCAGCCATATTGTGATCTCGATAGAAGAAGAACCCCGAGCCGTGAAGATCGTTAGTGCCGTGGCGACTAACGATGTTGATTCCGCCAGCGCCACCCATCGCTGATGCAGGATCAAAGCTAAATCGATCGACCTGAAACTCATGCACGGTTTCTTGCGAGAAGTTCTGAGACGTTCCCCCATTCATGCGATCATTCACTGCCACCCCATCGACCGAAACCTGGGTCAGCAAGTACTGAGCTCCTGCTATGGAAACACGCGAATAATTGTTTGCGAACGTGCCGGGATTCGCCACGGACACGACACTTACGCCAGGCTCAAGACGCGCGAGTTCAAGAAAGTTGCGGCCATTAAGCGGCAGGTTCTGAATCTGAACCTGACTCACACTGCCGTTTACGGCGAACCCCATGGGGTTTATGCCGGAGGTCTGACCGCTTACTAGGACTCGTTCATTGACTGATCCAGGCCGCAGTTGAAAATTAACCACCAAGTAGTCTCCTACAAGAAGCGTGACATACTGCACTTCCGTCTTGAAGCCAGGGGCAAAAGCCTCAATCTCGTAATCGCCGGGCTCGAGATTAGTTACGAAGTACTGTCCGTAAGCATCCGTCCTAACGGTCCGGCCGCCTCCAAACTGTGGCTGAACGACTCGCAGACTCACGTTCGTCACGACCGCGCCGGTAGCATCCCTGACCACTCCTTGGATGGTTCCCTCTGGAGCTTGCGCGAGGAGAGTGTTCTGGAGCAGGAGGAATAATGTAAAAACAATGGGAAGCGCGGGAACGTAAAACGTTGAATGCAGGTAGCCGCATCGATCTTGGAAAAATCGCAACTGACTCGCATTGGACATACGCGACTAAGGGGCGTCACGCCACAGTTCGTCCTCAAGGCCCTGTCAATTACTTCAGCCTTTTTAAGGGATTGCCATTCTCTGGTAAATAGCCAATTTAGTCTAGCTAGTAAGAATCCTAGCGTGACACTGTCAGAATTACCAGTCTCGGCAACTTTCAGTGACTTCCAGGAAGTGGGCGTTTTCCGGAATGCGTCGGTGGTGGCCAATCGGTTCTGTGACACTCGGGCCCAGGAGAGTAGAGAAAGTCAAACCTCTTCAGCGAAGTAAAGCTACCATCCCCCCTTGCATGCCTACCAATTTTGCCAACATCTGCCAATGCCGTGGATGCGGGCGGTGTCGGCCCCCCCGGATGTCGGCAGCATACGATTCCGAGACCCGTAGAGTCGAAGCGATAGCAGAGATCGTGATCGCCGGAAGGTTGGGTTGAATCTGCTGTACGTAGACATTTTCGTCCGGCCAAGTTGGTTTGGGCGAAGCGACCCAAGCTCGTTTCGCAGCTTCGTGCCGCCGTTGGGTCGCGGAGTGTTTCTTTCTAGCTTTTGGACTCTGAGCCGCTACTCGCCCAGCTTTGGCAAGTTCGATTAACTTTTCTCTTGATATTTCGCGGCCACACTTGGGACAATGCCGACCCAGCCGGGTTGTAGCACCGTAACTAGGGCATACATTTTTGGGGTGGGGAGCTGGCGTGTCGACAATGAATTCGTTTCCTCTGCCCGCGCTTCTCTGGCTCTGAGTGAGCCGCGTAGGTAGAATGTGATCTCTACGCGTAATCTTGCGAACCGAAGTCCATAGACTTTGTGCGACCCACTCCGCAATTGGGGCGACCGCACGTCCCCAAGTTGGGGCAGTTTCGGAAAGCCGGACCGCCAGCGATGACATCAACCGACAATTGTCGTCGCGTTGCTCAAAGAACCATTCTCGCTTGAGCGATCGAGAAATTGCAGACACGACATTTCCTCCCGCGAGTACGTTCCAGGACGCCTTACCGACACAACGGCAATGAAACCGCTTGGGAGGAAGGCCAGAATAGTAATTCAGGGAACGGGCATGGGCAATGCCTGGGGCTTTTCTCCTAGCCCTGCTGGGTCCTTTGCCGTTTTGGGCCGACGTCCTCTATGCGGTTGGTAGCACCCTAGCGGCACTCGTTGGAGCGTTCCTACTACGCCGCATCAACTTCAATCCTTCATTGTCGCGATTGGCTGATGTGATTGGATTAATGGTCCTCGGCGCGATAGGCAGCGCCATAGTGAGTGCGTCGTTTGGAGTCTCCACCTTCTATGCGGCTCACGTGCGTGGCTGGTCAGGATTTGGATCAGCTTGGCTGGTTTATTGGTTGGGTGACAGCACGGGCGTGCTATTAGTGACGCCTCTTGTGTTGACGTTTCCCACTCTCGTCCGCATTCGTGGTCGGAATCGGCTCACGGAGTTTGCGACGGTTCTGCTGCTCCTTACGGTCGCCTGCCTCATCGTCTTCGGCGATCTCCCTCTAGTCTCGGTTAGGCTGCACATTCTAGCTTTTGCTGTGCTCCCATTTGTGATGTGGGTGGCCATTCGTTTTGGTTTGAGCGGGGCCGCGCTGTCGGTTTTCCTTATCGCCACAATAGCGACGATAGAGACCGCATTGGGCTTCGGGCCTTTCTCCGGCGGCACACCATTAACAAACGCTGTTCTGTTAGACGTGTTCTTTGGGGTGCTCTCAATAACGGCTCTCACTTTAGCGGCGGCAATTGCCGAGAGGGAACAAGCTGAGCGTGAACGAGAGCGACTTGTCCGGGAGCGAGCAGAAGCGGAAGGGCAGCTTCGCCTTGCAGCAATTGTCGAATCGTCTGACGATGCAATCATTTCCGGGACTCTGGATGGAATGATCGTAAGTTGGAACGCAGGGGCACAGAACATTTACGAGTACACTGAGGCTGAAGTCGTTGGTAAGCCAATTACCATTCTTCTCCCGCCTGAGCTACCGGATGAAGAGAGCAAGATTCTTGAAACGTTGAGGGCGGGAGGTCGCATCGAGCACTTTGAAACCATTCGTATTACCAAAACAGGGAAGAAAATCAATGTATCTCTCACTATTTCGCCAATTAAGGATTCAAGTGGCAGAACGGTCGGCATTTCTGGAATCGCCCGCGACATCACCGAGCGCAAGCGGGCGGAAGAGGCACTGCGCGAAAGTGAGGATAAACTTCGACTGCTTCTCGACTCAACCGCCGAAGCCATTTATGGGATTGATCTCGAACACCGATGCACATTCTGCAACCCTGCTTGCCTTCGAGTTTTGGGATACGGGCGCATTGATGAAGTACTTGGTAAGAATATGCATGAGCTGATCCATCACAGTCGTGCGGGTGGAACGTTGTTCCGCGCGGAGGAGTGTCGGATCCACCAGGTAATACGAACTGGAGAGGGAAAACATGCGGACGACGAGGTACTCTGGAGAGCGAGCGGAACAAGTTTCCCGGCAGAATATTGGTCCTATCCATAGCGAAGAGGGCAACAGCTGGTCGGGGCCGTGGTTGCTTTCATCGACATTACACAACGCAAGTTGGCTGAGAAGGCACTAACAAACGTGAGTCGCAAGTTGATTGAAGCACAAGAGCACGAACGTAGCCGGATCGGCAGAGAGCTTCACGACGACATCGGTCAACGTCTCGCCATGTTGGCCATCGCGCTAGAGCAACTCCAACAAGAGTCTGCGGCTATGCCTGCTGAAGTCCGGACCCATGTGGGCGAACTATACAAGCAGACCTCCGAGATCGCGGCTGATCTTCAATCGTTGTCCCACGAGTTGCACTCGGCAAAACTGCAATATCTGGGTATTGCTGCGGCCATGAGAGGCTTCTGCCAAGAATTCGGCCAGCAGCAGAAAGTGGAGATTGACTTCAACATCCACGATTTGCCCAGCCCCTTGTCACCCGACATTTCTCTGTGCCTCTTCAGAGTTCTGCAAGAAGGCATCCACAATTCGGCTAAACACAGTGGAGTACGGCACTTCGAAGTGCGACTGTGGGGAACTTCGGATGAGATTCATCTCACGGTGAAGGATTCCGGCGTAGGCTTTGACCGCGAAGCGGCAAAGACGAGCCAAGGGCTTGGTCTTATCAGCATGGAGGAGCGAGTGAAGCTGGTGAAGGGAACGCTTTCAATCGAATCACAACTCAAGCGTGGCACCACGATCCACGCTCGTGTGCCTTTGAGTTCAAGCGAAGATTCCGTGCGTGCGGCAGGATAAGAACAGCAATGTCGCTGGGTACCCTTGTCGTCGACAGCGACTTGCAAAACGTGCTACGGCGCAACGTTTGAAAGCATGCCGGATAGTCTTTCTTCACCGGGAATAAACGGCTGTATGCTCTGCACAGATTCGTTCGAAGATGTGGCGGTTCATGCCGCCCTTATGGCTACCCAGCGAATACCCGCACAGTATGTCCACGTCGTATGTCTTGACTAGCTGGTTGCCGAGTTTTTCGACCTGAATCGCCGCCTCTGCGTTACCTTGTGCCCACAGGAGATGGCACATTTCTCCGAAAATTGCCACGCGGGCTTGTTCTCCCTTCGCAGCCTCTGCCGTTGTCGCAATGAGAGTACCTAACACTTTCAAAAATTGAACTGGATCAGGCATGCCACGGAGCATGAATGTGGGAAGCGCGTCAGCAGCATCCAACGCGATATATCTGCCCTGCTCAATAGCAGTACCGACATCCAAGCCGTATGCCTGCAATCGGGGAAGAAGGCTGTCCCGGTGTGACTTGGTAGCGACAACGATAGCTGCGTTCCCGGCGTTGAGAGCAGCCCCGATGAACTGCGTAAGGTCATCTAGGACAAATCGATCATCAGAATAGAATCCTGCCTCGTGTCGGCGGGCCATCCTCACGTTCTGTGGTGGGAACGGTAGGACGACCCCGCGGCTATTGTGATTGGCGGTTTGCTCACCCTTAGGATCGGTGAGGTCGTTACCCGCCAAGCTGGCACTGACAAACCGTTTGCCCTTAAGAACGGCTGCCGCAGCAAGCAATAGTTCGCCGGCGGCGTCCGACTTGACGACATAGCCACCCGCGCCCGCCCGCAAACCTTCTTCTACTATGTCCCGAGAGCGATTTTCGCTCAAGAAGATGATTTTGGACTTGGGGGAAAGCTTTCGGATTCGGCGTGCGGCTTCGATCCCATTCAGATTCGGAAGTCCGATGTCCAGCAAAACCAAGTCCGGTTGCAGTTCTTCCGTCTTCTGAACCGCTTCTAATCCATCTGAGATTTCGCAGATGATCTGCAATTCTGGCTGTTTCTGAAGTATCGACGCGACAAAACGCCGAAACGGTTCGTAGTCCTCTACTACCAGAACCCGGATTGATGATTTAGCCAAGTAGGCTCCTTGTAATCTGAACCCTGAAGTCACCGAAAGGTTACTAAGTCCGAAAACCGAAAGCATCGCATATCGGAGTAGTTCGTTCGTTGCGCATAGGCAATGTTGCGTTTGCTCCGAATCATGAACAGATGAACACCTCCGAGCACAGCTTGGCGTTAAATTCAACTTAGCTTGTCCGCACAGAAGAACGAATGGCACGCTCAGGGTAAAGAGATGGCACTACTCGGCAGTCTGGGCCACCATTGCTGTTTCCAAAAGTTCCTTTTCATTTTCTTACAGAATAGGTGCTACACTCTGCACAGATACATGTCGGCGCGGCCACAAGGAGCCGGGTGAGCGCGAAAAAAAACGCAAATAAAACGGTTTAAGACTAGCACAATATTGCGAGGTAAGAAGCGAAGAATACAAAGGGAGCCGCCGGCTTTGTGAAATATTCTCAGGCAGCGGCATGACAACCGTGCTATTTTGTGCCAGACCGGATGGCCTTCCCCACGCCGCTACCTAAAGAGAACAGTCTCTCCCTTGCATTGTCCCTTGTGGTAGCGGTGGCCTTTCTTCCAATCCACTGGTGCTTCGTGTGCTCTCCCAATGTCTTGCTCTTGAGCAACGACGTATTCCGGAGACAGCGAGAAAGTAATATTTGGAGACTTAAAAGGGAGCGGCTGGCTTTGGAAGTTTCGTGTGACAGCCGTGAGATGATGTGTTATTTTGCGCCGAAATGGGATTCCTCTGCCCCATTTGCTGCTGCCGCAGTCTGACACGTTCTCCGACCCTGTGTCGGGCTGCGGCAACGACCTCATTCTGCAACACAGTTGTCATTGGAGCTTTCTGCTGCGAAGTTTGTCCCGATGTCAACTTATGAAGTCAGGCACGAACATCACGAAACGTTACAAGGCGCTCTTGCAAGTCAATCAGGTTGCACTCACCAAGTCCACAACGGAAGAAGTTTTCCAAGGCATGTGTGTAGCCTTGAAGAACATCGTGCCTTTTGATCGCGCAGGGTTAAGTCTACATGACTCTGATTACGACCGCCTGAAGATTGTTGCTATTTATGGCCCCCATGAAAACAGCATCTTCCGTGTCGGTCGCCTGCTCAATCGCAAGGCTACTCAGACCGGCTGGGTATTCGAGCACAAGGCCACAATGCTTCGTCGTGATCTGGCAAAAGAGTTCAGGTTTCCCGCAGACCAAGATATTGTCGCTGAAGGGTACCACTCTCTGTGTTCTGTTCCGTTGATCGTATATGGAAATAGCATCGGCGTGGTGACGGTGCTTGGGGTACAAAAGAACCAGTTATCGGCCAATGATGCAGAAATCGTGGAAGAAATGTCGAACCAGATCGCTCTGGCGATCAGTTCTATCATCCCTAGATGCCGAACGCACACGACCACAAACCTTGTCTGTCCGCGATGCATTGGGGCTGCCGGAGGGAAAACAACGGTGTCGAAGCATCGTAAAGACTTGTCAAATTGGGGCAAGAAAGGTGGACGGGGGAGGAAGAACGTGGACTCCAATTGAAATAAGTGTTTGCGTTGGGTGAGAATATGCACTAATGTCGCGAGTACGTCAGCACCCTCGGTGTCCCATCCACAAAGACACAGAACTAATTTGCCCTCGCTGCATAGGGAGTCGTGGCGGCAAGGCGACAATTAAGAAGCACCCAAAAAACTCTCACGCTGAGCCAAAACAGGTTGAACGTGATCGACAGATTCAGGAAGAAGTGTTCCGCGACAAGAACCAGGCAGTACATTCGCCGCCTCACCGGCGACGTTATTTCTGACTGGTAGAGTCTCTATGCGCTTGCCCCCTGGAGTGAGACAACCAGTTAAGACACTGTTTGCCGTTCGATGAATATTGCTTGACCGGCAAGACGAGTTTACTGCACACTGCCTTCCGGTTGGCGAAGCGGAGGCCGGG
>Ga0187819_10001775_pt1 | contig 11207 bp, 5 predicted proteins | sample NC_wetland_sal_i_15_FD_132411 | JGI IMG/M metagenome (GOLD analysis project Ga0187819, IMG submission 132411) | Wetland sediment microbial communities from Neuse River Estuary, North Carolina, USA - SO4_4 | ecosystem: Environmental > Aquatic > Freshwater > Wetlands > Sediment | place: USA: North... | reverse complement strand
GGGGATGTTCAGGTAGCCAAGTTCAAGGGCCATTTGCACGTTATTGACCATGCTGCGTCCCACCAGGGCTACTTTGCGATCGTAGCGCACGGCGGTATCGACCACCTGCTGCACTCGCGAGATCAGCGATGCGAAGGTGGCGAGTAGGATACGCCCGGGTGCATTGGCGAAGATTTTATCAAGCGAGTCATTGATAACGCGCTCAGACGGGGTATACCCCGGTACTTCGACGCGGGTGCTATCGCCCATCATGACCAGGACGCCTTCGTTGCCGATGCGTGCCAAGGTCCCAAAGTCGGCGGGTCGGCCATCAATGGGTGTGTGATCGAATTTGTAGTCGCCGGTGTGTACGACGGTGCCAATTGGTGTATGTATGACGATACCAACGCAGTCGGGAATGCTGTGATTCACGCGAAAGAACTCGACCAGGCATTCACCCAGCTCTAATTGGTCGCCTGGGGTGATGACGTTGATGGCCACTTTGTCGAGCAGTTTATGCTCCTTGAGTTTTACGTTGATCAGGCCCTGTGTGAGACGCGTTGCGTAGACGGGCGGGAAATCCAGCATGGGCAAGACGTAAGGGAGACCACCGACATGGTCTTCGTGGCCGTGAGTGATGAGGATGCCACGAATGCGCTGTTTCTTATCATTGAGGTAGTTGGTATCAGGGATGACAAGGTCAACACCAAACATTTCGTCATCAGGGAACATTAACCCGGCGTCAATGATAATGATGTCGTCAGCATACTCAACGACCATCATATTCTTTCCGACTTCCCCTAAACCTCCGAGCGGGATAAGTCGAATTTTTTCTGTTGTCAAGGTAAAAGGAACCTCCTCACTACACATTCATTAAGAGTGTAGCTGTGTTATTTATTTTTTGTTGTTATATCTATCTTCACTTCTGTATCTACCTACAGAAGTTAAGGTCTTGGTGATAAGTTTCAAATAAGTCCTACTATTCCATTAAAAGTCTATCACATTTGGCGGGAAAAGGCAAGCAGAGCAAGGCTGCCCTCATATGCTATACTCAAAAAAGGTTATAATCACTCAAAGAGGTTTCGATGGCTATGTTCGCAAATATCGTACTCGGCCTTACATTCGACCAAATCATTGCTATCATAGGGCTGATCGTAGCTAGCTTGCAGGCTCTGGTGCTGCCGATTACTATCTACCTGCTGGTGGTGCAGACACGTGCTATGCGTTTGCAAACGACAGCGCTGGTGGAGCAGAGCAAGGAGATGACGGCACAGACCCGCGTTTTCATCGATACGATTTACAGCGCGACCTTCCAGAGCCTCTATGATGCCGAAGCACATATCGGTGAGTTGATGATGACCTATCCAGAGGCGAGTCGCATCCTGATGAGTCCCATGCCACAGCCAATGGACGGCAAAAAAGGTGATGGCGGTGAGAACGCCGAGCAATACAGGTCTCTTGATCCAGAGCTGCGTGAACGGGTGCGCTGGCTCGGTACAGCTATGCTGGATTTCTTCGAGCATATCTGGACACAATCACAGAAGGGTGGCTTGCCTAAGGATGTGTGGGAGGCCTGGGAGGACTATATGGGGAAGATGTTGAAGGAGACACGTCTGCGTCACCTGTGGCAGACTGAGCGCGGCTACTACTCTTCAGATTTTCGCCGCTTTGTTGATCAGAAGGTTGGACTTCCCCCTGATACGCCTGTGATGCCGCCACTGCCGCGGCCAACTACCGGCGCGCTAGTTCCGCCGCGTTCAGGGGAGAGTGCACCGCCACAGGTGGCACGGGTGCTGCGGGCTGTGACGGAGGAGAATGAGGGGGAGAAACGCTCCCGGTGATCTGCTCAATCGACCTGGCACCACCAAGTTATCAAGCTCAGATGAGTCCTTCACTGCAAATCAGCCTGGGAAGCTCGTCATCTTCTATTCGTCTCTGTTGATTGTCTACCCAATCTTGCATATTGTGTTGAAAGTAGATCTGTCCTAAGCTCTTCAATAAAGCTCGATTCTTCACACTGTTCTTGCGCAAGAAATTTAGCTCTCGATTAATGGCCGTGGTAATCGGCCCACGAAAAGCCTTTTCTAGCAGGTTGACTTGAGCTTTCTCGTCTTCGTCTGTCACAAGTCTGAAAAGCTCACGAAGTTCCCTTAAGATATAGCGTTGCCCCTGAGTAAGAGAGAGCGTGTGTTCACGCTCTGCTTGGCGGTGTTTCACCTCTTCTGCAAAGCGGCGTTTTACGCGCATGACCGCCTGATTGTAATCAGAAGGTAAGGCTTCTCCTGCTTGTTCTGTAGTAGTTTTGATCGTTCCTAAAATGCGAGGGATATCACGAGATACTACTTCACCTTTGTCATTCAGTAGAAACAGTTGTTGGTAGCGTCCCGCCTGACAGAAAACATAAAGCCCCTTAAGACTTGAAGTTTTCGCTGTGCGAATACCATCTCGAAGGTTTGCAATACGCTCATACTCGCCTGGATCTTCCTTCCGCAACTGTCTCATGATTTCTTCGGCCTCATTTAGATCCAAGAATTCCTCATCCTCCTCTTCGAAAAGGCTTAACTGGTTTCCTTTTTTCTCATAAATAGCATACATAGCTTCTTCATTGAGACGCTCGGTACGGTCAAGAATGGCGGAATCCTCACCAATAGTATCGTGAATTTCCTGAATGCGGTTGTGGAGCTTCTGGCGCAACCCCAGGTTCTTTTCTATACCCGTCTCAGGAAGAAAGTTGAATCCATAGATGATAGCATATTCGCTGCCAATACGATCAATACGTCCAAAACGCTGGATGAGTCGTACTGGATTCCAATGCAGATCATAATTGATAATCTTGTCACAGTCTTGCATATTTAAGCCTTCTGCAAGCACATCTGTTGCGATCAGCATTTGCAATTCTGTTTCGTTGGGAGACATCTGGTATTCAGGATTAGACTTAGGGGCGAATCTGCCAACTACACGTGATTTGCTCTTATCACCACTATAGATCACCTCGATCTCATCTCGTTTGCCTTGAAGGTTTAGATTTTCATACAGATAACGAGCTGTATCAGCGTATTGAGTGAAGATCAAGCATTTCCCATCTTTTAATGGCGCATCTGCCAGTCGTTTCTTGAGCGTTTGAAGTTTCGCATCCTGCTCAGGTGTAATGGGTTCGACTAGCGTTAAAATTTTCTCAAGGAGGCGAATATCATGCTCGATATCTGCCTTTAGGCGGTGCAGGTCAAAGTCTAAAACATTGTAACGCCCGGTGACATTCCTTAAGGCATCCATTAAATCGCTTTCTTCTGCATAATCAGATTCGTAAAGGATACTCTGGGCATCATCCCCTGCGGGAACAATGCCTTGGGAAAGAGCTACCAGGAACGATTTATGCACTCGTAACAGGCGACGCACTGTCTGTTGAAAAGCGTATACACTCGACTCGAAGCGTTTGAAGAGGAGTACGCGAATTAACCCTCGAAGGTTATGACCAGCACGTTGTATGGTAACATACGGCTCTTGTTTTTGCTTGCTCTTGATGACGTATTGCCATAAGCCATATCTGGCAAAGGTCAACTCGTCTTCTGAAATATTGGCAGTTTGTCCCTTTCGAGGTTTTCCTACAAATCCACGTAGTAACTGGTAGAGTCCCCGATAGGTGTCTTCAATACTGTATTCGATAGTTTCCAGCGTTCGTTGAGGAAAGAACTGATGTCTTCCTCCGACCATGACATAAGCTCGGCGTTGTCCATCCAGATATTCCCTAAATTGTGATGGATCGAGTGATTGATGAGTACTTGCGTCATACCCGTACCAGCGCAAAATATGATTGCGCGTGCGCCTGATGAGGATATTGGATAACAGGTCTGGAAGCTTGCGTTCCCCTTTTTCAATGAGCCGAAAATAGTCTCTCAGCACAGGTGGATCAACAGGTAAGTCAGTCTTATCATCCTGATGGAACAGCTTGATTTGGTAATACACATCCCAGGCACTCTGGTTGCGAGGCGTCGCGGTCAGGAAACAACAATGTTTGCCAGTGACCAAGAATGCCTGCACTACTTTATAGCGTTGTGTATCTGGATGACGAAAGTTATGACTCTCGTCGACGAGTACAAAATCCCGATCCCGGAATTTCGTATCTTTGAGCAAGAAGTTGAAATTCCCATCATCGTTTTCACGCAGATAACCCGTGGATAGTACGCGGGCATTCAGTTGATAGACTTCATTGGCACGTTCCCACATTTCAACAAGAGGTGCCGGACAAATGATCAGGGGGCGTGCATGTTCTGTCCGCTCGAAATGTTTGATGATTGCCGCGCCGATATAGCTCTTACCGAGGCCAACTACATCGGAAACGAATACACCTCCAAAGTCACGAATAATTTGTACCGCCTGCCGCACCGCCACTTTTTGGAAGTCAGCCAACCGCTGGGTTATCTCGTCATCCCACAGGATATCTCGCGCATCTTCACCTTCCAATCGATCTTTCACAAGCGTATAGAGCGTTTTCATGTAGATATCATATGGCCTGACAGGAGCAATGGCCCAGGATTGTTGCATTTCGTGCATAAGTGTCTCATCAAAATCCTGGGACTCATTCCAGAGTTCATCAAACCAGGTAGCCAGGGCTGCATGATTATCGTTCCCCTGCACAACCACATTGAGTTCAGTATTGTGACTGACGCCTGAGAGGGTCAGATTAGAAGAGCCAACAATAGCAATCCCTTTCTCATGGCGTTCTAACGGCTTGCCAAGTCTATCAAAAAGCGTCCCATAGTAATCGAAGATGTAGGCTTTAGCATGTAAACGTCCTTTTGTAAATATTCTCACTTTAAGGCGCTTTTCCTGGATCATATGCACAAGTGTTTTGACTAACTGCTCGCCCAGATCTGTTTGATCCATCTCTTCTACTGTAGAGCGAATATTACTGGCGGTTGTGGCTGCCATACGTACTGTTTCAGTACGCCTGGGATACTGTTGAGCTTCGATGGCATCTTGTATAAGTTCCAAGCGTCGGTATCCCTCAGCTAATTGTTCCAATGTTTCACGATTGGTTGTATTACCAATGAGCAAACGGAGTTCTTTTACAGATTCGAGTCGTTCCGCAATACTCTCCAGCCCTGAAAGAAAGAAGTAACCAACAGCGAAACGAGCATATTCAGTTGAGTCAAGCATACGATTGATATGGTCTACCAGTTTTTCTTGGCGGTTATCAATAATGTCGTGTGTGGGCATGGGAAACCTTTTTACGGTATTACATCACTTGGTTCCCAGGCGATTACACCTGGAATATGCGCGAAATCGCTATCATAGGTCACGATATCTTGCAGAGGAGCTTTGTGTCGGTTCACAATGCGTCTATTCATGCAGCCAAGATGCAGTGAATCTCCTGTCATCAAATAAAATCTGGCCCGCTCTATTTTTGTTGTTACCAGGAGCTTCTCATTGATAGGTAAGACTTTCATTCCAAGAGCCAGAGCATTCTCAAATTGAACCTGATAGTCTCCGAGCGGGATAGGAGTACCTCTATGGCTTTGTAGATAGGCCTTCAATTTTGCAGCGCTTCGTGTACTTGTACAATGCTTGTTGAAAGCCTCGGCGGTCATCAGCTTATGTAGCAGATCGGCCAGCACCTGTACATTGACATAGGCATCGATCTCACGCAGAGCAATGCGGGTAATAAAGTCTGTGCAGGCAAGAGATCTTCCTTGGAAGTGCAGATCAAAGATATTTGTATCTACAAAAACGCTTGCGCCTTTCGGTAGCAGCGTAAGATCAGGCATATGTACTATCAACCTCTTCCTCTTCTTCGTCTGGGATACCCATCCATATCCCCAGTGTATCGTTGACTGCTGCCAACCGCTTTTGCAGTTCTTTTGACTCAATACCTCTGTTTGATTTCAAACTTTCTGCCTTCTCCAGTCTGGTTTCTACTAGTTCGCTCACCGCTTCGTAGATTGCATCACGTTCTCCTGAAGAAAGCTCGAGTGCGTCAAAGACAATAGTATCTAAAGTACGGCGATCTGGTGATGGATGTAAAGCATCCCAGAAGGTAGAAGCAAGTAGTTCGCTGTTGTTAAACGCTATTGCTGAAGGGTTCACGCAAGGCAAATCACTTACTTCGTACCTTTGGATTTTAAGTAGCCCCCCACCAAAATTAGATCGACCTGCAACATTGACCATGAGTTGGAAAAGAGTAGAGTTTAAGGATGCGCACAATGGTAAAACTAAAAGGTTAGAAATAATGACTTCGTGGAAATTATCACTAAAATAGCAACCGTGAGGAGCAAACAGCGTTTTCGCTGTCGAGTCAATGAGGTAGTTAAATCCTAAATATGGGGAACGTTTTTCCCCTAAATCCCACCATCTTGCACGTCCTCTACAGCTTGGCCTTTTATGGAAATTTTGCGACTCGCCCCACTCGATATATCTCAAGGTGGCGCTGCCTTTAAGCTCTTCTTTTGTTTTATGACATAGGAATAGTTTGAACTTCAATGTTTGTGGATCAATCAAGATGCTCCTGCACTCGCGGGGGCTTTTAATAGCTGGTTGTAAGAATTCTGGCTCTATATGCCATTGCCTTGCTTTTGTATCGTCCAGGTAGAAAAATTCATTGGCTCCTGTTTTGATACCAAAATTCACTTCAGCAATATTACCTAGCCGTACTAGCTTGCCTTCACCCTTTTCCAGAATAGTCCAGTAGATATTGGGTGCACGTAGGTATTTACCTCCCCACTTATTAGCAGTGTAGTGGACTTGTCGCTCAAACAGCATTGAAGGGGCTTTCTCTGTCTTGTGGAAAGAGGTATCTTTGTCAGCCTCTTCCTCATTTCCCTCATATCCTTCTTCCAGCAGGGTTTGCTGAGGAACCGCCTGGACACGATATGCTGCTGTGCTTGCACGTTTCTCAACTCGCTCAATTTCCTTGAAAATATCTGCCGACAGCGTATCTTCAAACGGCACTTTGAAGAGGACAAAGCGTGCTACGTGATTAAGTATATCCTCACCTGGCTTCTCAGCGGGAGCCGAGAACAGCGCAATAATTGTATTGATATCTGCCGTGGAGAAAGAACGTTTCACCTGATTGTCCAGGATCATGTTGATACGGCAATACTTTAGCAGAAACTCCTGCAAATCTTTCCCGTAGCCTACGTCAAGCCAGGAGTTCGAGGTGATAAAGCAAAATGTCCCCTTTGGTTGCAATACCCTGAGTCCGAGCAGGTAGAAATAGATGTACAGGTCGCTTTTCGCATCGATTTTCCGGGCTGCGATACCGGCTTTATAATCGAAGAAGGCGGGGTATGCCTGGTAGGCAGCGCGAGCAAGTTGCGCTTTATAGATCTGCTTATTCTCTCCAGTTGTAGCCTCTTCTCGTGGCAAGTGTGGATTGGCTATATGCTCCTGTCGTACATAGGGGGGATTGCCGATCACAATATCGAAGCCTCTGTTTTCTTGCTCTTCTCCAAATACTTCTGGAAAAGCAATATCCCATACAAAAGGTTCATCTTTGGGCGTCTTGAACGCTGCGCGCGCTTTTCTCAAACGCTCAAGTTCGTTTTCTTCTATAGATATCAGTTGCTTGAGCCTTTCAATCTCATTCTTTGCCTTCGGTGTGTTCATCGGCTTGCCATCTAGGAGTGATCGCTCCCCTTCCTGGACCTCGATCGTTCGTCGATACTTCTTAACGGTTTCCTGGTGTGTATGAATTTGTTCATCGAGGATGGCGCAAAACAGTACGAATTCATCCTGGACAAGTTGATCTTTCGTTTTCGGGTACCGTGAAGGATGATTATGGAAAAAGTCTCTCTTGTCTCGCTTTAACGTGTTGAGACGGGTCAAAAGCTCACGGGGCAGGTTCTTTGTTGTATCCAATCCCATACTGATACCCCCAACCTCTTGTACCAGGCTATCTCCAGGGCGTATCTTGAATGAAAGGTGTGGTAAGAGCGGGTCTATGCGCGTGAAACGACCTTCGACAGTTGAGATACTGGGGTCGTCAGCAACATCTTCGACAATCAGCGTCAGCCAGAGACGTAATTCTGCTACATGAACAGCCCATTCCATCACATCGACACCATAAAGATTCTCTTCAATGATGCGTTTTTTACGCCTGTAAGCATTTTCGTCTTCGTAGCGCCGTTCATTGGCCCGTTTCTGAAGATCATCTAGTACATAGAGCATGCCTACCAGAAACGAACCAGAGCCACAGGCCGGATCAACCACTCTGATGGAGCGTAGGTGCGCATGGAGTTGCGGCCAAAGCCCATTAGCATCGACTCTATCATCGGCTTCCGACTTTTCATGCGGCTCTAGCGCAAAAACTACATTATACAACAGACTCCTGTATTGCCGTCCAAGCTGATTGGAAAGATAGTCAACCAGGGATAGGCGGCACATCAGGTCTATTTCAACCCGTGGCGTATAGAAGATACCTGCCTCTCCACGTTCGTCTATTTCGGTTGACACATTGACCAGGCTCTCATAGACCTTGCCGATCATTTCGGGGTCAACGGCTACCTCCTGGTCGAGTGGGCTGTCTTCTGCAATGGTAAAGTTATAGCCCTGTAAGAAGTTGAATACTTGCTGAAAACGGCCATCTGTGATGATGAAGCCACCTTTTTTATCGAGATCATTTTTGGTGAACAAGCCGCCATTGAGATAAGGGGCCTGAGCCAGAATGTCATAAATATGCCCGGGGAAATAGGTTCTGTTGTGCAAGAACTGCTTGTTAAAAGCCTCGAAGAACAGTACTTGAAGCCAGTATTCAAAAAACGCATCTTTTTGATACTCAACGCTGTCTTTATGCTCAGAATCGTGTTTTGTATAGCTCTCCCAGAACGAGCGCAAAAATTCTCTATCGTTGCCTAGCCAGCCTTTACGTTGGAGAAAATACAGAAACATGCAACGATTGAGAAACTGAAGCGCGTAGTCATGCGCCCAGCTAGAATCGCCAGTTTGCTTTTCCAGGTCTTTCTGAAGAATGCGGAACAAATTTCTATACGCCTGAAAGAAGCTGTCAGTGACAGCTTCAACATCAAATGCATGTTCGTATAATTCACGAATCTCTAGTCGTGAAGCTTCTTCTCTCTGTGCCAGATCAAGCAACGCTAGTCGTTCGGAAGCTGTGCGCAGGCGTTCCTCCGGCCCAACCGTGATACGACGGAAGAGTCGCCGTCTGGTCTGTGTGCTATCCTGTTTAACATTCACAAAATGCCACTGGCTTTGTGCGGCATTGGAGAAAATAAAAAAGCCATCAAGTTGCTCATCTAGTAATTTCAGCACAATAGCACGTTCTTCGGTGAGTAGGAGCCTATCGTTTTTCAAATGAATGTAGATAATATCAAAGTCGTCATCCTCACCCCCTGTAGCAAGGCGCAGGGGAGGTTCTTCTAAAGAATCTTGCATAGTTTGAGGCCAGCGACGCGAGGATAGGTGCCTATTGACACGCTTATAACTCAAATCGGTCCAAAATAGTTGCTTGAGTGGGTCCAGAGGATCTAGACTCTGCCTTTGACTTAGTTCTTCGAGGCGCTTGCGCACAATAGCAACCATATTTGGCAAATTGGAAGTTGTATACTCGCGCAGTTCCTTCTCGTTCATGTCTGGCCTCTGCAACTCTAGCTCTTCTCAGTCCTTTATATAAGCCTATTGATTTGTATCCGCATCTGGTTAGATAGACTAGCAGATTATTCTACATTTGACAAGAGAATAGGACGTGAGAACGGGTAGAACCACTCTACTGCTGCGTTCCTTAAAGGCCTCCCCTTATCCGCCACAACAGCCACCTCCTTCACCATATGAACAGTAACCAATTCTAAAGAATATTCACCGCACGTGCTGCCAACAGTACAATGATAGTCATGGAGAGCACAGCTTCCACCATCATCAGCCCTTTCGCCTTTCGGGTAAGCGGAAAAGTATCGGCGGGACTCAGGGCCGTTGCCCCGGTGAAAGCTAAGAAGAGGTAATCAAGAAAAAAGGGAACCCAGTTTCCAGGATTGCCGTTGGCCTGTTGTGGAAACATGAAATCCGCAGCTTGATGACCTGCCAGGTGCCGTTTCAGCGGCCCGCCGCCATCGATTTCCCAGTACCACAATGCAAACACCAGGATATTGAAGAACCAGAGCAGCGCGGCAGAGCCAAGCAAACCCCTGGGCTGCCTGTTTTCTGGTAAGGTGATAATTAGGAGGGCTACTCCACTTGCCAGAGCCAAAGTAACGGCTGCCAATATTGCCATGGTAAGGATACGAACAGTGGTATGCGGGAGTGTGCGTTGGGTGATGTGCGACAGAACAAGCGGCAACAGTAATATAACTTCGACTACCAACAATAACCACTTTGGGCCAATCGTGAGTTTATCAGGAAAAACGAGGTAGAGAACGCCGAGGACTAACGTTCCGATAAACGCAGTCCACTTTGATGCCATACCCCCTCGATGCGAAGCTGGCACGGACATTTCTGGTTGCTTATCAGCAGGAGCTGGTTGCATTTTGTCGATTGGCTTCATCTCGTTGTGATCTTCTTTTTCAGAACAGGATAGTGGTCATCGCTAACTCTATTCTAATCTACTCTTTGCAGGCGTACAAGCTCATCCATTAGAATGCATCATGACATTTTTTTCATCAACAACATACACTTAAAGGAGGTAAACGTTACTACATAAGTAGGGAGAGATTGACATCATCGCGACAATCGAAATACCCCGCTGTCGTGTCTAGTAGAGGTGATCTCTTGCGGATACCTGCCCCCAGGTAGGATGCCCTGTCTGGGAGAGCAGGTAATTGCCCTGGCTTTTTACCTATATAAGTGGGGAGGATGGTATGATGCTTGCTGAACAACAACTCGTGGACACAGTGAATCGTGGATACCTCAGCATATCAACGGTACTAAAGTCACTGCTCGATGAATTCAGTGCTGTGACCGATTATCGTACCCTGCGAGACAGCTTACCCCGGCGCCTGGCTCATTTACTCAAATGCCACAGTGTCCTGCTCTATCAACGCATTGGTGAGACACTCCAGTTTGCGTCGGGTACCTTCGATGAGAAACCCGGCTGGTCATCTTCTCTGTTAGCAGTAGCCCACATCAACCCCATCAGCACGAATAGCGATACGCCAGAAACGCTGGCCTGGCGTTCGCGCCGCGCTGTGACCTCACCTACTGAGAGTCGCAGGCCCACCTTTGTGGCTGTACCGTTGATCTATCGCCAGCGTACAATAGGTGTACTTGTGGCTATTCGTGGAGAG
>Ga0187819_10001773_pt1 | contig 11210 bp, 11 predicted proteins | sample NC_wetland_sal_i_15_FD_132411 | JGI IMG/M metagenome (GOLD analysis project Ga0187819, IMG submission 132411) | Wetland sediment microbial communities from Neuse River Estuary, North Carolina, USA - SO4_4 | ecosystem: Environmental > Aquatic > Freshwater > Wetlands > Sediment | place: USA... | reverse complement strand
CCGCTCCTTGAGAATGGCGTCCTTGCCGTTCCAGAAGGCTAGGGCAAAACAGAGCCGCTGCTTCTCGTAGGAGATTCCCGCCAGGCCATCTTCGCCCCAGCGATAGGCGCGGGAACGAGCCTGGTCGTGGCTAAAGTAGTCCCAGGCATTACCGTTGTCGCTGTAATCTTCGCGCACCGTCCCCCATTGTCGTTCGCTTAGGTAGGGTCCCCATTTTTTCCAGGCGATGCCCTCTCCCCGCGCCTCATCTAGGCGCCGCTTCTCTGTGGCACTGCTCATGCTCTTGCTCCGATGACTCTTCGCTTTGCGAGTCCTCTCCGACACCATTCCACGCTCGAATTTATGAGCACCATGGCCGCCCAGCCACTGTCAAAACTGCTGGCCCGAGCTCGCGCAGAATTCTTCTTTGTTAACCAGAGCGGGATTCAGTAGGGGGTCTATGGTTGTAAGTCCTGTCGCAGAAATTAGAGCGACTCGTCCGAGGAGAAGACGTTTATGTCGTGTAGATCGTACGGATCGGAAACCAGACATATCTCGGTTGAACTGGCAGTTGAACTGGCAGAAGTAACAGTTGCCGAACTGCTACCCGCAGGCGAGACCATGGGCCGTGAGCAATGCGATTCTGAGAATCCAACCGCGTTTAACGGCAAAATTGCCATCTCCTTAGTCAAAGGTCGAATAGCGATCGTGCAATCTGAGCCTAACGAGGACCGCGCTCTGGATGCTTGCACGCCGGGGAAAAGAGATGACAGGTGCATACGAGGCTATTCTGATATCTGCCGGTCCCGACCCGATCAAGCTCCCGCTCGCCATGCTGCTGGTATTCGGGTCCGCAAAGCTGCTGGATGAGGTTTTTGAACGTCTGCAGCAGCCGGGGATTGTGGGCCAGATTGTGGCAGGCATATTACTTGGCCCAAGCGTCCTTGGCTGGCTGCTTCCGGATAACTTTTTCCCCGCCCTCACCGAACTGGGTTTGATGTTCCTTCTCTTCCAGGTGGGATTGGAGGTGAAGTCATCGGATCTGGTGAAGAGTGGGCCCACCGCCACCCTGGTAGCAGTGTTGGGAGTTGTGGTTCCTTTCTTTGCAGGGTGGGCACTTCTTTCGGCCTGGGGAGAGCCCCGGATCGAATCAATTTTCGTGGGAGCCGCAATGGTGGCCACGAGTGTCGGAATCACCGCTCAAGTGCTGGCCGCGAAGGCCCTGCTACAAGAGCAGGCGAGCAGAATCATCCTTGGGGCTGCGGTGATTGATGACGTTCTCGGCCTCCTACTCCTGGCTCTCGTTAGCAGCGTGGCTAAGGGTAAGGTGAATCTACTGGAGCTCGGTTTGACAGCGGCTCTTGCATTGGGGTTCATCGGGATTGTGGTGAAGTGGGGGACGAAGACCGCTAGTAGAGTGATTCCACGGCTTCATCTGAAAATGCGGGCTGGAGAAGGACAGTTTGCCGCTGCCATGATGCTGATGTTCGCCTTGTCCGTCTTAGCCGTGTATGTGGGTGTGGCGGCCATTATCGGCGCGTTTCTAGCTGGGATGGCGTTGTCCGAAAGCGTCGACCACCGTGTCCACGATCTGGCACAAGGGGTCACAGAGGTCCTGGTCCCGTTCTTCCTTGTGGGAATTGGACTTCGCTTTAATGTTACGAGCTTTTCCGCTTGGCCCATGGTCGCTTTGTCGTTGCTCCTCTTTTTGGTCGCGGTTGTTTCCAAGTTTCTTGGTTGCGGGCTCGGTTCATATCGCCTGGGCCGGATGGATGCGGCACGGGTCGGAGTGGGGATGATTCCGCGCGGTGAGGTCGGCATGGTCGTAGCGCAGATCGGTCTGTCATTGGGTGCGATAAGCAGTCGTATCTATGACGCGGTCATTTTCATGGTCATCACGACCACGCTAGCCGCGCCGCCGTTGCTCAAAGTGGCATGTAAGAAGACTCGTCAAGCCCTAGAGGAAGAGTTACCTTTCGCTTAGTTCAGGGTTTTCGCGGCAGTAGCAGCGCGGGTACGGTATCGTGCGGAAAAGCTTCAACAAGAGGCTGACGAACAAGAGATGTCCAGAATCCGATGAACATTGCCGCTACCTTATGAAGATCCACTGCCAATGCACTGCCGTGCGGATGAACAATAGCGCGGACGAGCGCATGAAAGGACTACTCATGGCGCGCAACACCGAAGCTGACGCTCACGGCTGGACTTCGCCACACCTTGCTGCAAACTCCGTACGAAGTGAACGGCCAGCAGATCGCTCCTACTGTGAATACCGTCGACTGGTTCAATCAGCGCGCGTCGGACGCTGCCAAGGGGATAGCATTCGAGCCGCTGCTGACCTTTGCTCCTACTGGCCAGGCGCGCGGAGACCGCCCGTACCGGCCTATGCCGAAGAACAATATTGCTCCCCGTTTTGCCGTTGCTTATGCTGTCAATACACGCACGTCGGTCCGGGCAGGCTTTGGAATGTATTACGACCATTTCGGCGAGGGAATCACCAGCTCGTTTAGCCAGTTTGGTGCCTTCGGGCTGTCGTTCAGCGTTACAAATCCCGCGGGCTTCTATACTGTCGACAACTCGCCTCGATATACAAGTTCCACCGCTATTCCGCCACTAAGCCCCAGCCTGGCACAGCCTTCGACCATCAGTTATCCGTACACGCCGCCAAACGACTTCGCTATCACCTGGGGCGTCGATAGCAAGATCAAGGCGGTCGGAAAGGGTTTCATCTTTGAGACAGCTTATGTTGGGCGGTTTGGACGCGACCTGCTCCAGCAGCGAGATCTTGCAGAGCCGGTCGATCTGGTGGATCCGAAATCTGGAAGAGATTACTTCACCGCGGGCACCGCTTTCGAAGGCAGTCGATGAGGGACTCACAACTGTGCCAACAGATCGCTATTGGGAAGATCTCTTTCCCAACCTGGCAGCAGGTGGCATAAGCGCAACACAAAACATCTACAATAACTATTGGATCAGGCGAAATGAAACCTCAACGTTGGAACTGCTCGATCTTCTAGGCGCGATCACTGGAATTAAGAGCGATATTTCCAACATCGCTAAGCTGCCGCGAGTGGACATTCTCTCTGCCTACGCCGATATGTCGTCCGACCTAATCGACGCGTCGGTTGCTCGGCGCGAGAAAGGTATCATCATCAAGCCTCCCTGGCGGCCGCAGCGAGCGCCGCGAAGAAAGGAGTCGTGGTTGTCAGAAGCAGCCGCGTTGTGACCGGGACTGTTGGGCGCAACGTAGAAGTAAACGATGATGAACTGAATTTTGTGGCGTCCGATGAGCTCAACCCTCAAAAGGCCAGGATTTTGCTGATGCTAGCGCTGCTCAAGCCACGGTCAACTGCAGAGATTCAGAATCTGTTTTGGCCCAGGAGTAGAGCGAGGATCGGCGGCAACCCCGACGGCGTTAAGCAAATTCAATGGGCCATCGAGGTAAGAGCCCGTTGTTTGCTCCGCTACAGTCAATACGTGACGTACACCAATGCACCGCCGTGGCCAGATCCTGTCTCGAACTGCAGCTAAGCCGGCGAAGAACGCAATCTGGATCCGATCTTCTCGGGGTCCGCCCCAGACCATTTTCAGGAGTGCCTCAATGAACACAATAATGGCTTTACTACGCGCGATCCCTCTCCAATACACTGCACTTATTGCGATTGCGCTGTTAATCACCTGCCCATTGTTCGGAAAAAGTAAAGATGATGTCGTCATTATGGAAAATAGAGACAGGTTTACCGGCGACATTAAGGGGCTTCAGTTCGGTGAGCTTATTTTCAAATCAGAGTACATGAAGGATTCCGTTCATCTGGACTGGAAAAAGGTGCGAACTGTGCAGAGTACAGACACTTTTATTGTCAGTCTCAGTGATGGACAGCGTGTCACCGGGTATATCAACAAAGAGATACATTCCGCGGAAACTGGCAAAGACTTCAACATCATTGCCGAGAGCTCCACGGTGCAGGTGTCGCCACTTGAGGTAATTGCGGTCGGGCAAAGAGAAAATAGTTTCTGGAACCAGCTAACGGGCTCCGTTAATTATGGATTTGGGTTTGCCAGCGGCAACAAACAGGCAAATTCGTCCTTAGCTGCAGACGTCGCTTTTCGCACCACCAATACTTTAGTGCAATTGGCGACCAGTTCGCAATTCGATTCACAAACCAACGCCAAGAATACGAATCGCATCACTTTCGATTCACAATATGCAAGGATGCTTACCAACCACTGGCTGGCGGCCGGTTTGTTTTCTCTATTATTATAAAGAGCAATCAGCAGGATGTACCGTTGCGTTCTACTTATGGCGCCGGCGTCGGGCGGAAGTTGGTGCAGACAGATAGAACCTCGCTGACGCTGATTGGTGGAGCAGCGTATAGCCATGAAGGCTATGTTAGACAGCCCGGTTCCAACCAATTCATAGCAACGCTGAAGCGCTGGCCAGCGCAACGTTTTCCACTTTTCGATTCAAAACCTTGAATCTGAATTCGCAGACATTGCTATTCCCGAGTCTCAACGACCCGGGTCGACTGCGTGTGAGCTCACAGTCTAATTTAAGAATTGAGTTAATCCGGAATTTTAACTGGGGCCTACAGCTTTATGACAATTACGATTCGCACCTGCCGATCGTTGCTCCAAAGAATGACCTCGGAGTCACAACGTCTATTGGCTGGACATTCTGAGCTGGAATCGTCCTGTTGCAGCGCGCCCGTAGTCTTTAGCAATGCTAACTAGGCGGACATCTCCCGCTGCTCAGGTAGTTCTGCGGTGTCCCCCCAAACCCTGAGAGTCCGGCACGTCGGCACGCTTTCTATCTTGAAGCATTACGAAACCCTGGTCGACTGTTGACTTAAGTAGCTCCAGTTCTTGTCGCAGGACTGAAGAGCGATCGGGAGGTAGCAATGGAATTAAATTCTCTAACATCGCCTTCATGCGTCGTACCACCTGAGTGCTGTTCGCACCAAACTGACGTATTTCCGTCACCGCAAGCCCCACGAAGTCTTCCCAGTCCGGAGTGCGATAGATCAGGCGAGGGTGCCCCGTCGAGTCAAGGACCAACCCGGTGTCCAGTCGCCGCCGTCCTACTTCTCGCAGCAAGTTGTGGATCTGATCAAGCGCAAGCACGGCAGTCGTTGGGTCATTGATCGCCGGCGATAGTGCCTTCGACGCAATGTCAACGATAATTCGAAAGGCAAAGGCGGGATCCTGCTCAAGAGTGCGCTCTTGCTCCAGGACTATGTGTCCTAAGAGTTCCTTAGAATTGACAGCGGCGCCATTACCATACAGTCGAAATACTGGATCATTGCTTGTAACACAATCTCCAACCTGGGGAACAACTTCAATCGTGCAAGAGGTTCGGATCGCGAGATCGACCAAGTTTTCGATGCCAACAACTTGAACAACCCCAGTCCTGCCAGCGTGCAGTATTATGCGGGAGGGCGTCCCCAGGAAACCTTTATCGAGGTTGTCGAGAGATTCCTGCGCGATCATTTTCGGATACACCGCTTCAATCACCCTGACTCCTTCCGCGGCCACATCCGCCATCACTGTTGCTGGGCGAAGCTCTTTGCTCACGTGCTCAACCACATACAAGAAAACGCAAATGCTGATAACAGTCAGCACCATGACCATCGCTGTGGCCAGTTGTCCGGTATTCCCTTCAATTCCGCGAGCGACCACCGCCATGCTGTAGATGAGAGTAAACACAAACAGTCCCAGGGATGCTTTGAGAGCCCGAGAACGAAAAGGTCGGGCAATGATGCGCGGCGAAAGTGTACTGCTGGCAATCTGGACTGTCAGAAGCAAAACGGAAAAAAACAGGACGACGAACGAAAGCATGGCCGCCGACACAATACCGGCCGCTGCACGGGCACCATCAGGAGAAAAGCGAAAAAATTGAAAGCCTAGCCTTCTGTCGAGAATTCTTAACAACGGGACAGAAAGAAATGCTGTGAGGGTAGAAATGGCAGGCACTATCCATAGTGATGACCGCAACAAGCTACGCAGACGTTTTCGAAAAGCCCATGACATAGTGGATTGGCGTTGCAAAAAGATCTTCAATTGCCGCAAATGCGCAATCAGGTTCGCGTTGAGCAGGAAGACGGAATGTGAAAGACAGTCGGTGGGGACTTTACACAGTTAAACCTGGTTTGCTGGATCGCATTACTGGTACTGTCCCTTGGCACACTCTCCAACTGTCAATCGACCGGCTCTTGTCAGCCGGGGACTGTCGTCAAGGCAAAATGACAAATTCCGCTTTGCTCCCGCCGCTCATCCCATAAATAGTTCCGGAACGGAACACGCCTGCATCGTACTTGTAGCAGCCCGGAGTAACGGCTTGCGTTCTCACCTGCTTCTTGCCGCCCCCCATAATCGGGCTATCGGGCTCAAACGGCGAATCGGTGCGGAACGACACCGTGAATCCATTGTTCTTCTTCGAGCTCATCCACACAACAGTCGTGCCGGCCTTGACGCAGAAAAATTGGTTGTGTTTGGCATTGGGAATGCCGGGCTTTACGTTAGCGGAACTCCCAGACCTTGTAATGTCGACCTTACATGGCGAGGAATCCGAACCGCAGGTATTGGCAGCATTACACCTACTCTCGGGTTGACTTTCATCACATGCGTATTTGCTCTTGGTTTGCGCCTGTGAAAATGCGCCACTGATGAAAACAAGACAAGACAATGAAAACAGCGCATTCCACAAAAAGGAGCGTGGTCGAAGTTTCACGGTGATCGCCATACCTCTGCTTAAGCCCATGCAGGCTGCCGCAAGTTCACGTTTGAAGCGATCTAAAGACCATGCGTGCGGGTGTCCCGGAGTTGATTTCAATCCCATTCGATGATGTTAGTCAGCTTCCAAGCATTCTGGTTAAGCTCCCATTGCAACTCCCCTTCGTCATTAACGATGAGCTGCGCCGCCGGAAAAAGAACTCCTTCACTTTTACTCTTGTCTTTATCGTTTAATCTGATTTCCCCAGCAGTCAGGTTGTAACTTCTGGTCTGAGTATCCCAGTAGGCTTCGCCGAAAGCAATTTTGCGGTTGGTAACAAAACGGATGGTTCTGCCAGTCGGCGTCACGATCTCCCGGATGAAGCTGAGATCATATCCAAGTGTGCCGGGGATCGTAATCCGCCCAACACTTTTCATCTTTTCAAGAGCGTTTACCAGTCCGTCATTCTGACCCTTTTGGAACGCTTGTACCAGAACGTCCCTGTCTTCGGGACTCGAGAACTCGTAAATAATGATTTTAATGCCGAAGTTTCTTCCCATTTGAGTGCTTGTCCCGAAGGCCGTGGCGTCGATGGTTTCGGTACTTTTTCCACGTTGTCCGAAGCCGGAGACGCTGCCGATCATAAGCAAACCGAGCAGAAGAAAGATTCTGGTTGCGAAGCGTGGAACCATCAGGTGAAAGCGCATTGCAATCGTCTCCAATCGAGCAGCATGTCTAGCCGCCAATGAATGAATGAGGTTTCGTTGAGTAGCTTAAGAGGCTCGTAGACAAACTAATACTGGTATAACTTACAGTCCATAGCTGGCCTGAAATCAACGCACATCCTACTGCAAGCGCTTGGGGTTAGCGACGTACGGAACCTAGCGAAAACACGCAAACCGCTGGAGCGAGATATTCAGTATCGGATTCCCACGGTAACCACAATCAACTGGGTATTAACCCTACCAGGCACATAGTGATAGCGCGATTCGAGGTACATCCGGTAGGGAGCATCGCCTACTCTGGCAGTAAAGCCGATGCCACCGTTTACACCGAGGGAGTGCGAAGACGAGCTTTTAATTGTCTGGTCCGCGGTTACGAGTCCGCGTTCACAGGAGAATCCCCACCAGAGCCACGCTGGCGTACATGTAACACCTGTCCCTGTTACAACTTGTTGTGAAAGGTGAGCGTTACGATAATACCAGCCTCCGCCACCTATTAGGTATGTGCCCACAGCTCTACCTCTTAATTCATAACGGTAGTTTCCTGTAAATGCAAACAAATTACCACCCGCACCGAGGCTAGGATTTTGAAGGGCAACTCGAATCGGATTGAGAGCGCCATCGTTCACGAGAAGACTATTCCATATAAACTCACCAATAAGGGCATGGCTCCGGGTGAAATTGTAGCCCGCGCCAACATTGAAACCTAGTCCCAAATTCGCAAATTGTCCTGCTTGACCGAGGGGGGCAGATATCGGGAAGCCGAGATTCGTGTTTGCTCTAGGATTATCATCGGAATCATCGTCTTGCGCAAAAACACTGTAAGAACTTAACACCAGGAATGTGATCGCAATCATCGTTGTTGTAGCACGATTCATGGCGCTCCTCCTAATGGCACCGCCGTTCCAGTTGAGACGCTGTACAAATGGTTGAGGGACGAAAACAGCCACAGATGCAGCATTAATCGACATGCGTCTGACTATGCTGCCTGCTAAGTGTGTCGCAAAGAACACACCCACCGTAGACTAGCTATTGCAGGAGCGCGACTGTCAAAATAACTAGGTGGCGATCGATAAGGGAACCGATTCAGTAAGAGCGCCGCAGAGTCACAATCGCCGCCACGAAAGACTTGAAGACTGCATGTTTTGACAGCTGACGTTGGGAGATAACATCACTAATGTGCGGTTTTAGAGTGCTTTATCTTGCGGAGACGGGCTTGCAAAGTTTGCATGGCTGCGATCGAGGGTCGAGCAATGCTGCAGCAATTCCGTTGCGGAGCCAAGAGGAGGCTCATGAATACAAAACCTCAGAGCGCAACTTTGCGACCTCTATTGGCGATTCTCTGTGCTATTGCCATCTTACCAGGCGACACTTTGGCAGATCCGTCGTTCTCGCAGGCGCCCTCTTCCTCTCCGCAAAACCAGGCTACGAACAACCAGGCTACCAAAATTCCACCTGATCAGCTGGATTCGCTCGTAGCACCGATCGCTCTGTATCCAGACCCATTGTTGGCCCAGACTCTGGCGGCATCCACATACCCACTCGAGATCATCCAGCTCCAGCAGTGGCTGGAGCAGAACAAGAATTTGAAAGACAAAGCTCTCGCTGATGCGGTGGCGAAACAGCAGTGGGATCCGAGCATCCAGGCCCTGGCGGCCTTGCCCGATGTGGTAAAGCGACTGGCCGACGACATTCAGTGGACCACCGATCTAGGTAATGCTTTCCTGGCCCAGCAAAGCGACGTGATGGAGGCCGTGCAGCGCATGCGCAAGAAGGCTCAGGATAAGGGCAACTTGAAATCGACTGAGCAACAAAAGGTCGAAACCAAGATCATCGAAACCCAACCCGTGATCGTGATCGAGCAAGCCAATCCGCAAGTGGTGTATGTGCCTTCGTACGATCCGTGGTTGGTGTACGGCGCACCGCTCTATCCCTACCCGCCTATTTACTATCCACCGCCTGGGTACTACGCCGCGGGCATGGCAATCTCTTTTGGCGTCGGCATAGCTATGGGGGCGTTCTGGAGTGGAGGCTGGGGGTGGGGTTGCGGCTGGGGCGGCAATAACGTTTACATCAACCACAATAACAATTTCAATCGCAACACAAACATCGGTGGAGGCAATCGCAACAACATCGGTGGAGGCAATCGCGGCGGAAATTTAGGCAACCGCCCATCGACTCTACCAGCGGGGGGAGGCAACGCAGGCGATCGATGGCAACACAACCCGGCACATCGCGGCGGAGCCCCTTATCGAGACCGAGCGACCGCGGACAGGTTTGGGGGAACGACGCGCGGTGATTCCCTCGCTAACCGACAAAGCAGTGCGCGGCAACAGCTTGGTCGACAGGGTGGCAATCTGGCCAGCAATCGCGCAGGAGGAGCCGGCATAGGAAACCGGGGCGGCGGAGGTGGCTTTGGTAATAGGGCTGGCGGAGGCGGAGCCGACCGTATAGGAGGGCGCGACCTCTCGCGCAGTGGTGGCGGAAACCGGGATGCCTTCGGGGGAGGTTCCCGCGGATACAACGGATCGAACGCCCGCGCCAGCGGTAGCCGTGGCGCCTCCAGCATGGGATCTCGAGGCGGAGGCTTCAGTCGCGGTGGAGGAGGTCGTGGTGGTGGCGGTGGGCGGCGCAGGTAGAGCGCTTGTAGTGTCGGACGCAAATCGCAGGAGCACAGAATGAAATTAGAGTGTGCGAATGAAAGTCTTTCACGTCTTCTCTGGATTGTCGGCGCATTTGCCTTGGCGTGTTTATCCGCCTCTGTTTTTTCCACTGCGCAGCCATCGACAACGAAGGAAGATCCGGCTGTTACTGCTACCCCTGCCGCGGTTGCCAAGAGATTTGACACTGCGCAACAGGCTGCCGACGTGCTCATCGCGGCTGCCGCGAAGTTTGATGTCGCCGAACTCTTTCAAATTTTTGGACCCGGCGGAGAGGAGATTGTATTTAGCGGGGAATACGCTCAAGACCGGCAGCACGCTGCCAATTTTGTTGCTGAGGCCCGCGAAAAACACAGCATTTCCGTGGATCCAAAGAGCGGGAATCGCGCATTCCTCCTCGTCGGCAATGAGGACTGGCCATTTCCGGTGCCGCTGGTGAAGAGCGGTGACACGTGGTCCTTTGATGCCAAAGCGGGCCGGCAGGAACTCCTCTATCGCCGCATCGGCGCCAATGAATTGGACGCAATTCAAGTCTGCCGTGGCTATGTGGATGCCCAGCATGAATACGCCCTTCAACCCCACGAAGGTTATGACGTGAACCAGTACGCCCAGCGCATCATTAGTACGCCCGGTAAGCAGGATGGACTGGCCTGGCAAAATCCCGATGGCACTTGGGGTGGTCCCATCGGCGAAAAGATTGCCCGCGCCATCGAACAGGGCTACACCAGCAGTTCTGAGCCGTACCACGGTTATTTCTTTAAGATCCTAAAAGGGCAGGGACCCGCGGCACCACTGGGCCAAATGGATTTTGTGGTGAAGGGCGTGATGATCGGGGGCTTCGCGCTAGTAGCCGCGCCGGCCGAGTACGGCGCGACCGGAGTGAGGACCTTCATCGTCAGCCACGACGGCGTTGTCTACGACAAAGATTCTGGGGCCAAAACCCTCGAAGAGTTTGAAAAAATGGAACGCTTCAGTCCAGACACGTCTTGGACGAACGTAGACGAGGAAGACGAATAAAGAAACAGCCGAAACAACAGTCTCACCTTGCTCATGAAAGAGCTGAGAGCTTGCCGATATCAGCATGCGAGGGAAAACCGGAATTCGAAGCGGCTCCTTACCGCATATCTTGTTATCGACTAT
>Ga0187819_10001772_pt1 | contig 11211 bp, 8 predicted proteins | sample NC_wetland_sal_i_15_FD_132411 | JGI IMG/M metagenome (GOLD analysis project Ga0187819, IMG submission 132411) | Wetland sediment microbial communities from Neuse River Estuary, North Carolina, USA - SO4_4 | ecosystem: Environmental > Aquatic > Freshwater > Wetlands > Sediment | place: USA: North... | reverse complement strand
GCGCGACATCGCGGACGAAATTGAAATTGAGATTTGGGTAGAGCGTAGCGCTGGCCGCATTCCCTGAAATCATCACCAGGAGTGTGTATCCATCCGGTGCCGCCCGTATGACGTACTCAGCGCCCACGTTTCCCCCGGCGCCCGGCATGTCCTCGACGACAAAATTCTGCCCGAACCGATGTGAAAGAGGCTCTCTGATAAGCCGCGCTAACACATCCGGCGCTAAGCCGGCTGGAATGTCGACGATCATGCGCACTGGCCGCGATGGATAAACCTCAGCGCTCGCCAAGCCAGGCATCAACGGTAGCCCGGCGGTAGCGGCTGCGCGACGGAGAAATATGCGGCGAGAAAATCTCATCTATCTCCTCCCAATATAGCCGGTATTGCGCAGTCCTTGCTGAAGGCAGTTACGACCGGCAAGGTTGTGTCTTCAAACTTACGCAGCAAGCGGACATGCTGTCGCGCTATTAAGCGCGATAGTGAACTCGCGCCGCCCCACTCGATTTGGTGATCCCGAGCGCCGCAATCACCGCCAAGCTGAAGCGGAGAATTCAATGAATAGCCACCTGCTGATATCCATACAGCCAAGCCGCAATATACATGCCGAGCACCCCCAGCACGAACCCAGCAGAGAACACGTTCAGATCGTGGGACATTGCCAGCGCTTTTATGAGTACACGCCCTGGCGCGCCGGCGTGAATCGGCGCCAGCTTACTGCTTCTCCGCGATGCCCTTCGCCAGCGGCGCCAGCCGCGTCAGGTCACCGTCGATATAAGAATCGAAGGCGTCAAGCGCGACAATGTCGGGCTTGATCCCCTGCGCCTTGATCTTCTGCTGCAATTCGCCGTCGCGGCTTGCCGCGGCGATGGCGTCGGACAGCGTCCGCAACACCGGCTTGGGTGTCTTGACCGGCGCCAGAATGCCGTACCAGGTCGCAAAACGGTAATCGACGCCTTGTCCAATCGCGGTCGGTATCTTGACCGGGTCGGTCACCGGCTCGTCGGCGCCGACCGCAAGCGCGCGCAGACTGCCGTTTTGCAAGAACGACAAGACGAAGGCGAGCGGGTCGAACGAGGCCTGGATGGCGCCGCTCAACATATCCGAGATGATGTTGGAGCTCACCGTATAGGGCACGTGAACAATTTTGATGTGGGTCTGCGCGGCAAAATACGCGCCGGCGAGATGGGTCGCCGTGCCGACACCGGCCGAGCCGTAGTTGAGCTGTCCCGGTTTTGCCTTGGCGAGCGTAATGAATGCATTGAGATCGGCCAGACCAAGCGAGCTTGGAACGACGACGATCGCTGGCGCCGCGCCGATCATCGACACGCCGGCAAAATCCTTGATCGGATCAAACGCCAGATTTTTGTTGAGCAAGCCCAGGATCGAGTGGCCGGAATTGCCGAACAACAGCGTATAGCCGTCCGGGGCCGCGGTCGCGACCGTTTCGGCGCCGACGATGCCGCCGGCGCCCGGCCGATTCATCACCACGATTTGCTGCCCCAACAGTTTGCCGAGCTTGTCGGCGTAGAGCCGCGCCAGGATGTCGATCGTGGTGCCCGGCGTCAGCGGCACCACCAGCGTGATCTGGCGCGCGGGAAATTGCTCGGCCGCTTGCCCTGGAACGGTCAAGAGCGCGAACAGCGCAGCGGCAATCAATTGGCGAAATGGCATGAGGGATGCGCTCCGCTAAAACGAAATGATTCTAGGTTGATTCGATATTTCGCTTTAGCTTGTTGTTTGAGCATGATCTTTTCCGAAAACCGGTGTCCACTTTTCGGGATCATGCTTTAGACCAGCGCGACGGCGCGGATCGGCGACGCTTCGGCGTCGATCAATTTGAGCGGCAACCCGATCAGCGTGAATCTATCCTTGCCGATCCGATCGAGGTTCTTCAGGTACGGCATCGTGATCACGCCATGTTCGCTCAGCGTGCGCGAATTGTGGAACACGCGCGGCGCGCCGGGCTCGTCGTTGCCGTGATAGAAATCGTAGCCGACGATGACGATACCCTTGTCGACGCACCACATCGTGGCGCCGATCGTGAGATAGGGCGAGACCTTCATCCATTTTTTCGAGCCACCGTCATAGCTGTTGTTAAGGTCGCTGCGCAGGAGCAGGCGATCGCCGCGCTTAACGGTGCCCGCGCGCTTTTGCAGGTCGTCTTCGGTGATCGCCTGGCCCGGCACTTTGTCGCGAAGGTCGGCAATGATCGCGTCGCCGATGAACAGATCGAGCGGCAGCTCGTGAATTTGCGTGCCGCCGCGCACATTATGCTCCGGCGCGTCGACATGACTGCCGGCGTGCAGCCGCATGTGGACGCCGCGCACGATCTGCCCGGCGCCGCCCGGCGCGTCATGCTCCTTGATCACCTCCATCGCGAATTGCATGTCCTTCTTGAACCCCGCCGGCGTGCGCATCGCGAAGTTCTTCGGATCGAGTTCGAGGCTTATGTCGATGATCTTGAAATCCGGCGGCAGCATGAATCGTCCTTGGCGTCGGCGATGAGATGAAAACAGCGGGTGGCGCGGCGGCGCCATCTGTTTTAGCCGAGACGCTGCCTTTAGAACAGCGCAACCACTCATGATCGGTCGGACAACGCCGTCAGTCGAGCTGCAGCGGCGACCAGCGCACCGCGGCATGGAACAAGGCGGCGCGAACACGCGTAACCGCGTGAGACTCGCCGAACAAATGCAGCGTTTCTTTGCTGTCACCCTGAACGATGACGATATTCGGCGTCTGCTCGCCATGTCGCGACGTAACGTGGATGCGCATTTGCTCCGTGACGTGGTCGATCTCGGGATAATCCAGGATCTCGTCAAGCACGCGCACGACGTGAATGATCTTACGCGGATGATCGCGCACCGTTCCGTACGTCAATTGACGTGACATCGTGCGACGGCGGCCAACAAAAAAGCAATGCCGCCTGCTCCTGGTGCGAAGCAGGCGGGGATGCTCGTATGAAAGACTACTGGAACAACGTTGCCACGGATTTGAGCGTAATCCACACGCCCCAGGCCAGCGGAATGCCGACGAAGGCCCAGAACAAAGCGGCCTTGCCGTCGAGTCCGCCCTTGCCGATGCCAAATGATCCCGACGGCACCGCGCTGCCGGCGCTGGCGGCCTGCAGTTTGGCTACCTCGTCCTGGCTCATGTACCACTTCGCATTGACCGGCCTGACCAGCAAATTGCAGATCAGGCCGATGACCGGCATCCCGCACAGGATGTACATGGTGAAATCGTAGAGATGATCGCGCGGCACGCCGGCGGCGAGCTGCGCCTCACGGATATAATTCACCACCACCGGGCCGATAATGCCGGCGGTCGACCAAGCGGTCAGCAAGCGGCCGTGAATGGCGCCGACGAATTGGGTACCGAACATGTCGGCAAGATAGGCTGGCACGGTGGCGAAGCCGCCGCCATACATCGACAGGATGATGCCGAAGGCGAGCACGAACAACGCCTTGTTGCCGATCTGGGCGAAGAACGGCGCCGACGCATAGAGCGCGATGCCAAGAATGAAGAACGTGTAATAGGTGTTCTTCCGCCCGATATAGTCGGATAGCGACGCCCAGAAAAATCGCCCGCCGATGTTGAAGAGCGATAAGAGGCCGGCAAAGCCGGCGGCAATCGCCGCAATGGCGGCTTTTTGATCGCCGCTGAGCGCGTTGAAGCCAAGGTCAGGATGACCAATCAGCTTGCCGCCGAAAATCTCCTGCAGCATCGGCGACGCCATGCCGATGACGCCGATGCCGGCGGAGACGTTCAAACACAGCACCCACCAGATCAGCCAGAATTGCGGCGTCTTATGTGCGTCTTTGAGATGCACGTGATGCTGCGTGATCATCGATTTGTTTTCGCTCGGCGGGGTCCGGCCGTCCGGCCGCCAGCCGGTCGGCGGCAGCCGGTATCGGAATGCGCCCACCATCATGAAAAAGAAGTAGATCGCGCCCATGGCGATGAAGGTCTGCCAGGCGCCGACATCGGTTGCGCTCTTGAAAGAGCTCATCAGCATGTTCGCAAGCGGCGCGCCGATCATCGCGCCGCCGCCGAAACCCATGATCGCCATGCCGGTCGCCATGCCGCGCCGGTCCGGAAATCACTTCACCAGCGTCGAGACCGGCGAGATGTAGCCGAGGCCGAGGCCGACGCCGCCGATCACGCCGGAGCCGAGCCACATCAGCCAGAGCTGATGGACGTAAATGCCGATGGCGCCAATGACGAGGCCGCCGGCCCAGCAGAAGGCGGCGACGACACCGGCCTTGCGCGGCCCGACGCGCTCGAGCCAGCCGCCCCAGATCGCCGCCGACACGCCGAGGAGGACGAAGAACAATGTGAACATCCAGCCCATACTGGCGACCCGCCAGTCACAGGTGGTGGTGAACAATTCCTCCACGAGCGACATATCGGGGCAGGCTTTGCTCGCCGTGATCCCAAGCGCCCGCGACAGCGGCAGCCAGAACACGGAAAAGCCGTAGGCCATGCCGATGCAGAGATGAATGCAGAGCGCCGCAGGTGGCACCAGCCAGCGATTGAACCCTTTCGTGGCGATGATGCGCTCGCGATCCAGGATGCCGGGTGTCGTCGCCGCGGCCGGCATGGCTTGATCGAATGTCGTCGTCATCGCGTCTCCTCCCCAATATTTTTTGTAATGCGTTCCAGTTTTCAAACTGTCGGGAGCGATTGATAGAATCAATCGTTCGATTTCTATCGAGTGATAGAAATTTCAAATTTCGCTATAGCGAAACGCTATGGAAATGAATAATGGAGAAGCGACTGCGTGTCGTAACGCGCCGACATCAGAATCACGAAAGATGAGAAAATTTCATCTAATCGGCGAGCAAGGGCGCGACGCGTTTCGCTTCGGCGACCAGCGCCGCGATCAGCGGCGTCATCGGCTCGCGCGCCGGTACGACCAGCCCAATCGTGTAGCTCGCTTCCGGCTCCACGATGGGGATGGCGCGCAACACGTCGGTGAGACCAAGACTTGTGGCCAGCCGCGCCGGCATCACACTCGCCCAGCGTCCGGTTCGGACGTGGGAGTAGAGGACAATCATCGAGTTGGATTCCAGGCTCGTCTGAGCGTTGCCGCCGGCCTCGCCAAGCAGGCGTTCGATGATGCGGCGATTCTGCATGTCCGGCGTCAGCAGGCAGAGCGGAACCTTGGCGACTTCTGCCCAAGTCACTTTGTCGCGGTTGCCGAGCGCCGCATCGGCGGAGGTGAGGAGACGATATCGCTCGCGATAAAGCGGCAGCTCCGTGACCCGGCCGACCGGCTCGTTATCGAGATAGGTGACGCCGGCATCGACCTCGAGGTTGTCCAATAGTTGGAGAACTTCTTCCGAGGTGCACGAGCGCACCGTGAATTTCACGTCGGGATGGCGCTCGCGGTAGGGCGTGGTGAGCGTTTCGATCATCGCCAGCGTCGTCGGGATGGCGGCGATGCGCAGCCGGCCGGTGAGACCATGCTTGAGCGCGTGCACCTCCTGCCGCATCGCCCGACTATCGCCGACGATGCGCCGCGCCCAATCGAGCACCCGCTCGCCCTCCGGCGTAAAATCCTGAAATCGCGAGCTGCGATTGACCAGAAGGACGCCGAGCGTATCTTCCAGTTGTTTGATGCCAGCCGACAAAGTGGGCTGCGTGACGCTGCAAGCTTCGGCGGCGCGGGCGAAATGCTTTTCGCGCGCCAAGGCAAGGAGAAATTCAAGCTTATCGATCACGATCGGGCCCCCCTAGCCAAAGCTTCTCGCCTCAGCGTGACCAAAACCCCGCCTGCGAAATGCTGTCGCAATCGATGGAAAACGCGGTGGTTAGTCAATATTCTTAATAGAGGTTATCTATTGATCAATATGCAGTTAGGCCTTGTTCGGGCGATTCCAATCGGATTTTTGGATTTTGAGAGGAATAATGAGCCTCATGCAGCAGCCGCCGACTGTTCCGCCCGACAGCCGCAGCCGCGGGGGAGGCGGGCGGCGTCGGCCGCCACGCACGCCAAAGGGCCGTCAAGTCGATCCGCAGGCGCGCGAGCAGATACGCGCGCTCCTCGGCGACCGCGAACGCCGGCGCGATCTGCTGATCGAGCATTTGCATCTCATCCAGGATCGTCATGGTCATCTCTCGGCCGCGCATCTTGCTGCTTTGGCGCAGGAGATGCAGCTCGCTTTGGCCGAGGTTTATGAGGTCGCGACCTTCTATGCGCATTTCGATGTGGTGAAGGAAGGCGAGACGCCGCCGCCCGCCGTGACGGTGCGCGTCTGCGATTCGCTCTCCTGTGCGCTCAAGGGCGCGGAGCAGCTTTTCGCCGAACTACCGAACAAACTCGGACCGGGCGTGCGCGTCGTGCGCGCGCCATGCATGGGCGCCTGCGATCGCGCGCCTATTTGCGCGGTCGGTCACGTTCAGGTCATGGCGGCCGATGCCGGCAAAGTGGCGGCGGCCGCGGAGCAGGTGCCGCACCCGCATGTCTATCCGACGCCGACGCCGTTCGACGCTTATTGCCGCGACGGCGGCTATGCGCTGCTCAAGTCATGTCTCGCCGGTGCCCGCAGCCGCGACGAGATCATCAAAATCGTCAGCGACGCTGGTTTGCGCGGTCTCGGCGGCGCCGGCTTTCCCACGGGACGCAAATGGTCGCTGGTCCGCTCCGAACCGGCGCCGCGGCTGTTCGCCGTCAACGCCGACGAAGGCGAGCCCGGCACGTTCAAGGATCGATTTTATCTCGAACGCGATCCGCATCGGTTCATCGAGGGCATGCTGATCGCGGCCTGGGTGGTCGAGGCTGCCGACACTTATGTCTACATCCGCGATGAATATCCCGAAGTGCGGCTTCTCCTTGCGCAGGAGATCGCCGAGGTGGAGCGAGCGGGGCTCGCCAAGCACAGCAGGATCCATCTGCGCCGCGGCGCCGGCGCTTATATCTGCGGCGAAGAATCCGCGATGATCGAATCGATCGAAGGCAAGCGCGGCCTGCCGCGGCATCGCCCACCTTATGTCGCTCAGGTCGGCCTGTTCGGCCGCCCCACGCTCGAACAGAATGTCGAGACGCTGTTCTGGGTGCGCGACATTGTCGAGCGCGGGGTCGATTGGTTCACCTCGCAGGGCCGGCATGAGCGCAAAGGCTTCCGCAGCTTTTCGGTCTCGGGCCGCGTAAAAAATTCCGGCGTCAAGCTCGCGCCCGCTGGCGTCACCGTGCGCGAACTGATCGACGAATTCTGCGGCGGCATGGCCGAGGGCCACCTCTTCAAGGGCTATCTGCCGGGAGGAGCGTCAGGCGGCATTTTGCCGGCATCCATGGCCGATATCCCGCTCGATTTCGGCACGCTGGAAAAGTACGGCTGTTTCGTCGGGTCGCACGCGGTTGTGATCCTGTCCGACCAGGACGATATGAAGGCGGTGGCGCTTAATTTAATGAAGTTCTTCGAGGACGAGAGCTGCGGCCAATGCACGCCCTGCCGGGTCGGCACCGAAAAGGCGGCGCAGCTTATGGCCGAAGGCCCCTGGAATGCGGCACTCCTCGATGAACTATCGGTGCTCATGCGCGATGCGTCGATTTGCGGATTAGGCCAGGCGGCGCCGAACCCGTTGCTGTGCGTGTTAAAGTATTTTCCGGACGAACTGACCAAACCGCTGGGACATTGGTAATCCAAGGTCTGCACAATGAGCGACAGCAACGGACAAAAACCTGCCGGAGGCAAGACGACCGCGGCGACTTTCACGATCGACGATCGCGAGCTCGATATTCGCGAGGGCGAGACGATTTTCCGCGCTGCGCGCCGGCTCGGCATCAAGCTGCCGCATCTGTGCTATCTGCCCAAGCCAGGCTATCGGCCCGACGGCAATTGCCGCGTCTGCATGGTCGAGATCGAAGGCGAGCGGGTGCTGGCGGCAAGCTGCATCCGCACGCCGTCTCCCGGCATGAAAGTGCGCACGCAGACCGATCGCGCCAAGACCGCGCGAAAAATGGTGGCCGAGCTTCTGCTCACCGATCAGCCGGCGCGCGAGGTGGCGCACGATCCGGATTCCGAAATGTGGAAGGTCGCCACGCGGCTCGACATTGCGCCGGGCCGTTTTCCGCGTCGTGAAACGCCCGCGCCCGATCGTTCGCACCCGGCGATGGCGGTCAATCTCGACGCCTGCATTCATTGCAATCTGTGCGTCCGCGCCTGCCGTGAAGTCCAGGTCAATGACGTGATCGGCATGGCCGGCCGCGGCCACGGCGAGAAAATCGTGTTCGATTTCGACGACCCGATGGGCGCCTCGACTTGCGTCGCCTGCGGGGAATGCGTGCAGGCCTGCCCGACCGGGGCGCTGATGCCGGCGACGCTGGTCGACGAGCGCAATGTCTTGACCGCGAAGCCCGACCGCGCGGTCGACAGCGTCTGTCCCTATTGCGGCGTCGGCTGCCAGCTCACTTATCACATCAAGGACGACAAGCTTCTATACGTCACCGGCCGCAACGGGCCGGCGAACGAGAACCGGCTCTGCGTGAAGGGCCGCTTCGGCTTCGATTACGTCCACAATCCGCAGCGGCTCCTCAAGCCGATGATCCGCAAGGACGGCGTGCCGAAAATTCCGCACGAAGAGATCGACCCGTCGAATCCGTGGACGCATTTTCGCGAGGCGACCTGGGAAGAGGCGCTCGATCGCGCCGCCGCAGGCTTGAAAAAAATCCGCGACCGCGATGGCCCGCGGGCGCTCGCCGGCTTCGGCTCGGCCAAGGGATCGAACGAAGAAGCTTACTTGTTCCAAAAACTCGTTCGCACCGGCTTCGGCACCAACAATGTCGATCACTGCACGCGGTTGTGTCATGCCTCCTCGGTCGCCGCACTGATGGAAGGGGTCGGCTCTGGTGCCGTGTCGGCCACGTTCAACGAGTGCAAGAACTCGGAAGTCATTTTCGTGATCGGGGCGAACCCGACCGAAAATCACCCCGTTGCCGCCACCTATTTCAAGCAGGCAGCCAAGCGCGGCTCGACGCTGATCGTCGCCGATCCGCGCGGCCAGGCGCTCAAGCGCCACGCCGCCCACATGCTGCAATTCAGGCCCGGCACCGACGTCGCTCTGCTCAACGGCATGCTCAACACCATCGTTGCCGAAAAGCTTTACGACGAACAGTACATTCAGACCTACGTCGAGGGCTTCAAACAATTCGCCGACAGCATCAAGGATTACACGCCGGAGGAAATGGCGCCGATCTGCGGCATCGAGGCGGATATCATCCGCACCGTTGCGCGCAAGTTCGCCCGCGCCAAATCGGCGATCATCTTCTGGGGCATGGGAATCTCGCAGCACACCCACGGCACCGACAATGCGCGCTGCCTGATCGCGCTGTCGCTGATCACCGGACAGATCGGGCGGCCGGGCACCGGGCTGCATCCGCTGCGCGGTCAGAACAACGTGCAGGGCGCGTCCGATGCCGGTCTCATTCCGATGTTCTTTCCGGACTACAAATCGGTCGAGGATCCGCAGATCCGCGCACGCTTCGAAGACGCATGGGGCACCAAGCTTGATCCGAAGAAGGGCCTCACCGTCGTCGAGATCATGGATGCGGTCCACACCGACGTGATCAAAGGCATGTACATCATGGGTGAAAATCCCGCGATGTCGGATCCAGACCTCAATCATGCGCGCCAAGCGCTCGCGCATCTGGAGCATCTCGTGGTGCAGGATCTGTTCCTCACCGAGACCGCGGTTTATGCCGACATCGTGCTGCCGGCCTCGGCCTGGCCGGAAAAGGACGGCACCGTCACCAACACAAATCGCCAGGTGCAGATGGGCCGCCAGGCGCTGCCGCTGCCGGGCGATACTCGCCACGACTGGTGGCTCATTCAGGAAATCGGCCGCCGCATCGGGCTGCCGTGGAATTACCGCGGGCCCGACGAAATCTACACGGAGATGGCGTCGCTGATGCCGTCGCTGGACAATATTTCGTGGGAGCGCGTGCTGCGCGAGAGCGCCGTGACCTATCCGGCCGATGCGCCGGACAAGCCGGGCCGCGACGTGGTGTTCGAGCAGGGTTTCCCGCGGCCGGGCGGCTTCGGCAAGCTGGTCGCGGCCAAGCTGCAACCGCCCGACGAGACGCCGAACGACGACTATCCGTTCATCCTCACCACTGGCCGGCAGCTCGAACACTGGCATACCGGCGCCATGACGCGCCGCGCCTCAACGCTCGATGCTCTGGAGCCGAGCGCGGTCGCCTCGGTGTCGCGCGGCACCATCGCCAAGCTCGGCATCAAGCCGGGCGATCCGATCCGGGTCTCGACGCGCCGCGGCGTCGTGGAATTGGCGTCGCGTCAGGACGATGCCATCCCCGACGGGGTCATCTTCATGCCGTTTGCCTACGTCGAGGCGGCCGCCAACATTCTCACCAATCCGGCGCTCGATCCGTTCGGCAAGATTCCGGAATTCAAATTTTGCGCCGCGCGGGTCGAAGCGATCGATCAGGCGAGCAAGGTGGCGGCGGAGTAGCGGTCGTCGCGGTCCTTCACCGTGCGCAGCTGGAGGCACTTTATGATGCGCCAGTCCAGCTTATTTCCGATGAGAACCGACGGGCATTTCTTCCTGGCTGAACCTCTTTCGCAATGTTTGCTTATGGCACTGAGCAGACGTAGCAGGCGCAAGATCGGACATCGCTCGAAAGTGCGGACATGTCAGGTTTTTGCCCAACTGAGACATGAGCGGCTCATTTTTGCTGCGACGCGTGACGCAGTACTCGCTGGAAGATTGTGTTAGACTTTAACAGGCGCGGTTCTCGGCCGCGCAGCCGAAAAGCGGACGCAAACCATGGAGGCACCGTGACGCATGCCGCTCAGCGAGTACGATACCAAAGAAGCTCTGCGGGCCGCCACCGATTGGCTCGTAGCATCGGAACTTCCCGGCAGCGCCGCGGCTCGTGAAGGCATTGCAGATACGATTCCGCAGGTCATGATGGGGCTGGTCGAACCCGACGATTTGGATGACTTAGCGGCGATCGTCGAGGGGCATGCGGGAGCAGTGCACGATGCCGCTACGCCGGAGGACGTGCAGCGCGCCCAACTCAAGGAAGCAGTAAAGGCCGCGTTCGATTACGTGCGTTCGCTTCGGCGCGATGCCGCGCGATGAAGCGAGCCGAACGGCCGCTCCATCCGTTACGTCGCACTGAGGACACAGATCGTGCTCCCGAAGACGACGCGCTTGCCTTCGAGTGGCAGGAATTGGTAGTGGGCTTCGATG
>Ga0187819_10001769_pt1 | contig 11220 bp, 11 predicted proteins | sample NC_wetland_sal_i_15_FD_132411 | JGI IMG/M metagenome (GOLD analysis project Ga0187819, IMG submission 132411) | Wetland sediment microbial communities from Neuse River Estuary, North Carolina, USA - SO4_4 | ecosystem: Environmental > Aquatic > Freshwater > Wetlands > Sediment | place: USA... | reverse complement strand
CGAGCCGACCACAGAGGACAGCAATCATCTGGCAAGTTGCGGTGAGTGTGCGGAAAAGTTGAAGTCAATGCGGGCGACCATGGCGCTGCTCGACGAGTGGCAGGCGCCCGAGCCTTCGCCGTACTTTGATGTGCGCTTGCAAGCGCGCCTGCGTGAAGAAATGGCCAAGCCGCAGGCGCGTTGGTTGCATTGGTTCCGGCGCCCCGTGCTGGCAGCTGCACTCACCGTGATCATGGGAGTTGGCATCGGCCTGTTCTTCGCGCGGCAACCCGGCATTGAACCTCCAGGTCCGCCCCCTGCACCCGGCAGCGCGGTGAGCGATTTGCAGACTCTCGAAAATAATCACGAAATGTATGCGGATTTCGAGTTGCTCGACGATCTGGATGTCCAGCAAGACGTCGTCGCGAATCCGTAAGAAGCTTAGGGACTAGGTAAGGCGAAGTCGTACGACGTGCAAAAATGAGGCGGGGAACATACATCACGGAATCCGTGGCGGCGGTAGCTTTGTCGATCTTCGTTTTGTTCCCCCTTCCCGGTTCGGCCCATAAGGGAGCCTTCCGTGGAGCCCCGCAAAGGCGTGAAGCACCGGCCCCCGCGCAGCACGCACCGGCGCCTCGGCAACAGCCAGCACGTCCGCAACCGCAAGGCCGTCCGCGGCAGCAAGGTCACGCTGGCGACTGGCTGCGGCGGTACAAAGATCTTCCTCCTGCCGAGCAAGAGCGAGCTCTGCAGAATGATCCCGCATTCCGCCGCTTGCCTCCGGAGCGCCAACAGCTACTCCGGCAGCAGCTGCAGCACTTCTCGAACCTTCCGCCGCAGCAACAGCTTCGCATGTTGAATCGAATGGAGACCTGGGAGCACTTGACTCCCGAACAGAAGCAGCAAGCGCGGCAGATCTTCAGCCAAATGCGCCAGCTTCCGCCTGATCGTCAGCGGATGGTAGGAACGGCCGTGCGCGATTTGCGCGCCATGCCGCCGGATCAACGCGAACAAGTAATTGACTCCCCGCGCTTCAAGAGCATGTTCTCCGACCAGGAGCGCGAGATGATGCGCGGAGTTACTCGACTACCGCTCGCCCCTGCGGAGGAGGGTGAGGCCCCTCCCCAGTAAACCTCTCAGGGCGGACCTGGATGCTCAGGGTTTCACATCGGGCTCGGTCATCTTCGCAGCATATTCCGCGCGATGAAGAACACGTTCGCCGGCCGCTCGCCGAGCCGCCGCATAAAATACGGATACCACTCCGTGCCGAAGGGCACGTAAATACGCACCCTCCAGCCGTCGCGCACCAGGCTCTGCTGCAAGTCCCGCCGGATTCCATACAACATCTGAAACTCAAACGAATCACGCGCCAGTTTCTCGCTGGTGGCGAACGCCTTCGCCTCGCGAATGATGTGCTCGTCGTGCGTCGCCATGCCGTGATAGATTCCGCTCTTCATCAGAATCTTCATCAGCTTGATGTAGTTCGCGTCGACATCCGCCTTGCTCTCGAACGCAATGGTGGCCGGCTCTTTATACGCCCCTTTGCAAAGGCGAATGCGAATCCCCTCGGAAAGCAATTTCTCCACGTCGCTCTCGGAACGTTTCAGATATGCCTGGATGACGGTGCCCACGCTGTTGGCATGTCCTGGCCTTCGGTGCAGTTCGTGAACGAAATCCAGGGTGCGCTGCGTGTACGGCGAGCCCTCCATGTCCACCCGCACAAAGCCGGGAGGATTCATCGCTGCCGCTTTGGCGACCAGTCCGCTGACTATCTGGCGCGCCAGTTGTTCATCCACATCCAATCCCATATGCGTCAGCTTGAGGCTGATGTTCGCATTGAGCTGATTGGCCGCGATGGCATCGAGAATCTGCTGATACAGTTGCGCGCTATGGCGGGCCTCGTCGGGATTGCTGACATTTTCACCAAGGTTGTCGATGCTCACGCTCATGCCCGAGCGATTGACAACTTGCGTGACCCGCACCGCATCAGCGATTTCCGTCCCCGCAACGAACCGACTGGAAACGCGCCGTCCCAATGAAGATTGCTCTGCAAAACGACGCAAAGAACGATTTTCAGAAAGATGGACGAAGAAGGCCCTCAACATGGAGTACCTGCGACCTCCAAATGAATGGGATTGTGAAACAAAAAAAAGAGTGTCTCTGACAGACGTAGGAAGATCACAGAAATTTGTACCACAACCGGGGATGTCGAGGCGTGACGGAGCACGTGCCGGGCATATCGTAGGGTTAACAATTCTTTGCGTTGTCATCCTGAGCGAAGCGAGGGACCTGCGCACTCTGCTGGCAGCACCTATCCGCAAGCAAGCTGCATAGATCCGTCGCTTGGCTCAGGATGACACGGAGGAACCCTGAAGAGACGTACGAAGCTTGTGGGATTCGTGCGCCGCGGGTTCAAATCTCAAGCGGCGGACCGATTATTGTGGATCGAACTTGATTTCAATCGGCTCTTTGCTTTCGTGCGTGGCAGGCTCGAACTTCCAATGTCCCACCGCCGTCACCGCACTCTGGGTGAGCAGCGGGTGTCCACCTTTTACTTCAACACTCTTGACTGTGCCATTCGGCAGGACTAAAGCTTCGACCTTGACCACTCCATGAATATTCATTGAACGAGCAAGAGTTGGGTAAACCGCTGGAGTCTTGACCAGGATTTTCCGGACGCCTTCAGCAGCGTCTTGAGCCTGGGATGGAGTGGGAAACAAAACAACAAAAATGGCAGCAAGCAGCACAAGAATGACTGCACCCTGCCGCATCAGGGTCTTCATATGAGAGAAGTCTAAGAGAAGCGTGACATCGCCACAAAGATCACGGAAGTAATGGCACTTCTGCCTACGCTCTTGTTTTCAATGGCTTAGATTGTGAATTATTCGACCTCGGCTCACTTGCCGTGCTCTTCCAGAAATTTCTCGACTTCCATGGCTGCCATGCAACCGCTGCCCGCCGCCGTGATCGCCTGCCGGTAGCGCCGGTCCTGGACGTCGCCGCACGCGAACACCCCGTGGACTCTGGTGAAGACGTAGTTATGCGTCTTGAGGTAGCCGTCCGCATCAGTGTCGAGCTGGCCGGCAAACATCTTTGCATTCGGCTCATGACCGATGCCGAGAAAAAGCGCGCTTGTCGGGAAGTCCCAGACTTTGTCCGTTTTCACGTTGCGAAGCTTGAGCCCAGTAACTTCCTGCTTGCCGGTGTCATACACGTCCTCCACCACCGTATCGAGCAGAAACTGAATCTTGGGGTGATGCTGCGCGCGCTCCAGCATGATTTTCGACGCGCGGAAGCTGTCGCGACGATGGATGATCGTCACCTTCGTCGCAAATCGTGTGAGAAAGATCGCCTCCTCCATCGCCGAGTCCCCGCCCCCGACCACCACGATTTCTTTTCCAGAGAAGAAAAAACCGTCACAAGTTGCACACGACGAAACACCGTGCCCGATCAGTTGCTGTTCATGCGGCAAACCCAGCCAGCGCGCCGAAGCCCCGCTGGTAATGATCAGAGTCTGCGTGTGAACTTGCTGGTGGCCCAGATGCAGCACAAACGGCCGCTGGCTCAGGTCGGCGCTGGTCAAGTGCGCCATGCGGTATTCCGCGCCAAAGCGCTCGGCCTGCTTGCGCATGTTCTCGACCAATTGCGGCCCTATGATTCCCTCGGGAAATCCCGGGAAGTTCTCGACCAGGGTCGTCATCGAGAGTTGTCCGCCGGGCTCGTGACCTTCAATGACCAGCGGCTTCAGATTGGCGCGAGCGGCGTAGAGAGCCGCGGTGTGTCCGGAGCACCCGGACCCGATAATCACAACATTGCGAGTTTCGCTCATGGATTATTTTCTAGTTGAAGATTAGATGGCTGAGTTCAGATTTTGATGCAGCGCGCTCTCTTCGAGCGAAGAATAGCAGCTTATTGTTTGTGCGCGACAAACTGCCGCGTAGTTGCATTCACCTTATTCTCCTGGAAAATGGTTAACGTCTTTCCGTCGCCAGAGACGACGAACCGCGTGACCTCGGCCACTTTTCCGTCGTGCTTCTCGGTTTCCTGCATCGTTCTCTCGTCGATCTGTTTCACGGAGACCACCGTCCCGCTGATATCTCCCTTGATTGGCGTTTCGGTTCCGTCCAGCTTCGCGGTGTAACCCTGGTCAGTGGGATCGGCGAAAGTAAAAGTATCGCCGACCAGCTTCATCGTGATCACGAGCGCGTTCTCAGACCGCTGCAGACGCTTCAAAATCTTCCAGGAACCGGAAATCGGATGTGCTCCCCGAGGGCCATCTGCCACTCGACTCATGATGTCCTGTCCTGCCACCACATCCCCTTTGGCATTGCAGCTCTCCGTCCACTCCTCTGTAGCTGTCCTCCCGTCGGCGGAGACCGCCAGTTTCAATGTACCCACGATCTTCCCATTTCTCTTGTCGGTCTCTTCGGTCCGATGATCGTCCACAACCTTGACGCTAACCGTGTCGTAGCACGGCTCTCCGGTGATCTTGTGATCCTGGCCGTCGGCGCGGATCTCGACCGGTGGATCACAAGTGGTGCAGTGATAGATGCCGTCTTGCAGGAGATAATCGTAATGTACCGTGGAGGGCTGAGACTCGCTGTTGTCGAGCCTCCACGTACCGTCGAATGGACTTTGTGCTATCGCTGGAGCAAGAGTCATCGATGAAATCAGCAGTCCGAGTCCAAGCAGGCGATCCACCTCCGGCCTCCCTGAATAGAGCTATTTTTTTTCTTCCGTGGGCTTTTTCATTTTGGACCTGGGCGCGGGCTTGGTGCCGTCGCTGATCTTTGCCAACTCTTCCGGCACAATTCTTTTCACTCCGAGCAGCCCACGATAGTTGGTCAGCACATCCGACGCGCCGCGGAACAGTGGCTCATACGCGCTCTGATCCGGCGCCGGTGCGCCTTCAGCAGCCTGACACCGGGCCAGCGCCACCGACGACTTACCGAACCGCTCCAGCCGGATACGGCTGGCCGGCGTGTTCGCTCCGAGCATGGTCTCCGAGCTGGTCACCGCCGAGGCGCTGTCTTCCATCGCGACCTGAATCAAATCTTTTGGATCGCGCACATGCAGCACCAGCGTCTCAACCATGGTTATTCCATCGTTGCTGAACGAATACTGCACGCTCGAAAACATCGCCTGCACCGAAAACTCGCGTCGGATGCGCACATAACTTGCAACCGACGGCTCACCCGCAACGTGCCCGGCCTGTCCGGCCTGCAGCATGGCCGGCATATCCGTCAGGGTTGAGCGCCCGCGCGACACCTCGAAGTCGGCGTCAAATAATGGCTGCTTGGGGATTCGGGCCAGCGCGGAGGCCATTTCTTTCTGCTCCTCGGCAGACGGCGTGCAGACATTCAGCATGTTGACTTTCACTTGAGGCTGCTGCGACGCATCGGGCTGTTGCTGCGCCCCAGCCTGGGCCGCACATGCCAGGACGAGAAGACCAATCCAAAAGGTGGAAACCAGGATTCTAGCCACGCCGGAATTCTAAATGAGACAGCCCGGAAATCTAAATTTCAAATCGCGGCTAACTCGCGGGAGCCGGGCCTGACGTCGTAGAATCGATCTATGGCGAATCTGACGCTGGTTTATGGCATGAGGCTACTACCGTCCGAAGACGTTGCCGAAGTTGGCCACGCTCCCGTCAAGCTCACCAGTGGCCGGGAAGCGCACGTCACCATGCACGTGCTCGAGGGCAGCAAGGAAGAGATCGAGAAGCAGTTGCGCACGAGCCTGGAAGCGTTCTTCGATCTCTATCCTGAGATTTGATTTGCGAGAATTGGGCGGCGAGAGCGCGTGAAACTGAGGCAACGCCCGGAATCCGATCTTCCCGACGCCGTATAATTCCTGATCTTCTGACTGGCGTCGAATGAAGCACATGCAATGGTCCTATCCAGAATTGCGCAGCAAGCTGATCCAGGCGGAGCTCTGGCCGCAGGGCCGTATGGCCCGTCTGGCCTGCTATTTGGCTGCACTGGCGGCTTTGCTCTATGCCCTTGAGAAGCTGCTGGGCGTGTTTGCGCGTTCCTGGGGCGATTCTCTGGGCGGATGGGTCACGTTTCTCACCTTCCTCGCGGCCGTGCTTTTCTTCATCCTCGTCTTCCGCTGGATGCGGCGGAGAATCCTGTGGCGCCTGCGCAACCGCCTGATTGTCACTTACATTTTCATCGGCGTGATCCCGGCCGTGTTGCTGATCGCGATGGGGCTCATCACCCTCTACGGGCTAGGCGGACAATTTGCGGTGTTCGTCGTCACTTCCGAAATTCATGCGCAGCTCCGAAGTTTGGGAGCGGTCAACGCGGCGGTGAGCAACGAACTGGCGGCTCGTTTGGAGCGCGGCGACAAACCGTCCGCTGAATCTCTAGTCGGGTTGCGGAAGCGGGACCCGGCGTGGGAACGCCGACAGGTCTGCGCCTGGTACGGAGACAAGCCCCTGCCTCTGTGCAGCGAGTTCCGCGGCGACTCTCTCACCCTGCCGACGTTCGTAAAGGGCAACTTTCAGGACATTGTCCGCGACCGCGACCACCTGCATCTGCGGGTGGCTCACTCGATGATGGTCGGCTCCAACAAGTTGACGGTCGTCACCAGCGAGCCGTTTGACAAGGACCTGGTGGGCAAGATTGCCGCAGACCTCGGCGAGATCACTCTCTACACAACCGCGTTCGTGTTCGACGAGGCTCCCGCGAAACCCCAGGGTGCAAGCACGACCGGAGATGGCAACCATAGCCCGGTCACGGCTAGCATTCAAAAGCCCAAGAGTGGCATCGTCATCAGTTCGTCCAATCAAGGCAGCGCGGCACCAGACAATCAGCAAAGGTTGCACCCGGACTTCAGCGTCGGGACCCTCCCCGAGTCGCTGGGCAGCTTCGATCGTGAGATTACTTTTGGCGCGCCACTCGCCGTTGTGGATTGGAAAAGTGGCGAGCCCCAGGTCGTTGCAGCGCTACAGGTCACTACGCGGCCCGCGGCTCTTTACAGCCACCTCTTCGCCGCGCTGGGAGAATTCGTGCAGGGCGTCGCCTACATTCTGGCAAGCGTGGCGATTTTCTTCGCCATTATCGAACTAATCGCACTCATCATCGGCACGCGCATGACCCGCACGGTCACGGCTGCCGTGGCGCAACTGCATGATGCAACCAAACATGTCGATCGTGGGGATTTCAGCCACCGCATTCCCGTAAGATCCAGTGATCAACTCGCAGATCTCGCCCGCTCCTTCAACTCGATGACCGCCTCCATCGAGAAGCTGATGCTGGAACAGAGGGAGAAGCAGCGACTGGAAAACGAACTGGCCATCGCGCAGGAAGTGCAGAACCAGCTCTTCCCGCGGCCGGTATCGGAACTCGAATCCCTCGAAGTCCATGGATTTTGCCGCCCGGCGCGCACCGTGAGTGGCGACTACTACGATTTTCTGGCCGCCAGTTCGCACAAGCTGATTCTGGCCGTCGGCGACATCAGCGGAAAGGGAATCTCGGCCGCGCTGCTCATGGCCACAATTCACTCTGCTGTGCGCGCCTACAGCGTTGAGAATCTGCCCCAGATGCGCGAACCGGTCGCCGTCGGCGCCGTTGCAGGCAAGGGTAGAGTGCTGGCCGCTTGGCCGGAGGGGGTTGAAGTCTCTCCCGGCGCGCTCCTCGCTCTCCTCAACCACCAGCTCTACGAGAGCACTCCGCCGGAAAAGTACGCCACGCTATTCCTAGGAATCTATGACGGCCGCACGCACCGCCTGACTTACAGTAATGGCGGCCACCTGCCTCCCATCTTGATCGCGAAAGACGGTACGGTGCGCAGGCTCGAAGCTGGCGGCACCGTCGTGGGCCTTTTCGACAACATGTCCTACGACGAGGGCACGGTCGAAATGAATCCCGGCGAAGTTTTTCTGGCCTACAGCGACGGCGTCACCGAGCCGGAAAATGATTTCGGCGAATTCGGCGAGCACCGCCTCATCGACCTGGTCCGCGACAACCGCGATCTGCCCCTGCCGCAGATCAGCCAAATCGTAACCATGGCGGTGGACGACTGGATCGGCGACAAAGAGCAGCCGGATGACGTCACCCTGGTTCTGGCGCGGGCGCGATAACAAGAGAATTCAAAAAATCATAACCACGAAGGACACGAAGTATCACGGAGGATTCGTTTCCCTGATTTCCTTCGTGGACCTTCGTGTCCTTCGTGGTTATTGCTCCTTTTCTTTTCAGATCTTCTTCTTTTTCCACTTCCCTTGCCGAAACAAGATCGCACTCGCCGCCGCCATTGCTGACTCCGCGATCGCGATCGACGCGAACACCCCATTCGACTTCATTCCAACCGGCTTTGCCAGCGCATAGGCCAACGGAATCTCGAGCAGCCAGAATCCGAAGAAATTCACAATCGTGGGAGTGATCGTGTCTCCTGCCCCATTGAATGCCTGCATCATCACCATAAAGTACGCGTAACCGAGATTCCCGTAGCTGACGATGCGGAGACACGCCGCCCCTAGTGGCACGACCGCAGGATCACTGATGAACAGGCGTACCACCGGCTCGGCAAACGCAATAAAGAAGACCCCGACCACTCCCAGGAAGATCACGTTGTAGAGCCCGGTGCGCCACACCGCAGCCTCGGCGCGATCGGGCTTGCCCGCACCCAGATTCTGCCCCACAAGTGTGGCGGCCGCATTGCTCATCCCCCACGACGGCAAGATCACAAAGATCACGATGCGAATCGCAATCGTATATCCGGCAACGGCCGCCGCGCCGAACGTGCTGACGATGCGCACCAGACCGATCCAACTCGTGTGCGCGATTGCGAACTGCAGAATTCCAGTCAGCGAAACGCGGATCAATCGCCAGAGCACGTCAAGCTGCACGCGCACCTGCCGAGCCAGAATTCGAATCCTCTCAGTCCCTTTCAACAGGCGATAGAACTGATAGGCCACACCAATACTGCGTCCAATAAAGGTCGCCAGCGCCGCCCCGGTCACACCCATTTTCGGAAACGGCCCCCACCCGAAGATCAGGCAGGGATCCAGAATCAGATTGATGATGTTTGATACCCAGAGCAACCGCATCGCGATGGCCGCATCGCCCGCGCCGCGGAAGATGGCATTGTTCAAAAACAACAACAGCACCGCGCAACTTCCGCCCAGGCAGATGCGGGTGTAGCCGCTCCCAACCGCGACGATTGCCGGAGTCGCTCCCATCAGCCGCAACAGATTCGGCGCAAACACAAGGCAGGGCAAACCGATCGCTAGCGAAACAATGAACCCCAGAAAGATTGCCTGCACCCCTGCTACGGCCGCGCCCTCCGGATCTTTTTCTCCGATCCGGCGTGCCACCATCGCGGTTGTCGACAAACTCAACCCCATGCCCACCGAAAACACCAGGCTCAGCATCGACTCGGTGAGCCCCACCGTGGCCACGGCGTCGGCTCCGAGTCTTCCCACCCACGCCACATCCACCACCGCAAACAGAGACTCCAACACCAACTCCAGCACCATGGGGACGGCCAGCAAAAGAATGGCCCGGTTCAAGCTGCCAGCGGTGTAGTCCTGATGAGAGCCGCGAACGGCCTCCACCAGTGACGCCCAAAGAGAGCGCGGCTGTTCCGCAACCGCAGCAATCGCTTCCATAAAAGCCTTTTGACTTTCTGCAATCACGTCCGCGAATGACGCAGACTCGATGCCGACAGAACTACAGAAATTAAGCAGGACGCCCGAGGTTCGGGCAAGCAGGGGGGCGAAATTAGCGAGGGATGAACATGGTATTCCTCAGCGCCGGTCGTTTGAACGGGATCCCCACAGGAAACGAACCGGATTGCCGAATTCTATCGTAAGTGCGGCGCAGTCACAAACAGAAAAGCGGCGATGGTCGGAGGTCCATTCGCCGCTCTCTTCAGGAGGTATGAGTGATGTTCGCTCTCTGGAACAAGCTTATGGTAACCGGGAGCCAGGAGAACTGAAAGATCACCAAGGTACGCACCGGAGAGAACATAAGATTTCTGTGAAAGCTCTTAGAAACGCAAGGAAAGTCCTCCCGCTTGCAGGTCTATCTTGCGAACTATTTCTTAGGCAGAGCCAACACTCGCGCCGAGATGGCAGAATTCTTTAGTGTCCCCCCAACGGCCAGAGGCCCAATCGGCGTAAATGCGATCCCGCGAGTGTCGGCACGCACATCGTAGGTATCTTCGGTAATTGTTTCCCAGCGATCGCCATGAAGTTCAAATGCAAACGTCACCGGCGAGATTTCGGCAGGCTTGCCGTCAGCGGCGAGTCCTGTGAAATTGTGCGGTGTAGTCGTCCCGCCCGAGAAAAGGACTCGGTGGTCGTGTTCCTCAGCCCCGGCTACGATCCCAAACCGCCCCGGTCCGGGATGCGGAGGCAATTTGCTCCACTCAATCTTATTTGGATCTTTCTTGTCGATCTTGCCCATCCAGCACTCATCCGACGCAATATATCCCGCCCCATCCTTCTTAGCACCATCGACATCCACGATTGTCTCATCGGCCAATCCCCCGGCATGCCCGAACACTGGAGTGCCTGGAAACGGGGTCGCCTGGCTCCACGTGTTCTTCTCCACGTCGTACACCTGCACGTTGTTAACGGGGCCATTCTTCGACCGACCGCCGACCAGATAGATATACCGATCGTGCGTCACCCCACTCACGGCGCTGTCGACCGGTACCGGAATATCAGCCGCCCGATACCAGCGGCGCTCATCCGCCAGATAAGTATTGACGTCGGCGACGACGAGCTCATTCCCTTGTCCGTCGACTACGTATCCACCGAAAACGTAAACCTTCCCTTTTGCGCTCACTGCAGACGCTCCGAGACGCCCCGCAACACCCGGTACTGGCCGTCCCTCGATCCACTTCCCCGACTTGAGGGGGAGGATGTACGTCTTATTACTGATGTCGTCCCAGGTTTTCTTCGTGCCAATCCCCATGAACGAATACACTTCGATCCCATTTTTCAGCGAAGTAACCGCGTTGCCTGTGACGGCAACCGGCATCGGAGGAATCTTCGGTTGATCGGAAGCCAGCAGCAGGACAGCACACACTACCGGGAGGAGGAACAAGAGCCGTTTGGTCATCGGTGAGATATTACGTCTTTGGACAGCTAGCGGCAAAGGCGGTCGTCGATCCGCGCTCGGTCTGCTCGAAAACACCTTAAAATGCCGCAAGAGGCGACTTAAACAGCCCCTGCCGTGCTCCGTGAATAAAGTCCGTATACGCAGGCGTCTGTCCGCTGGCTCGCAT
>Ga0187819_10001768_pt1 | contig 11229 bp, 9 predicted proteins | sample NC_wetland_sal_i_15_FD_132411 | JGI IMG/M metagenome (GOLD analysis project Ga0187819, IMG submission 132411) | Wetland sediment microbial communities from Neuse River Estuary, North Carolina, USA - SO4_4 | ecosystem: Environmental > Aquatic > Freshwater > Wetlands > Sediment | place: USA: North... | reverse complement strand
GATGAGGGCGTCGCACATTGTCGCGCCGAGGACAGGGATGATGAGGTCGCGCGCTTTGGCGACCACCTCTTCGCGGCTCATGGGATTCTCCGGGGTGCCGCGCACGGCCTCGACGCGCTCGGTCAGCTTTGTTCCGTCATTCAGCGTGACTTCGACGATGGCCACGCGCTTGGGAATGAGTTTTTCGAGTTCCTCGTCGCCGATAAGCTGCACCTTGGCGCGCACGCGGAGGACTTCCGGGTCCTGCATGCGCGGCTTATCGTGGGCTGCTTTGAAGGAGGCAGTCTTGTCGATGATCATCACCGCGACCATGTGTTGCAAGCAGATGTCCGGCATCTCGCGGTTGTTCACGGTGTAGGCGGCGCTGGTGGCGGCGCGCACGACGACCTGTTTCACCTGGTCGGGCTCAAAGGGATGTTTTTTCAGGATCAGTTGCAGCGCGTCCAGCGGCGACTGGATGGGGCCGCCGGTCGTCCATCGCTTCAGAGTCGTCAGCGTCACTTCGTAGCGCTCGCCGAGGCCGTCCACCATTTTTGCGGGATCAGCCTTGGGATTGTAGGAGAGGACGAAATTGTCGGGGCCGGACAGGACATCGTTGACGGCGGTCCAGCCGAGATCGACTACGATAGCGGCGTTTACTCCGTTGCGGGCGGTGCTGCCGCCGAAGACGAAACCTTTCTCGATGTGGTCCGTGTCGCGCCGCCACGTGGCGATGCCGGCGCCCGCTTGCTGCGCGGCGTAATCGATGAGCCAGCGCATCTGCTGGGCGTTCAGGCCGAGTGCGCAGCCAGCCGCCGCTGCGGCGCCGAATGTTCCCACCAGAACGTGAGAGTCCTTCAGGACGGGCCCCGTGCCGACAGTCTGAAAGGCGCGCATGCCGATGTCATATCCAAGCGCAACCGCTCGCGTAAAGTGCTGCCCGCTGATGCCGGCTTTTTCTCCGACTGCAAGCGTGGCCGGCACGACGGCGCTGCCCGGATGCGCTCCGCCGCCCGTGTAGTCGTCGTCCGTTTCGTCGGAGTGCGCGAGTTCTCCGTTGACCATTGCCGCCTCGATGGGTCCGAGCAGAACATCCGAGGCGACTACGGTGCAGAGGCTGGGGCCGCCATAGGCGCGCGCAAATTTCAGGGCCATGCGCCCCGGGGGAAGCTCGGAGCCTGAAATCATGGCGGCGAATGTATCGAGGATGTGGTGCTTGGTCTCTTCCAGCACTTTGTCGGGCAGCGCGGAGTCGCGCGCTTCGCTCATGTAGGTGCTGAGCTTGAGCATGACGGGGCTGACGTCTTCGGCGGCCAATCGCGCGCCGCCGGGAAGCGAGGCCGCCGCGATGGCCCAGGCCGCGCGTTGCACCAGATCGCGCCGCGTCAATTTTAGTTTGGTGTTTCCGCTCGAAATAAACGACTCTTGACCGCGCCCCATAAACAATCTCCCGCGATTATAAATTGTGATTTCGTCCCGGCTCGCATCGCGCGACTCGCTGCGTCGAGGCATTGTAACTGAGATTCTCATGTTCTCAGTGGTATCATCCCATGCGCAAATGACACGAGCTCGAATCCCGCTGACGCCCAATCAAGTCCGCGGGTTTTGGGCCGCGTGGGGCGGATGGGTCCTGGACGGGATGGATTCATTCATTTACGCCCTGGTTCTGGTTCCCGCGCTGCGCGACTTGCTGCCCCGCTCTGGAATTCCGGCCACCACCGCCAATATCGGCTATTACGGCGGCGTTTTGTTCGCCCTGTTTCTCGTGGGATGGGGCATGGCCCTCCTGTGGGGGCCGGTTGCCGACCGCTTTGGCCGCGTGCTTACCTTGATGCTCACCATCATTTGTTTTTCGGTTTTCACTTTGCTCAGCGCGTTTGCCACGAATATCTGGATGCTTGCCGCGCTGCGGCTTCTCGCCGGCATCGGCATTGGCGGAGAATGGGGGATCGGCGCGACGCTGATTTCGGAAGAGTGGCCGGAAGAGCGCCGGACCATGGGCGCTGGCATGATGCATACGGGCTATTACTTCGGATTTTTTCTGGCTGCGCTGGCCAATTATTTCGTGGGCAGCCGATACGGCTGGAGATGGATGTTCGTGGTCGGCGGAATGCCGGCGCTGCTGCTGATCGTGATTCGCAAAGGGATGAGCGAGCCTGCCCGCTGGGAAGCCAATCGGGAAATGGCGGGCCAAAGATTGACGATGCGGCAAACGTTTTTGCAAATATTTTCCCCGCGATACCGCCTGCGCACATTCCTCAATCTGATGTATCAGCTGGTCTCCACGATCGGCTTGTGGGCGGCATCGGTGTACGTGCCGGCGGCAATCACGTATCTGGCCTCGAGGGCGGGCCACACTTCTTTTCAGGCGGCGCGGCTCGCTTCTTACGGTACGGGGATTCTTTCCATCGGGACGATCCTCGGCGCGCTGAGCGTCCCGGGCATCGCCGATCGACTCGGGCGCAGAGTCAACCAGGCGATTTTTTATTCGCTGATGTTCGTGGTTATTTTGGTGACGTTCGGATACGTTTTCTATTTGCAGACGGACGCGCTGCGATGGTTTTTCGTTTGCCTCTTTTTCCTGGGGATTGGCGGCGCGAATTACACCGTATATTCTTTCTGGTTGCCGGAGCAGTACGAGACCGAATGCCGCGCCAGTGCGCTGGCGTTCGCGCAAAATGTGGGACGCTTCGCCGGAGCGGGCGCCACGTTTCTGGTTGGCCTTGGAGTGCGCCACTTTCAGACGCTGGGCATTCCCGTGGCGCTCACTGCCTCGGCGTTCGTCGTGGGACTCTTGCTTCTTCCCTTCGGCGTCGAGACCAAGGGCAAACCGTTGCCCGCCTGAAACAACGAAAGAATTCAATGATTGAGGATTGACCATGGCCGAGGAACGCGACTCGCAAATGAAAACTGAAATCCGCGAAGGAATGAGGATCGACTGGGACGCGCCGATTCCCATGGATGACGGCATCGTGCTGCGCGCCGACGTTTTCCGCCCGGTGACCGAGGGGCGCTATCCCGTGTTGCTGACGTACGGGCCTTACGCGAAAGGGCTCGCGTTTCAGGACGGCTACCCTGACGCATGGGAAACCATGGCGAGGGAGCATCCCGATGTGGTGGCGGGCTCGACCAATCTTTACCAGAACTGGGAAGTTGTGGACCCGGAGAAATGGGTGCCGCACGGCTACGTTTGTGTGCGCGTGGATAGCCGCGGCTGCGGGCGCTCGCCGGGCTACATCGATCCCTTTTCGCCGCGGGAGACGCGCGACTTTGCCGCATGCATCGCCTGGGCCGGCGAGCAGCCGTGGAGCAGCGGGAAGGTGGGCCTCAACGGCATTTCGTATTACGGAATCAATCAGTGGCAGGTGGCCACGCTTCAGCCGCCGCACCTCGCGGCGATGTGCGTCTGGGAAGGAGCGGCGGAGTGGTACCGCGATACATCTCACCACGGCGGAATTTACTGCACGTTCTGGGCGAACTGGTATGACATGCAGGTCAAGACGGTGCAGCACGGCCTCGGAACGCGCGGGCCGCGCAGCCGCGCGACCGGCGATCTTGTGTGCGGGCCGGAAACGCTGAGCGATGCGCAGTTGGCCGCCAACCGATGCAATTTCGGCGCCGATCTCCTGGCGCATCCGCTCGATGATGAGTACAGCAAGGACCGCTCGCCCGATTGGTCCAAGATCACCGTGCCGCTTTTTTCCGCGGCGAATTGGGGCGGGCAGGGACTGCATCCGCGCGGCAACTTCGAGGGCTTCCTGCGGGCGGCGTCCAAAGAAAAGTGGCTCGAAGTGCACGGGATCGAGCATTGGACGCATTTCTATACCGATTACGGGCGCGAATTGCAGAAGCGCTTTTTCGATTATTTTCTGAAGGGCGAAAAGAACGGCTGGGACCGCGAACCGCGCGTGCTGTTGCAGGTTCGCCACCTTGACCGCTTTGAGGAGCGCAAAGAACAGGAATGGCCGCTGGCGAGTACGCAATGGACGAAATATTATTTTGATTTTGCGAATGGCGCGCTTGTCGCGACGCCGCAAGCTGGCTCTACAAGCCATTCTTTCCACGCGATGGGAGACGGCCTCACGCTGATGACGTCGCCTCTGGCAGCCGAAACCGAAATCACAGGGCCTTCCGCGCTAAAGCTCTTTCTCTCTTCGAGCACCGAGGACGCCGATATTTTCGCCGTGCTGCGCGTTTTTTCGCCCGATTTGAAGGAAATTGTTTTTCAGGGAGCGATCGATCCGCACACGCCGATCGGCCAGGGATGGCTCCGTGCTTCGCACCGCAAGCTGGACGCCGCATTGTCAAAACCGTGGCGCCCGTACCACTCGCATGACGAGCGGCAACCTTTGAAGCCTGGCGTGCCGGTGGAACTCGACGTGGAGATCTGGGCGACCAGCATCGTGGTCCCAGTGGGTTACTGTATCGCGCTCACGATCCGCGGCAAGGATTACGAGCACGCCTGCAGGGGCGGAAAACTTTCCAATTTCAAGAATGAGCTTCGCGGCTGCGGCCCGTTTCTGCACGACGATCCGAGCGATCGTCCCGCAATAATATTTGGGGGCGTTACGACCCTGCACAGTGAAAAAGGCCGGGAGCCTTTCCTGCTGCTGCCCATTATTCCGAAGAAGAGGTTGTAGAGCCGGCGCCACAAAACAAGCCGGCCTCGCTTCTGGTAGTAATGTGGCATCTTCATTCCTGCAAGGAGAGCCATGAGCTACGTTGAAAAGCACCTCATCGATGGAGAGACGATCATCTACGAGACGCGACTGCACTGGGTCGTGCTCATTGTACCGATTCTGCTCGGGGTGCTTTTCGGAGCGACGGGAGTTGCGATGTTTGTGCTCTCCCGCCGGACGCCTGCCGATCAAATCGTGGCGCACCAATCCTTTCTCATCCTTGGCTCAGCTTTTCTCGTCATTGCGTTGATTTTCATCGTCCGAGGCGTGCTGGTGAGAAACGCGACGGAAATGACAGTAACCAACAAGCGTGTTTTCGTGAAGGTGGGAATGGCCGCGCGAAGGACGGTCGAGCTTCTGCTATCGAGGATTGAGAGCATCGGCGTCGAAGAGAGCGTGATGGGGAGAATGCTCGGCTACGGAACCGTGATCGTCCGCGGAACCGGCGGCACGCCGGAGGTCTTCAACATCATCTCTCATCCGCTCGAATTCAGGACGGAAGTCCAGCAGCAAATCGAAAAGTCCCAGGAGAAATCGCGCTAAGAGGACTGTCCTCGGTTCATCCCTCTTAAATCGGATTACGTACAACGAGCAAGTTGCGAAGGCTGAGATAGAACGCGATCGCAAGACTAAGCATCGTCAAAATAGACATCATGTCCCAATTTACCTTGGATTGGAGTGGAATCGAGCTTTGGGCGTGAAACACTTTGTCAAAGTAACCTGGAAGCACAATGAAAGAGAACATTGGCAAGCAGAGCAAAGAAGCTGCCAGGAAGATAACCGATGCGATGCGATGGAATTTAATTGCGACCAGAAGGCCAAGGAAGAACAGCACCCATCCCCAATCTGCCATGCGGAAGAGCGGCCCCGTGATATAGCCGCCATTAAATTCTGTCGGGCCCGCTATTTCGCATTCCCGAAACACAAGGACCAAACAGACAAGGCATACTGCCGCCTGCCACAGCCTCTGCTTGGTTATGCTCTTTATCGTATACGGCGGAGGATACTCCAACTGGTCATACAGAAGCTCAGAGCTAGCTCGGGCGGACAGTAGCGTGCGGCGCGGGCCAATCGGACGGGACGAAATCGACGCCCCAGAAATGCGGCGCGGGGGTAAGGAACTCGACGCCGACGCGCTGGCCCTTGTCGGTTGCTTCGCCAAGAAAAACGACGCGGGATTCCTGCTCTTCCTGCGTAAAGGGATTGGTGAGTACCAGCATGGCGTCCATGGCCAGCGGCTGGTTCAGGTACAGCAGGCCGCCGTGCGCGTTGATCACGATGGTTTCGCAGGCTTCGCGGAAGCGGCGGCTGTCGGAATTCTTCCCGGCAACCACCACGCGCACCCGCATGAAAACGCGGGTACTGCGGCGAGCCTTGTCGAAATCTCTCTCAGGCATGGTGAGTCTATGCTGCGGCACTTCGATGGCCCCGTCAACGAGACTGTCATCCATGTGTTCCCGCCCTGCAACGTGGGATTGGCCTCCCCCTATTGCGGTCCGCTCCTGAGCGTTTCCCCATGCCTGTGGATGGAATACGCGATATCATCTCGCGGGACGTTCAGCGTATGCTGCAAATCCTGGGGGACTGCAAATGAACCTGACCGAGTACATCGATTCCAAAAAGGATGAACACCTGAACGAGCTGTACGAATTTTTGCGCATTCCAAGCGTGAGCGCGCAGTCCGAGCACAAGCCGGACATTGAGCGCGCCGCGAAGTGGGTGGCCGAGAAATTGCGCGCAGTGGGCCTCGACAAAGTGGAAATCCTGCCGACGAAGATGCATCCGCTCGTCTACGGCGAATCGCTGCGGGCTCCCGGCAAACCGACTATCCTGTTTTACGGACATTACGATGTGCAGCCGGCCGAGCCGCTGAACCTGTGGACCTCGCCAGCGTTTGAGCCAACCATTCGCGACGGGAACTTGTACGCCCGCGGTTCGGCTGACGACAAAGGGCAGGTCCACATCCATATCCGCGCGCTCGACGCAATCCTGAAAACTGCGGGCAAACTTCCCATCAATCTGAAAGTCATGATCGAAGGGGAGGAGGAAGTCGGCAGCGTAAGCCTTTGGGAATTCGTGAACGCGAACAAGGCGCGCCTCAAGGCGGACGCGCTCGTCGTCTCGGACACAGGGATGCTCGCGCCCGGCGTGCCTTCGATTACCTATGCGCTGCGCGGACTGAATTACTACCAGATCGAAATTACGGGCCCGGCGCAGGACCTCCACTCGGGAATCTTCGGCGGCGCAGTACCGAACCCAATAACCATCCTTTGCGAATTGTTTGCCAAACTGCATGACAAAAATTTTAGAGTGGCGATTCCCGGTTTCTACGACGACGTCGCGAAACTTTCCAGGGCCGAGCGAAAGGCGCTCAAGGCCCTGCCGTGGAAAGCGAACGATTTCCGCAAGACGGTTGGCGCGCCGGGCCTCTGCGGGGAAAAGGGATTTTCGATTATCGAACAATTGGGGGCGCGCCCAACGCTGGAGCTGAACGGAATCTGGGGCGGCTACACGGGCGAAGGGGCGAAGACCGTGATCCCGTCGAAAGCCTACGCGAAATTTTCGACGCGGCTCGTGCCGAATCAGAACGCGGAGAAAATCACACGCGCCGTAGAGCGGCAGATTCGCAAGCTGCTGCCGAAGACGGTGAAGTACAAGATTGAGGTGCTGAGCGAAGGCAAAGCATGGAGCGCGCCGTACACGCATCCGTTCTTTGAAGTCGCGCACGACGCGCTGGAAAAGGGATTCGGAAAGCGCGCCGTCTTCATCCGCGAGGGCGGATCGATTCCCTTCGTCACGCAAATGCATGACACGTTCAAGGTGCCGTGCATCCTGCTCGGCTTTGGTTTGCCTGACGAAAACGCACACGCACCGGACGAACACATCTCCCTCGAAAATTATTTTGGCGGGATCAAAGCCGTCGCGCAGTTTTATGAAGGATTAGGAAAGTTGTAGGGTTTGAGTAGCACAGGCTTCAGCCTGTGGGGTTTAGGCCTTGTTAAGGACCAACCCCCACAGGCTAAAGCCTGCGCCACTTTATACAGTCGAAAGCGAAGCCTGGCGCCCGCGCGCAAATTCCTCCAGCGTGGCGTTTGCGGTGGTAATAATCCCGAGAGCATCCGAGACAGCTTCGAGCTTCGCGCCGGGCACCACCACATACATTTCGTCCGCACCAAGGTTCGTGTACACGCGATTCCCAATGCAGCCCAGCGTCGAAACGGTTCCATGCGCGAGCGCCGCGGGAAGCGCCATGCATGACGGCCGTCCGAGCAGAGGCAGCGTGCTGCTGGCCCCCGCGCGAATGGAGGCTTCATTGAGCAGCATGGCCGCTGACGTCTTCAACGCAAAAAGGACAACGCTTGGCGCCACGGGCGTATCCGCGAGCGGCGCGAAGACCACAGCAGCTGGCTCTTTGGGAAGGCGCGGGATACCGGGAACTTCCTCCGGCCGCACGTAGCCGAGATTGAACATCATGCCGAGAGTCGTATCGGTTTCCTGAACGCGATCGGGTGGGAGCTGGACGTTGTGCGTGTACGCTCCCACCGCGCAGTTAAAGTGATCGGCTGGAACCGTATAGAAGGTGCGTCCAGCGGAGGCCAGCCGCCAGAAGCTGCAGCCGGCGGGCTCGGTCCCGGAAAATTTGGGAACGCCGGAAGGCTCCGCGTCAAGAAATGTGACAGCCACGGGGCGCCGGGCGAGCGCCAACCGCGCCGCAAATTGTCTTTCCAGTTCTTTCCAGTTCGTCATGTGCTCTCCTGGGAGAAAAAACGAACGATAAGAATAACACACTCGCCTTGCCCGAGGGCGCACCGCTGGAAGCCGCATCAATTCTGGCTTTTTGATGTTTTTTCTTGCGTTGTGCGAACTTCGCCCGTATAGTGCTCGCCGTGCGTGGCTCATACGCTTTGAAGCGTGCCGGCACATTAGCAGTTTCAATTCTGAGGAGGAGAAAGGAATTAGATGGCAAAACCACTGAGCAAGTCCAAGATCGTCGCGCACATCGCTGAAAAAGTCGGCACATCCAAGAAGGTCGCCGCACAGTTTTTCGAAGAACTGTTCAAGCTGGCGGTCAAGGAAGCCAAGGGCGGATCGGGCAAGTTCGTCATTCCCAATATCGGACGCGTTGTGAAGGCGCACCGCAAGGCGCGCATGGGCCGCAATCCGCAGACGGGTGAAGCGATCAAGATCAAGGCGAAGACGGTTGTTCGTCTGCGCGCTGCGAAGGCCCTCAAAGACGCGGTTCTCGGATAATAGGCGCTTCGCAGGCCAAGCCTTTCGAAGCAACGTGCGGGCTGGGTGTATCATGGTGGTTCCGAAATCGCTTCGGCGCTTGACGGGACGTGGCATATCCTGCCGATTCACCCAGCATCGCTCCCTTCCTTCGCCCCATCATTCGCAGTTTCGAGGTCATCGCTTTTCCGCCCCGGGCCCGGCCCTCCGGGGCTTTATTTTTTGCGCCTGACATGGATTCTCGGCAGCGCGTTAACCCTTTCGAGCTGGCTTCCCCTCATAAATCCATACATTCATTCCCTAACTGGGTTATCTTGGGGACGTGACCTCCGAGACTGAAAATATCGTATCGCGATATGTGCAAAGGCGCGTACTGCTCTCCAGCCTGCTTTTCCTTGTGATGTTCTTTGTGATCACGGCGGCGCTCGCCCGGTCCTATCATGCGCGTGAGGAAAGTCTCGTTTTGGAATGGTTTCAAAAAGGAAATGCGGAGCTGGCAAATGGAAAACCCGCACTGGCAATCGAGGATTTCCGAAACTCTCTTTCCTATGGCCCCGAGAATTCACAAGTGCAGCTCCGCTTGGCCGAAGCTTTGCTGGCCGACGGCCGGTTCACCGAAGCACGTTCTTACCTGGTGAACCTTTGGGAGCGGGCCCCGGGCTCCGGCGAAGTGAATCTCGACCTGGCTCACGTTTCCATGCAAACGGGAGACGTGGATCAGACCACTCGCTATTATCGCGCCGCGATTTTGGCCAGTTGGGAAAAGGAGCCTGCGCTTCAGCGCCGCAAAGTGCGGCTCGAATTGTGCGAATTTCTCCTCGCCCACCGAATGACCAACGAGGCGCAAGCGGAAATCGCGGGCCTCGCAGCGGATACCCCCACGGGAGATGGCATCCTGCTCGAAGAGAACGGCCGCCTGTTTCTGAGAGGGGGAGAGCCCAGCAAGGCCCTAGCGGAGTTTGAGGCCGCGTTGCGGATTAATCCGAGGCAAAGCCAATGGCTTGGCGACGCCGGCCAGGTCGCGTTCGAGGATGGCGACTATTTGAAAGCGGAAGCTTATTTTTCCAAATCGGATCGTGAAAATCCCAACCCTGAAATTCACGCTTCGCTACTCCTCGTCCGGGAGATCCTCGGCAACGATCCTTTCCTGGCCGGATTGAGTGACGATGAACAGGCGCGCCGGTCCTTGCGCGATTTTGATTTGGGGCTTCAGCGCCTTCGCAGTTGCGCAGCAAGCGGCAATGCCGGGCTGTCTCCGGGACAGTCGCAGTCGGAATTCCAACTCCTCAACAAGGACGCGCAAGACATGCAGAAACGAGTCACTCTCCGATCGCTCAGCAGAGACCCCGATTTGCGCAACGAAGCATTGGAACTCGTTTCGCGGATCGAGGACGCAGCTGCACGAGGATGCGGGCCGGGCACAGGGCTGGATCAAGCGCTGAAGCTGATTGCAAAACGGCACGAAGGGAACAATCCGTGAGCGATCCGAATCTTCCGGTCGATGAGGCGCAAGCGCCCACGTCAACGGAGACCGCTCCTTCGGCGGCTACGAACGGCTCGGGCACCAAGTGGCTAAGCCTCCGGCCGCACTTGTTCACTCTTTCCGAGGGCAATCTTTTCCTGCTGCTCGCGATCATCATTGGAATGTTTTCCGGAATGGCTGTGGTCTGTTTCCGCATCACCATCGAATGGATTCGCCTCGCCCTTCTCGGGTCCGCGCTTGCGCCTCCACCCTTGCGGGTATTGCTGGTGCCGGCGGGAGTTGGGCTGGTCGTCGCTTTCCTGGTCCAAAAATTCTTCACCGGCGCGCGCGGCAGCGGCGTCAACCAGACCAAAGCGGCCGTTTACGTGTTCGACGGGTACGTACCATTCCGAACTGTCATCGGAAAATTCCTGACGTGTTCGCTGGCGATCGGAAGCGGCCAATCTCTGGGCCCGGAAGATCCGTCTTTGCAAATGGGCGCGGGGATCGCTTCGGCGCTTGGCAGGCGCTTGAACCTTTCCAGGGACAGGCTAAGGCTAATAGCTCCTGTGGGCGCGGCTGCGGGCCTTGCCGCTGCGTTCAATGCGCCCATTTCCGCGGTCCTATTTGTGATCGAGGAGGTGATCGGGACGTGGAGCGCGAGCGCGCTTGGAGCGATCGTCCTAGCGGCAGTTTCCAGCGCCGTCGTGATGCGATCCTTTCTCGGGGGCGAGCCGATGTTCCGCGTCCCGGCGTACACTCTCGGCCACCCAGCGGAGCTGATTGCCTACGCCGTGCTCGGGGTCGTCAGCGGAGTTCTGTCACTGGCTTTCACGAAGATTATCGCGTATTTCCGGCCGAAGCTCCGCGCCTTGCCTG
>Ga0187819_10001765_pt1 | contig 11240 bp, 9 predicted proteins | sample NC_wetland_sal_i_15_FD_132411 | JGI IMG/M metagenome (GOLD analysis project Ga0187819, IMG submission 132411) | Wetland sediment microbial communities from Neuse River Estuary, North Carolina, USA - SO4_4 | ecosystem: Environmental > Aquatic > Freshwater > Wetlands > Sediment | place: USA: North... | reverse complement strand
GAGCTGACGGCGAAATGAATCTGCGCTCACGAGATTGCCATCCAGCCTCGGGTCGACGGTTTTGTATCCGACGGGTAAAACGCCGTGATAGGTCAACACCACGGGACCAGCCCGCGCCGCGCAACGAAGATACCCCGTCTTGGACAGGCTGGGATATACAACGTGCTTCAACAACGGACTGATCACTTTCATGTTTTGGCCACTAAGTCCCAGCTCAGCGGGGTGCCACGCTCGATGTCACGGGATGCGCGTTTGCCGACGACCTCCGGGAGATGGCGAGTGTGCAATCCATGACCGGGCCGAATCGAACGGATATTTTCCGCGCTGAAAGTTTCTCCCTGCCTCACGGACTCGACCACAAAAAGTGAGCGGCGAAAGATGTGGCTGCTGCGTTCACTTTCCGTGGGTCCGAACCAAACCTGTCCGAGGGATTTCTCCGCGGTTCTGACCGTTTCCACCATGGCTTTGAACTCTGCTGGCTCGAGCGAGAAAGCGCTGTCCGGCCCCTTTAGCGATCGCGACAAAGTGAAGTGTTTTTCAATGATGCATGCGCCTAGAGCGACAGCCACCACGGGAACCGCAATATCCATGGTGTGATCCGACAATCCCACCGGAACTTCAAACCATCGCGCCAGCTCGGGAATGGTCCGCAGGTTCATCTCGCAGGGAGGCGCGGGGTAAGCGCTGGCGCACCTGAGCAGTGCGATTTGCGTGGCGCCTGCATGGCGAGCCGTCTTAACGGCTTCCTCAATCTCCTCAATCGTAGCCATCCCAGTCGAGAGGATCAGCGGCTTGCCGGTGCGCGCTATTCTTTGCAGAAGCGGAAGGTCAACCAGTTCGCAGGATGCGACCTTGAATGCCGGGACTCCCATGTTCTCCAGAAATTCGACGGAGCTCGAATCGAAGGCGGAGGAAAAGAAACCAAGCCCGAGATCGTCAGCGACGCGTTTCAGCTTGGGTTGCCAATCCCACGGCGTGTAAGCTTCCCCATAAAGCTCATGGAGGGTGCGGCCATCCCAGATCGTGCCACCACGAATTTGGAAATATTCGCGATCGCTGCAGATGGTGATCGTGTCCGGTGTGTAGGTCTGCAGTTTTATCGCGTCAGCGCCAGATTCTTTCGCAGTTTCAATGAGCCGAACCGCCTGGTTGAAATCCTGGCGGTGATTGGCGGAAAGCTCGGCCACGACGTACACCGGTTGACCCGTCCCGATCGTACGATCTCCAATTGTGAATCGAGCTGTCGCTGTCATTCGGTCTTACCCGCGGAACAAACGCCGATCAGGTCCGCACTTTCTTGTCGCTCGTCAAGTACTGCTCTTTTCAAAACGAAGTGAATAGCTTTATGTCCCCGGATCGTCTCGTCTCTCTCGCGTGCATAGCCTGCCCGCTCGAACAGCCGGAGCGAGGCCGTGTTATTCGGCTTCACATAAGCATCAATTTGTGTCACTACGGTTATGCGGAACAAATCCTCGGTTGCCATCGCCAGAATTACTTTGCCGTACCCTTTGCCACGGAATTGAGGGGCCAGGCTAATGGACACCGCCGCCTTCGTGTTATCAATCTGGAATCTGACCTGACCGGCGGGAATGTCCGTGGAGTCCACCGCCAAGTACAGGGCAGCGTTGGGATCGTGCAACTTGGAGTTGAACCATTCCAAATGCCGCTGCCAGGAAATTGGTTCGGTGGCAAATGACATAGGACGCACTTCCTGATCATTGGCCCACTCCCACAACTGTCGGCAGTCTTTCTCCTGGACGCGTCGCAAGCGCAGGTCGTCGCCATGAATCGCCGCCATGACCCTTTCCGCGCCTTCGCCGTCTACCAATTCTCCGGCGCGCTGTGACAGAGAGGTCCGATGTTCTCGTGCCAATAGAAGTGATTGCAGTTCTTCCGCGATCTCTGCCGAGGTTACTTCTTTGCGCGAACCGAGATGAATTGCCGCCCCCCGCCGGGCAAGTTCTTTCGCAACCGGTGTCTGATTCTCGGCAACATCGATCAAAATGGCTGGAAGGCCCAGCAAGCAAATCTCTGCGCAGGTCGAACCGGCGGCCGACACAGCAACATCAGCCCAGGCCATAAGTTCTGGCATGTTCCCTACGTCCCTAACAAACCGAATGGAAAAAGACTCATTCGCAAATTGACGCAGAACATCAATGTGCGGATTGCTGCCCCCGAGAACAACGACTACCTCGAGTCCGTCGATCTCCAATTGGCGAAGTGCCTCCAATACGAACGCTGTGACGTTATCGGGATCACTGCCGCCCATCATGATCAGGACCTTGCGCCCGTTCGCACTAATTTCGCGCTGCCATTTTCTGCAACCCCCGAAATCTCGTCGCAGCATTGCAAAGCGCGGACCGAGAAGCAAGCGGGTACGAGCCTCACGGCTCACATACATGTCCTCGCTCGCGTGCACATTTTGGTTGAGCAGGAGATCAGCAAAGTAGTGCTCGCATTGGCCCAGGTCGTCGACAAACAGCAACTTCAGCCCTGCGTTCTTTAAATTGCGCTGATACTCGGAATCAAACTGATAGCCATCCACGACGACCCACGACGCATGGCGATCAAAGGCCACAGTTACAACATCACGCGTATCCTGAACGCTGTTAGGGGAAGCTTTCAGGCGAACGATTTCCATCCCTTCGGCACGCACTCGTGCGTCGACGGCGGCAGTAGATTCGGCCATGACAAAGACGACATTTCCGCCTGCGTCCTGCCAGGCCTGAGCCAACGCCAGGCAGCGCATTACGTGGCCTGTAGCGATGGCGATGCTGGCATCAGCTCGAATTATCAGCGTATTCGCGAACATCAGGCTCCTTGCAGTGCGTTTTGCACCACACGCGAGTTCAGTTCAGCAAGTTCAGGCTCGCGCTCCATTAATTGAATTGCTTCGGCCCAGCTAAAGGCATCGCCGTTGTCGAATCGCGAATAAATGGTGCGGAGTACTTCGAGGTCCTCGGAAGTATCCAGCGTCCAGCAATATCGACTGCAGTCAGTCTTCCCGCGCTGCGAGAGCAGACGGAATAATTCTGGGTGACGGTAAAAATATGGTGTCACGTGCTCTCGTTCGAAGGGGTCGTGAGCGTCGCGCCATGCCTTTTCGAGTGCGGCAACGGTGAAGACCTCGGTATCCAAGCCCCGCGGATAAGTCCTCGGAAATACGTTGCTGCAGTAATCCCCGCCCTGCTGCTGAAAAAGCCGAATGGTTTCGTCCACCAACTGCGGATCAATCACAGGGCAGTCGGAAGTAATACGAACAACCGCTTCGGCCGCACACATGTGCGCCACCCGGTAATAGCGATCCAGGACATCGTTCTCGGAGCCACGGAAATATTCGACCTTGAGTTGATGGCACTCCCGAACGATGGCATCGTCAGCAACTGAATCAGTGGTGGCGACCACAATTTCGTCGACGCGTCTGGCGCGCTGCAGACGGCTTACGACCCGGGCCAAAACCGTTTTGCCTCCCAGATCCATCAGCACCTTGCCAGGCAAGCGAGTACTACCCATTCGAGCCTGGATGATGGCAACGATTTTCATGTTGTACTTCTCTCAACACCGATCTCGACTTCTAAGCTCTTGCAACTTTTCGCAACAGAAACATCGAGTCGACGTTTTGGTTCTCCAGGTAAGGGAGCCGCTGCTCCATCACCAATTCCAGATCGTCGAAACGCGCCAAGTATTCCCTCGCATAGTCCATTTTCCAAAGCAGTTCACCGTGGCCGCGATAATCAATCTCGGTTACGTTTGCAGCGTAATATTCGAATCCCCAGATGTAACTTTTCGCACAGCGGTGGATCTCATCTAGCGCAAGCGGCAGGTCGTTGGGCGAAACGTGTATGAGAACTCCCGACGTAAAAACCAAGTCGAAGTATTTGTCTTCGTAGGGAAGCGCAAACGAGGAGGCCTGCGCAAGATTCAAATTCTTCGTTCTTGATTGCGCAATTTCCAAAGCATAGTCCTGCACATCAACGCCGTACAAATTGGAGTAACCGAACTGCTGCAGAAGCGACAACTGATTACCGATATTGCATCCCACTTCGAGGATTCGCGCGTCTGCCGGGATGCTCCCCAAAAAACGGCAGTTCAGTTCCGTTCTCGTTATGCCATAGTTTTTCTTCCATAGCGCATCTACCTCGTCGGGAGTTAGGCAACTACGCACGGTGTATTCGCGGCCGAACTCCCCACACCAAGCTCCAACTTGCGGCGTTGCTTGCGCTCTTGACATCATGAACTCCTGGCCGAAATCGCTGTCGGACTACCGTAACCTTACTGTGTAAAGTGGCCAATAACCTTGCAGACTGCGCGCACTACGTCTTCCACATCGTCATCACTCATCCCATGAAACATCGGCAGGCTGATCAGGCGTTCGTACGCGGCTTCGGCCATGGGATACTCCCCACCCTTGTATCCAAAGCGATCGCGGTAGTACGGATGGCAGTGAACCGGGATGTAGTGGACGTTGACGCCAATATTTTCGGCGCGCAGCGCTCGGAACACTTCGGCCCGGCCCACCCCGAGCCTGCTTAGATCAAGGCGTATCGGATAAAGATGCCAGGCAGGATTGACATCCGCGCGTGTGCGCGGCGGGAGTATGCCGGAAATATTGCGGAACTCGGCCGCATATCGGGCTGCAATCTGCCTGCGTCGCGCAAGATTCGCCTCCAGCTTTTTCATTTGCGCAAGGCCGAGAGCGCATGCGACGTCGGTCAACCGATAATTGAATCCCAGCAGGACCATTTCGTAATGCCATTGGCCGGCCGATTGCCGCTGCCTGGCATCGCTGCTGATGCCGTGATTTCGAAAGCGGCGAAGCGTCTCGGTGAAAACTGCATTGTTGGTCGTGACTATGCCGCCCTCGCCCGTCGTCAGGTGCTTCACCGGATGAAAACTGAAGACGGTCATATGCGCAATACCGCCCACACGGCGTCCACGGTACTCCGCACCCAACGCATGGCAGGCGTCCTCGATCACAGTCAGGCCATGGCGCGCAGCCAATTGCAAAATGGAATCCAAGTCCGCGGGGTGGCCGGCGTAATCGACCGGAAGAATTGCCTTGGTGCGCGCAGTGATCCGAGCAGCGGCTTGCTCAGGATCAAGGTTCAGCGTCTCTTCCAGAACATCGGCGAAGACTGGCGTTGCGCCCTGATAGAGCACGCAGTTCGCGGTGGCCGCAAAAGTGAGGGGGGAAGTAATCGCCTCATCCCCCGGTTGCAACCCGGCAGCGAAGGCGGCGGCGTGCAAGGCGGCAGTGCCAGAACTAAAGCTGACCGCATATTTCGCGCCCACCCGGGCAGCCATCGCTTCTTCGAACTCTGCGACCTTGGGTCCAGTGGTCAACCAATCCGAGCGTAGCGTCTCCACCACAGCTTGAATGTCGCTCTCATCGATGGACTGCCTTCCATAAGGCAGTAAAGTTTCCCGGACGGGCGAGCCGCCGTGGATCGCGAGTGCTTCACTGCTGACTGGAGCCACGGGCATAGGTTTCCTCTAGGCTGGAGCGCGCAGCTTTTCCTCTTGCGGCCAGGCGACCACCAGCGGAGAAGATTCGCCGACGAGTTCATACAGGTCCTCGGCGCTCAGCCATTGCGAATTGGTGTCGCTGGTGTAACGAAACCCCTCGGGAAGCGGGCGCGCCTGCTTCCAGTTTTCTTTACGCCACCAGGGATGCGCCGGTTGGACCACGTACATGTCGTCCATCTCCAGCGCGTGGCGAGCCTCATCTTCTGACAGCAGCACCTCGTGCAGTTTCTCGCCGGGACGGATTCCGATCGCTTCCACATCGCAGCCGGGTGCAATCGCCTCCGCCATTTCCGCCAGCTTCATGCTCGGAATCTTGGGAACAAAAATTTCTCCGCCATGCATCTGCTCGATACAACGAATCACCAGCCTGACCCCCTGCTCGAGCGTGATCCAGAAACGGGTCATCCGGGAATCGGTGATGGTAATCTTGCCGCGCTTGCGCTGCTCCTGGAACACTGGAATGACGCTGCCCCGGCTGCCCAGCACGTTTCCGTAACGCGCACAACTGAAGCGCGTGTTTTGCGCGCCGGAGTAGGCATTGGCTTGCACGAACATTTTCTCAGCGCAGAGTTTCGTCGCGCCGTACAGGTTGATGGGGTTTACTGCTTTGTCGGTGCTCAACGCGAGAATGCGGCGTACGCCGCGGTTGATTGCGGCATCAATCACATTGCAGCCGCCGATGATGTTGGTTTGGATAGCTTCGAAAGGATTGTATTCGCAGGCCGGAACTTGCTTGAGCGCCGCGGCATGAACCACGACCGTGACCCCGGAAAACGCGCGCTCCAAACGCTGTGCATCGCGAACATCCCCAATAAAATAGCGCAAGCTTGGATGGTCGAATCCGGAAGCACGCATATCGTGCTGTTTGAGTTCGTCTCGACTGAAGACGATCAGCTTCTGCGGACGATATTCGCGCAGCATCAACTCGACAAACTTCCTGCCAAATGAACCCGTGCCCCCGGTAACCAGAACAACTTCTTCGGACCAGTTCATCAAGAGATTCTCCCGAAGTGAAAACACATCCTTAGACGAACCTGCGCGAATCAGCCTGTATCGCTGGCTTGATCAAGTGGATTTTCCCAGCGCCAGTATAGCGGAGAAACGCGGCAATCAAGCCGGCAGGAACCCCCGTTAACACTAAGGAACCCGCCTGATTCAGTGGCATGAGTGCTCGCCTTATAGTGCTAGACTGTGCCCAATCGCATAACAGGCGACAGCGGCGAGGACTGAGGCTACAGCCTTGTCTGGAAAAAGACTCGACGGCGACCTCGACGCCGGTTTTTCTCGGGAGCACTGATGGATTCGGGACCACTAGTACCGTTGAATGGCCAGATCCTGCGCAACCCCCAGCCGCCTTTTCCGATTGAGTACAACCGCGACTCTCGACCGGGCGCCTATCCTGCGGTTACCGCGCAAGATTCCCTGCTGCGCGAATACATGCGGGTTCTCATCAAGAGCAAGTGGGTCGTAATGGCTAGCGTGGCGCTGGTCGTGGGCGTTGTCACGATTTCTACCCTGCGCACCACCCCGATCTACGAAGCAGTTGGCAGCATCGCCATCAACAAGATGGATCCCGTCACGTTCAATCTCAAAGATTCATCCAGTAGCGTCGACTACTATGATCCGGCTGATATGGATACGGAAGTGCGGATTCTGAAAAGCGACCTGCTGGCTCTTCAGGTTATCCGGCAATTAGGTCTGGACAAGCCGCCGGCATCCGATGCGAAGACCAAGCCATCGTCTTCATCCCTGGAGTTGACAACGGACGCGATGCCTGATTCCGCCAGGACATCGGCTGTTCTCGCCGGCTTCAAAGGTAGCCTGCAGGTCGCGCTCGTCCCGAATACCCGGATCATTGAGATCCGTTATCGCAGCCCCGACAAGAATTTAGCGGCGCGCATTGTAAATACCTTGGCCAATACCTACGTCGAGCAGAACTTTAAGACGCGATTCGAGTCCACCATGCAGGCTTCGGATTGGCTTTCCAAACAACTGGTTGATCTCCAGATGAAAGTCGAAACCTCCCAGGAAAAACTGGTCAAGTACCAGAAGGAACATGAAATTCTCGGGATTGACGAAAAACAAAACATCACCACCGCCAAACTGGATGAATTGAATCGGGAGTTGACCTCAGCCGAATCCGCACGGATGGAAAAGGAATCGATTTACCATTTGGTGCAGGCCGGTGATTCAGATTCGATCGCGGCTGCCGCTAACGCCGACGGAGCGGCAAAAGGTTCGAGCGCTAATTCAGCCTTGCTCGAAAAACTGCGCGAACAGCAAGCCGATCTAAAGATCCAAGTGGCACAACTGAGCACCCAGTTCGGACCTTCCTACCCGAAGTTGGCGCAGCTGAATAGTCAACTCAGGGAGGTCGACGCGCAAATTCAGAGTGAAATGCGCAAGGTGGCAGCTCGTTTACGCGGCGACTATCTTGCCGCCCTGCAGCGCGAGACGATGCTGCGCGGTGCACTGGAGAAGCAAAAGCAGGAGGCCAACAAGCTGAACGAGAGTGCCATCGAATACAGCTTGCTCAAGCGCGACGTCGACGCGAACCGGACGCTCTCCGAGGGACTGCTGGAGAAATTAAAAGAAGCCGGCGTCACCGCAGGGTTGAGGTCGAATAACTTTCGCATCGTGGATGTTGCCCGCGTTCCCACTGCGCCCTCGGGACCGAATATTCTGCGAAACCTTGCCTTGGCGTTGGCGCTGGGTCTTTCCACTGGCATTGGGCTCGCATTCCTGCTGGAAAGTATGGACAACACCGTGCGAACTCCGGAGCAAGCACAAACCGTCGCTGCGCTTCCCTCGTTAGGCATGATTCCTCTTGGTTCTAGAAGTGCGCGGGAAGTAGCTGGACGCGAAAAGCTGGCGCTGGCCTCCTCCAAAGAGGCCGTCGAACTGGTGACAAAATCGCGTCCCCGGTCGCAGATGGCGGAATCTTATCGCGCGCTGCGCACTTCCTTGCTACTCACATTTGCGGGAGGACCTCCCAAAGTGATTCTTATTACCAGCGCGCTCCCCGAAGAGGGCAAGACCACCACTAGCGTCAACTCCGCGATTGTGCTGGCGCAGAAGGGCACACGGGTTTTGCTGATTGATGCGGACCTCCGCCGCCCTAGCATTCACAAGACCCTGGGCATGGGTCCGAAACTTGGGCTTAGCAACGTGCTGACTGGAACCGCGGCCCTTTCGCAGGCGATCATTCCATCGACGATCTTGCCCGAACTATTCATACTCCCGGCCGGCACTCCGCCCCCGAACCCAGCCGAACTTCTAGCCTCCGCAAAAATGAAAAATGTTCTTGAGGAGCTGCGAAAACAGTATGACCACATTGTGATCGATTCTCCGCCGACGTTGTCCGTAACCGACGCCGTGGTTATGTCGACCGGCGCCGACGCGGTGGTTCTCGTCATCCGGTCGGGACACACCACAAAACCGGCTTTGCGGCGTGCCCGCGACATCCTCATGCAAGTGAACGCGCGAGTTTGCGGCGTGCTAGTGAACGCTGTCGATCTAAGTTCGCCCGACTATTATTATCACTACGAATATCAGGGAAAATACGGACACGGATATTACCAAGACGATGCGGTGAGCAATGCAGAGCAAGTAGCTTCTGAAGCCGCGCTGTAGAACGTGCTAGCAACATTTTTTACGATATTCTCGGCTGGGCGGAGGGTGGGGGTTCTGATCCACTGGCACGAATAACGTCGCATGAAGATCGCACTTCTCAGTCCCGTTCGAAGAATGATCTTCTCAGCGGCATGCCTGGCCCTCACGGCGTTTTACATCGGATTCGTAGCCCGCCAATTCCTCGCCGATCATTTTTCTCAAAAGCTCGATCTTGCCAGCTTGCAAATGGCCGCAAGATTAGAACCGGGGAATGCGGACTATCAATACCGGCTGGGGCGCTACTTTCTGCAGACGCAGCATGAACCAGAGACTGCAGCCCAATTCTTCAGGTCCGCGACTCGGTTAAACCCGCACAACGCCAGCTACTGGCTTGAACTCTCGAGAGCCTACCGGCGGCTGGGCAACAGCGAGCAGCAGGAAGATGCCTTGCAACGTGCCTTGACCGCAGATCGGTCCACCCCAGACGTTGCCTGGGACGCGGCCAATTTCTACTGGGCTCTGGGCAAAACGGATAAGGCATTGCAGGAATTCCGCGTGGTTTTGGAGAATGATCCGTACTTGCCACCTGCGGCCCTGGAACGCTGCTGGCGAATCAAACCGGATGTCGAATCTCTTTTGCGGGATGTGGTACCACGCAACGCCGACACTTACGCCACATTTTTGGATTTCTTGATTTCCAAGAACGAGCCCGGTGCCGCGTCCAGAGTTTGGAGCCAAATCGTGCAACTCCAACGCCCGGTCGAGACGCACTACGTTTTCGATTATGTCCGATATCTCATCAACCGCCGTGACATTGCGCAGGCTCATCAAGCTTGGCGCGAAGCGGCAAGTCTCTGCGATCTTTCTGCATACCAGCCTTCTCCGGGGAACCTTGTAGTCAACGGCGATTTCAGCTTGCCCGTGCTGAACGGTGGCTTCGATTGGCTATATGAGAAGTCGTCCGATGTCTCACTGGCGCTCGACCCGACGGAGTCGCACGCTGGCCACCGTTCTCTTTCCATTGCCTTTGACAGTCGTGGACTGGAAGATGCCGGCATTTGGCAACTCATCCCCGTTGAACCGAATACCGAGTATGAGTTTTCCGCATATTTCAAATCAGAAGACATGCAAGGCGCGGGTGGGCCACGCTTCTTGCTCGAGGATCACTTTAGCAGAGTAAGCTACTTCGCCAGCGACGAGCTTAAAGACACGGATACCTGGAAACAGGTCGAGGGAACGTTTAGTACTGGCCCGGATACGAAGCTACTGACCTTGCGGATTCAGCGCGTACCAGCCGGGAACGCAATTCGTGGCAAGCTGTGGATTGGCGGCGTGCACCTGGCCCAGCGCCACTTGGCTCAGGAACTAACTATGGCAGGTGGCCAGTGACTTCCTCACCGTCGTTCGCGCCAGCCGCGGAGCACAGCTCCGCACGGCGATCTGGCGGTTCGTGGTTGGATTCCGTTCTGTTCTACGGCGTGTTTGGCCTTCTCCTCTGCGGCCCGTTGGCATTTGCAACGGTGGAGATTTGGTCAGTTTCGATCATTCAGGTGGGCGCGGTTTTGCTCTTCGCGCTTTGGGCCGCGCGGCAAGTCGCGGCTGGCGAATTGGAAGTCGTAGACAATCCGCTTTTCCCTCCCATGTTGCTTTTCGCCGCTCTAATTCTGTTGCAACTTGCGAGCGGACAGACAGCATATCGGGCGGATACTTTGTCTGCTCTCCTGCTGTACTCCGCCTATGCCCTGCTGTGTTTTTTGGCAGTTCAATGCTTGCGCCGAACATCACAGGTGAAGGCTCTCGCGTGGGTATTCTCGGTATATGGTTTTGCGGTGGCGATGTTCGCGTTGATGCAGGGCATCGCGTCCAACGGCAAACTGTATTGGCTCAGGACTCCGCAATCCGGCGGTTGGATTTATGGACCGTACGTGAATCACAACCATTACGCCGGGCTCATGGAGATGCTGACCCCGATTCCTCTGGTCATTGCTTTCGTCAGCGGGGTTCGGGGTCGACGCAAAGCCCTGGCCGTAGTGGCAGCGGCCGTGATGGCGAGCACGATTTTTCTCTCTGGATCGCGCGGCGGGATGGCTGCCTTCGCCGTG
>Ga0187819_10001764_pt1 | contig 11240 bp, 7 predicted proteins | sample NC_wetland_sal_i_15_FD_132411 | JGI IMG/M metagenome (GOLD analysis project Ga0187819, IMG submission 132411) | Wetland sediment microbial communities from Neuse River Estuary, North Carolina, USA - SO4_4 | ecosystem: Environmental > Aquatic > Freshwater > Wetlands > Sediment | place: USA: North... | reverse complement strand
GGATTTGCCGACATTGGGCCGGCCAATAATCACTACCGAAGGAAGTTTTTCAGTCATTTTTTCTATCGCTGAGGAAACAACGAACCTAAACGGGAGGCTCGGAATCCTCTAGTCTATCCTAGTAGGTAAGGAAACAGAAGTCTTGCAACGGTCGGTTCTGAAAGTCGGTGGTCTGTTCGCGAGCGGGTTGTAGTAGGGCAGCCACTCTTGGCTGTCCTCCGTTCTCCCTTGCGACATCGAAATCGCAAAAAGCGGACAGCCAAGAGTGGCTGTCCTACAGAACCCTGGCACAGAATCTTTTCCCCGGTGTCTATACGCACAGTGATCATTTTAGCGGCGCGGGGAGGCAACCGTGGACTGGAACCTGATGGGCATGCTGCATTCGATGAGCGTGACGGCCAAAGGAGTGGTGGTCATGTTGCTCCTGATGTCGGCGATTTCGATTGGGCTTGCAGTCGAAAGAGGATTGCGTTACGCCGTGGCGCGCAACCAGTCGCGCGCGTTTGCGCAGCAAGTGACTCCTGTGCTGGAAGAGGGAAAGCTCGACGAAGCGATTTCCATAGCCGTGCGGAACAAGAAGAGCCCGATCGCCAGCATGGTAGCCACGGGGCTTGAAGAATTTCGGTCGGCGCCTCCTCACGCGTCCAGCAAGGATTTAATTGACGCCGCAAAGCGCGGCCTGGAACGCTCGGTGGCCACGATTCACGCGGAATTGAAACGCGGCCTTTCCGGCCTCGCCACGATTGGTTCCACAGCTCCATTTGTCGGCCTGTTCGGTACCGTCGTGGGAATCATGAATGCGTTCCGCGCGTCCGCGCCGGCCAAAGCAACAGGAATTCAAAGCGTCGCCTCGGGAATTTCCGAAGCCCTGGTGACCACCGCTCTGGGCCTGCTCGTCGCGGTGCCTGCCGTGTGGTGCTACAACTACTTCACAACGAAAGTGGAAAATTTTGACGTGGAAATGGAAAACTCATCGATGGAGTTGGTGAGCTATCTCGTGCGCCGCGCACCACGCGAAACCACGTTGCCTTGAGGGTCTCGAAATTAGGTGTCATTCCGAGCGAAGCGAGGAATCTCTCCTTCTTGGATAACCACCTGGGAGAGATTCCTCGCTCCGCTCGGAATGACAAAAGCTGTGGTCTTCGCTGACAAAACTTCTTTATGGAACGTTACGGCAGGTTCTCGATCTTGCGCGCGTCGCCGGTCAGTTGCAGGATGTGCATCCCCGTGTTGGCGCGATCCACGATGTAGATGTAGCCGCGGTCGTCCACTTCCACGTTGTTGGTTTGGATGGCGATTTTGCATTTCGCGGCGTCGCCGGTACCGACGCAGCGCTTGTCGGTTTTGTCGGTGATGGCGGGAATGTAGTAGGCGATTTCCTTGGGGTTGTAGGGATCGCGCACGTCGACGGCGCGCAGGCCGGCGTTGAAGTAGGCGACGAAAACGATGCGATTGTAGAAGACCGGCGTCATGCTTTCGTTGGTCGAGTGCGTGCCGAAGCGCCCGCCGCGGCTGCAGAAGTTGCCGCTCGGCTCGGGCACGTAATAAGTGGAAATGCCGAAGATCTTCGATTCATCGGTGATGTCGAAGATGTGCATCATCTGTTCGATGGCCTGGCACTCGTTGTCCGTGGTCTCGCCCACGATCACGAGGAAATTCCGCTTGCTGATGGCCGGACCATATTTGGCGAGGTTGGGCACGTCCACGCCGATCATCGGAAACGTAGTGTGCGCGCCTACATCCGGCGGCAAATCGAGCCGCGCGATCATAGGAGACTCAAGGTTGGCGACAGTCGGTTCCTTGGGCCCATGGATCAGCTTGTCGCGGTCCAGAATTTCGATCACGCCGCTCTTGGTGGTCCCGTAGCCCGCGTAAATGCGATTGCCTTTCGGCCCCGTGGAGATCACGCCGTGCATATCGGAAGGCTGCGGGCCAGTCGAGCCGGGCTCCTGGCCGGGGAGGCCGTAATCGCGAATGAATTGCGGCTCGGACGGATCGCCGAGGTCATAAACTTGCCCCATACGCTTGGCTCGCCAGCCGGGCGCGCCAGAAACGAGGAAGGCCATGCCGCTGTCGCATTCCCACCAGCTCTTGTGCGTGTCCCGCAGGCCGCTCTCGATGACATTCAACCGGCTCGGTTTCGCGGGATCGGTGACGTCCCACATTTCATGAGAGGAGGTGCCGCGCGAGCGCAGCAAGTACACTTTCTTCTTGTCGGCGCGAGGCAGATCGCTGCCATTGCACACGCGCGTCATCTGCGCGCCGCCGGTTTCGCCGGGGCCGGGAATGCGCGGATCGCCAGGAATGTGCGCGAGATATTTGGGCTGCTTCGGATCGGTCACATCCACAATGGACGTGCCATTGTCCTCCATTTGTCCCGTCAGCGGATTCATCGCCGAGCCGCCGTGGTGGCCGATGTACGCGATCCAGCGGTCGCCCTGCTTATGGATCGTCGGCTGGTAGGCGCTGCGCCCCTGCAAATCGTTGTAGCCGACGAGCTCCATATTCTTGCTCTCGGGCTTGCTCTGAGCCAGCGCGCGCATCGAAAGGAATCCAGCGATTGCGAAACCGGCGACAAATATTCTCAACCAGGCCTTGCCCACCCAATCTTGACGAGACATAAACTCTCCTAGTCCGTGCCGGCTGCCAATCCTGCCAGGACAGCGGGCGGATGCAGAATCTGAATTCAAAATCGAACGAATACTTTTTGCTTTTCGTGTTCACCGCGGCTTACCGGCGGATGATATCACTCCTCGAAATGAGCGAGGAGAGATTCTTTGTCCTTCAAGAAAAATTGCCGCCCGAAATGAGACGCGGCCACTGTGGGCCCCGTTGCACACATTTTGTCACGGACAATGAAGCATCCCACGCGACAAACTGTACTTTGGTACAGGTATCACCTTCGCTAAAGTGACGACCAATGTCGCTCTCCCGGCAGACGCATCGCCGTTAACATTATGGTGAACATACTTTAGGAGAAAATATGCTATCACTCGCCCGCCAGTTTTGCTTGCAAGTTGTAATCCTGCTGGCCTTGTCCGTTGCATACAGCGGCGCTCAATCCTCCAAAACACCCATTACGGACCGCGAGCTAATGTCCATGGTCGCAGGCGGCGCCGTCAGCGAGGATATCGCTGCAGAGATCGACTCCCGCGGATTGGCATTTCATCCGAGTGATCCGTACCGCTCACTCCTAACCACGGCAGGAGGCGACGCCGTAGTGTTGGGAGCGCTGACCAGAGCCAAGACCTTTGCCGCCTCAGGGTCGACCGAAGCCAGCAGCTCAAACGAGTATCTCGAACACCTTGCGAATGCGGGAAAACTTGTGCGCGGCAAACAATATGAAGAGGCAGCCAAAGAACTCGACGCGGCAATTCAAGCCGGCAATGCGCCTGAGGCAGGATTCGTGATGGGCGGCTTGCTTTCCTCCCAGGAGCGATGGCAAGAAGCAGCCGTAGTGTATTCAGAACTGTTGCATCAAGATCCTGATTTCACTGCGGCGCATACGAAGCTGAGTTATGCATTACACCGCCTGGCTGATCCGGAGGAGGCGCTGCGCGAGGCGAAATCGGCGCTGGCAGAATCGCCGAAAAGTGCGGAAGCGCATCGGAACGCGGGTCTCGCTCTGGACGACCTCATGAAGTTCGATGCCTCGGAACAAGAGTACGGCGAGGCGCTCCGCCTCAAGCCGGACTACGCCGTAGTCCACTACGACCTGGGAGTCTCATTTCAGGACAGAAACAAACTGGACCAGGCGATCGTGGAATATAAGAAAGCGATTGCCCTCGATCCACGAGACGAGAAGGCTCACTATAATTTAGGACACGCATATTCCGGTAAAGGCGACACCGATTCGGCAATTCGCGAATATCGCGAGGCGAAGCGCCTGAATCCAAATTTCCTCTGGGCCCGGCAAAATCTAGCGGGCGCATTCATGCTTCAAAAGAAATTCGCTGAAGCAGCCAAGGAATATCGCGAGTTGGAAGAGATGGTGCCTGATTCCGAAACATACCACCAAGGTCTGGGAAGCGCGCTCTCCCAAATGGGGGATCTCACGGGCTCCAAAAAGGAGCTTCAGACAGCAACTGAAATGGATCCATCCGATGTCCTACCTCTTCTCAGTCTCGGCAACATTCTATTCCAGCAAAAAGATTACGACGCGGCACTGATGGTATTTCAAAAGGCCGAACGCCTGGACGCGACCTCCAGCAATGCGTTCCAAGGCGCCGGAAGAGCTTTGCTGGCCAAGAAAGATTTTCCGGGCGCCGCAAAGGAGTTCAAGCGCGCGGCAGAGTTGAAACCCAGCGACGAGTTCGCTCACGGCTTTTATGGCCAAGCGCTGGAGGGTTCGGGAGATACCGCCGCGGCAATCCAAGAATTCAAACAGGCCTTAGCACTCAACTCCAAGCAGACCTGGATCAGGCTGGACCTGGCCTCTGCGCTCGAAAAAAATGGAGACTGGGCCGGGGCCCTCACGGAATACAACGAAGCCACTCTCTCCGACCCTAACCCCGACGTGCAGAGCTCGTACAAATCGGCTCAGGATCGATTCAGCAAGCATATTGCCGCGTTGAAAGCGGCTGGAAATACGCGGGAAGCCGCCGATCTGGAATCGCGTGTGAAGGCGGCACGGAAAACTCCAACCTTATCCGAATCACTGGACGCGATGATGGAAAAAGGCCTCAACGACATGGCGTCCGGCCGTCGCGAGGAGGCGGAAAACGATTACAAGCAAGCGGTGGGACTTGCAGAAAAGCTCCAGCCCACCGACGACAGGCTGGAACAAGCGCTCATGCAGCTGGGAAGCTTTTACACACAAAAACATGAGATTGACAAGGCAGAGGCCGTTTGGGAGCGCGCGCTAAAAGTGGCCGAGCAAGCGCACGGGGCGCAATCGCCGAATATGGCGGAGCCGCTTCAGGGACTGGGAAAACTTGCCATGATTCAAAAGGATTACAAGACTGCCGCCGATTTCTTCAACCGCGCGGCGAAGGTGAACGAAAAAAACTACGGAGAAGTCAGCGACAAGTTTGCGGAAAGCATGATCATGCTGACGGTGGTGTACGGCACGGAAGGAGCTTTCGACCAGGCGGAACCGGTTGCGCTGCGTGCGGTGCACATCGAAGAATCCTTGCATGGAAAGGACGACCCAAAGGTTATTACACCTCTATCGTTTCTGTGCAATGTTTATGAGGGTTCGAACCAACTTGACAAGCTTGAGTCCTGCGATGAGCGGCTAATCCCCATTATAGAGGGAAAATTCGGGAAGGACAGTGCCCGCCTGGGACCTTCGCTCAAGAGTGAGGCAGGGGCGCTTCGCAAGTTGGGCCGCGTGGATGAAGCGGTAAAAGTCGAGCAGCGAATCCAGGCCATCCAAACGGGCGCGGGGCAACCTGCGGGGAACCCATCGGCGCAGATTCCTGCGAATTGACGTGAAAGGAACCGCTAACGAGGAACAGCGTCGCGGATGACGGCATCCTTCGGCGAGTAGAAAATGACGGTGCGACCCGGAACGCCCATCGGCAGGCGGCGCAAGCGGTAGCAGAATGGGCGAGGCCCGGCCACGCTTGAATCCGATTCCAGGCGGTAGTACGTGCCCTCATAACGCAGGGTGCGTGGCGGGGTCCAATCCTGCTTTCTGCGGCTAGCATAAATTTCCAGAATCTCGGCGGATTCATCCTTTGTAAAGAGCAGTTCGTCCGGCACTTCCTCAAGCCGTGCCGTGCGCACGCGTTCGTGGATTGCGCCCGCAAAGGAAGAGACTTTGCCGACCGCGCCAGCTCCATCTTTGCGCCGGCGAAACGGGCTGAACAAGATTTTGTCGGCAAAATACAGCGGAAAAATTCCGCAACCGTGATCTCCGAACGCGCCGACGAAGAAGCGTATGATCCCCTCGATGCCGAGATACCCAAGCAACAAAGTTACAGGATGCATCCACCACACAATCAGCGCGACTCCGCCGATGTCTTGAGGCCGGACATCGGGGCCCAACTTGTTCTCCAGAGCCGCGCTCACGGCATTGGCTGTCCACAAGGACATGGCCGAGTAATACCAATAGCCACTCGCAAGCAGGGCCAGCACCGATTGGAGTAGCCCGCTGACCGCAGTGGCCTTCTCCCATTCCACTTTTTTGGAAAATGGAAGCGCCCGGCGCCATGGCGTCGGGAAAATGGCGAACATTGGTCCAAAAAAATACGTCCACATTTCCATGGATTCCATTTTACGGCTGCTCCGGATCGGGCGGACGTTCCTAAGGAAGATAGATTTCCAAACAGTAATCAGTAGCAGGGCGCGCCAGAAATACGATTTCACGGGCGAAAATCCGGCAAAAAGAAATGCCAAGGTGGCTAGGGGGCTCCCAGTCTGTTAGATTGGCCGAAATGTGATTTCGGTCGGTTTGTCTTGCATGGGCCGAATTGGGCCACGATTCGTCCGTTCATGAAACATTTCACCGCACTGGCGCGTACTACATGATGGATGCGAGGAGACATCCCGAGGGGATGAGCCCCGCGGAACAGGCTGTCCTCCAAGAGCGGATCGCCCTGGCCAAGACCGGAAACGCGGAGGCCTGGGGCGAGCTGTATCGCGCGCACGCGCCCGCGATTTTCCGCTTTTGCCGCCGGGCGATGCCGACTCGCGAGGACGCCGAGGACGCCACCATGGACATATTCATCAAAGTGCGGCAAAAGCTTTCGCAGTATGACGCCAGCCGCCCGTTCAGCGCGTGGCTGTACACAGTGGCCGCGAATCATTGCTGGGACCTGCTGCGCCGGCGAAAACTGCGGCAGGACCTGGAAACGGGCGAAGTCGAAAACATGCCGCTCGAGCATCCCGATCCCGGCCAGCTGGAGCAGCTCATCGAGCGCCGCACCGGCCTAGAGGTGCGCCGCGCGATGGACAAGCTGCCGGCGCGCTCGCGCATGGCGCTCGTGCTGCGCTATTACTCGGACATGAGCTATGACGACATCGCCGCCACGCTGCGAGTGCGCCGGACATTTGTGGGCGTCGTGCTGTTGCGCGCGCGCCATCAGTTGCGCGAAATCCTCGAGGGGCGTGGCGGCGCGCGCCTGGCCGCGGGAGGCGCCGCGTGATCCACTTTGACGAAATGGCCTGCCTGCTCTACCTCGAAGGGCAACTCGATTCGGAGCGCTCGCGGGAAATGGACGCGCACGTCAAAGAGTGCGCCGCGTGCCGCGATCTGCTTCATGCGCTGCAGCGCGAAACAATGCTGCTTTCGAGCGCACTCACCGAGGACACGGAACCACTACCCGCGCGGCTCGTCAGCGGGCAAGCTCGAAGTTTGCCGTCCTGGATCTGGGCGCTGGCCTTCGGCGCTTTTGCGGCGGGAATGTATTTGTTCTGGACCGTTGGGATCGGGCCCTGGTTCGACCAATTGAGCAATGCGGGCTTTGGCGGAACGGACGTGTTCAGCATGCTCGTGTTCAGCGGAGCTTTCTGGGAAGGATGGAGCGACATGATCGACGCGATGCAAATCGGGGCATTGATTCTACTGGCGATCCTGGCGATCGGATGGATCCGGCGCCGCGTGCGGCGTTCCGTGGCGATTGCGGTGGTCGTGTCAGGGCTGCTGTTCGCTCTGGCGCTGCCGCAACAGGCATCCGCAGCGGAAGTGCGGCGCGGGCGGTCTGTTATGGTCCCTGCGGGCGACGTCGTTCACAATGACCTGATTGCCGCGGGCCCGTCAGTGCGAATCGACGGCACCGTGGAAGGCGACGTCATCGCGTTCACGCGGGACCTTACCGTGACCGGGCACGTTACAGGCGACGTTCTCGGATTTGCCGGCGAAACGGTGATCAACGGAACCGTGGACGGCAATGTGCGCGTATTCACGCGCAGCCTGATCCTGCAAGGGACCGTCAGTAAGAACGTAACGGCATTTGCCAACACGCTCGACTTGATTTCCAGCGCCAACGTGGGCGGCGGAATGATCGCATTCGCGGCCGAAGCCGACCTGGACGGCAAGATCCAGCGCGACCTGCTGGGCATGGTTGCCAGAAGCGACCTCGATGGCCTGATCGGCGGGCAGGTGTGGATCCGAGGCGGGACGCTCACCGTGGCCTCCACCGCGGAAATTCGCGGGCCGGCCACCTTCGAGGGCCCTCAACAGCCCGTCGTCGAATCCGGAGCGAAGCTAGCGAGCCCCATTCGCACGGAAATCACCCAGGAGGTGGGACGAAACAGGAGGTCAGCAGCTCGCACCGCGGTCCGCGCCATTTTCAGTTACGGAGCGGCTGTGGTGGTCGGAATCCTCCTCCTGGTCATATTCCCCGGCTTCTTTCGGGCGACAATGCGTGAGACAGGGACAATCGGCCTCCCCATCGGGGTTGGGGCGATCGCTCTTATTGCATCGGTTTTCCTCGTGATTTTCGGAATCCTAATGCTATTTGTCGGAGTGGGCGCGGGAGTGGCGGGAGTGATGGCTTACGCGCCGATTCTGTATGTTGCGCAGGTGTTTGTCGGCGCATGGCTCGGCAATAAAATTATGGGCGAGCCGCCGGCCATCACCGGCGCGGTGATTGGACGCATGGCGGTGGGCCTGCTGATCCTCCACGTCGCGCGGCTCATTCCGATTCTCGGAGGGCTCGTGGGGCTGGTTGTCCTGCTCTGGGGGACTGGAGCGGTGCTGCTCGGATTCTATCGGATGTCACGCGTGGAGAGCCCAGTCCCACTTCCTGCGTAAATTCCGATTGAAACATTAACGGGCCGGGATGCGCGGCGTGCGCGTCTCGGCCCGTTTCCATTTTCAGTAGCGAATTGCGCGGAGATTCTTACGGCTTCAAAACGACCTTGGTCGTAACCATAGTTCGTGTGCCACTCACATTGAACAGAGGGCCGCGCACCGAAACCGACTCGCCTATGACGATATTCGAGGAATTGATGTTTTGACCGACTTCATAATAAATCGTCGGCGGGGTCAAGGAGGTTTGCGCCGTAATTGAAGTGATGCCCCCATGTCCGGAAAATAAGGACGGCAGATTCACCAGAAATAGGTTCGGAAGCCCCCGCTGTACGGTTGCAGTCACGCGAGTCATGCGCAAGCGCACACGATCTGCGTTGATCAGAGTTGCGGTTGAAGAGCTGTTCTGGCGTACTGAAACCTGCTGGCCAACTACTAAGTCAGCGGGTGTCGCGAAGAGAAAACCCGCTGTACTCATCTGGAGGTTATCTGCATGAACGAGGTCAATGTCGAAAGGAGTCTGGGTCGACGAATACTGTACGGTAATGGCCTGGCCGAGACTCAAGCCTGATATAGGCGCGGACATGGTTTGAATCACGATGTTAAATTGCTGCGATCCCACATTCGTGCTGGTAATTATTCCTTCGATTTCCGCGTCGCTGTTGTCAGCGTCCTCGAAAACGATATTGCGGGCCAGGATCGATCCGTCCGACAGGATACCGATATCGACACTCAAAATTTGATTATTCTGTAGGCATCCGAATCCAGGCGTTGTGCATGCACCGGTGGAAGGGAACTGAAAGAAGGTCGATGTGCTGTCCGCCTTCAAGGAATACGACGCCGTGGCGTTCGTCAGAGTAAATGTATTGGTGGACGGGTTGACGCTTCCGACTTGGCCCACGACGTCTTCCGCTCCCACCGGAGGTGCTCCGTGCCCGGCGGGCGTGAACGAAGTGACGGTCGTGCCGGCGCTGAAGTCCGCGCCCAGCGATGCGGAAAGCAAATTATCCAGGTTGACATCGATCAGGAGGCCTGTGGTGCTGGAAGAGGCGATCGAAAAAGAAGTCAGGGGAACGCTGGTCGACAGATTTGCCGTTGAGGTTGGCGGCAGCGTGCAGATCGATCCCACGGCGCAAGTCGTCGTTCCGGACACGATTGGGGACGCCGTATCGTTTTCTATCGTGAGAGACGGATTGGCGAAAGTAAGCGTCACGGACGTGTAATTTCCCGAGGGAATTTTGGAGGCCGTGGCCAGGTACGCAATATCGGTCTGGAGGCGCACCAAGTCTACCGTCGCCGAACCGGAAAACAAGGAAACATTTCCGGGGGTCAACGTTGCTCCCGTAAGCGTTACCTCGGCCGAAAGAATGGTCACGTTCGAAGGGGGAGTATCCGTCATGGCGAGAACGACCGACGAGTTCCCACTGCTTACAACCTGCGAACCGACTTGCGTGGTGCCGCGGCAGCCCGCGAGCGCCGCGCAGAAAATCAGCAAGCAAATTGGCAAGATCGATCGCACTCGAAACATGTTACCCCGGTGACGCTTATCAACCAGGCGGGCGGACACAACCATCCCTCCGCCTCCGCCAGACTGGATGCCATCATGGCACATTTAAAGCTAGCACGGTGCACGATTTACGGCGGACAAATCCGTTTTTGCGGTGAGCAAAGAGTCTCTGTACCAAGGGGCAGTCTTTCGCGCGTCTTACCAGTCCTGCCGGACACTGCCGTATTGAAAGAAAACGGGAAAGCGGCGTCCCATCCTTGCAGGCCCGGCGCTTTCATATTGCATTGCTCGCGATTGCGATTTACTGGGTCTTTTCAGTGGTCCGCAACAAGAGTTGCGTGCCACTATCCAGGTGAATGTTCTTTGTCGTTGAAACGATCGTCGTGGTTCCCTGCGCCGCGGCCGGCGCTGCGGAGTCGATCGAAAGGCCCTCCAGGCCGAACACGCCGCTGCTGCTCGACGCCAGGCGACCCGTCGCTGTCAGGCCGCCCACAGCTCCTGAGGAGCGCGTAGGCGCGTTCAGTGGCCCTCCGGCATTCAAGGGAATCGAAGTGGACGTATTCATGAGGGCGCCCGCTGTCGCGCCAGTTGATGCGCTGGTCATTGCGCCCGAAGTCGAGGAAGCGCTGCCTGCAAGGCCGGCGCTACGCACTGATCCTCGCGCAGCAACGATCCCGCCGCCCGCGGCCATCGGGTCATCAGCGCCAGAGGGCGTCGCAGGTTGCGCGGAGGCCAGCGCCTGAATCGAAGCGCTGAACGGCACTTCCTCGCCGTCCTTCAGCACGGCATGATCGAATACAATCCCCAGCAGAGATTGCGCCTGCTTGCCGGCTCGCATCTGCGCTTCGGTCACGTGCCCGACGAGATGCGTTCCCTTCTTCAGCACGACTTTCCCGTCTTCCTTGATGTCCTCTTCTGTGCGAACTTCCACGTCGTCACCTGGTCTGCTCCATCTCGCGTCAAGCGAAGTCGCGAGCGAAGCATCAATCTTGGTTCCACTGGGCAGGCCCGCGAAATTATTTCCTGCAGTTGCGG
>Ga0187819_10001763_pt1 | contig 11240 bp, 17 predicted proteins | sample NC_wetland_sal_i_15_FD_132411 | JGI IMG/M metagenome (GOLD analysis project Ga0187819, IMG submission 132411) | Wetland sediment microbial communities from Neuse River Estuary, North Carolina, USA - SO4_4 | ecosystem: Environmental > Aquatic > Freshwater > Wetlands > Sediment | place: USA... | reverse complement strand
TGATTGCGGCGCAAGCCAGCTAACCAACCCTATTCATTAAATTGCAGACATGCGCAGGGCGGATTCCCCGCTTATCCACAGCCCTGAACCAGCGCTGCCACTTCTAGACGATTGCACTCCCATTTATTTTTCTCAATTCGCTCGCCAACGACAAAAATCACGGAAGGAAAAAATCTGAACGATGGCAGAAAAGCTCACCGGTCAGGACATCAGCTTCATCACTTTGCCGACCGCTGTTTTCTGTGTCGAATGCGAATTGATCAGCAAAAACAACACTCCGCACTGCATGGCGTGTGGCAGCTCTGCGTTGCTGAGTTTGTCGCGAGTGCTTGGAGGATCTTTGCGCGGCCAGCAGACTGCTCATCTGATCCCGGACGCAGAACTGGACCGACTGGTGCGCGAACTGCTTCGCACCGTCCCTGCCGCTGCTTCCGAGAACCGTATTCCCGCTTCGTTCGCAACTCTGGCTCCGTCGCGAAGCCACGCCCGGGTCATGCAGTCACAGCCGTTGCAAAGGATGGGGCACGTTTCCAGCAACGAAGCTGATCTTCATCCAGGCGAAATCGATCTGGAGCCCGCCATCAGCGTGATTGCCGAACGCGCCCAGGCTTTGACGGGCGCCACCGGTGCTGCCATCGCCTTGCGCCAGGGAGACGAAATTGTCTGCCGCGCCCGCACCGGGCGCACTGCGCCCGACCTCGGAGTTCGTCTCCAGACCGACTCGGGAATTTCTGCCGATTGTGTGCGCACCGGCGAAATTGTGCTTTGCCACGATGCCGAACGCAATCCCTGCGTCGACTTAGCCAGCTGCCGCCGACTGGGTGCGCGGTCCATCCTGGCCGCCCCGCTGCGCCATTTCCGCCGGACGCTGGGCGTATTCGAAGTTCTCTCTGGCGCTCCGCACGCCTTCGACCACCGCGATGTGGCCACCATGCAACTGCTTTCGAGCCTGATGGTCGCTGCGATCTCGCGCCTGTCCAGCATCCGGAGTAAGTGATCGCAGCCGACTAGGTCCCCCAAATAAACCTTAATCGAGCATGTGGATGGTTAACGTCCCTTGGGACTTGAACCTCTTTTGAAGAAGCACCGAAGAGTACGCTGGCGAACAATGATACGCCCGAGCGGGCGTGAATCTTGTCTGGAGCTTTTTACACAGCAATAGGGGGGAACACTACTCACGCTTGAGCGCGCGATTCCACCAACAAAGTGAAGGGGGAGCAGTCCACTGCGAGCATAGTTTTTGATACCAGCAATGCAAATTACGCGTTGGACAGTTCCTCGGAGAGCCGTTATTTTGAAATCATTGGGGCTTGCATGATCGTTCGCAAGTTCCCCCTGGAGTGAGGTATGAAATTCAAACGACGCTCCTTCCCGAGCCGGCCTCAGGCCTTTCGTCGCCGTAATTCGAGGAACGGCCGCGCCTCGGTCCAATGCAAATGCCCCGCCTGTGGCCATCTTATCGACAACAGGATGGATCTATCGCACGGGCAAGGCAGCACTGCGGTTTCGTTCTCAAGCCTGGGAGAGGGCACTAGTGTCGCCGAGAAACCGTCGTCGGATGCCTTAGACCACGAGAGGCTGTTGCACTTTTCCCAGCAGCTATATGCCCACGCTCTCACCTTGCAAGAGGTGATTCGCGAAAGAGGGGGAGTGACCTACGAAGTTTTGAGGCCCAAATGCGACCGGCAAGCAGCGCAGCAATTTGAAGTTTTCTATCACCTTTAAGCGGCCTCCATCGTTCCGCAAGCGCGATGTGGGTCCGCGGTTGAATCGCCCCGCCCGGTTTTAAAGCGATTCCATAAAAACTGCCGGCGCTTCTCCACCTTCGCCAATTCTGCGCTGTCTATCTTACAGTTATCGTAACCTCGCCCGGGGCGCTGGATCCGTTGGGTTCTAAAGGTTCTCCTCTAGAGGCTGAAAAGCAACCACGACCGCGGCCCACTCATCGTAACCATGCGTGTAAATTTGGGAGGCTCCTTATGAGACGTTTACTAGCCGCATCAACACTTGTGTTACTAACTGCAGTGGCGTTCGCCAACGATGCAACCAAGGAGTTGGACCTGGCTGCGGTTGTGATTCGCAATATGACATCCTCCCACCAGATTCCGGCTTCCGTGCTGCGGAGCGCCGAATGCATTACCGTCATCCCGGCCGTGAAGAAAGGGGCAATTATCGTTGGCGGCGAGCACGGTGACGGTGTCGTGAGCTGCCGCACGGCAACGGGTTGGAGCGCGCCGGCTTTTGTTACCATCACCGGCGGGAGCGTAGGGATTCAAGCCGGCTTAGAACATCAGGACTTGGTCTTATTGATGAATAAACAGGCAGAGCAGGAGTTAAGTCGGGGAGAGTGGAATCTCGGGGCAGAAGCCGTGGCGACAGGACCAGTCTCCGAAGAGACAGGCGGGCCACAAGGCAATGGATGGAAGACGCCGGTTCTGGTCTACACAACAACTACCGGAGCCTTTGCAGGCGCCAGTCTCCAGGGTTCCAAGATCAGCATGGATGACCAGAACATGCGCAACCTATACGGACCCAACGCCACCTTGCAATCGGTATTGAACGGGCAAGTGCAGCCTCCGGCATCCGCGCAGGCCTTTCTCTCTACCCTGAATCAGGTCGTGGGTAAATAGTTATCGGCAAACCTTAACCGGCGGATCTGTGAAAAGCGGGCAACTTAGGCCGCCATCGCGACTCCGGCTTGTGCTTGCAGACAATTCTTCAATGCACGAAGAGCATAAAGGGCGTCGTCCAGCGCTTCCTCTTCTTGAATGTTGTCTCCCGAAGCCTTGAACAATTCCCTTGCGCGGTTCAAGATTGCGCGTTCCGCATCCGCGATGCGACCGGGGGTTTTGTCCTTGTCCACTTCCATCAGGGCCGTGAGGTATAAATCTCTCCATGCCCAGGTTTGCGGAGCGGGATTCCCAGAAGTTGCCATTTCTGTCCTCCACGCACGTGGGGGCCACGCGTCTTAAGGGGAACTACACCGAGTTTTTATAATTACTGCAGCGTCGGAACGCCCACAATACAGTAAATCCTGTATGCGCAGAATTTTTCTGAGGAAACAGAGTACGACTGACTTGGGGGACTTTCCTGGCGAGCCGGCTATCGGAGGCACAGGCGGTCTCGCGGCTAGCGTAGCTTCTTCAGCTTACTTGCAAGATCCTTTATCTCTTTTTCCCGCCAGATATTCACGATTCCTTTTGCATCGTCGTAGAGGCTTTCGCGCAAAAGGTTGTACAGGCGGACTTTTAGTTTTGCACGTTCGGCAAAAGGTTTGGCTATGAGAAGTTTTTGCGGCTCGGAACATGTTAGAGTCCTCCCGACGAACGGAGCCGCGAGATTGGGCTGCGGGTCTCGTAACGCTTGAGCAGTTGTTTGTACAGAAAAAAGAGCAGAAGCAAGGGCCAAGGTAAGCAGAGCAAAGCGAAGGTTCGCCACATTTCCACCTCTCTTATTGTGAACGCCGCTGGGACCGACGGAGTACATAACAAAACTCTCGAGTCGGTTTATAGGGATGGTGTTTTTTTCACGGAGGGTTGCTGCATACCAGAACCCAATAGCGGGGATACTCTCTTCGCGGTACTCAGACCTCGGTGGCTGACGGCGTTTCGTTCCCGCCATCGGCCGTGGCGTACACCAATAGGAGGGGGTTGTTCGCCCGACGAGGCAATGCAGGAACGGCAGTTATCCCGCCCGGGTGAACGAGGGTGAAACGCACCCCGGTGCACCGATTCAGATCACCGGGGCGGGGATCGTTCTGGAAATCAATTCCGCGTAGCCGCTCTCAATCTCTGCCATCCGCGGTGATTCTATCTGGGATAAATGCCTTTCGCCCTGCAGGATACGCGCCAAGGAAACCAGGTTCGAGCAACCGCAAGCACAGCGGTTGGGGTTGTCAGTTACGTGAGGACCGGAGGCCTCATCTACGCCCGGGCACAGCCAGCATGACGATAGTGAAATGCAGATCATAAAAACCTCGCTGGAGGAGCCCGACCTGCCGGGGCTCGCCTCGGTTACCAGGACACTGAGGTTACCAGGACACTGATCAGCGAAATCGCCTAGGCATCGCTGAAGTCTCTGATCTTTGCCTCGAGTCGCGAGTCCGGTGTCTGGACCAGTCGCCGTAGTTCCCTTAACGAATTCATGGCATTGATCATCGCCTGCCGCTCGGATTGGCTTGCGGTCTCAAACGAATCTTCGATGTGATCCATGATCTCGTCCTGAGCGTCCTGAATGCGACGAGACAAATTGTCAGGGTTAGTCTCAAAGATGGCGGCTTCGACCAAGTGTATCCAAGTGTGCGTCGAATCCAGTCGGCAGCCCGTGGGCTTATGCATAACCCCTCCAGGGCGAAAAATTTCTCCCTATAAAAGACAAAAAAACGCGAACACGCAATACAGTGGATACGGTATTAACTAATGTGTTATATCCGCCTGGTTAGAGATGGGTTTAGACCGCGGGGGGAACGACGCAAAGTCCCAGCAAAAAGCCCAGCCGCGTTGGCTGGGCTGATCACCATAGGATACACCGCTAATGGGACATGGAGCCGCTCTTGCAGGTCTTAGAGATGTGTTTGAAGGAACTGACCTCGATAGCCTGCTGTGTCGAACTGCTGGTCTGTCCCATAGAGCCCTTAGCCGATCCAGTGCTCGGTGATGGAGATGCCGCAGAACCCGTGACCTTTATCTCATGGCCTACGTGCTCGCTCAGCTTCGCAGAGTCTCCGGTGAGCTGATAGCTCGTGCCGTTCTTATCAGTCAGCGTGTAACTTCCAGCGGAAGCACTCAAACAGCCTTGGACCGTCATTTCGGAACCTGCGCTTGAGGATTTTTGCTGGCTGGTCTGGTTTGAATCATACTGTGCCGTGGCCCAAGACGCACCCAGCAGCAGTACGGAAAGCATTAGCAGATATCGCATACAAAACCTCCGTCTTAGACGTAGGGGATACGCGATTCCGGTTCGCGTAACCCCGGGGAGCCTCTGGTTGGAGGATCTCCTAACCACAAGTCTGGACCTTTGCTTCGCGGAGGCGCAATACAGCTTTTACCGGATTTGCGGATGACCCTTTTGTGCCTAAGATTTCCTTTGCCGCTCTATCCTTCTGGCAAGCAAGGACTTGGCCTTCTCGAGTTTTGCGCGGCGCTTCGGACTGAGCCCGCGTCCGGCCCGGTTGATGAAATACGTCAGCATTCGCATGCCTGAGCCAGGACCTTTCGGAGAGACCTTCCTCGAAGCGAGGGTACGGGCGATTGTGCTGGCGTCCTTGGTAAACAATCCTGCAGGGGGATGAGTGGAATCTGTCTTCACACTTGCGACCCATTTCTTTTTTGCAGTCGTCATCCGACCTCCTTGCTGGAATTGTGATGCATTCCCGCGGCCTGGAGTGAGCATCATATTGGCGAGTATCGCGGAAAGCTCCTCTCGCGATTCGGCCAAAGTAAGCGCAACGGATGAAGAAAGATCCTCATAACGAATCGAAACGGTGGCGATCGGGGCCGACCTGGAACACCGTTTTTGTACCCAATGCCAGCACAATTACGGAACTGCGGCAAGCTGCAGCCAGTTGCAAGGCCTGTGATCTGTGGAAGAGAGCCACGCAAACAGTCTTCGGCGAAGGCGCGCCCAACGCCAGCATTATGTTTGTGGGTGAGCAGCCCGGAGATCAAGAGGACCGCACTGGTCATCCCTTTGTCGGGCCGGCCGGGAAGCTTCTGAACGAAGCCCTGGCGGAGGCTGGGATTGCGCGTAGCGATGTGTATGTGACCAACGTGGTGAAACATTTCAGTTGGACCGCTTCCGAACGCGGCAAGCGGCGCATTCACAAAAAGCCTCGCTATTCGGAAATTCAAGCCTGCCGCCCCTGGCTGGAAGCCGAGTTACGGGTGCTGAGGCCGCAAATTCTGGTCTGCTTGGGCGCGACGGCTGCCCAGTCGCTGTTAGGAAGAGAATTCAGCGTTAATCGCCAGCGCGGGCAGTTGGTAGATTCCTCGCTGGCTCCTTATGTAACCGCGACGGTGCACCCTTCGTCGATTCTCCGCGCGCCTGACGACAAATCGCGGCGCCTGCAAATGCGCGCGTTCGTTAGCGATCTGAAAAAGGTGCGCCAGCTAGCGGAAAAGAGGCGAGCGGCTTAATGTGGGCAGCTCAGGCGCGTGGAGGGAAACCAGTTGCGCCCACTCCTCAATGCGAATTTGCATCGCTCTACAGAGATCACCCTATCGTGGCCGACGACGCGATTTTGCTAAATCTAATTTCGCAACGAAGTGTGTCAGTGGTGCTTGAAGTATTGCACAGCGCGTTCGTGTGCTTGTGCGGCTTTCTTGCTTCCGAACGTACCCAGATTGCGCCGGCGGCCGGTCTTGGCATCCTTCTTGCGCGAGTAAAGACGGTATTGACCGGATTTTAATTTTCGAATCATTCGGCACCTCAGCGATCTTTGATGCCTGGCGAAGAACCTTTGTTACGAAGACAGTCGAAGTATACTGAGCCTCAGGGAAAATTTGCCCTCCAGAAGTGAAGGGCAAATTCAGCAAATTAGCGGGAGAAAGGATGGCCCACGATGAAAGCTGTGAGCGGAGTATTTCGTTCAAGATCGGACGCAGAGCGAGCCATCGGCGAGATGCGGTCCGCCGGTCTGCCAGAGAGCCGGATCACCCTATTGACCCCCGAGCGAACTGAGAAGGGTCTGCAATCGGTGCCTGCGGTGGCAGCGGAGCAACCTGGCATGGGGAAGGCCATTGGCGCTCTTCTCGGCGGCTCCGCCGGATTGTCTGGAGCTGCACTGGTTATAGCGGCAATCCCGGGTGTGGGGCCCATCACGGCGATTGGCCTCCTGGGCTCGGCAGTTCTAGCGGCCGCTGGAGCAAGCATCGGTGCCGTGGCCGGGGGACAGTTTGAAAATTCGATGACCGATGGACTGCCGGAGGACGAATTATTTGTGTATGAAGATGCTCTACGCAAAGGACGCAGTGTGGTGATTGCCCTTACTGACGACGAAGCTGAGGCAGCACTGGTCCGCGAACTGTTGAAAGCGGAGGGAGCAGAAGCAGTCGATGCGGCCCGCGAACAATGGTGGATTGGCTTGCGGGACGCCGAGCGCGAACACTATTCGACGCTGGGTAAAAGCTTTGGCGACGATGAGAAGTTTTATCGACTCGGTTTTGAGGCTGCGCTACACGCCCGGACACGTTGCAAAGAATATGATCAGGTAATGAACGAAATGGCGGCCAAGATCGAAGAGCTCGAGCGTCAGCATCCTGGGGTCAACGTAGCTGAGCCTTTCACGCGAGGCTACGAGCGCGGCCGCGATTACTATCAGGAACTGTGCAGCAAGCAAAACGCCGCATAAAAGATCAAACAAAACCCGTAAGGGAGGGCTATGGCAACCTCTTAAACGCGAGTTTAGGACGAACCTCAGCGGCCTGACGCCGGATTCAAATAATGCATTAAGCGCTGCAGCCGTAGACGTATCATTTCGGCTACGGCAATGGGCTCGACGGATTACAGAATCCTTCTGATTACTATTCGCGGTGCATAGCATGTAACGTATTAATCAGGAGGTGCTTATGCCTGAAAAGGAGACCATCGAGCGAGCGCAGGAGGATGCCCGCGAAGGCAAGTCGCCCAGTACGCAGGCTGGAGAATTTGTCCGCGAGGAGATGCACCACATTCGAGAGGGCAAGCACGGCGCGAGTTCCCCCCAACAAGCGATCGCGATAGGCCTATCGAAAGCGAGGCGAGCCGCTGTAAAGTTGCAGCCGCCCAGCCCGGGGAAGGCTTCCGAGAAATCAAGTAAGCAGGCGGAACGGGATTATCGAAGAGGACAGAGTCACTCCCGCCGCAAGCCATCGGCCAAACGCTCTCAAGCCACTAGTCGCGCTCTCAAGAGAAAAGGTCACAGCGCGGCTTCCTACCAATCGCTATCGAAGCAGGCGCACGCCACCGCGAGGAAGCGCGGTTCGGCTGCGCGCCACAGGTCTGCCATGAAAGCCGTACGCACCAAGGGAACGAAAGGTCGCAGTGCGGCAGCACGCAAAGCGGCGCGCACCCGGCGCACGAATGCAAGGGGCTAGTAACCTGCCGCGGTGTGTTCGTTACCCGTCCGCGGAATCCCTCGGGGCCAAAGCCCGCGGCATTGTCCGTTCGGCGGGATGGCTGAAGAGGCTGATGAAAAACAGCCGTCGAAGGTGCGAAAAGCTCGCCTCAGGCGCTGGAGTCGGATACGTTGAGCGACTTAGCGGCCCGACTGAAGTCGGGCCCTTCGAAACTTTCCTGAATCACATAGTCTTTCAGCGGTGTGTGAAGCCGTACCCTTCCCCAAAGCAAAAACCTAGCAATGCCCTCGAATAAGCAGCTCCACCTCTCGTAGGGCCAATCAATCCTAAAGTTACAGCCAAAACCTGATTTCGGGCGACTTCGTCGTCAGTCATATTTTTAACAGTTCTGTAACATTTCTCGCGCTTCGCGTGATCGTTCGCAGAGCAACTTTATTCATTCTGATACCGGAGTTCCGCAAATGAAAGCGATTACATATCAAGGCGTACACAAAATGTCGGTTTCAAACCAGCCGACACCAAAGATTAAGTCCCCGACGGATGCGCTGCTTCGGGTTACGACTACCGGAATTTGCGGTAGCGACTTACACATGTACGACGGCCGCACCCCGCTGGAAAAAGGTACTGTGGTAGGCCACGAGATCATGGGAGTGATTGCTGAAGTTGGAGAAGCCGTGCAAAGCATCAAGAAAGGGGACCGGGTGGTTCTGCCTTTTAATATTTCCTGCGGCTACTGCTTCAACTGTCATCGCGGGCATACGGAAGCGTGTCTGGTCATGAATCCCCAAGAACCGCATGCTGCGTATGGATACGCGGGAATGGGTCCTTATCAGGGCGGACAAGCCGAGTTCGTACTGGTTCCTTACGCGGATTTCAATTGTTTGAAGTTGCCCGGCAAGCCGGGAGACGAATGGGAAGACGATTTTCTGCTTTTGTCGGATGTATTCCCCACCGCCTATCACGCAACCGAGTTGGCCTGTGTTGCGCCGGGCAAGACGGTCGCCGTATTCGGCGCTGGCCCTGTCGGGTTGCTGTCAGCCTACTGTTCGCTGCTGAAAGCAGCATCTGAAGTCTATGTCGTCGACAATGTTCCTGAGCGACTCGAAAAAGCGAAGGAATTGGGAGCCGTGCCGGTCGATTTCGCTAAAGGCGACCCGGTGGAGCAAATCTTCAAGCTCAGGAAGCAAAACAAAGCCATGCAGCAAAGTCTCCGACCCGGCGAAGACAAAATGAAAGGAGTGGATTGCGCCATCGATGCGGTTGGGTACCAGGCGCGGGATGACGAGAATCCCGAGAAAGAAAAGCCGACCCAGGTAGTGGAAAATTGTCTGCGAGTAGTGAATCCAACCGGCAGCATTGGGATGATCGGCGTCTATATCGCTCCGGATCCCGGCGCCAAGAGCGAACACGCGAAAAAAGGGATATTCCCCTTTCCAGTGGCAGATTTCTTTGACAAGGGAATCACCATGGGCAGCGGGCAAGCTCCGGTCAAGAAGTACAACGAATATCTTCGCGACCTGATCGTGAACGGTAAGGCTAAGCCCAGCAAAATTGTGAGCCATCACATTCGAATCGATGAAGCTCCCGAGGCTTACGACAAGTTCGATAAGCGCATTGACGGCTACACCAAGGTGCTGATTCGGATTGGCGAAGAAAAAGCCGCGTGAGCTTTCAGAGACTGAGGCGAGGCGGGCCATACCACCTGCCTTGCAGTCGTTGGGAACGGGAACAATAAGGAAAGTACGCGGCAGACGTTTATGAAGGAAGTTTTGTTGCGATTTGTGGTCGGTGGAGTAGTGGTTTCTGCTTTCGCCTTGTTGGGCGACATCTTGAAGCCGAAAAGTTTCGCCGGATTATTCGGAGCAGCACCGTCTGTCGCGATTGCAACATTGATTCTAACGGTTGCGACAGAGGGCAAGACATACGCAAGCTTGGAAGCCAGATCGATGATCTTTGGCGCCCTGGCATTCTTTTTCTACGCTTGGTTGGTCAGCTGGTTACTGATCCGCCGGCAACGGCCAGTTCTGCCCGCGACCGGGCTATCCATAATGTTGTGGTTCGCTTGTGCTTTCGGGGCTTGGTACGCGGTGCTGAGGTAGCCGGGTGAAAGTCAAACTTGATACCTCGGCTCTGAGACGATCGAAGTGGTACGAGTATCTCGTTCGTTTTGTTTTCGGGGGCGCGGTTACTGCATTGGCGGGAATTGTGGCAAAGCGTTTTGGTCCAGAACTGGGCGGGCTTTTCCTTGCATTCCCCGCCATCTTTCCCGCAGCGGCGACGCTCATTGAAAAACATGAAAAACAGAAAGAAGAACGTGCCGGCAAAGATGGCGAGAAACGCGGTCGAGCGGCGGCCGGCGTTGATGCGGCCGGAGCGGCGATGGGAAGCGTCGGACTGGCCGCTTTCGCTCTGATCATCTGGCAGGGATTGCCGAATTCAGGCCTGGGCATTGTGCTGGCCGGTGCAACCCTGGCATGGCTTGCGACGTCGGTACTAGTGTGGAAATTTCGGCAAATAGTGTGTAGGCGTTTTCGGGCAAGGCATGTTCGGGCAAACCGATCCAATGCAATGCAGAGCCGGTTGAATATCGCTTCGCACCATGGACCGTCAACGACTAGGAGGTTTGATGAGTAAGAATGGCAATTCTCGGAACGGGCTTGCGGACCCGTCCCGGCTGAGAGCTTTGGATGAAAAGGATGATCAACTCATCCAGGTGGTGATTGAAACCCCCAAAGGCAGCCGCAACAAATACGCGTTTGATGCGGAACAGAAAGTATTTGAGCTGAAGAAAGTCCTGCCCGCGGGCATGACATTTCCATACGATTTCGGATTCATTCCTCGAACCAAAGGGGGCGACGGCGATCCGGTCGATGTTTTGGTGCTGATGGACGAACCCGCGTTTCCGGGCGTGGTCGTGAAGTGTCGGCTGGTCGGCATCATCGAAGGCGAGCAGTACGACAAGAAAAACAAAGAACGCAATGACCGGGTTGTCGGGGTGGCGAGCCAAAATCATAGCTTTGCTGACATCCAGCACATCGACGATCTAGGCAAGCTGTTCCTGCGTGAGCTCGAGGAATTTTTCGTGAACTATCACGAGTTGAGCGACGAGCAATACCGCGTCATCGATGTGCGCGGGCCGGGGCATGCCCGCAAGCGCATCGAAGAGGGCATGCGCGCCGCGCGTCG
>Ga0187819_10001762_pt1 | contig 11240 bp, 6 predicted proteins | sample NC_wetland_sal_i_15_FD_132411 | JGI IMG/M metagenome (GOLD analysis project Ga0187819, IMG submission 132411) | Wetland sediment microbial communities from Neuse River Estuary, North Carolina, USA - SO4_4 | ecosystem: Environmental > Aquatic > Freshwater > Wetlands > Sediment | place: USA: North... | reverse complement strand
GGAAATCCTTAAGATAAATAGCGAGAAGCCGGAGGCATCGCTGATCCGGTATGCGGCCGACCAGATTCGCGCCGGCTTGGTCCTGGGCATGCCTACCGATACGTTTTACGGCCTGGCCGCCGATCCCTTTAACCTGCGCGCCGTGGATCGCGTGTACGAAATCAAATCGCGCTCACGCCACAAGCCGCTGTCGCTCCTGATCGAAAGTGAAGACCAGGCCGAAGAGCTGGCCAAGCCTCTGCCCGATGAGTTCTACAAACTGGCGCGCCGCTTCTGGCCCGGGCCGCTCACCATCATCGTCAAAGCGGCATCGCGGCTTCCCTTGAAAGTGACGGCCAACACCGGCAACGTCGCATTGCGCGTACCCAGTGCCAAAATTCCCCTGGCCGTGGTGCAGGCCGCGGGAATTCCCATCACGGCAACTTCCGCGAATCTGAGTGGGGAGTCCGAATGCACGACGGCCGAAGCGGTACGAGATCAACTGCAGGGGCGCATTCCCATCATCGTCGACGGCGGCACCTCACCGCGCGAAACAGCGTCCACCATCGTTGACCTCACCGACGAGGAAGCCCGCTGGCGCATCATGCGGGAAGGCGCGATCTCCGCCATGGATATCTCCGAATTCTTCGCACAAGGATGAGCGAAGCAGATGGTAAACCGCCTTTGTGTCGCCATTGGAGGCTGTGGCTAGCGACGCTGGTGGCCGCCGTGCTCATTTGGCTGGCTGCGATTTGCGTCGGAATCGCAAGCCAAGCTTCAGGCCAGGAAATTCATCCCGCGGATGCCATCATAGTCTTCGGCGCCGCGGAGTATTCCGGGCGCCCATCGCCCGTATATCGCTTTCGTCTCGACCACGCCTTTGACCTTTTTCAGCAAGGCATTGCGCCCGTCGTCATCACTACGGGAGGCGCCGCCTCCGATCCCAGCTTCAGCGAAGGCGGGGTGGGCCACGATTACCTGATGCATCGCGGAATTCCCGACTCGAACCTGATCGCGGAAACGCAGGGTTCAGACACAGCGAAATCCGCCGAACGAATTGGCGTGATCATGCGCGCCAATCACCTGCACAGTTGTGTCGCGGTCAGCGACGCGTACCATGTGTATCGCATCCGAAAACTGCTGGAGCATCAGGGCCTGCAGGTGTATGTTTCGCCCCGCCCCGATTCCCGTCCGCACTCGCTATGGCAGCGCGCGGAAGCCGTCCTGCGCGAAGCGCTCAGCTACATGGTGTGGCGCCTGCAGATAACGGTGTAGAGAACCTGCCCGATGCGCGATAATTCAGTCGAGCATCCCAGGATCCGCATGTCGAGACTGATCTGTCTTGCGATTCTCTGCAGTCTTCGAGCAGCGGCAGTGCAGGCGCAGGAAACTGAGCGCTGACGAGTGCGTCACGGGAATGACGGGTCGTCTGGCGACGAGGCCCGGTTCTTCCTGTCCGCCTGTCGTAGCGGAGGTGCATCCAGATACACCTGCTGCCCAAGCTGGAATTCAATCGGGCGACCGCTTACTCGTGGTGGATGGCCACCCTGAAACAGACACCCTGCGGTGGCGAACGTCGCCTTATCCGGTACAAGGTCCCCGCTACTATGTTCCGTCCCTGCCGTGCTCGCCTTCGCCACAATGTGTCCCTCTTAGTAAAACACCTACGATTCGACCAAGAGGCCGACATCCCGCGGCGCTCTCTGATCCGCGGTTCGACGTATGCATATCGCTTCAAAGGTGATTGATTGCTGTGCATCGTACGGAAGAGGAGAGGCCGTTGTTTACTGTCCAAGTCCCCTAGCGGCGCTTCCATCCAAACCCACTTTATCTGCGATGGGCTTCAGGGCTTCGATGCAGAATGTGATGTGCTCTTCCAAATCGACGCCCAATTCCGCGGCGCCGTTGACGATGTCGTCTCGATTCACCTTGCGGGCGAAGGCTTTGTCCTTCATTCTTTTTCGCACTGACTTTGTGTCTACCTCGGCGAGAGATTTTCCTGGCTTGATGAGCGCAACTGCGGTGATGAATCCGGCTAGTTCGTCGCAGGCGAAGAGCGCCTTCTCCATTGGAGTGTCTCGCGTCACGCCGGTGTATTCCGCGTGCGACATTATCGCTTTGCGAATTTCCTCCGGATAGCCGCGCGCTTTCAGAATTTCGTTGCCTTTATAAGGATGGTCATCGAGGCTGGGGTATTTTTCGTAGTCGAAATCGTGAAGAAGTCCTACGACGCCCCAGACGTCTTCTTCGGCTGAACTCGCCGAAAATTTGCGAGCGTACGCGCGCATGCAAGCCTCCACCGCCAACGCGTGTTTGCGCAAACTTTCTGACCGGGTGAACTCAGTTAGTAAACCCCACGCTGTCTCGCGATCAATTGTCATCTTGCTCCTTAAAGTTTCAGACTATCCTGGTCTATCGCGCAGGCGCAAAGCTCGAACCTCAGGGCTAAAGCCCAGTATTTATCGGGCCGTTACGGCACGCTAAAGCCCTGCCCTTCCCCCGGCAGCCCAAACAGTGTGCCCGAGAAATGCCTTCGCTCCGGATTTTATTCTGCTTCTCCACCATGATACTTCGACTTTGCTCGGCAGATTGTGCTTGACATCCACAGGGGTTATACCGCAGATTACGACGCAGGTTGGGAACCGTATCTAGTTTGGTTCACTCGGTTCCAGGAGAAGCCCGCTCTGGCCCTCCCAAACCTTAGATGGCCACCACTCTTGCCCCAGTAGATTCCAGGGAAGTTGTCCGTTGTGATCGCTGCCTGCTGGTTCAATTCCGTACCAGCAACGATCTTTGCCGCCGCTGCCACGCTTCATTGGATGAAGACGAGCCCGAAGTAGTTCCAGTCGCGCCCCAGCCGCAGATCGTGCCGACGAATGGCCACGGTCGCGGGCATTTGCACCTGGCGGCCTCGATCCGCTCGATGCGTCTGCGCAATGGGCTCAGCCAACGGCAACTAGCAGCGCGTATGTCTGTGCCGCGGACGTACGTCTCCAAGATCGAAAACGAGAAGGCCACCCCGACGCTGTCCTCGCTGGAGCGGTTGGCGCGGGCGCTCGAAGTCACAGTTCCCGATCTCTTGAGCGGCGGCGAGCGCAATCGTCAGGAGGAGATCCGTGAGCTGATGCACGATCAGTTTGTGGCCGAGATCCTGCCCTTCGTGAACCAGTTGAATGGAATGCAGATGTCGAGCATCCTCACCCAGGTGCGAGATTTGACGGTGCGTCCGCGCAGAAGCGCGTAGGAGTCACGCGAAGCTTTGCGCTGCATCTAAGGTTATTGACGCAAAAACGGGCGAGGACGTCCTCCATCGAAAACTTTTATCCGGGCAACCAGCCAACTGCAGCCGGGATCGGAAGATCCCGGCTTTTTACCGATCAGGCGACGAAGTCTTCACTTGCCGGCACCGAAACTGGCTGTGGAAGCCGGTCGGTGACCTCCGCGAGGTTCGCCAGACGCTCAGCCAAGTCGAAGGTCAGCGATCCCGGCCGATAGCGCCAATGATAGTTGCCCGTCTTTACGCTCGGAGTGTTTATGCGAGCTTCGCTGCCCAGACCAAGAGCATCCTGCAGAGGAAACACAGAAAAGCTGGCTACGGAAGCTTGAGCCGCGCGGATGAAGGCCCAGTTGATTCCGTCCTCACAGTTTCCGACGTAAGCTTTTGCGGCCCGGCGCTCGTGGTCGGTTGCGCTGGAATTCCACCAGCCAAGAGTTGTGTCATTGTCGTGGGTGCCGGTGTAGATCACGCGATCGGCAGTCAGACGGTGCGGGAGATACACGTGCGCCCCAGGGTTGCCAAAGCCAAACTGCAACACCGCCATGCCCGGAATGTGAAGGCGCTCGCGCAGCTCGTGCACATCTTGCGTGATATAGCCCAGATCTTCGGCAAAGAAAGGCAGGCCGCCTAATTCCTCGCGCAGTTTGTTAAAGAGTTCGTCGCGCGGGCCATCCACCCAACGGCCATGGATTGCGGTGGGTTCGCTGGCCGGGATCTCCCAAAACTGCGCGAAACCGCGAAAATGATCAAGGCGGATGAAGTCGCAGGTTTGGGCGGCCCAGCGCAATCTCTGCACCCACCATTTGTAGCCCTGCGAGCGCAGGGCGTTCCAGTCGTAGAGAGGATTTCCCCAGCGCTGGCCGGTTTCGCTGAAGGCATCCGGGGGCACGCCCGAAACAGCTTCGGGCTCAAGGTCATCTTTCAGACGAAACAATTCTCGATTTGCCCACACATCGGCGCTGTCGTAATCCACAAAGATGGCGATATCGCCGACGACACGGATCGACTTTTGCGCGCAGTAGAAACGCAAAGCATGCCACTGCTCATAGAAAAGAAACTGAATGACCCTGCGAACGGCCATGTCCGAAGCCAATTCTTCGCGGGCAATTTGCAGCGCTTCCGCGTCGCGCCGCGCCAGTTCGGGGGGCCATGTGTTCCACGATTGCGTGCGATAGCGATTCCTCAGCGCGTCGAATAGGACAAAATCTTCCAGCCACCACTCATTCTCGGTGCGGAATTGTTCGAAGCGGGATCGCACGGCTTCGGACGCAGAATTAAGAAACTTGCGTGCCGCTTCCGAAAGCAGCGGTAGCTTGTGGTCGTAAACCTGGTCGTAGTCGATGTTACCGTTGGAATCGGGAAGTGCATTCAGCCGCGAACGATCGATCCAGCCGCGCTCGGCCAGGCGCTCCAGGCTTACCAGCAAAGGATTGCCGGCAAAGGCTGAGGTTGACGAGTAAGGCGAGTTCCCATTCGCCGGCGGTCCCAGCGGCAACACTTGCCACAGCCCCTGGCGTGCCGATGCTAGGAAGTCGAGGAATTCGTAGGCAGCGGGGCCAAAGTCGCCGATGCCGCCTCGCGATGGCAGCGAGATAGGGTGAAGGAGGATTCCGGTCAGGCGAGGAAATTGCATGTATGACTACAATTCCATATAAGTTATGAGGCTAGGTTCAAGCTCGAAGCGAGACTGGATTCGCATTTCTCGCTTATCGTTTTACATGGTCATTTCGAGCGCGGACCTGCTTTTTCGCCCGCGCTAGCCAAACAGCAGATTCCTCGACTTCGCTCGGCATGACAGGAGCCTGATGGTTGGTGTAAAGCACTATCGCTATTCGCCCTCTTCTCCCTCAGCCTGCGGCTTAGTCAAGGTTTTCAGCTCTTTCTCATTGATCTTGATCTTGCCTGACTTCTCCATTTGCTCGCGCAGATTCGCCATGAACAGCCCGAACAATTCAGATTGCTTCGTCTGCACCAGCGTATCGCGAATCTGATCCTTTTTAGCGGCGAAGTCGGAGTCGGAAGGCGCTTGTTTGTCCAGAATCGCCATCACGACGCCCGTATTGCCGCTGTCGACCGGGCCGCTGATGTCGCCCGGTTTCAAACCGAAGGCAATGGACGCGGCTCCGGACATGGAGCCGATATCGGGAACCTGGCCATCGGGCAGCACGAAATCGCTGCTCTTCATGGTGGCGCCGAGTTCTTTTGCGGCTTTCTTCAGATCGTGCTCAGCTTTGGCGCGATCAGAAAGTTCCTGCGTCTTCTGCGTCAGCAAAGTAGCAGCGCGCTCGTTCTTGAACTCGGTTTCCACGCGGCTGCGGATTTCCTCGAATGTAGGCGTAGCGGGCGGTTTGATAGCTTCGAGTTCAAACACCACAAAGCCCTGCGGAACCTGCACCTGATCGGGCGGAGATTTTTCGGCTGCGTTAAACACCGCCTCCGTGAACTGCGGCGAACTGCCGATACCCGGCAGCGAATCGGTTCGGCTGATGAAGTCTGTCGCCACCACCTGCATGCCTTTTGCGGCGGCGGCTTTGTCTAGACCAGCAGTCCGCGCCTGAGACACCAGCGCGGTTGCGGCTGCATCCGCGGCCTGCTGCGCCTTTTGTTGTTTGATAATCGGCTCGATCTGATCCCTAACGTCGGCCAGCGTTTTCAGATGCGCGTCTTGCTTATCATCGACGCGCAGAATCACGAAAGCGTAGCCCGCATTGATCACGTCGCTGGTCCCCCCTTTAGCCAACGAAAACGCGGCCTTGTCCACCTCGGGGACGGGAAAGCCTCCCCGCTTAATCCAACCTACCGAGCCCCCATTTTTGCTGCTCGGATCCTCGGAATACTTCTTAGCCAGATCTTCGAATTTGGCTCCAGCTTTTAACTGCTTGAGCGCGTCATCCGCCTTCTTGCGCGCCTCGTCGACGCCCTTTTGATCAACCTTGCCGTCAGCCCCAGGCAGCGGAGTCTTGATCAGAATCTGGCGAACGTTGACCTGCTCGGGCACCCGATATTCGTCCCGATGCTGATCGTAGTATGACTGCAGTTCCTGCTGGCTGACTTTCGCCTCACCCTGCAGCTTCGCCGTATCGATCAGCACGTACTTGATTTTGCGCTTCTCCGGAATAGAGTTGTTGTAGTTCGCCTTGTTGCGATCGTAGAAAGCCTTCAATTCCAAATCGGTGGGATGCAGGCCCTTGAGAATGTCATCCTTGCGCAGAACGGCATAGTCGAACTTGACCTTGGTATTATCCGTCTCGAATTTCTGCCGGATTTCGGCGTCCGTGGCCATGGCGCCGCCCGCTACCAGGCTGCGCAGCTTGTCTATCAGGATCTCATCCTTCACTCCGCGCTCGAACAGAGGAACAGTGAGGTCGTGCTGCTGCAGCAGTTCCTCATACTGCGCCTGCCCGATGAAGTTGCCCCCGGGGAAAAATGTCTCGGCATAGCGGCCATGCTGCAATTCGTCACGCACGTCGTCGTCGGTCGCACGCAAGCCAAGATGTTCAGCCTCCGCAATCAGGGCTTGCCGCTGGATCAACTGCTGCGCCGCCTGCGAGGCAAAGAATGGCAGCAACATTGAGGCTTGCGTCCCGCCACGCGGGAACTGCTGTCGCACCATCTCGCGAGCTTGACGTTGCACTTCCTGACTGGTGATATCGGTTCCACCCACCTTGGCCACCACCCCGCGGGTCGGCGCGCTGCCAAAAAAGTCGGTGCTGCCAAAGCCAGGGACTAAGGTGATGACCATGAAAACAGAAATAATGGTTAATAGTCCGCCAAGAACAATCTTCTTGATCGGGCCAGGGGTCTGCAAAAATCGAATCATTTTCTAATCACTCCGGAGCACTAGGGCGAGTTAATTATTATAAACTAAGGAGAGCCGTCCGATTGCTGACGCGCTGTTACTTTCCTACGCAGGGTTGCTCCGCGCACTCCGCGGAGAAGAGCCGCAGAGTACGCGGAGGCGGCGCTTTGGTTCTGAGAAGGCGGGTTCAAGCCTCTTCCGGCGGGAGTTCGAAATCCACCAGATTCCCGCGGAAACCCTGCGTCTTCCAGGCGCCAAAGGCGATCCCGACGGCCATCCAAATGGCTCCAAAGATCAGCGCCTTGATGCTGAGGTTCAACCACAGGAGCAGGCAAATCACAAAACCGAAAACCGGCGGAAGCAGATTACTAAGTTTCTTTTGCTCTTCGTGCAGGTAGTAGCGAACAAACGCCGCCGCGTTCACTCCCATAAAAGCAATCAGCGCTCCAAAGTTAAGCAGGTTCGCGCCCAGTTCGTAGCCGGTCGCCGCTCCGGCGATTGCAGGCAGAAGGAAAGCGCCAGCCAGAGCCAGTGCGCCTACGAACAGCACATTATTGCGGGGAACGTGGCGTTTGGCATCCACCGCGCCGAAGAAAGATTTGGACAATGCGCCGCTGCGACCCATGCCATAAAGCAGGCGCGCAGCGCCGAGTTGCGCTCCCATGCCCGAGCCGAAATTGGCTACGACCAGAGTGAATCCGATTATGGCAAATAGCGGCGCCCAAGCGCGTCCGGCCACAAAGGTGAACGCTGTATCGACGTCAGGATAAGGCTGCGACGCCGGCCATATCAGCTGCGCCGCGTAGACCTCGACAGCTGACAAAATGCCGATGACCAGGCACGTCAGCACGGTCGCCAGCAGGATGTTCCGACGCGGATTCTCGGCCTCTTCGGAGAGTGTCGAGATGCCATCAAAACCAATGTAGGTCAGCACCGCGACGGAAGTGCCGCCCAGCACGGCTTTCGTATTCCACATCTGCGGATCATAAAAAGGACGCGTAAAGAACGCGGTGCCGTCGTGCGGATGTCCAAAGACGTAACGGGCGGCGGCTACAAAGAAGATGGCGATCACCACGCCCATTGCCGCCGCGAGTCCGGTGTTCACGCGAGCGGAAGTCTTCACTCCCTGAACGTTCAAAGCGGTAAAGACCAAGGCAAAAAACACGGCCCACGCGCCATACGGAACGCCGGGCGCAAACACGTGGGCCTGCTGGCTGATCCAGATGATGCAGATCATCGGATTCAGCATGTAGTCCATCACCATGCTCCATCCGGTGACGTATCCAAGCGCCGGGTTGATCTCTTGACCCACGTAAGTGAAGGCAGAGCCCGCGCTGGGATAAGCGCGCGCCATGCGCCCATAACTGATTGCGGTAAACAGCATGGCCACCATCGCAATTAGGATGGTCGTCACCACGTGGCCATGGCCGCGCTGGCTGAGCACGCCAAACACCGACATCGGCGCGACCGGCTGAATCACGATGACGCCGTAAAGAATAAGGTCCCAAAGCGTCAGGCTTCGCCGGAGACGCGCGGCCGCAGGAGTGCCAGTAGAAGCGGTTGCCATGTGCGGGTATTGGATTATGCCGCAGCGAAACTGTCAACTATTAAAACGATTTCGTGTTGGGACGCTGGCACTACTTTGCCGTAGGGTAATGGAACCGGTAGCCTCGGGGCTCATTGCCCGACATATACCGCGTGTTGTATTCGAGAAGGTAGTTCAAGTGTATGTCGTCGAGAGGGAACGATTTGCCCGAGGGATACGGATACCCGCCCATGTCGTGGAACGGAAGTGGATCTACGCTCGTGAAATCGTAGGCGTAAAAGTCCATGTCTTTCTCGTAGCCATTGGCCACGAAGAAGTAGTCGCGGACCCAACCGTTGGGCAGGTCGGGAAGTTTCGACGGATCAAAATCCACAGCAACTTCATCGCCCGACCCAAAAACAACCAGCCGGTCATCCAGCGAAGTGAGCAGCGGGAGTACGTCGCCATAGCGCGTATAAGCGCCTGCGGGACGCGTGTAGGGCCCAGTGGGACTGGCCTTTTCGTAAACGTACATGACATTGCCCGGCGGCTTGCCTTCGATCTTCAGTGGAAATCCGTGAAAGCGCAGGTCGGTGCGCACGAGCGGAACTTGGGTAAGGCGCGTGTCCTGATCCTGACTGGTTCGGTCGATGAGAATGCTGTTCCAATAGATTTGCAAATTGGTCGAGATCCGAATGCGCTGTGTGCCCGGAGGCAGCTTTCCGGTCAAGTCCGCGGTCATGGTACGCGGAGCACCGGCGGGGAAGCCCATGTCGTCGATCACGCGAATCCATTTGCCTCTGGCATCGAGGGCCTCGAGGAACGGGGAAATGGCCTCGATTCCGGCCTGGGACGCGGCGTACATGCTGTTGGCGGAGAAATACTCGACCTCGCCGTGAAGCAGCAGCCAAAGCGGACCGCCATGGTAAGGTTCGACGAGATCGAGCTCGAGGCTGTGCAGTTGGGCAAAGCCCAGGAATTGGGTCACGCCAAAATCGCCGAAATAACGATGCGCCAGCAGGTCGGGAAGCACGTTGTGCCCGTGCTCGTCATGCGCCGCAGTTGGAGGACGAGCGTCGCGACTAGCAACGACTTTGAAAGTTGGATACGGTGGGTTGCTGGCGAAATACTCGTTGGGATAAACGTCAAGGTCGGCAGGATGATCGACGGCCAGCAGCTTTACCTGATCGAGGTAGACGGCCTCCTCCAAGGGTTCCATGAAGCGAAAGCTGAGCTTGCCGTCTTTCTCGCGAATCGTGCTGCTATCTACTTTGATGTATTCGGTGGGACGCGGGATATCGCGCTGGTTGGGGCCAACCCAGTGGCCGACCACGCCGGCGCCAAGCATGTCGCCAACGAACTTGTAGCGCTCCCCATCCCAAACGAAAAGGGTGGGGCAGGAACTGCCCCGGCGATCGATCTCCATATATTTTTGTTCACGGTCGGCAGGGACTTCAACTTCGTCTTGCAGAACTCCGGTGGGCCAGAGCATGCGGACGACGTCCGCTTGGGTGGCTTGCCCGAGACCGACGGTGAGGTAGGGTGAATTCTGTCCAAGATATCCAGACGAACCCGCGATCTCGAATTTCTGCCGATTCCCTCCCGCAAAGACTTCGACTTTCGTCCCGATCGCGCTCTTGTTGTCGGCAAGACCTTTCAGATTGAGACGAAGCCAGTGGTTCTTGTTGCCTCCTTCATTTCGGAGCAAAACAGCGGGCCCGTGATTCTGGGTGATGAGCAAGTCGGTCGCGCCATCGCCGTCGTAATCGCCGGTGATAATGGCGCGCGGATCTTTGAGTTGAACTTTGTCGAGTCCGACATCGGCCGTAACATCCTTGAAACCGTCTGGCCCGAGATTGCGAAAGAGGCGCACTTCGCCGCGGCCGTCTTTGGTCTCACCGACAGCTACGAGGTCGACCCACCCGTCGTTGTCATAGTCGATGGCAGCCACCCCCCAGGCGCGAACCCAGTTGGTCGCAGGTAGCGAAACCTGCTCGAAGCTCTTACCTTCCTTGTTGCGCCAGAGGGTTAAGCCGGGCGCGTCCCAATGAGTAAAGGCAAGATCCATCCAGCCGTCGTGATTGAAATCAAGAACAGCAACACCAACAAACGTTCCCAAGGCCTTCGCGGGCCAAAACTGCCGATTCAAGAATTTTCCTTCGCGAGGATTTTCAAGAATTGTTAACGGCTCAAGAGCTTCCGTCACCACAAGGTCCACGGCTCGATCGTTATTCCAGTCAGTACCGACGGCAGCCAGGCCAGGCGTCCAACCCTGAAGATTGATCGAACGCGCGAGCTCGGCGAAGGTGCCGTTCCCGTTGTTACGCCACATCAGGTTAGAACCGGTAGTGTCCCCTACCACTCCGCGAGTCCTCTCCCGAGGATCAAATGCTCTATCTTCACTGTACCGGCTAAGGTACAGATCCAAGTCTCCATCGTGATCGTAGTCGATGAAAGTTAATCCAGCGTTGAGGCCGTCGCTCTTGATACCGGCAGCTTCAGTGACATCTCTAAAGGTGTTGTTTTTCTCGTTGTGTAAAAGAAGCACCCGCCCATTGAAACTCACAGCGAGGTCGGCGAACCCGTCGTTGTCATAGTCTCCCGCCGTGCAGCCAATGCCATGTAACAACGGATCGAGCCCCGCTCTCTTGGTCACGTCT
>Ga0187819_10001761_pt1 | contig 11242 bp, 10 predicted proteins | sample NC_wetland_sal_i_15_FD_132411 | JGI IMG/M metagenome (GOLD analysis project Ga0187819, IMG submission 132411) | Wetland sediment microbial communities from Neuse River Estuary, North Carolina, USA - SO4_4 | ecosystem: Environmental > Aquatic > Freshwater > Wetlands > Sediment | place: USA... | reverse complement strand
GGTCATTTCCACATGGATGCCTCCGGCATGGGTGCCTTCGCCCTGATGGGTGTCGAAGAAGGTTTCCACCTCGCGCAGGATAAGATCGAAGGGCCGCGTCTTGTAGCCGCCCGCCGCCTTGATGGTATTGCCGTGCATCGGATCGCAGGCCCACACCACGGTCTTGCCCTCGCGCTCCACCGCGCGGATCAGCGGGCGGAGGTGCTTCGCCACCTTGCCGGCGCCGAAGCGGCAGATGAGCGTGAGCCGTCCAGGCTCGTTCGCCGGGTTCAGCACGTCAATCAGGCGCAGCAACTCGTCAGGCCCAAGGCTAGGTCCGCATTTCGCGCCCACCGGATTCTTGATCCCGCGCAAGAATTCGATATGCGCCTGGTCGAGGCTCCGCGTGCGGTCGCCGACCCACAGGAAATGACCGGAGGTCGCGTACCAGTCTCCTGAAGTCGAGTCCACGCGGGTAAGCGCCTGCTCGTAGCCGAGCATCAGCGCCTCGTGACTGGTGTAGAGGCTCGTGGTGCGAAGCTCTGGCGTTCGCTCAGGGGTCAACCCGCAGGCGCGCATGAAGCGCAAGCTCTCGGCGATGTGGCCCGCAAGCTCCTGATAGCGGTGACCGGCCGGGCTGTCCTTGACGAAGCCGAGATTCCACCGGTGCACGTGATCGAGATTGGCGTAACCGCCTTGCGCAAAGGCGCGAAGCAGATTGAGCGTCGCCGCCGACTGCCGGTAAGCCATCAACATGCGCTGTGGATCCGGCACGCGGGCTTCTTCGGTGAACTCGATGCCGTTGATGATGTCGCCGCGATAGCTCGGCAGCTCCTTGCCGTTCTGCACTTCGGTCGGTGCGGAGCGCGGCTTGGCGAACTGCCCGGCGATGCGGCCAAGCTTCACCACCGGCGAGCCGCCGGCATAAGTGAGCACCACGGCCATCTGCAACAGCACCCGGAAGAAGTCGCGGATGGCATCGGCCCGGTGCTCGGCGAAGCTTTCGGCGCAATCACCGCCTTGCAGCAGGAAGGCGTCGCCCGCGGCCACGCGCGCAAGCTTCGCCTTCAGCTCCCGCGCTTCGCCGGCGAATACAAGAGGCGGAAAGGTCGCAAGCTGCTGCTCGACCTCGAGAAGCTTCTTGGGCTCTGGATAGACCGGGACCTGCTCGATCGGCTTAGAGCGCCAACTGTCGGGGCTCCATCGCGGTGCCATCAAGTCTCTCCCTTGGAAAGGTTGCTATATAGGCGCTTCATGCGCGCGTGGCTAGCAGACCATGGTTGCTAAAGGCTACTGCCGAATTTCGGCAGCAACCAAACCGCCAACAGGTATAGAGCCACCGTCACCAGGCACGCGACCGCCATGCTCGGCCAAAACGCCAGCCCCTGGCGAAGTAGCACCGGCAGGGCGAGAAAGAAGGGCAAGGTCGGCAGCACAAGCCAGAAGGTCGCTTGGGCAAGCGCAGCGATCCGTTCGCTGTCCTCCGTATCGCGCCACAGCCAAAGGATCGACAGGATCGAGATAAGCGGGAGCGAGAGGATCAGCGCGCCCCAAAACGAGCTGCGTCGCGCGACCTCTGAGGCGAGAGCAATGATAACCCCTGAAACTACGGCCTTGATGATCAAATAAAGCATGGGACACTCCCAATCATCCGCGTCGAGAATAGCACTCGTGCCACTGCTTCGCAGTTGCGAGCTCGGCCATTGCTCCTCCTACTCTCCCATGCCACATAGCCATGGCATCTGAGGAGCAGCCCCCGTGGATCTCCGACATCTGGAGCACGGTCATCACCCGCGCGAGATCGCCAAGCGGCTCAAGGAAGGGCCGCGCGTCAGTTACTTGCGCGACTGGGTCTATGGCGGCATCGACGGCACCGTAACCACCTTTGCTGTGGTCGCGGGCGTGGTCGGCGCGGACCTTTCGACCAAGGCCTTATTGATCCTCGGCGCCGCCAACCTGTTTGCCGACGGCTTCTCCATGGCGGCAGCGAATTTCACCGGCACCAAGGCTGAGATCGAGGAATACGAACATGTGCGCCGGATGGAGGAGCGTCATGTCGAGATCTCGCCCGATGGCGAACGCGAGGAGATTCGTCAGATCTTCCAGGCCAAGGGATTCAAGGGCGAGGCACTGGACAGCGCCGTGAATGTGATCACCGGGAAGCGTGAGCGTTGGATTAAAACCATGATGACCGAGGAACATGGCCTTCCGCCGATCAATCGCGCGCCGGCAAAAGCGGCGCTGCTGACCTTTCTCGCCTTCCTCGTCTGCGGCTCGGTTCCGCTCGTGCCCTTTATTTTGGGCCTTCCCGCCACGATCTCGACGTCGACTTTGATGACCGGGCTTACCTTCTTTTCCATCGGGTCGCTGCGCAGCCGCTGGTCGCCGGCACCATGGTGGCGCGCGGGTCTTGAAACCTTCGCCATCGGTATCACCGCAGCGGCGATGGCCTATCTTGTCGGCGTGGTTATGGCCGGTCTTATTGCCTGACGCAAAGCGGCTACTCGCTGTCATCCAGTTGTGCCACCATGCGCGCCTATGGCCATCCGCGAACCAAGCTTCACGATCGGTATCGAGGAGGAATACCTCCTCGTCGACAAGGACAGTCGCGACCTCGCACAAGAGCCGCCCCCTGCCCTGCTTGCCAAATGTCAGGAAGCATTGCTCGATTATGGCGGCCAGGTGAGCCCTGAATTCTTACGCTCGCAGATCGAGGTCGGCACGGGCATCTGTCACACGATGCAGGAGGCCCGCGAGGAGCTCGTGCGACTCCGATCGACCGTAAGCACCATCGCGAGCGAGTTCAACCTCGCGCCAATTGCCGCCTCCACCCACCCCTTTGCCAAATGGTCGGTGCAGCAACGCACGGACAAGGAGCGCTACAACGTGCTCGCGGAAGACCTCCAGCAGGTGGCGCGGCGGCTCATCATCTGCGGCATGCACGTCCATGCCGGCATCGAGGACGAGGAATTGCGGATCGACCTGCTCGGCCAGGCGGCCTACTTCCTGCCGCATCTGCTTGCGCTGTCGACCTCCTCTCCCTTCTGGCAAGGGGTCGCGACCGGTCTCAAATCTTACCGGCTTTCGGTGTTCGACGAGCTGCCGCGCACCGGCATGCCGCATCAGTTCGGCAGCTACAGCGAATATGTCCGCTCCATCGAGGTCCTGGTCAATGCCGGGCTGATCGAAGATGCGACCAAGATCTGGTGGGACTTGCGGCCCTCCGCGCGCTTCCCCACGCTCGAGATGCGCATTACCGATGTCTGCCCCCTGCTCGCCGACGGCATCACCATCGCGGCGCTGTTCCGCTGCATCCTGCGCATGCTCTATCGGCTGCGCCGGCAGAATCAGCGCTGGCGCTACTACCCGCCCTTCCTCGTGCGCGAGAATCGCTGGCGCGCCCAGCGCTACGGCACTCGAGAGGGCATGGTCGATTTCGGCAAGGGGGTGGTCGTGCCCTTCCCCGAGCTGATGGAGGAACTCTTGGAGTTGGTCGCCGAGGACGCCGAACACTTCGATTCCGTGGCCGAGGTCGCCCGGGTGCGCGACATCGTGAAGAAGGGAACGAGCGCCGACCGGCAACTTGCGCGCTTTGAGGCGGTGAAGGCGCTGGGCGGGACCGAGCAGGCGGCACTGGTTGCCGTGGTCGACGGCATCATCGAAGACACGATGATCATTCCCCCGCTGCATCCGCAGAGGTGAAAATCCCTGGAGCAGGCGAGATCGCTAGCCGAACGATAAAACAAGCAAATACAAATAATTGGTGACCACTCTTTGGGACCCCAACTAGTTAGGCTGCATCTGGGTAGCTTTAGCAAACAGGCGCGGTGCGTGTAGAGCGCTTGGGTGGGTTTTGCCCGGGGCACGAGCACGCCAGTCGGGCTCTCAACTGGTATATGAATTGTAGTAGTCCAGGCATTCTTCCAAGCGCCACCACCAATATGAGCTGTGGGTCACCATTTCTTGGATCCGCAGCGGCCAGCAAGGGTCAGGATGGCCACCTTGATCTGGCAGCCTTACCCCGCCTCGCTGGAGGTGGTGATGTGAGTGGTACCCGTGGGCATCCGCCGTCTGAGATGGTCCAGAGATCAGAAGCGCAAGAAGCAGGCTTCCGGCGCGGGCAGCGACTGCGGGTATCCTGGTTCGAATGACCCCCTCCCTTTTTCCAGACGACGTCCGACCGAAAAAAGAGAAACATCAATTTTACAACCACTTTGAGCGCGAGGCCTGAGTTCCTCAGAGAGCGGTCGCGAGTAACGCGATCTATCCGATTCTTCAAACGGCGGAGCCGCAGGAGAAGCCTCGACGACAAGGCCAAGATCGGCCCTGGAGATAAGGGGCGCGCGTTCGCTAATGTGCCAAATAGGCGATCAACAGGGCGAGCAAGAATATCGCGGCCATAAGAGCGATCCTGCGCAAAAAGCTATAAGCGCTATCCATGTGAAGTCTGCTTGGTGCGGCTCCATATAGATTGTCTGCGCGACGGAAATCTAGCCGAGAGCCAAGTTCCCGAGGAACTCCGATGAGGTATGAAATAGGCGCGCCAGTTCCCTGTAGCTTTTTCAGCGACGATGCATCATTCAAGACGGCGCCACGACCAGAAATAAACCGACGCAAGCGTAACGAGTGCGCCGGGGCGACCAGCAGAAACTGGGAACCGCGCGACAGTCCGACAAATTTACGCAACGATGCCGACCGCCCAAATTAACCATTCGGAGGAGCCTATGCGCCTGCCCCTGATTGCGCACGCCGACCTCAGCCCCGAGCAGCGCCCGATTTACGAGGATATGCGCGCTGGTATCGGGCAGAACTTCCAGGGGTTCAAGACCATCGCCGAGAATGGCGCGCTGATGGGGCCATGGAATCCGTGGCTGCACGACCCGAAGTTTGGAAAGCCGATCTGGGAGCTGACCAAGGCGCTCTCCTTCTCGCCTTCCCTGCCGAAACCGGTTCGAGAAGTGGCAATCCTAGTCACCGGCGCGAAGTTCCGTGCGGCCTATGAGATTTATGCCCACGTAATCGTCGCCGAGCGGCGCGGACTTTCCGACGACAAGCTCGCTACCATCGTGGCCGGCCAGCGCCCGACCGATCTCGCACGCGACGAGGCGATCGCCTATGACGTCGCGTCGGCACTAGTCGATCATGGCGTGTTGCCCGAGTTGACCTACCGTCAAGCCGTCCAGACATTCGGCGAGCACGGCGCGGCTGAACTAATCTATCTGGTGGGGCTCTATTGCCTTGTATCCGTCACGCTGAACGGGTTCGACGTGCCGGTACCAGAGCCGAGCGCGACGTAATCAGTTCACGTGAGCCGACAGGTTCGAGATACCAGATGATGGGCAAGTTCGAGACGAAGGCTGCCGCCAGAGCTGCCATGCACCAGATGGCGGAGTGCCATTAGAACCAAGCGGCCCTTGCTCGAGCACGCGGTGCGCGAGCATTGGCGCAATACTCCAAAGGGCCGGCCGAACTCCGGCGAACATGGGGGAGAAGGAAGCTAAAGCGTGACGTTCATGCCGCCATCGACATGGAGGCCGGCGCCGGTGATATAGGCGGCCTCGTCGGATGCGAGGAACAATGCGGCATTGGCAATATCCTGCGGCGTGCCGAATCTTCGAAGCGGCGTCTGGGTGAGCAGCGCCTTGGCGATCATGGGTTTCGCCATGTAGCGGCCAATCAGAGCTGTCTCGACATAGCCTGGGCAGAGCGCATTCACGCGGATGCCGTAAGGCGCATATTCTACGGCGAGGCTCCGCGACAGCGCCGACACGGCGCCCTTAGTCGCCGAATAGACCGACATCTGGCGTGTGTGCTTGGTGGCCATGACCGAGGACAGGTTGATGATCGAGCCCTTGCCCGAGGCCTTCAAGAGATCGAAGGCCTCGCGGGAGCAGCGCACCGTGCCATCGACATTTGTCTTCCAGACTTTGTCCCAGGCAGCGTCGTCGAGATGGCGGAAGTCGCTCCGTTCGCCTACGCCGGCATTGTTGACGAGCACGTCGAGGCGCTCGAACGCGTCGGCCAGGCGCTGCATCAGCGCCTTCACCTGGCCCGTGTCGGTGACATCGACAGTTTCGGCTTGCGCCGCACCATTGCTCTTGACGATGGTATCGGCGACCTCGCGGGCCGCATCGCCGTCGCGATCGGCGACGACCACGTGAGCGCCTTCGCGGGCGAAGGTCTCGGCGATGGCGCGGCCGATGCCGGCGCCCCCGCCGGTGACGAGCGCGATCTTGTCCTCAAGCCGCCGCATCGGATCCCGCCATGGGTGTGGGCGCGTCCCATTTGTGCCGGAGGGTGACGAGTTCCTCCGCGGCGCTTGGATGGAGCGCCATGGTCGCGTCGAACTGCGCCTTGGTCGCGTCCATCTTGAGCGCGATTGCCGCCATCTGTACGATCTCAGCGGCGTCCGGCCCAAGGATGTGGCAGCCGAGCACCTTGTCCGACTCCATATCGACCACGAGCTTCATCAGCATTTTCTCGTCGCGGCCGGCGAGCGTGTGTTTCAGCGGCCGGAAGGCAATCTTGTAGATATCGACCACGTGGCCCATCTCGCGCGCCGCCTCCTCCGATAGGCCCACCGTGCCGATCTCCGGATCGGAGAACACGGCGGTCGGGATCATGGTGTGATCGACAGGGGTGACCATCTCGTTGAACACTGTCTCGGCGAACGCCGTGGCCTCATGGATCGCGACCGGCGTCAAATTCACCCGGTCGGTCACATCACCCACGGCATAGATGTTGTCGACGGAGGAGCACGAAAACTCGTTCACCACCACATGGCCGTTCCAGCCGAGATCAACGCCGGCCTTTTCGAGCCCGAGCCCCATGGTGTTCGGAAGCCTGCCAGTGGCCGCCATCACCAGGCCGGCCTGAAGACTATCCCCGCTTTTGCAATGGACCTGGTAACCTTCCGCCTCCTTCTCGATGCGCGCGATGTCGGTATTGATGCGGATGTCGATCCCGCGCTTGCGCATGGCCTCGGCGAGCCCGTCGCGCAAGTCTGCGTCGAAGTTGCGCAACACCTGATCGCCGCGATGGAGCACGGTGACCCTGACGCCGAGCCCGGCGAAGATCGAGGCGAATTCCATGCCGATATAGCTAGCCCCCACGATGACGATGCTCGGAGGCAGCTGCTCAAGCTGAAAACAGTCATTGGAGCTTATGAAATGCTCGCAACCTGGCAGCTTGGGGATCATCGGGTGGCCGCCGGTGGCGATCAGGATGGTCTTGGCGCGGATGGGCGCTTCGCCGTTTGCGAGCCTCACCGTATGGCGATCTTCGAGCGCGGCGCGGTCAAGAATGATGTGGACGCCGGCCTTCTCCAGCGTCCGCGTATAGACGCCGTTCAGCCTATCGACCTCACGACGGACATTGCCGATCAGCGTCGGCCAGTCGAAGCGCAAATTCTCGGACGTCCAGCCAAAATTGCGCGCATCGGCGAAAGCACTCCCGTAGCGGCTGCCATAGACGAGCAGCTTCTTCGGCACGCAGCCTCGGATCACGCAGGTGCCGCCCACGCGATATTCCTCGGCGGTGGCCACCTTGGCGCCGAGCTCGGCGGCGAGCCTGCCAGCGCGCACGCCGCCGGAGCCGCCGCCGATCACGAACAGATCGTAGTCGTAATTATCCACCTGATGGAGTCCGCTGCAGGAGCTGCACGCCGTTCGCCGTCGCCACGATAGCCAAATCGGCTACGCCCAGGAACAGCCCGTGCTCGACGACCCCCGGCACCCGCTTCAGCGCAAAAGCGAGCACTTCGGGCTCTGGGATTCGACCGAAGGCGCAATCGAGGATGAAATTGCCCTGATCGGTGATGAAGGGCTGGCCATTCTTGTCCTGACGCAATGTAATCTCGCCCTGGCATCCGGCTTGGTCCGCCATGGCTTCGACCATGCGGCGCGTCGCGGCGAGGCCAAAGCGAACCACTTCGATGGGGAGCGGAAAGGCCCCGAGCGTCTTTACGAGCTTGCTGTCGTCGGCGATCACCACCATCTGGTCGGACGCCGTCGCCACGATCTTTTCGCGCAGCAACGCCCCACCGCCGCCCTTGATCAGCCTGAGCTGATCGTCAATCTCGTCGGCACCATCGACGGTCAGGTGCAGATGCGGCGTGTCGTCGAGCGTGGTGAGCGGAATGCCGAGCCGCTCCGCTTGCGCGCGCGTGGCTTCGGAAGTCGGCACGCAAAGCACCTTGAGCCCCGCCGCTACCTTGACACCGAGCGCCTCGACGAAGCGAGCCGCGGTCGAGCCGGTGCCAAGCCCCAGCCACATCCCATTGCAGACAAGATCGAGCGCGCGCAACGCGGCGCTTTCCTTGAGACCGTCGATTGTCGACACGCCCGCCCCTTGCCCTTCCCTAAGCGCCCAGTCCGCCCATGAAGACATACTTCAACTCGATGAATTCCTCGATGCCGTGATGGGAGCCTTCGCGCCCGATCCCAGATTCTTTGACGCCGCCGAAAGGAGCGAGCTCCGAGGAGATGATCCCTTCATTGACACCGACGATGCCATAGTCGAGCGCCTCGGCCACGCGCCACGCTCGGGCGTGGTCGCGGGTGTAGAAATAGGACGCGAGGCCAAAAGGCGTATTGTTGGCGAGCCGCACTGCTTCCGCGTCATCGTGGAAGCGAAAGAGTGGCGCCACGGGACCGAACGTTTCTTCCTGGGCGAGCCGCATCGTCGGCGTCACCTCGGCAAGCACCGTCGGCTCATAGAAGGTGCGGCCGAGCGCGTGGCGCTTACCCCCGGTCACCACGCGAGCGCCATGCGTCACGGCGTCCTTCACATGGTCGTCGACCTTGGCAATGGCTGCCTCATTGATCAATGGCCCCTGGGCGACGCCGGGTTCCGTGCCCTTCCCCACTTTCAGCTTGGCGACCTCGCGTGCGAGCCGATCGGCGAAGCGGTCATAAATGCCGTCTTGCACCAGAATGCGATTGGCGCAGATGCAAGTCTGACCAGAATTGCGATACTTGGAGGCGAGCGCGCCTGAGACCGCGGCCTCGAGATCGGCGTCGTCGAACACGATGAAGGGCGCATTGCCGCCAAGCTCAAGCGAAAGTTTCTTCACCGTCCCCGCAGCCTGCGTCATGAGCAGCTTGCCCACCTCGGTCGAGCCGGTGAAGGTGATCATGCGCACCAGGGGATTTGAAGTGAGCTCGCCGCCGATCGCTTTCGCATCGCCGGTCACGACATTCAGCACACCGGATGGAACTCCGGCGCCGACGGCAAGTTCGGCAAGCGCCAAGGCCGAGAGCGGCGTCTCCGGCGCCGGCTTGACGACGACAGTGCAGCCGGCGGCGAGCGCCGGGGAAATCTTGCGGGTGATCATGGCGAGCGGGAAATTCCACGGCGTGATGGCGCCGACGACACCAATCGGTTGCTTTATTACGAGGATGCGGCCGTTCTTGCGGTGGCTCGGAATGATCTCGCCATAAACGCGCTTTGCCTCCTCGGCGAAGAACTCGGTGAAGGATGCGGCGTAGTCGACCTCGGCGCGCGCCTCGGTAAGAGGCTTGCCCTGCTCGCTCGTCATCAAAAGCGCGAGGTCTTCCTTGTGCGCGATCTGCAAGTCGTACCAGCGGCGGAGGATCGCAGCCCGCTCCTTGGCGGTCTTCGCGCCCCACGCCGGGAAGGCTTTGGCGGCAGCGTCGATAGCGTGCCGCGTCTCGGCCTGGCCGAGATCCGGCACGCGCGCCAAAAGATCGCCGGTGGCCGGATCCTTCACGGCAAGCTTGGGCGTGCCGACCCAAGCTCCGTCAATCAGGCACTGCTCCTTGAGAAGAGAGGGATCGCCGAGTTCCATCAAGAAGAACCCCTTTTGCGCGTGAAGTTGGGCCTAGCCTTGGAAAGCCAATGATGAGATATGCCGGGCCAACCTGCCCCGGTCAACGTGCAGCCAAGACGAGGATTTAAAGTGCCGCGCGCAAATTTAAGTGATGCGACGATCGTTTTTGATCTCGACGGCACGCTCGTGGACACGGCGCCGGATCTCACCAACGCCCTGAACGACGCGCTCATCCGCCGCGGCCATGCAACGATTTCGCAAGAGACCATTCGTTCAGCCGTCGGGTCCGGCGCGCGCGTGATGATCGAGGAAGCGTTGCGGCGCGCCGGCGCCGATGAGAACATCGACCAGATGCTGGCTGAATTTCTCGTTCACTACGAAGCGAATATCGCCGTAGAGAGCCGCCCCTTCCCTGGCGCCGTTGCTTCGCTCGAAACGTTCGCCACGGCTGGAGCAAAGCTCGCGGTCTGCACTAACAAGCGCGAATATCTCACGCGCAAGCTGCTCGAGGCGCTTGGGCTTCAGCATTACTTCCGCAGCGTGGCCGGGCGCGACACTTTCGCCGTATCAAAGCCCCACCCGGGCCACTTGACCCAAGTGATCGCGCTCGCCGGTGGCGTGCCGTCGCGCGCCATCATGGTCGGAGACAGTGACGTGGACCTCCGCACGGCCAAGGGCGCGAGCGTGCCCTCGATCCTGGTGAGTTTCGGCTATGCGACGGATGCGCTCCACGAACTTGCCCCTGACGCCACCATCGACCATTTCGACGAGCTGGCGTCGAAGGCCGCGGCCCTGTTGGGCGCCCAGCCCGCTCGGCGTTGGCATCGTTAGACGCCGCCACCAACTGTTGCCACAGATTTGCCCAATTTCGACCGGACTGCTCTCAATCTAGAGCCATAGTCGAAAGTCAACCTTCACCCACCGAGTTCAATCGCTTATACGCATTACGAGGGAGACAAACGATGCTGAGACGTGTCGTGGTCGGCGCAGCCTTGGCCTGCTTCATAAGTGGCGCCGCGTATGCTGTTGACGAGCCTGCCACAGGGGACGATCAGTGCACCCAACAGCTCGCTGCCGCCGAGGAGGCCGTACAGAACAAGATCGACGCCAACACTATGAGCGAGGAGGATACCGAGAAGGTAAACGAGCTCCTTGACCAGGCGGACGCGCAATGCACGGAGGGTAACCTCAACGATGCGACCGCGACGCTGGCCGCCGTTAGCAAGATCGTGGGCAAGACGAATTAGCTTTGGGGATGTGAGGCCGGCCTGGTTTCACGCCGTCCGCGACCCCTTGGGTCGTCCGCCCTTCCTTGACTTGCGCAGCCCCCAATCGCTAAATCCGGCTGATTGACGCTAGGAGCGGGCGGTTAGCTCAGCTGGTAGAGCACTGTGTTCACATCGCAGGGGTCACTGGTTCGAGTCCAGTACCGCCCACCATTAAAAACAATACCTTAGCTAGTTAGCCCCGCCG
>Ga0187819_10001760_pt1 | contig 11243 bp, 10 predicted proteins | sample NC_wetland_sal_i_15_FD_132411 | JGI IMG/M metagenome (GOLD analysis project Ga0187819, IMG submission 132411) | Wetland sediment microbial communities from Neuse River Estuary, North Carolina, USA - SO4_4 | ecosystem: Environmental > Aquatic > Freshwater > Wetlands > Sediment | place: USA... | reverse complement strand
CACACCGCGCCGGCGGGCACCCCGGCACAGTTTAGCGGCAGCCTGATGGGCACGGTTTGTTACAGCTACCCAGTACATTTATCTTGCGGGTCGAATGCTCCGCCGACCTGCCAGTTCTCGCCGGCAACGATGACTCCCAGCGTTAGCGGCACTCCGTTCGCTCTCACCGTGAGCAGCAATCAAGCTGGGACCTACAACTTTGAGGTCGCAGCCGTGGGCAGTGATCCCAACGCCACCATTCATTCGTTCCCCCTAAGCTTCACCTCGACCGGCGGGGGTTCGGGCCCGACTTTCAGTTTCACGCTCACGCCAAACCCCGGCGTCCAGTCGCTGCCGGCGGGCCAACCGGCGATTTACGATCTGGATGTGGCGCCGTCGGGAGGGACGTTTCCCGGTAATGTCACACTGGCATACTCCAGCAACTGTCCGCCGTTGAGCACGTGCGGACTCAGTGCCACGCAGGTGAATAAAGGCAGCGGGGACACACACGTGACCTTTACCATCACCACTACTCCCTCGGTTATCGCTGACCTACATCCGGCACGTGCACTCAGGTCGCTCATCTACGCGCTATGGCTTTCCCTCCCGGGATTGATCGTGGTTTTAGCGAGAGCCGGATCACGCTGCCAGCGCCGAAAGTCGTTTGTAGTTTTCTCACTCGTTACGCTGATTATTCCTCTGCTGTGGCTGGACATTGCGTGCAGCAGCGGCCTTCAAGGCAATGGCACGGGTGGAAACGGGCAAAAGGGCACGCCATCAGGAACCTACACTATGACCGTGACCGCTACCGTGAGTGGATTTTCGGTACGGTCAGCGCAAGTACAGTTAACGGTCAACTAGTGAAAAGACCGCGCTCTGGTTGACAGACGATTAGCCAAATCAGCCAAGGAGTGAAGCATGAGCGCGCAGTTCCGATATAGAGGATAGCCTTCTTAGAACCGCAGATTCAGGACCTCTCGCGGCCAAATCGGGTTAGGCGCGGGATCAAAATCAAGACCAAACCGTAGAACAGAAGCGACGCCACGAGGGATGCTGCGTTGCCAAAGCGAAGATCCTCGAACAGCAGCTTGAGCGTGCCAAATGCGATGGCTGCATACCCAACCCACAATAATTCGCTGCGTTTTAGACGCGACCCGCCGAAGCTGAGGATCAGAGCGACCGAGCAGATCACCACCGTGCGGAAGACCGAGAGACGCGAAGCATTCAGCATTCCGTTCGCCGAACCGAGCCTCGCGCTCACTATCACGGCAAGTGTCACAACCATGCCACTGACGAGCGCGCAGGGGACGATCCAAAGCAGGCGCTGTCTCCATTGATCGGTCGAAGAAGCCCGCCATCCGATTGCGTAGCACGCAGCGGCCGACACTGCCACCACCCATGCGCCTGGGTTCAGAGCGGACGGCACGGTTCCAGCCAGGGCGTTGCCCGCGAGATTCAAAAGTCCAGAGAGGATCGCCGCCGCCGCCAGATAAAAAGACACGTGCATGCCCAGGGTGAGCTTGCGGGTGCGCATGTACAGGAAAGCCGCTGTTACCGCAGCCACACACCAGAACGGGACTTGGAGATTCGCCGAAAAAAGCAGCAAGCCTCCTGTCAGCAGCAGTGCTACGGCGTACCACCCGCACACCCGACGATTTCGATTTTGTTCATTGGCCGTAAAGCGCGACAGGGCGCCCCAGTAACACACCGCTGCAACCAGCAGGAAAAAGATGCCGAGCGCCGTAGCAGAGCCGGGGCTTGCCCGCAACATCCCAAAACTCGCGAGCACAAATGCCACCACACCCTGCGCGATTTCAAAGATCGTCAGCCGATGGCGCATCCCAAAGCTGCGAATGCCGATGCTGCCGCCGTAGATCGCAAGCAGTGCCAGGCACAGTATCGTGATCATTGGTGCACTGATAGGCCGATATTCAGCCGGCACGCCTTCGGGAGAAGTCATCACATAGACGAGCACCCATACAGCGAAATCCGCCGCGATCGCCGGGACCGCTCTCACGCTGAGCCGCTGTCCGAGGCCAATAACCACTTCGCTGAGCAGGGCCACAGCCAGCAGCCCCGCCGTAAACGGGACCAGGTCATGGGTCGTGATGATCAGCGCCAGGGCCGTGGCCACCGCCGCCACAGTCGCCACCCATGGAATTGCCTGCAGATCCTGCCGCCATGCTAGTGCTAAAGCCAGCACAACAAACGCAACCAGCACCGCTGCTGTGAAGACCGGTGACAACACCTGAAAACGCACGGTAGATTCCCACAGCAACGGCGAGAGGATCAGTGCCGCCGTGACGGAGTAGGTGACGCTGGCAAAGTGATTTGTGGCGTGAGTCCTGGCTGCCCAAACCAGCCACATGCCCGCGTACACGATAGCGAGCATCAGAACCGGTAACTTTGGAATGGTTCCGGACTCTGCGATCGCGCGCAGCAGGTACGCACCCGCAATTCCCAGAACTGCCTTGCCGAATACAGCCACACCAGCGGGCACGTTGGGCGCCGGGAAACCACGCCACGTCTCGGGAGGCCGCGACCTCGGCGACGGAGACGCAAGCGGGGCATTACTGTGAACCTCTGACTGGCCCTCGAGCGCGGAAACCCGGCGTTCTAGTTCCTGAAGCCGATCGATGAGTTGATCCCTATCCGATGCGATTCCCTCGATAGCTTGTGCCATGCGATCCTCCGCATCTGCCCCGATCAGGCGGGCTTAGCTGCTTCCGTGTGCTGGAACGACGCCGGAGCCGGGCAAGGAGGCGGACTCCGGCCAGGGCGGTAGGAGTTTCACCAGAACCCACAGAATGATGAAGGGAAGAATCAGGAGCGCGATCGCGGTCAATAATCCTTCCCGCGTAGCGAAAGCCATCTTATATGTCGTGTAGCCGAGGAAACTCTTGGAGAAAAGCTGGCCACCAATCACCACATTCCAGCGCATGGCAAAAATGCCCATCATGGTCAAACATCCGGCCAGTCCGTAGATGCGTTTTCGTGACATGTCATCCAGCTTCAGAAGCTGGGTCAGGGCCAGCAGCGCGATCGGCGTTACCGTGCCCAGCAGAATCTGGATGATCACCTGCGATGTCCACAAGCGAGTGTGCACCATGAAATCCAGGCTGCGGAAGGATTCATCGGCTTCGTAGATTCGCTGCAGCAGGTCCAGCATCTCCAGGCTGAAGTCGATGATGAAGGTGTAAAGCAAATAGCGCGCGATCGTGTCCAGGCAGCGCATATCGATCTGCTGCCCCCTAAGGCGCGATGACAGCATGTAAAGCAACATGACCGCCGAGATGCCTGACACCATTGCCGAGAACACGAATACGATGGGCATCAGGGGCGACGACCACCAGGGGTTGGCCTTTATCGAACCAAAAATGAAGCCAACGTATCCGTGCAGAAGGAACGCGGAGGGAATGCCAATTAAGGTGATGAAATACCCGAGTCTCTCATCGATGCGCAGCGAACGTTCGCTGACATTGTGGGAGCCCAAAGTTAGGATGCGGTAGATCCCGCGCTTCCACCCACTCGTGGTCTGGGAGAGCTCGACAATTTCACGGCGGTAGTCGAGCCAGATTTCCAGGAGCAGCACGCCCATCAGGTACCAGAGATAGACAAAGCCAAACATCGCCATGGCGGAGGAGCGATGCGGCGTCAGATACATCTCGAGCGAGCGCTCGGGATGTCCCAGGTGCAGTTGCAGCGGCAGCGGGGCCACGAGCAAGAACGCCAGTGCGGTGAGTAGAGCCAGCCGATATGTCGGCTTCACCGCCTGGACCCGGAACACACGTTCGAGCGAAGCCAGAATGAACGCGCCCGCCACGAGTCCCGTGATGAACGGATACAGAACGATCAGAATGCTCCATTGGAGCTCCACTTCGTTCGGGTACATGAAGCCTTCGACGGGTATCTGCACGAGCCTCCTTAGCGCACCGAACCGTCCATGCCGTTGTAGAAAACCTTTGCCCCAGTCGCCATGTGGGGTTTCAAAACTTGCACCGTATGGGCTTTCAAGAACTCATGAATGGGATCTTTGGGATTCTTCAAGTCGGCGAGCTGCCGCGCGCCCGTGGGGCAAACTTCGCAGCACGCGGTCGTCAGACCCTTGGTGATGCGGTGGTAGCACAGCGAACACTTCTCTGCCGTCTTGGTCTTGGGATTAATGAAGCGGCACCCATAAGGGCATGCTTGCACGCAATAGCGGCAGCCCAAACAGTAACTCTTGTCTACCAGCACAACTCCATCGGGCGTGACGAAGGTGGCGCCCACCGGACAAACCTGAGTGCAGGGAGATTCCGCGCAATGGTTGCAGAGCTTGGGAACGAAAAAATTTTTTCCGCCGTCGTCGGCATGCGGCGGGAAGCCTTGTTTGCCGCCATCAGGAGATTCCACCTCCGGCCTTTCGATCTTCCAGTCTGTCACGTGGTAGCGCTCGATCCAAGTGCGGTAATAGCCTTCGGGAACGTCGTTCTCTTCTGCGCAAGCGCGTACACAACTTCCACAACCGATGCATTTCGGGATGTCGATCAACATGCCCCACCAGTGCTCAGTCAGTTTGTAGTTGGGGGCGGCTTCGGGGGTTCCCGCGAGAACAAACTTCCATGCCACTGCAGCCGCGGGTAACAACACGAGCAATCGACGGCGGGTGATGTCCATTATTTCTTTCCCTCCGTCTCGATTTTTGCTGCCTCAATCTTTGGGCGGTGCGGCTGATGGCAAGTGTCGCAGGCGATCCCTCCGGAGTGGTCCGCCGTGGCGACTTGGGGAAAATCCTTCGGCTTGGCGCTGTTGGCCTCGTGACAACGGGAGCAGACGACGGCGGTGTCCAGTTTTTTGGGCTGCACCGAAGCGGGATCGTCCGCGTGCTTGGCCAGGGCTCCGTGGCAAGCTTCGCAAGCAACCACTACATGCTTGCCAAGCTTCTTCTGATCCACGATGTCGGTGTGGCAGCCCTCACAGGTGGCGTGGCCGGCAAGTGCGACCGGACGCGAGGCGATCTCGCTGATTGCTGCACCCCGGTAGTGTCCGTATTGCCCAAAACTGTGAGGTACCACGGCGGCTCGCAACAACACGAATGCCACCAGCGCTACTGCGATGACTACCGCTAAGCGAATAAGGTGCTCTATGTCCTTAAACAAGTCGGGGTTCTCCGCGCCGATACCTTCGGCCCTGATCTGCGCCCCAAATTGCGCAATATACTTGGATACCAAGTATGCTTCGCGGAAGCGATGATGAATGTCACATGAGGCTGTGATGTTGCTCACTCAGGTTCCATGCTTCTGCTTGCTTTGTGCGAGGTGCGTACGCCTGACGCGGTAGACGCTGTCCCAAAGTGTGCACTACGCGGGCAGATTTTCCTGTTGCGACGCTGCCGGTTTTTTCCCAAATTTCCGCTTGACACCGACGTTCAAACCGATACTATAGATGAATGTTTATGCATCATTATGCATAATTATTCATCGTGAATAAAAGCTTACGACAACGCGGAATCCTGGAACTGCTGAAGCAGGGCCCGGTCGCCAGTCAAGAAGACCTGCAGCGGGCGTTGCGCAAACGTGGACTCAAAGTGGGCCAAGCGACTCTGTCGCGCGATATACGCGATTTGCGGCTGGCCAAGACGGCGGACGGTTACTCTCTGTCTCCACATGACGGCTTGTCCGCGCCGGCATTGCCCCCGGTAGCGCGGCTGGTGCGGGAGTTCGTACTGGAAGTGCGTCCTGCCCAAAACCTACTGGTAATCAAAACCACCGTTGGCAGCGCCCAGCCGGTGGCTGCGGCGCTGGACGAAGAGGAGTGGCCCGAGACCGTGGGCACGATTGCTGGAGATGACACCATCCTGATTGTTTGTCCGGACAAAGCGGACGCGGAGAAGTTGGCAGGCCGCATTGAGGAGATGCTTGCCTGATGCCGGCCAAACTCAAAACCGCAGTGTTGGGCGCGACCGGGTATTCCGGGTTGGAGCTTACGCGGCTTCTGCTGCGCCACCCTCGACTGGAAAAGCCCGCCCTGATTCGGCGCAGTGACGCCGACCCTGCCTGCAACCTGGCTGAGATGTTTCCTTCGCTTTCGGGCAACGGAAGCTATCCGCTGCAACCGCTCTCGTGGCCGGCGCTTAAGCAACAGAGCGTCGAATTGCTTTTTCTGGCAACGCCGCACGAGGTTTCGCGCTCCCTCGTTCCGGAAGCAATTGCACAAGGACTTCGAGTTATTGATCTGAGTGGAGCGTGGCGGCTTAAGCAGGCACAGCATCGTGCGATATATGCGTTCACAGATGCGGATTCAGCGACGGCGGCTGAAGTTACCGAGAAAGCGGTCTACGGACTGCCCGAGTTGAATAGCGATCAGATCTCAGATGCCGCTTTAGTGGCGAACCCCGGATGTTACGCGACTTCGGTGATTCTGGCTTTGGCGCCACTGCTCAAGGCTGGCATCGTTGATCGCGAGCATGGAATTATTTCCGATTCCAAGTCTGGGGTGTCCGGAGCCGGCAAGGAGCCGAACTCGCGCACGCACTTCGTTTCTGTTGCCGACAACCTTTCTGCTTATTCAGTTTTCGGTCACCGGCATGTGGGAGAGATGCTCGAGCAATTGAAACTGGAGGCGTGTGAACTGATTTTCACGCCTCACCTGCTCCCGATTCCCAGGGGAATTCTTTCGACCATCTACGTGCATTTGAGCCGTGAGATGACGCCGGCTGAAGTTGAAACTTGCTTTCGCGACTTTTATGCGGGCAAGCGATGGGTACGGGTCTTTGCAACGCCGAAGCTGCCGCAGATCCAGTTCTCGCTGCACACCAACTATTGCGATCTCGGTTTCTGCCTTGCAGACGATGGCCGCCGCCTGGTGCTGGTCTCGTGCGTGGATAACTTGCTGAAAGGCGCTGCCGGGCAAGCGGTGCAGAACATGAATCTGATGTGCGGATGGAAGGAAGAGGAAGGCTTGCAGTGAAAGTCGTAGTCAAAATCGGAGGCGCTGCGCTCGAAGATAAATCGCGATTGCGCAAGTGCGCCCGGGCGATTGTCGAGTTGGCACACGATGGTCATCACGTTGCCGTCGTGCACGGCGGAGGCAGCGCGCTTACTCGAACGCTCAAGCTGCTGGGCAAGCAAAGTGACTTTGTAAACGGACTGCGCATCACCGATGCCGAAACCCGCGATGTCGCTCTCATGGTTTTGTCTGGAATCGTAAATAAGAGTCTGGTAGCGGCAATCGTGGCTGCGGGGAGCGCGGCGGTGGGTCTCTGTGGCGCCGATGGCATGGCCTTCCGCGCTCGCAAAAAGCAAAATTCAGGCTGCGATCTGGGATTCGTTGGGGAAATTTGTTATGCCGAGCCGCGCTGGATCGAGGCCATCTGGAGCGCTGGAGGTATTCCGGTTCTGTCTTCTGTTGCGCTGGGTTCCGATGGTGAGTACTACAACATCAATGCGGACCAGATGGCGTCGGCATGCGCGGTGGCTTGCCACGCCGACACGCTCATTTTTCTCACCGACGTGGAAGGAGTAAAGGACGCCGAAGGTACGGTGATTCCCTGGCTCAATACTAAAGACGTGGCTGCTTTGGTTGCGGCTTCCGTGATTGGTGGCGGCATGCTGCCCAAGTTGGAGGCTTGCAGGGAGGCGCTCCACCGGGGAGTCGGACGGGTGCGGATTCTGCCTGCGGCGCAGGTCGAAATCCTGCCGCAGTTCTACTTCACCAAGCTGGCGTGTGGGACGGAGGTGATTGGCGCATGACGCTAGCCTCTGTCATTCGTTCTGAACAGCAGTTGCTGCTTCCAACCTACGATCGTCACAAGATCCTCTTCGAGCGCGGCCGCGGAGTGTATCTGTGGGACTCGCGCGGGAATCGTTATCTCGATTTCCTGAGCGGGATCGGGGTGAATGCTCTCGGACACGCGCATCCTGCGATTCAACGCACGTTGAAACGGCAGGCGGGCCGCCTGATCCACGTCTCGAATCTGTTTTTCCATGAGTACCAGGCGGAACTCGCCAAGCGCCTGACCAAGATTTCCGGTCTGGATCGGGCCTTTTTCTGCAATAGCGGAACCGAGGCGTGGGAGGGGGCGCTGAAGCTGGCGCGCATCTATGCGCGGACCAACAATACGAACGGCCACCGGCCCAAGTGGCGCATCCTCGCACTCGACAACTCATTTCACGGACGCACCTTTGGTTCGCTGGCTACGACCGGTCAAGCGAAGTATCGCGATCCCTTCGTTCCGCTTCTGCCTGGCGTTGGCTTCGTGCGGTTCAACGATGTGGATGACCTGAAACACCAGTTTGACGCGGGCGTGTGTGCAGTCTGCCTGGAGACGATTCAAGGTGAAGGCGGAATTTGTCCGGTCAGTCCAGAGTTTTTGCAACTCGCGCGAAAGCTGACAGAGAGTAATGATGCTTTGCTGATCCTTGACGAGATTCAATGTGGTCTGGGACGGACGGGCTGCTACTTCGCGTATCAGCATTACGGCGTGCAGCCCGACATCGTGACGATTGCGAAGCCCCTCGCAGCGGGATTACCGCTGGGAGCGATTCTCACGACCAATCGCGTGGCGAGCAGCATGCATCCTGGCATGCACGGCACGACGTTTGGCGGAGGGCCGCTGGCCTGTGCGGTCGCGATCGAGTTTCTGCGTGTGCTCGACGAACTGCTGGATCATGTGCGTGAAATAGGAGGTTATTTCCGTGACCAGCTCGAAAGGCTGAGAAGCAGGCATGGCTGTATCCGCGAGGTTCGTGGGATGGGGTTGATGCTGGGCGTGGATTTGGACTCAGCAGAGGCAGCCAAGGCGGTTGTGTCCGCCCTGCTGCACAACAGAATTCTGATCAACCGCACGCATGAAACGGTATTGCGTTTCTTGCCGCCATACATCATTCAAAAAAAGCACGTCGATGAAGTGATCCGCGCGCTCGATTCGGCGCTGCGCCACCACGCCACGAAGCCCGGCCGTCCGGCCAGTGGGCACGCCAAAGTCCAAAAAGGAGTCAAAAGTGAATAGCCACTCATTGAACAGAACACCGGTCATTCCTGCACGGGTTCCCAATACCTTCTGGGGACCTGACTTGGTCTCGACTCGTGATTTGGGCCCTACCGGAGTCCAGGCCGTGCTTCATCTCGCCGGAATTATGAAAACGCGGCCCGCGGATTTTCGCAGCTCGCTCGCTGGCAAACAGATGGTGATGTTTTTTGAAAAGCCTTCATTGCGAACTCGACTGACGTTCGAGGCGGGGATGGTGAGCTTGGGCGGTACCACGTTCTTCGTGGACCAGACTCACGAGCGGCTCGACGCGCGCGAAAAACTAAGTGACATCGCCCATAATCTCGAACGCTGGGTGGATGCGATCGTGTTGCGCACCTTTGCCCAGGAAACAATTGCGGGCATGGCCGAGCACGCCTCCATTCCAGTTATTAACGCCCTCAGCGATCTGGAGCACCCTTGCCAGGCGCTGGCCGACTATTTCACTCTGCAAGAACGCTTTGGCAATCTGAAGAATATCTGCCTGGCGTACGTAGGTGATGGAAACAATGTGGCTCACTCCCTGCTGCTTACATGCGCTTGTCTCGGCTCAAAAATCCGCGTGGCCACGCCGGCAGGTTATAGTCCCAACGCGCAAATTCTTGCGGACGCTCAAGAGATAGCCGAACAGACCGGCGCCGTTATCGAGATACTTTCCGATCCGCATGCAGCCGTCGAAGGCGTCGATGCGGTCTACACCGACGCCTGGGCCAGCATGGGCCAGGAGCACGAGGCCGAGAAGCGCGCCCAGATTTTCCCGCCTTACCAGATGAATGAGGAACTGGTGGCGGAAGCGGCCCCACACGCCGTATTTATGCATTGCCTGCCGGCCCATCGGGGCCAAGAAATCACCGACGCGGTCATAGACTCGGAACGATCGGTCGTCTTCGATCAAGCGGAGAGCCGGCTGCACGTACAGAAAGCCATCTTATATTTGCTGCTGGGCGGGGAAACCCGACTGCCAACGAGGAGAGCTCATGCCTGAAAAAATTGTACTTGCCTACTCGGGAGGTTTAGATACCTCGATCATTATCCCGTGGCTCAAAGAGAATTATGCCTGCGATGTCATCGCGATGGTTGGAGATGTCGGCCAGGGGGACGACATTGAGGCCGTGGTCGCAAAAGCCTATGCCACCGGCGCGTCCCAAGTGGTGGTGGAGGATTTGCGCGAGGAATTTCTCAGCGAGTATGTGTTCCCCGCGCTGAAGGCGGGAGCGGTATATGAGCATAAATATCTGTTGGGTACATCGCTCGCACGGCCGGTGCTCGCGAAACATCAGGTTGAAGTCGCCTTGCGGGAGGGTGCTACGGCGGTGGCTCACGGATGCACTGGCAAAGGCAACGATCAGGTAAGGTTCGAACTGGCATATCAGGCGCTCGCGCCCGAACTTCCCGTGATTGCGCCTTGGCGCGAGTGGTCGCTCAAATCGCGAGAAGATTGCCTTGATTATGCGGAGCAGCACGGGATCCCCGTCGCCGCCAGCCGCGAGAAGATTCACAGCCGAGATCGGAATCTTTGGCACTTCAGCCACGAGGGAGGCGAGTTGGAGGATGCCGCCAATGTGCCGCTGGCCAGCACCTGGCAGCTTACTCGTTCGCCGCAAGAAGCGCCGGATCGCGAGGAACGAGTCACTATTGGTTTTGCAGGTGGCGTTCCAGTCTCGGTCAATGACTTGGAACTTGATGCCGTGTCATTAGTAGAACTCCTAAACGAAATTGGTGCTCGCAACGCAATCGGCCGCGTCGACCTGGTGGAAAATCGCTTTGTCGGTATCAAGTCGCGAGGTTGCTATGAGACCCCGGGCGGAACTTTACTGGTCACGGCGCATCGCGAACTCGAAGCACTTTGCCTGGAGCGCGATGTCGCGCACTTCAAGCAACACGTCGGTCTGAAATACGCAGAACTCGTCTACTTCGGATTCTGGTTCACGCCGCTCCGTGAAGCGCTCGACGCGTTCGTCGAAAGCACGCAGAAAAATGTAACTGGGACGGTCACGCTCTCCTTATATAAGGGCAACGTCTCGGTGGTGAGCCGCCAATCCGAGCATTCACTCTACCGCACCGATCTGTCCTCGTTCACCATGGGCGACAGTTACGACCAGAAAGATGCGGAAGGCTTTATTCGCATTCTTGGCCTTCCGTCGCGGTCGCGGGCGCAAGCAAGCAAAGAGTCGGCCAAGTCGGAGGTCGCGTAATGAAGATGTGGTCCGGGCGTTTCCGTCAGCCTTTGGATCCAGAATTCGAGCGTTGGCAGCGT
>Ga0187819_10001759_pt1 | contig 11249 bp, 8 predicted proteins | sample NC_wetland_sal_i_15_FD_132411 | JGI IMG/M metagenome (GOLD analysis project Ga0187819, IMG submission 132411) | Wetland sediment microbial communities from Neuse River Estuary, North Carolina, USA - SO4_4 | ecosystem: Environmental > Aquatic > Freshwater > Wetlands > Sediment | place: USA: North... | reverse complement strand
CTGCTGCGCAACGGGCCGTGGAAGGCTATGTTCATTCTCACGCTGGCGCACTTCACCGTGGTGGCGATGCGCGGCGGAACGATGTTTTACTATTTTCAGTACTACGTCAGCCCCGAAAGGCTCTATGGTCTGCTCGACCGGCTGGGTTTGACGGTTGCCGCGAATGGCGCAGTCCCGAGCGGCCCATGGCACTCGGTGCTGAACACCTTTGGTCTGATTGTTGATCCAAAGAGGACCAATGTCGCCTCTGTGGGATTCAGTCTTTTGAACATGTCCAGCCAGCTCGTCACGGTGGTGGGCGTGGTGTGCTCGGCGGCTCTTTGCGCGCACTTCGGAAAGAAGGCAGTGGCTCTCGCCGGTTTTGCCCTCACAACCTTGTTCATGACGCTCTTTGTATTTGTCCCGGCCGAATCGGTCGGAACTATCTTCCTCCTGGAGTACATTCGCTCGCTCATGTACGCCCCGACTATTCCTCTCCTCTGGGCGATGTTCGCCGACGTCGTCGACTATTCCGAATGGAAGACCGGCCGCCGCACCACGGGCATCATCTATGCCACCATTTTGTTCGCGCTGAAGAGCGGTCTGAGCCTCGGTGGAGCGGCCGCCGGATGGGTGCTCTCCGGATTCGGTTATCGGGCCAATGCCGCGCAGACTGTCCAGGCGCTCCTTGGCATTCGCCTGGCAATCAGCGTGTTACCGGCGATTCTTTTTCTGGTGGTGATTGCGTGCCTGGTCAGCTATCCAATCGGCAGAAGGTTGAACATCAAGATCCAGGACGAACTGGCCGAGCGCCGTAAGGCGTTCGCCCCAGCTTGAGCCCTCCGCTCACCACACGTGGGTAGCGAGAACCCGCGGACGGCCCGAAATCCGATTCACCACCGGGACACGCAGCACAATTTGCAAATTCTTCTTCTGCCAGTCCTTGGGGAACTCCCGGGCAGCCTCCATGAAGTATTCCGGATTGCTGAGGAATTCACCCGCTCCAATCGTGCCGTACTGCGTGAGGCCGGCGGCGATGATGACAGGACGGTCCGTCGCCGGGTCGAGTATTCGCGACAAAATCGCGTAATCAATCGGAATATCCCAGTTCGGCCAGGAATTCATCAGCATCCATTCCGTATTTTCCGGATGCTGGCGATCTTGCACCATGTCCGTGCCATGCTCACTGTCCTTGCGGAACGTGAAGCGTAGCTGGCCGGCCGTGCGGAGGGTCCACAGGTTGTCGAAGGCGCCAATCAGCACCGCGGCGGTGTCTCGCAGATCCGCAAACGACGTGAACCGCTCGGCGCGGATGCGGTAGGGCTTGCGATAGCGCTCCAGCAGCGAGGTCAGGCGCACGAGACACACCGCGTCATCCAAGGCCACATACCGGTCTCGAAGCAGGATGAGATCGTCCTCGCGAATTGGGTGAGGTGGGGCTTGCGGGCCAGACGGAGGCGGCACTATACCTTCAATCGCGTCTTGAGCCTGGACTGAGCGCGGGTTGTAAGCCGCCTGCAGCCCCACGCAGACCAGAACCGGGCCCGGCGATTTCAGAACTGGGTCCCATAACCGGTCGAGGTCAGAGCGCCTCCAGCTTGGCGGCGTTAGGGCGAAAGCCAGGATCAGAAGACCGGCCACGACGATGGTTCCGGCCACCAGCACATATTGCTTGCGCGGCCGCGTGGGAGCGGCTAGGGCTATTGCCCTCGGAGGGGCAAAGTGGAATTCCGGAATATAGGACCCGGAGGGCAGTTCGATGTGGACATTCGATTCGTGCCCGGCCTCCTGATAATATTGCGCGAGTTTCTTTCCGGACTTCGGCGGCGCTGGCACGAACGACCGGGTCCTCGCTGGTGTCGTAGTCCGCCGGACGGCCGAACACGTCAATGCCAAGGGTACGTTCTTTTAAGGAATTGCTGTGGCCCGCAAGGGTTTGCTCGGTGATGCGCCAGCAACAAACTCTGACAGCGATGGCTGCCTCGGAACAGGGCGCTGGCCAGTATCCGCTCCAATTCTGCACGAACGTCCTCGGCTTTGTCCGGCGGTGGACAAGGCTTGTGAGCTTGCAGCTCAGCCTTGCGAGACATTTCCCTTTGCCGTTCACTGTAACACACAGAGAATTGACGTAACGTACATATTTCGAAACCCTCGGACGGCACCCGTAAGATACAGATTCAAAAGCTTTCAAAAGCGAAGAATTGTACGGTTCCGTAAGATCCTTACTCTTGCACGCAAACGCGAGTACATTAACCACGATCAGAGGTCGTGTATCTGTCTTCGCCTAGGAAGGCGCCAGACTGGCTTAGTAAATGGCAGGAGGTGAATATGCAAACGGTTAGTCTCAGAACCAACGTCGTGCTGAGCGTGCTCCTGGGAGCTTTTCGGATGCAAAAACTCAGTTTGACTGTTGGCTTGCTTTTTCTGGCGAGTATGGCTGCGTTTGGTCAAACCGCCACGATTTTGGGTACGGTCACGGACCCAACCGGGTCTGTGGTTCCGAATGCGGGTGTAACCATTATGAATACGGCCACGAGTGTTCAGCGGGTTGTCCAAACGAACACTGCCGGCAACTACGTTGCGCCCGAACTGCCCATCGGGCCGTATTCCGTCAAGGCGGGCGCGGCAGGTTTTAAGACCTACGAGCGCACCGGCCTGATCCTCGACTCCAACGCCACGGTCCGTGTGGACATCGTCTTGGAAGTCGGTGCAGTTAGCGAAAGTATTACGGTCGAAGCCACTGCGGTCAAAATCGAGTCGGATTCGAGCGAGGTCAGCGACACGATCTCCGGCCGCCAGGTGGCTGAACTGGCCATCAACGGCCGCCACATGGCGGCCCTGGCTATCTTGACGCCGGGAGCCTCCTCGGATTTGCCCGATTTCAACTTGCCCGTATCGGTAAACGGCAGCACCAATATCAGTTTCAACGGCGAACGCGAGGAGCACAACGTTTGGATGATCGACGGAGGTGAGAACTACGACCGCGGTTGCGGCGGTTGCGTGACGATGATGCCCTCGGTCGACGCCATCTCTGAGTTCACCACGCTGACCAGCAACTCCAGCGCAGACTTTGGACTTGGCTCCGGCGGCACCATCAACATGGTGATCAAGTCCGGAACGCGCGATTACCACGGCACGCTTTACGAGCTGTTCCGCAACGACGACATGGACGCGAACACCTTCTTTGCCAACGCCGCGGGGAGAAATGCCAGCGGGGGGTTAAACTCCCCAAAGCCCGAGTTGCGGCAAAATGTGTACGGCTTCAACCTCGGAGGGCCCCTGTGGATCCCCAAGCTCTACAACCGGGACAAGGACAAGACGTTCTTCTTCTGGAATGAAGAGTGGCGCAAATTCGTGCTGGGTTCCACGATTACCGCGACCGCCATTCCGGCAGCCCAGCGCACCGGTGATTTCAGCGGGCTCAACACTCCCATCCTGGTGCCCAACACGGGCGATGCGGCGCAGAACGCCAGGTTCGAGGCTTTGGGACTGACCCCCGGCCAGCCGTTCCCGGGCAATAAGATTCCGGCGTCTCTGATCGATCCCAACGCCACTCTGTTCTTTTCGACAGGCGCCTTCCCCCAGCCGAACTTCGGCACCAACCGCTACTCCGGCTCGCTTGGAGTGCCCACCAACGTGCCGGAATCCATCGTGCGCATTGACCACTACTTCAGCAGCAAACTGGCGTTGATGGGGCACTTCATCCACGATGGCACAGACCAGCATCTAGCCACTACCCTGTGGAGCGGCTCCACTTACCCCACGCTGGGGACCGACTTCAAGAATCCCTCCTGGAGCGCCGTGGTCAAACTGACCCAGACCATCAGCCCCACGCTGCTCAACGAGACCTCGTACAACATGAATGGCAACAAGATCTACCTGACGCCGGTCGGCATCTTTGCCAAACCCTCGGGGTGGAGCACTCAACCCTTGTTTGGCAACGACGTCTTGAACCGCATGCCGACCATCAACCTTCAGGGCTCGTATGGGATCACCTATGACAATGGGTCGTGGCCTTGGACTAACGCGGCTTTCGACCACCAGGTCCGGGACGACTTGTCCTGGATTCATGGTGCTCACAACTTCAAGTTCGGCGGTCAATACATGCGTTACGCCAAGAATCAGGAGATCTTCGGGAACACGCAGGGGAACTACACCTTTGACGGCAGCTTCACCGGCAATGCGCTCGCTGATTTCCTGCTGGGCTACGCGAAGAGCTACAACGAGCTGGACATCCAGGACAAGGGATACTGGCGCAACAACTCGTTCTCATTTTATGCCGGGGACAACTGGCGCGTCAGCAAGCGGCTGACTCTAAACCTGGCCCTGCGGTGGGAATTTCTCCCGCATGTATATGAAATTCGTAACCGCATGGCGAACTTCTATCCGAACCTCTACGATCCGTCCAAGGCTCCCATCTTCAACTCGGATGGCAGCCTGGATACCAGCGGTCCGGGTTTCGCCACCGTTCCGGGAGTGCCGCTTTCCAACATTCCGTTCTATATCAATGGCGTGGTCATAGCGGGCCAGAACGGGACGCCGCGCGGCATGGTGAACAACTATTACGACACGCCGGAGCCGCGGGTCGGCTTTGCTTATGATCTTACCGGTCGAGGCAAAACGGTGGTGCGCGGCGGCTATGGCATCTACTACGAGCGGATCCAGGGCAATGACGTGTACAACACCGGGCCGAACATCCCGTTCTCCTTCAGCCCTAACGTCAACAGCGTGTTTTTCTCCAATCCCAGCATCAGCGTGATCAACGGGCAAAAGGCTGCCGAACCCATCTTCCCGGCGAGCCTCACTGTCCTGGCGCTGAATGACTACAAACTGCCCACCTCCATGCAGTGGAATTTCGGTATCCAGCATGAAATCACCTCGGGCGCCGTGCTCACGGTCCAGTACGTGGGCAATGGAGATTACCATCAGCGGGACAACCGGGAGATCAACGCAGTCCCACTTACCGATTCCAACCGGCTGGCCATCTCGCAAGGGACGTACACTGCGAACCTGGCGCGGCCGTATCTGGGGTACAGCAATATCACCCTGGGTGAGACCGCCGGGAACGCCCACTACGAGGCGCTACAGGTCAACTTCCGGGTGCAAAACCAGCACGGCTTGACTTTTCAGTCGGCCTATACCTGGTCGCACAACCTCGGGATCGCGCCCGGCGGGGGCGGAGACTTCAACACCATCTCGGACCCCTTCAATCGGAGTTTCGACTACGGCCCAACGGTCTTGGACCGGCGGCAGATCCTGGTCCTCAACTACATTTACGACATTCCGATTTTCAAGAACAACAAGGGAGTGGCCGGTTCGCTGCTTGGTGGCTGGGAATTTTCCGGCATCACTCTGATTCAGTCCGGCAATCCGCTGACGCCGACTCTGGGTTACGACAACCTGGGACTGGGCGGTAACGTCACAGCCCGTCCGGACGTGGTGGGTTCACTGACCTATCCGAACTCCGTGAATGAATGGTTTAACACGGCTGCCTTCGCAAAGCCCGCGCCGCTGTCTTTCGGTTCGGCTGGTGAGGGCATCATCACGGCTCCCGGCCGTGCGAACTGCAACTGGTCGATGTTCAAGTCTTTCCGCATGCCCTTCCCACACGAAGGCGCAAACCTCCAGTTCCGCGCCGAAGCGTTCAACGTCTTCAACCACACTCAGTTCTACCAGGTGGATACCGGCTTCAACGATTCGACGTTCGGCAAGGTCACCAGCACCCATGACCCGCGCGTGCTGCAACTTGGATTAAAATTCCTGTTCTGAAGGCGCAATATACAAACGAGGAGGGGCCGTGTTAGTGCGGCCCCTGCTCTTCCTCTTAGGGGCGAGCCTGTACGCACAGCCAGCCCGGTGCCCCAGTGCGGCCCAAGATATAAGTGCGCTGGCAAATGCCGGGTTGGCCCTCTCGCGCGAGGGCAAGTACAGCGTGGCTGCGGAATGTTACCGCGAGGCTCTCTCCATCAACCCGAAGATCCCGGACATCCAGCTTAACCTGGGTCTCGCCGAGTTCAAGTCGGGCCATTTCCGTGCGGCCATTGCGCCCCTCCGCGCCGTGATTTCGTTGGACTCTGGCAATTCCCAGGCGCGCACGCTGCTGGGCATGAGCTATTATGGCGCGGGCGAGTATCCCAAGGCCGTGCCCTTGCTGTCGGCCGCCCTGGCCGCCGATCCGGCCAATTCGCAATTGCGCTACGTGGTCGCTCAGAGCTGTCTGTGGGCTGCACAATATGACTGTGCCTTGAAGGAGTTCGAGCAGTTGGGCCGCGAAGATCCTGACTCTGCCGCAGTCCACATCCTGGTGGCCGAGGCACTTGATGGGCAAGGCAAGCAGACCGAAGCGATCGCGGAATTGCAGGCGGCCGCCGTCAAATCGCCGGCCGATCCGAACGTGCACTTTGGTTTGGGCTACCTTCTTTGGAAGCAGCGGCGTGATGACGAGGCGGAGCGCGAATTCCGGCTCGAGCTCGCTCACGATCCTGCGCACGCCAAAGCGCACGCCTGGCTGGGCGACATCGCGTTGCGGCGCGGCGAAGCCCAGGCTGCCCAACCGTTGCTCGAGAAGGCCGCACGCCTGGAGCCGGATATTCGTATTGCGCATCTCGATCTCGGGATCATTTACGCCGATCAGGGACGACAGGGGCGGGCTATCGCTGAATTGCGTCAAGCTGCGCGCCTCGATCCCTCCAGAGCCGATGCGCACTACCGCCTGGGGCGGATCTATCAGGCCATGGGGCGAGCGCGCGAGGCACGAGCGGAACTGGCGATCGTGAGGCGGTTGCGCCAACAAGAGGACGAAAAGACACTACGGGAGATCTCAGGTCCCCCGCCGGCGTTACCCCAACCAAAACAACCATGAGCGGAACGAAATACTTCGCGAAACTGTGGCTGACGGTGGCCCCTGCGGTTCCCTCCCTGGCGTATGCGCAGGCAACAGCCCCGTCTCCTCCCACAACGATTGACGCCACCATCGACGGAACCAAAGTCAGCGAAAAGCCGCAGGCGGAGGTGAAGGAGATCGCGATCGGCGAGGTCCCCCAGGCGCTATCGGTTGCGCCCATCAGCGTAGGCATCTATTGGTTTCCCGTGGTTCAAACGCCGCGGTGACAGGGGCGAATTGAGGTTCAACAGCAACATGAGTGCGATTCAGCAGATTTCATGTGTGATGGCGATGCCGGTACTGATCGCGGCGGCGTGTGCAGTGCCGGCTGCAGCTCAGGTCCAAACTGAGGTCCCTCCGGTTGTTCCGGGGGCAGAGGCCGTGTCCGTGGAGCACATTAGGATTCATGGGTCCGCGCTGAAGGGCAAACTTGAGGGCGAGACGGCCGACCGCGATGTGATGGTATTCCTGCCACCGAGCTACGGCAAGGACAGGCATCGCCGCTATCCCGTGGTGTACGCGCTACACGGCTATTCCATCGGGGCGGAGCAGTGGACCCACGAGATTCATGTGCCGCAGACGATCGAGGGCGCCTTCGCTCTCGGCGCGAAGGAGATGATCGTGGTGCTGCCCGATTCGAAGACGGTGTACGGTGGGTCGATGTATTCGAGCTCCGTCACCACAGGCAACTTCGAGCGGTTCATCGCTCACGACGTGGTCTCCTATATCGATGCTCATCACCGCACTCTTCCCAACCGCTCGAGCCGCGGCCTGGCGGGCCATTCCATGGGAGGTTACGGCGCGGCTCGAATCGGGATGAAGCATGCTGACGTGTTCGGCAGCCTCTACATCATGAGCCCCTGTTGCTTGTCACCGCACGGGGCCGGACCGGCTAATCCGTCTGCCGGCAGGGCGCTCGAAGCCGTAAAAACGCCCGCCGATGCGGCTGGCTTGCCATTTTTCGCCCGTGCCCAGCTCGCTTCGGCGGCCGCCTAGTCACCGGATCCAAGCAATCCGCCGCTCTATCTAGACCTGCCGATGAAAGATGGCGTACCGCAGCCGGATATCCTGGCCAAATGGACAGCCAATGCGCCGCTGGCCTTCATCGACCAATACATCGGCAACTTGCGCCGTTACGATGCGATCGCCATTGACGTTGGCGACCACGACAACCTGCGGTTTGACGCGCAGAAGCTACACGACATTCTCGACCGCAATGGCATAAAAAATGGCTTTGAAACTTATCAGGGGACGCACACCAGCGCAGTCGCTGACCGCTTTCAAAACCATGTCATGCCATTCTTCACCAGGAATTTGTGTGCGGCGGAAAACTGCAAGTGAACGCAACAGCTCCCCGTCCCGGAACTATAGACGCGCTTGTGGAAGCGCGGCAGCCCGGTCGGTCGCGCCAGGAAGAAAGAAATGCGGCCCGCCAGGCCAAAAGACGGCGCTTGAGTGTGTATCTTGAGTGTATCTTGAGCGTATATTAAGTAGCTTCAGCGTGCGAATCACAGTGAGATACTGAATGCTTCCCATTCCCAGCCTGCTGTTCGTTGGTACGCCCTCGCGGTTGATTTCCTTGAGCGGCGTCGACGTGGCGATTGTCGTCATATACTTTGCAGCCGTTCTGGCAATCGGCTTTTACCTGAAACGTCGGTCTTCGACCGGCGAGGACTTCTTTCTGGCCGGGCGAGAGATGACGGCCTGGATCGCGGGCCTGAGCTTTCTGTCCGCGAACCTCGGCTCGCTGGAGCTGATGGGCTGGGCGGCGGCGTCGTATCAATACGGCATTCTGGCCACCCACTGGTATTGGATCGGGGCGATTCCGGCGATGCTGTTTCTGGGCATCGTGATGATGCCCTTCTACTACATTTCGAAGACGCACTCGGTTCCCGGCTATTTGAAACTGCGATACGGGGAATCCAGCCGCTCGCTGGCCGCCGTTTCGTTCGCGTTCATGACGGTGTTAATGAGCGGCATCAACATGTATTCGATGGCGCTGGTGATGAAGGTGGTGCTGGGGTGGGACATTCATTTCAGCATCTGGGTTTCGTCGCTGACGGTGGCCATTTACGTGGCGCTGGGGGGCCTGCGGTCAGCGATTTTCAACGAAGTGCTGCAGTTCGTCCTGATCTGGCTGGGTGCGCTGTTGATTCCAATTCTCGGCTTGGTGGAAGCGGGGGGCTGGGGCGCCTTGCAGCGGCGGATCGCGCACAACTTCGCGGGCCAGGACTACACGCATCTCTGGCGGACCATGGGACACTTTGCCGACAACCCGATGGGCATTCACTGGACCGGCATCGTGCTGGGTCTCGGGTGGGTGATCTCGTTCGGCTACTGGACCACGGATTTTCTGGTGGTGCAGCGGGTGCTGGCGGCCAAGGACCTGCGCTCGGCGAAGCTGGCGCCGATCATCGGCGCATCGTTCAAGATGCTGGTTCCGTTCATCGTGATCCTGCCGGGGTTGCTGGGCCTGGCGGTGCTGCCGATGAAACTGGTGGGCGAAGGGCAGGCGGTGGCTCACGGGGGGTACAGCTACAACGAAGTTCTGCCGCTGATGCTGGCGCGCTATTGCGGTCCGGGACTGCTGGGTCTCGGGATCACGGCGTTGATCGCGGGGTTCATGTCGGGAATGGCGGGAAACGTGAGCGCCTTTTCCACGGTATGGACGTATGACATCTACCGGGCGCTGCTGAAAAAGGACGCGTCCGATGCGCACTACGTCCGGATGGGCCGCTGGTGCACGGTTCTGGGCGTGCTGATCAGCATCGGCACCGCGTACCTGGTGATGCAGTTCCTGAGCATTATGGATTACGTACAGGCGTTGTTCAGTTTCTTTATCGCGCCGCTGTTCGGGACCGTACTGCTAGGCATGCTGTGGAAACGGGCGACGCCGCCGGCGGGCTTCTGGGGCTTGCTGGCGGGCACGCTATCATCCATCGGAATGTGGTTATGGGTGAAACTGGACCATAGTGCGCTGGCGATCATCGCCCTTTCGCCAAACGCCAAGGACATGGCCGAGAACATGTATCGCGCCTTATGGTCCTGGATCATCTGCGTGTTCGTGACGGTCGTCGTGAGCCTGGCGACCCGGCCGCTCCCGAAGGAGCAACTGAACGGCCTAGTGTACGGCTGTACGGAGGTGCCGTCGGAAGGCGCCGTGGTCATTTACAAGAGGACGCTGTTTTGGGCGGCTGTGGTGGCGGTGGTATTTGTGGTATTGAATCTGATCTTCTGGTAGACGCCGATGGCTCAAGAAAAGCAAACGCTCTCGATCTGGTTTTTCATCGGCCTGATATTGGTGATCTACGGCGTCCTGATTCTGTGGGCCGGGTTGCAGGGGCTGGTGTCGCCCGCGGAAAGGACGGTGACACTGGCGAATCTGCATGCCGGCATCTGGTGGGGCGGCTTTGTGCTGATGCTGGGGGTGGTGTACACCTGGTCTTTTTGGCCGCGGGGAGGCGAGCGGTAATCCACGGCCTGGCCGTTGCCGGGATCGAACGACGGCGCGATGCTGACCCCCCAGTGGTCAAGCTTCGTCCATGCGGACCTCCGGCCACTGTTGGCAGCACATCCGCGTGATACGGCCAAGTTGACGGAGCGAGCGCTCGTTCTCCGGACAGCGCGTATTCCGGCCGGAACGATCTGTAAACGCTGGGCGACCAACGCTGCTACCAGGTCATGGAAACCGCCGAGCGTCGCCTGCTCGATTGTTCGATGGAGAACCGGAGAGGCATCGCGGAATTCGAGGTCTATCCGGTCATGACGTCACTAGAGGCTGCAAACCTTCCCGGCCGGCCCTCCAGTTGTTAAACTGGTGGGCGGCATTGCGGGGCGCCTTCGTTCGCGTGCCGGAACCATAGCGCCGCCGCGCAGCCTCCGCTGGCCGCGCGCCGCGCCATCTTTACCTGTTTACCTGGGAGAGTGTGATGATGAGATTCGGAGACCGCAAGGGGCCAGCCTTGGCCGCTTTCCTGGGCATCGTGGCTGTCACAACCGCAGCGCAGGATGTTTCGAAGCTGCCGTACATGAACCCAAACCTACCGGCGAAAGAGCGCGCTGAGGATCTGGTGCACCGCATGACGCTCGAAGAAAAGGCCTCGCAGTTGGTCAACCAGGCGCGCGCCATTCCACGCCTGCAGGTTCCCGCCTACGACTGGTGGAGCGAGGCGCTGCACGGCGTGGCCGTCAACGGCACCACGGAGTTCCCGGAGCCCATCGGCCTCGCCGCCTCTTTCGAAACCCGCGGCATTCACGCCATGGCCACCGCCATCAGCATGGAAGCGCGCATCAAGCACGCGCAGGACGTGGCCGCAGGCCACAGCAACATCATGGAAGGCCCGGATTTTTGGTCGCCCAACGTCAACATCTTCCGCGATCCCCGCTG
>Ga0187819_10001758_pt1 | contig 11256 bp, 10 predicted proteins | sample NC_wetland_sal_i_15_FD_132411 | JGI IMG/M metagenome (GOLD analysis project Ga0187819, IMG submission 132411) | Wetland sediment microbial communities from Neuse River Estuary, North Carolina, USA - SO4_4 | ecosystem: Environmental > Aquatic > Freshwater > Wetlands > Sediment | place: USA... | reverse complement strand
TCGGTTGATATCAAGAGCGATGCGCTGCATCGCTTCGCTGGCGGCAACCGACTCGACCTTGCGCGCAACCTCTTGCCCTCGCCGCTGGAACTCCGATTGAAACTGAGCGGCGACCGCATTCGCGCGAGCCTGATCTGCCTGCTCGAACGAGCGCCGGATGGTGCTGTAAACCGACGCCGACATGACCGCGACGCAGAGCAACACCGTCGCCGCAAACAACAGAAGAAGTTTCTGGCGGAAGCTCATCGCGAGCCCGCCTGTAGAGGTGAGTTTGCCCGCAAATCCCTGAGCGAAACATCGGCCAACGAATGTCCCGCCTCGTTCCACTCTCCCAACCGATCCGGTTCCCAGCCACACACGCGCGCACTAGCCGCGGTCGCCACCGGCAAATGGAAAAGTGGGATGACGGAGTCTCCATCGAGCAACCTGCGCTCGACTTGATACAAATCGTCCAGAGAGTTGCCGCGAGTCGTCGTCGGGAAAGCGGGCAGCGGCAGGCCCAGTTGCCGCGCCGCCTCAGTGAGCGACGTCACGGGATCGGGACTGGGCAGCACAACGCGCATCAGGCGAATATCCTCCGCGCCCGACAACGATACCTGCACCGTAATACCAACTTCGCGCGCGTTGAGGGCAATGCGCTCGGCGATCAGTTGGGCTTGCGGGTCGCGCGGATCATAGTTCAGATTGAGCGCGGGCTGGCGGGAGTCGGCGAGTACGGCCCGGGCGCGTTGCGGATTCGCCTGCGCGGAAAAAACTGCGCTGTAGCCTGTCATCCAGTTCGGAAGAATACTGGCGGCGGGTTCGCCCGCGCCTTTCAGCAGCACGGACTGGATGGGCTTGCGATCAATAGCCAACGCCAGCGCTTCTCGCAGGCGAACATCCTGCGCTTTTGAATTGGCCGGGAAAACCAGTGCCAACAATTCCACGGGCAGCGAGAGGGATCTGTTCTGCCGCTCGGATCCGTTGGCTGCCTGCGGCGGTGTTTCGATAAGGTCTGCTTTGTCCAGTTCGAGCGCAATGGCCTGGTCGCGGAGCGACTTGCCGAATTCGATTTCGATCGTGTCGACGAAAGGACGCCCCGCCCAGCTCTCATCATTCGCGACGAGCTTGAGCAGCTTCCCCGGCTTCCACTCGGCAACGAGGAACGAGCCGGTGCCCACGGGCACGTGATTCGCATTGTGCTTGAGCAAGAGATTGCGCGGCAGGGCGAGTTCGGCAAGCAGGGAAGGAATCGCCGTCTCGCTCTCGATCGACACTGAATCCACCGCTGAACGAACATTCCAGCCGGGATGGATCGCTCCCAGAATCTGCGCTATGGTTTCGGGCGACGCGGCACTACCGTCCTGGAACTTCAATCCGCGGCGCAGTGTGAATTGCCAATGCCGGGCGCTCGGGTCGCTTTGCCAGGCCACGGCCAGCGCGGGCTGCGGGCGGTCTTGCGCGTCCAGTTCCACAAGAGTATCGCCGATCAGTGAGAGCGTACGCGCCATATCCCAGTAGCCGTCGGGAGTGGCGTTCGTGGGAAGATCGAGCGCGTCCGGCGCGGTTTGCAGCATGACGTGCAAGGTTCCGCCGTAGTGCGGGCGGGTGGCCGCTGCTGTGTTTGCCGCGATCATTAGCATGATCAGGGCGGCGCCCGGCAGGCTACGGCGGGTCCAAAGGTGTCGTGACCACCGGCAGCTGCCGAGCTTCGCTCGGCTTGGACGGGCGAGGGCGCCCGTCCCCACACTTGCAGAAGCAGGGCTAGATACCGCAAGAAATCGATACGCGATAGGCTTCATACCAACCCGTGTTGTTTCGTCTTACGATTGCCAATGCGCTGTTGCCACTGCTGTCCGGCCACAGTGCGACGATTCCGCCGTCGAACTCCGCCGCTGAACTGGCAGCCACCGGATCGCGATCGGGAATCTCAAATGCCCTCAGGCCGTCGCGCTCCGTCTCCCCGCTTTCCGAGATCAGCAACTGGGTCCCTGTGCCGCAACTGGAGTGAACCGCGGCCAGATCGCTGCCCCACTTTCCGCTGCGGATCGCCTGATCGGTCATCCCATCCACAAGGTGCAGCGATCCATCCACCGCAGCCAGTGCCCATAGCGTGTAACCCGATCGTGGGAGCGCGGCCGCCGAATAGAACGAAGAAACGTTGGAGACCTTTCCGATCCCTGGAGAAAGCGCTCCGGTAAAAAAATTGCGCGAGGCCGCGAAGAAGGCGCGGACGCTGCCGTCCTCCGGGGTCAGGGGCCACGGGTCATCACTATCGTTGCAGGAGAGGCTGAGTGGCGCGACCGCGCTCGATCGGCAGACGGTTCCGGGCAAGTAAGCGTCGAACAGGTGATCGCGGCGCAGCAGCAGGCGTCCGCGCAAATCGCGGGGAAAGGCGCGCGTGTGAGCGATCGGCAACGAAGCTTCGAGTTCCCATCGTCCAGCCGGATTCGCTCCCTGATGACGATAGATTGCGGCGCTGCCGCCATCGAGCACGAGCAGGCGCGACCCTCCGGGCATTTCGACCTGAGCGACGTCGAGTATCGGTTGTTCTTGGGCGAATAGAAGGGTGATTTTTAGAACGATGGGGAACGCGGCGGCGAACAGAGTGCTCGTTGGCGACCGTGGCAACGACACCAGAGCGACCTTCTTTTCGTCGGGGCCGATCACAATCTCGGCCGTCCAAACATATTCGCGCAAGCTCTCGGAGAGAACGACCTCGACGGTTCCCATTGCCTGCTCAGCTTTGGCGGTGTGAACGCCTTCGGATTGCAATTGTGCTTCGAGCGCGCTGCGCACTTCGCGCACGGACTTTTCGTCGAGCGACGAGCGGTTAGTGACCTCGAGGGCAAAGGCGCCGGGCCCGGCGGCCGTGGCGATCTTATGCGCGAGTTGGTGGGCCGTGTCGCGCAGGGACGAAGCGCTCAAAGAAGAGGGAAGCAAAACCGTCGCGAGTAAGAACGAAGTCAGCCAACCAAGCCGCAGACCGCTGGAGGTTCGGGCTCGCATTTGTGGAATGGGCTGATTATAGCGCGGGATGGATGGTGGCCTGATCATAAGAAAGCAGGTCGCAGGTCTTAGGTCTCAGGAAAACCGCACGACTATGAACACCTAAGCTTTCCCTAAGACCTAAGACCTGTCGTCCCGCAACTATTGTTGAGACTTTCCTTCGGCCGTTTCTACGTCTTCTGCCTGGCTGACGTGATTCGGAGCGCCCATACCGCGCAGCACGTCGTTGGTGAAGAAAAACTTGCCGTCGGCTGGAACCATCATGATCTGCAATTTGTCAGAGAGACGCTCGGCGACGATTTTGTTGATTAGCCGCGGATTCTGCTTGAGGATCGCACTCTCGCTCGTCATGCGCTCGGCGTCGGCTGCGGCGGTCAGGCGGATGCGTTCGGCCTCAGCTTGCGCCAGAAGCTTGCGACGCTCCATCTCCGCTTTGCTGTCGATAAGCTTGGCTTCGCCGGCAGCCTCGGCATTCTTGACTGTAGCTTCCTTGCGCGCCTCGGCTTCGAGCTTCGATTGCTGAATCTGTTTCTCTTTCAGCGGGAGCATGTACTGCATGGCGTCGGATTCGCCCTTGGCTTGCAGCACTCTCACGGCTGCCTGTCCCTCAGCTTGTTTGACTTCTTGAACCTTGGTGGCTTCGGCGTCAGCCTCGGCGATCTTGACTTGCTTCTGGTGGATCTCGGTCTCCACGCCCATGCGGTCGTTCTCTTGCTCCTTCAGCAGCAGCGACTCAAGACCTTTGGCATATTCCTGTGGAAGTTCGATGTCGCGCAGCATGACTTCTTTCACCACAATGCCGTCGTCGGCCAGCCGTTTGCGAATGATTTCGGCGGACCGCTGACGGACTTCTTCGCGCTTGGCGGAGAAAACTTCGCGAACCGTGTAGCCGGGCACCAGTTCACGCCACGCGGTCGCCACTACGGGCGGCACAATTTCTTTTTCCAGAGGCTGCGGCAAGTTGGCTTCTATGTAGTCGAGGCGCTTAGGGTCAACCTGGTAACGCACGGTGATGGCCAGGCCCAGGGTGAGTCCTTCTTTGGCTTGCACGTGCAGCGGTTCGCCCTTCACCATGCCTTTGGCCAGCGAATCTTCGCTGACGCCGGTGGTGAACAACTGGTCGCGCGTGTTGAACATTTCGACTCGCTCAACCAGCGGTACGACGAAATGCACGCCCGGATAGAGAGTTCCGGGCAGCGTGCCTTTCGTCTGACTCACGCGGACGCCGGCCATTCCGCTGGGGACGATCACGATGCCCGCCGAGATGAGCAACGGAGCCCAAGCCAGCATTACCAGCGCAACCGGAATGCGCCAGCGGAAATTTGGCTCAGGGCCGGGCGTGGGCGCACCCGCCTCGGGAGTGAAATTCAAACGTCTGCGCCGATAGGCAATCAGCAGATAAGCGTCGTAGGAGAGAATTCCAGCGGCGATCATGAACATCGCGATTCCCGCGCTTAACAGCAAATACTTGAGTAGCAGCATGGTGGTGCTCCTTTCAATTCTTTTGCGCCGGCTTGGAAATATCCGCGCGGCGGGCAAAGGCCACGCGGACGATTTGTCCGAAGATGAGTTCTTCGATCAGCAGAGAGGCGGCCAGCGAGAATGTCAGGCCGCCGATGATTACCAGTCCTTGCAGCACCGTTTCCATGTAGCTCCCGTGCCTTCGCAGGAAGAGAAAGCAAGCGGGGAACCAGAGCTATAGGATTGAAAAGAATTAACTTAATGTTTCGAGTGGGATAGATAGCGTGTCTTTAGAAACGCGGCTGTGTCTGGGGTGACACGGGTTTCTGTCGCTGCCGAAGGCCGAGCGGGGTAAGTTCGACCGGGTCTACGGGCCTGTGCTCCCGGAGGCACGAAACCTCACCTGGACCACGTCGTCAACTCTCAAGAAAAGCTTGCTGGGGTTTTTCATTCCCCAACTCACGTAGGGAATTTGAAACGAAGCCTGCGCGGTCCAGGCGCTTCCGGAAAAAGTCACTTCGACGGGAAAAGTAACTTCGTGCTCAGCGCCATGGATCGTGAACATGCCGTGAACCTGGAGCGTGGAAGGGCCCGAGGCGGCGAGTTCGCCATCGGCCCGATCCGGGCGGAAGACGATCTCCGGATAGCGCTCACTCTCAATGACATCCTTGTGCATCTTGTGGTCGCGCGACGAGTTGCCGGTCTTGCCGCTGGCGGCGTCGAAGGCAATTTCTCCGCTGGCCTTTCCGGTTGTGGGATCGAAATGAATGGCACCCCGTTTCAACAAGAACGTACCCCGCACCGTGTGCAGGTTGCCGGCCAGAGCAATATCGGCCCCGCTGCGGACGGGGTCGAGTTGCAGCAGCAACTCATGGCTAACCGGCGCCGTCGCCTGCTGTGCTGCTGCTAGCGCAACTACCATAACCAGCAGGCTGATCGGACCGAGAATGATCGAACGAAGGGCTTTTGCCATAGACGCGGATAAAGAGACTGAGACGGGATGCATCAGGCCTTCAGCAGTTCCCACCCGAAAGTAATTCCGTCCGCAATGTGATCTCGCGTGGAGCCTTCGCCCACGTGCAAGGCCAGCATTCCAGCAAAAGACCGGGGATTCGACTGGAATACCTGCATGGTGCGCTGCCGCAGATGGGGATGTTTTGCCATGAACAACATCATGCGAGCCATGAGGGCGGGACGGTAGATCAGTCTGCGATGTCCCTTTTGATAGCGGGCCAGGTCGCCGCTCGCCAGGTCCTCGCCGAGCAGCGCGGCTTGCCGAAAGGCAAGGCAGAGACCTTCTCCGGTGATGGCGTCCACCCCACCCGAAGCGTCGCCCACCAACACGGTTTGGCCACGATACACGCGCCGCAATCTTCGGGTGACGGTGATCGCTCCCCGTTCGCTCGAAGTGTGTTCCGCGTGTCCAAGGCATGCGCAAAGTTCGGGAAATTCCTCGAAAGCATCTTCCAGCCGCAGCTTCGGGTTACGCGAGACCATGGCCACACAAACTTCTTCGCGGCCTACCGGTGTGGCATAAATCTGACAGTGACGGCCCCAGTGCAGTTCCATGAAATCGGTCCAGGGCATGACTCGGTAATGGCGCCGGAACGCAAAACGCAGGTTCTTTTCCCAGGTATGCAAGGGTGCGTCCAATTCGTGTTGATCCAGGTTTGCCCAGCCGCGGACGCGCGAACGGATCCCGTCGGCGCCCACCACCCAGCGCGCGCGCACCAATTCTCCTGCAAGCAGCACACCTTCGGGATGAAGCCCGATGACCACGGCCTGCCACAGCAAGCGCACGCCGCATGCCGCCGCATGATCCAACAGGACGCGATGCAGATGCGTGCGCCGGGTTCCGTACGCCGTTCCGCGAGGAAACGTGGCCTCGGCTCTGAGGCCGTCGCTAACGAAACGTATGCCGCGGAAGGGATATGCGTCGCCCTCGGGAAGCGTGACACCGAGTTGGCGCAGCGCCTCCACTCCATCCGGCATTAATCCCTCGCCGCAGGTCTTGTCGATCGGCGGAGCCGCTCCATCCGCCACCACCACGCTCAAGCCGTGACTCCGCGCGGCGATGGCCGTTGCCAGACCGGCAGGTCCGCCGCCGACGATAAAGACGTCCCACGGTTTGGGGAAAGGGGCTTGCATAAATTTGGTATCGACGAACTGCACAATCCAAGTCTGATAAATGATTCTTGGGGCGTGACGCGTCCGGCCCCCAGGGGCTAAAGCCCGCATTGTCTTGCAGCGCTGAGCGGCACGGCTGAAGCCGTGCCCTTCCCAAAACCCACCCCCGCAACGTCGCGCTACTTTCTACCAACGATCTTCTTACCATTCGAGCAAAACAAATTCCGAGCAGAATCCCGGACCCATCGCAGCCAGCAAACCGAGCGTGCCGGGCACGGGGCGGCGATTTTTCATGACTTCTTCGAGCACCACCAGCACCGAAGCCGACGATAAGTTGCCCGTCCGGCGCAAGCACTGCCAGGAGACGTCGAGTTCACCATTTTTCAAGCCGAGCGCCTCGGCAGTTGCTTCCAGAATCTTCGGCCCGCCGGTATGCAGCAGCCAGCTACCGACGTCAGCGCGAGTCAGTCCGCGCTCGGCAAGAAAGTCATCGAGATCGTGGGCCAGGTTTTTTCGAACCAACTCCGGAATTTCTCGAGAGAGAACAATGCGAAAGCCTTTTTCCGATACATTCCAGCCCATCATCTCTTCGGTGTCGGGATAAAACACCGAACGGGTAGCCAGGATCCTGGGGCCGGTAAGCCCGCAATCCGCACCGGCGACGATCACGGCAGCAGCGCCGTCGCCGAACAGCCCGGCCGAAATCAGGTTGGCCATCGAAAGATCCTCGCGCTGCAGCGTCAGCGAGCAAAGTTCGACCGATAGCACCACGGCGACCTGATCGGGGTAAGCGCGCACATAATCGGCCGCACGCGAAATTCCCGCCGCGCCCGCGACACACCCCAGCCCAAAAATCGGAACGCGGCGAATGTTTCTGCACAATCCCAGCTGGTTGATCAGCTGCGCGTCGATCGATGGACTGCAAATGCCGGTCACCGAAACAAAAAAGAATGCGCCCAGATTCCGGCCATGCAAGCCCGCGTATGCCAGCGCGCCGGTCACCGCTTCCCCACCCAACTCCTTGGCGGTGCGAATCCAGTGATGGTTGGCCTCTCCCCAGGTCTTCATCTTCAGATATTCTTCCTTGGGAAGCGAAAGAAATCGTCCGTCGACACGCACGTGACGATGCAAACGGCGCAGCACGTCCGGGTTTTCGATCCGATTGCCCCAGTACTCCTGCAGAGCCGCCAGCAGCATCTCCTGGGGGTAGTAATACTGGGGAAAGGCGCTTGCCGCACTGACAATTCGCATGGTGGATCCGTCTCGCGGACCTTGGCCAACCTCGCCGCCGTCCCGAGTTGTATGCACATCAATATAGTTCAGATGCCAAGTTGTGGTGTTAAAGTATGTAACTTGTGTGTAACTTCGCCAGACAGGACCAACCGTGAAATTCATCGCCGGACTGCTACTTGGCCTCGCTCTCGTGCCCTTCGGGGCTTATCTCTACTTCACCGGCGGCAGTGCTCCGGTCGCCACCACCGATTCTGACATGCCCTTTGAAAGATTCTTCGCCCAGAAGGCTTTGCATGCACGTATCGCAAAAGACATGTCGAAGAATGTTCCCATCCAGGCGAACGAGGCCAACTACCTGGCCGGCGCCGAGCTTTACAAGCAGCATTGCGCCGTTTGCCACGGCTTGCCGTTAACGCCGAAAACGGCGATTGCAAACGGAATGTATCCGAAGCCACCGCTGCTGCTGGAGGGCAAAGGCGTGACCGACGATCCGCCTGGCGAAAGCTCTTGGAAGATCTTCAACGGCATTCGCCTGAGCGGGATGCCCGGGTTCAGCAAATCGCTTTCTGAAACGCAGATGTGGCAATTGGCCCTCCTGCTGGCCGATGCCGACAAATTGCCGGCTTCGGTAAAAGCGGTATTGGTCGCGCCAACTGTGGCGAGTCCACCGGCCGCGACGAATCCGCCAGCGACGCCGAGTTCCCCACCGCCGTCAAAATAAGCCGACTGCAGAGGGTTCAGAGTTCACCGTCCGTCGAGCGAGCCAGCGAGCGCTAACCTCGAAACGCTTTCTCGCGCTATCGTGTAGACATGGCGTTTGGCCGTCGCAGAAAGCTTTTCACCGAAGCGGAGCTTTACGACTACGCTGTTGGTGCACTGGCGCGCCGCATGCGTTCGGTCGCGGAACTGAAGCGCCTACTGCGGAATCGGGTGGAGGCGGATACGGAGATCGGCAAGACACTGGTGGAACTGATTGTGGTTCGCCTGAAGGACCAGGGCTATTTGAACGACGCCAAATACGCGGCGGCCTTTTCCTCCTATCGCCGCGACAACGAGAAATTCGGGCGCATGCGCGTTGTCCAAGACCTGAAGGCGAAGGGAGTGCATGGCAACGTCATCGAGAAAGCGGTCTCTTCCGTTTACGACGAGGTGAAAGAGGAAACGCTGGCGCGCGACTTCCTCCGCCGCAAACGCCTACAGAAGCCGAAAGACAAGGATCAGAAGCAGGCAGCCCGCATCTTCCGTCAGTTGATGCGCGCCGGATTCGGAGCCAAGACCATCTTCGCCATCCTGAAAAAGTGGGAGGTGGACGAAGAGACTCTCAGCGAACTCGAGAACGAGAGTACTGAGGCGTAAAGCAGTTCTCAGTGCTCAGTCAGAAGCCGCGAGGTTTTTCTGAGAACTGAGAACTGAGAACTGGGAACTGAGAACTGAGAACTCTTGAAACCTGGTTGCACCATCCCTCATATTCTGATAAAACTCTCAAACTAAAGAACTCTTGAATTTCTCTGGAGGGACTATGAAAGCGAAGTTCTCTTGGATGATGACGGTCGCAGCCGCGCTGCTGGCGCTGACTGCGTTCTCGTATGGCCAGGCCGGAACCGAGGTTAAGAAAGCTGCCGAGGACACTGGTAAAGCAACCGACACCGCCGCGGAGAAGACGGCGCACGCCACCAAGAAGGCGGCCGTGAAGACCGGCGAAGGCACCGAAAAGGCCGCCGACAAGACCGGCAAGGCAACGGAAAAGGTTGCCAAGAAGACCGGCGAGGGCACAGAAAAGGCCGCTGACAAAACCGGCGATGCCACCAAGACCGCCGCTAAGGATACCGGTAAAGGCGTGAAGAAAGGCGCCAAGGCGGTTGGTCACGGAGTGAAAAAGAGCGCCAAGAAAACCGAAGAAGTAGCGAAGTAAGTCTGCCATCTCACGGCGACGTCGAAGTGCTTGCTGCGAACCGTTTGCGCGGCAGAGCTCCGGCGTCGTCTCGTCTTGGTACTCCCCTGTGTCCCCCTGGCCCCTGTGGTGAAGGTTTGCCTTCATTTAGAATTAACCTTCCATGCTCATAGGCTCCGAAATCCGCCGCAAATTCCTTGACTTCTTCATTCAGAAGCAGCACCGGAAGGTCCATTCCTCATCGCTCGTTCCGGCTAACGATCCGACGCTGCTCTTCACCAACGCTGGCATGAACCAGTTCAAGGACGTTTTCCTCGGCCTCGAAATGCGCGACTACGCCCGGGCCACGACCTCGCAGAAGTGCGTGCGTGCCGGAGGCAAGCACAACGATCTGGAAAACGTAGGCTTCACCAATCGCCACCATACGTTTTTTGAGATGCTGGGGAATTTCTCCTTCGGCGACTACTTCAAGAAAGACGCCATCGCCTACGCCTGGGAACTGATCACTTCGCCGGCGTGGTTTGGGATCGATAAAGCGATGCTCTACGTCACGATCTTCAAAGGCGAGAGCGGAGTTCCGCGCGATGCTGAAGCTTACGACCTGTGGGTCGGCCAGGGCGTGCCGAAAGGTCGCATCTTCGAGTTCGGCACAAAAGATAATTTCTGGCAGATGGGCGACACCGGCCCCTGCGGCCCCTGCAGCGAGATTCATTACGACATGGGCGTGGCGGCGAGCGATCAGGGTCATACAGACTGCACGTTTGGGTGCGATTGCGGACGGTATGTTGAGCTCTGGAACCTGGTGTTCATGCAGTTCGACCGGGATGCCTCGGGCAAGCTGACGCCGTTGCCGAAACCGTCGATTGACACGGGCGCGGGGCTGGAGCGGATGGCGGCGGTGTTGCAAGGCGTAATTTCAAATTACGAAACGGACCTGTTCACGCCGCTGATCAAGCGGGCGGCGGAGTTGACGGGAACGTCACTTAAGAAGGAACTCGACAAAGAAGCTCATACGAAGTCGGCTGCCTCCTTGCGTGTCATTGCCGATCACTCACGCGCGGCGACATTCCTGATCTCCGACGGCGTGACTCCTTCGAACGAAGGGCGAGGGTACGTCCTACGAAAGATCATCCGTCGCGCAATTACGCATGGACGCTTGCTGGGTCAAACGAGGCCATTTCTCCACGAGATGGTTTCAACTGTTCGAACTTTCATGGAGGACGCATATCCGGAACTGAGGGAATCGTCGGAACGTGTATCAAAAGCGGTTCTGGCAGAGGAGATACGGTTCGAAAAAACGATCAATCAGGGCCTAGGCATGCTCGAAGACTACATCGATGACGTTGTCTCAGGCTCGGAGCATACTGCTCTTTCACGAAATGAAACGGCTCGGGCTCAGGAACTTCCTTCCATACGTGAGCGCATCGAGGAGGCAAGGCGACAGGGCAAAAATCCGATTCTCAGGGGCTCGAAGGCTTTCGTTTTGTATGACACCTTCGGACTACCTCTGGATGCGATTGAAGACTATTGCCGGGATTTAGGGATTGAGTTCGAAC
>Ga0187819_10001756_pt1 | contig 11263 bp, 12 predicted proteins | sample NC_wetland_sal_i_15_FD_132411 | JGI IMG/M metagenome (GOLD analysis project Ga0187819, IMG submission 132411) | Wetland sediment microbial communities from Neuse River Estuary, North Carolina, USA - SO4_4 | ecosystem: Environmental > Aquatic > Freshwater > Wetlands > Sediment | place: USA... | reverse complement strand
TTCGTCCAGCCCGCGCCGGATGCCGTGCCGGGCCCCGAACTCGAGCAGGAGATCATCGCGTTCGTGAAGTCGAAGATCGCCAGCTTCAAGGCGCCCAGGACCGTGCGCTTCGTCGACGAACTGCCGCGGAGCGAGGCCGGCAAGCTGATGAAGTCGGAGCTCAGGGCGAGGTACGCGAGCGGATGAGGCCAGAGCGGACAATGACCTCGACGGATATCCCGGCCCTGCTGCGGCATGGTGCCGTGGCCGTGGCGGCCGGACGCGTGGCGCTGGGCCTGACCGCCCTGGCCTGGCCCTCGGTACCGGCTCGCCCGTGGGTCGGCGCGGCAGCGGATGACCTGGCCGCGCGGGTGTTCGGGCGGGCCCTGGGAGCGCGTGACGTCGCCCTGGGGCTGGGCGCGCTGACGGCCTTGCACAGCCCGGGCGCCGAGCCCGGATCCGCCAGCGCCTGGGTCGCCGCGGGCGCCCTGTCCGATGCCTTGGACGTGGCCGCCAGCCTGGCATCGTGGCGCGAGCTACCGCGACTGACCCGGTGGCTGGTCGCCGCGTCCGCCGGCGGCGCGGCGCTGACCGGCGCCGCCGCGGCGGTGACCTCGGCCACGTCGCGCCCCCCGTCGGCGTCGAGCTAGCCCTACGCTGGGGGTATGGCGGCAAGATCGCGCCGGGCCCGGCTCGCGGACGTGCACGAGCTGGCCATGCGCATGCCGCACGTCACGGTCGGGCACGGATCCGGCGGCAACCCGATCTACCAGGTCGGCGGTAAGTCCTTCGTGTTCTTCCGGAACCCGCGCCCCGATGCGGTCGATCCTGCCACGGGTGAGCGCTACCCGGACGTGATCATGTTCTGGGTGGCGTCGGACTCGGACAAGCAGGCACTGATCCAGGATCGGGCCTCGCCGTTCTTCACGACCCCGCACTTTGACGGCCACCCGTCGGTGCTGGTGCGGGGGAGCCGCATCGGCGAGCTCACCGTGCAGGAACTGGCCGAAGTCGTCCAGGACGCCTGGCTGTCCCGTGCCTCGCCTGCTCGAGCCGCGGCCTGGCTCGAGGCGCATTCCGGTCAGATATCGCCCCGCCCGGGGTGTGATGGCTGGCACGCTCTGGGAGTTACCTCCTGGCCGGCCGCAGGCAGCCTGCGTCATCGCAGGTCGCCGGTGGCCTTGAGGTCGTCGAAGAGCAACTGGTCGACGGGAGGTACCCGGGGACGGTCGGCGTAGGTGAACCAGGCGAGCTCGTCGATCTCGCTGCTGGCGGCCAGCGTCCCGGCGTAGTCACCGGTGTAGCAGCTCATCCGCACCACCACGCCGTCCGGCTGGTCTGCCTCGTAGGTGCCGACGTGCGTCACCGTCTCGGGCAGGAGCGTGACCGTCAGTTCTTCGGTGATCTCGCGCAGCAAAGTCTGCAGATCGTTTTCCGCGCCTTCGCGCTTTCCCCCGGGAATGTAGAAGATGTCCTTCCCGCGTGGCCGCGCGCACAAGATCCTGCCGTTCTCCAGACGCACCCATGCCACCGTGTCGACGAACGCCGTCCTGGCGAGCTCTTCCGGGGCGCGCATCCGCCACGCGTCGGTCACCAGCTCGGCCAGGCGCTCGACGTCCACCTCACCCAGCCGCAGCATCACCAGCGGCCAGCCGTCGTATCCGGGCGCGGTGAAGAAGGTGCCGGGCTCGCCGAGGAGCAGAGCCTGCTTCTCGGCCTCGTCGCCGACGAACAGCACGGCGATGTCGGTCCGGATCACCCGGGGCTTGCCTGGCCTGCGCTCGGGGTAAGACCAGACGAACCCCTTGCCGCCGACCCTGAAGTCGAAGCCGTCGCTGTCGATCTCCTCCACGCCAGGCAGGGCCAGCGCGAGGCGGCGTACGTCGTCGGCGTCAGCCATCGAGGTTCCTCCGGAGCGCCATCCGCATGCGCACACCCTAGGCCCCCCGGGTAGTGGTCAACGAAATGCTCGTCCGGGCCGGCGACCAGACCTGGTAACAGGCTGGACCTCAGGGCTGGGGGAGCCAGGGATACCGCTGGGTGTCCTTGCCCGCGTAGTCGGGATCCAGGTAGATGAAGCAGCGCTGGATCTTCCAGTCGCGGATCTCGAAGACGTCGCACCACCGGCCGGCCGCCCACTCGGGGACCCCGGCCCGCCAGGCGCCGTCACGGTGCTCTCCGTGGCTGGTGCCCTCGCATACCACTACGTCGCCGGAGAACACCCAGTTGAAGTGGGAGTAGTGGTGGACTATCGAGGTGATGGTGCCGCCCACGTCGGCAAACAGCTGGCCGATGCTCTTCTTGCCGGTCGCCAGTCCCCACTTGGGGAAGTAGACCTGTGCATCCTCGGCGAACAGATCCATGATGCTGCCGCCGGTCGAGGTGACACCACCGTTATCGAAGGCCTTCAGGTACTCCAGCGCAACTGACTTGCGCTGCTCGTCGGTCATCGTCTGCGTCGTCAGTGCCATCGGGCTACCACCATCCTCGCGAGTGGGAAACAGCCGCCCTCTCAGCACCCTAGCGAGCGGTGGTGCGCGATCCTAGATGGCGTGAACATTGGCTTGTCCTAAGGGGGCGCGATGACTGAGCTGCCGGATTACGCTGACCTGCCGTCCGCCCCGCGGGGTGGCCGCTCCGCCTGGGGCCTGTTCGGCCGCAGGGACAATCTCGGCCTGGTCAACTTGATGACACCGGAGCGGATCGCCGCGGCCGCCCGGCTGGTCCGGCGGGGACAGATCTTCTGCCTGGACATGCCGATCGGCAGCATCTCCCCGGCGCTGGCGACGTTCCGCGGGCCACCGCGCCACCAGGTGCTGCACCAGCCCGGCACCGTCGGCTTCGACGACGTCTACGACAACTTCTACCCCCAGGCTTCCAGCCAGTGGGATTCGCTGGCCCACATCGGCTACGCGCCGGACCAGATGTACAACGGCGCCACCGAGCGGGAGGTGCTGGCGGGCACGCGGAACACCATCGAGCACTGGGCCCGGCACGGCCTGGCCGGCCGCGCCGTCCTGCTGGACGTCGAGCGGGCGATGCGGGACGCCGGGCGGTCCTACGATCCCGGCGGCAGCTCACCGATCAGCGTCGCCGACCTGGAACTGGCCCGGCGCCAGGCCGGCGTCGAGTTCGCGGCCGGTGACATCATCTTGCTGCACACCGGTTTCGCCGCCTGGTACGTCCAGCAGGCCAGGCAGGTGAAGAACCGGCTGCACGGCAACGTCACCGCGCCCGGCATCGAGCACACCGAGGCGGTCTGCGAGTACCTGTGGAACAGCCACGCGGCGGCGATCGCCTCGGACACCTACGGCGTCGAGGTCTTCCCGGCCGACGCCAGCCCGCAAGCGCACCCGTTCGGGTTCCTGCACAACATGCTCATCGGCCAGCTCGGGATGGCCCTGGGCGAGCTGTGGTGGCTCAGCGACCTGGCCGGCGACTGCGCCGCCGACGGGGTCTACGAGATGTTCGGAGTCAGCACGCCGATGAACGCGCCCGGCGGTATCGGCTCGCCCGCCAACGCCGTCGCCATCAAATAGCGTCTCGCGGTGGCCAGGGCGTGTCACTGCGGGCCGTTCGGCCCAAATTTCCCCGGATCGGCGGCACGCCGTGGTCACCGGCCGGCCGCGCCGAGGTTCCTGGCGCGCTGTATCGCCCCGGTTGCCGTCCGCACCGCAAGCCGTGAGCACCCGAGCGCAAGCGGGTAGGGGTGTTCGGCCGAGAGATGGTCGAGTGCCGCTTGCAGCCGTCCGGTGATCTCCTCGTAACAAGCCGAGACAATGCGCATGTCGTCCGCCGCGCCTGGACCGTAAGCCGTCCAGTCGAGCGCAGGCAAGAACTCGAGGGTGAGGTGTGCCGGCATCGGCAGCGGCGGCGTCAGGACGGAGGTGACGCCGAACGGGAAACCTGCCAGGAGGGGGAAGACGTTGATCCGGAGCCTGCGCAGGCCGGCGGCCTGGGCTAGACGGTCGCCGCGCGCCAGCACCACGACAGCGTGATGGCCGCCATGGGCGGCCACGGGTACTATCGGAACCCCGCATCGCAGGGCGAGTCGCACGAAGCCTTTCCGGCCCGCGAAATCAACCTTGTTCCGCTGGGTCCACGGGCGGCAAGCCTCGAGGTCGCCTCCCGGGTACACCAGAACGCACGCCCCGCGCGCCAGCGCGGACTCGCCCTCATCGGTGCTTGCGGGGACTGCACCGAGCTGGCGCAGGAAGGGCCCGATGCCTGGCATGGCGAACAGGAGATCGTAGGCGAGCAGGTACGCCGGTGCGCCGATGCCACGTCGTGACATGACTGCCTGCCCGCAGGTCCATACCTCGGGCATGTAGAACAGGCAGGAATGATTCCCGACCAGGAGCACGGGACCTTCGGCGGGCAGCCTGTCCAGCCCCCTGACCTCTGGCGTGAAGTAACTCGTGTAGCGGGCGATGGCAGGCAGTTGCCTGCGGATAAAGTCCGGGTCGCGCTGCCGGGAAGTATCGGCGCACCCGGCGGCGATCCGCCGCGAAAGCGGCGCGAGCACCCGCGCATGCAGACTCCGGTCCGGCTCCGGGCCTGCGGCTGCTGGGACGGCGCGGCTAGGCATGCTTCCTCCGGCTCTTATGCTGCCCGCATCCGCGCCGGGTCAGGAAGGGGCCTTAGTCCCGCTTCCGCCAGGCCGCCGGGCACTGTGGGAGCGCCCGGCCCAACGGCAAGGTGGGTCGCATGGACGGTTGGGTGCGGGTCGGCTTCGAGGATGTGGCGCGCGTGTTCCGGCGGCAGTTGCGGCGCACGACGGGCGGTGCGGCAGTGGCGGTGTATCACCGCGGTGAGCTGGTGGCCGACCTGTGGGGCGGGCGGCAAACCGAGGGCCAGCTGTGGCAGCGCGACACGCTGGCGATGTGCTTCAGCACGACCAAAGGGGTCATCTCGACGGCGCTGCACGTGCTGGCTGACCGGGGGCAGATCGACTACGACGCTCCGGTTGCGGCGTACTGGCCGCAGTTCGCGCAGGGCGGCAAGGAGCGCATCACGGTACGTCACGTGCTCACCCACTCCGCTGGGCTGCACCGGATGCGCACGCTGGTGGACCACGCGCAGCAGATGCTGGACTGGGAGTACATGGTGGCGGCGCTCGAGCGTGCCGAGCCGGCGTACCAGCCCGGCAGTCGGTACGGCTACCACGCGCTGACCTACGGGTGGCTGGTTGGGGAGCTGGTCCGCCGGGTGTCGGGGCGCCCGATCGCGCGGTTCGTCGAGGAGGAACTCGCCCGTCCGCTCGGCCTGGACGGGCTGTATGTCGGGTGCCCGCCTGAGCAACGCGACCGGGTCGCGCCGCTGGCCCCCATGGCCGCCCCGCTCGGCCGCAGGCTGGGCCTGCGGCCGGGTGCGGTGATGGGTGGCCCGGTCGGCCGGATCCCGGCGCTGCTCGGGCTGCCGGTCAGCCCGCGCCGGATCGTCAATGCGCTGTTGCCGCGGGGGATCGAGGACGTGCTGTGGGGTCCGGAGGTGATGGACGCCGAAGTCCCGGCGGCGAACGGGTTCTTCACCGCCCGGTCGCTGGCGAGGCTGTACGGGCTGCTGGCCCACGGCGGCGAGGTCGGCGGCGTGCGGCTGCTGTCGCCGCAGACCGTGAGGAAAATCGCAGTGGTGCACTCCCGCGGGCCTGACCTCGTTCTGGTCTTGCCGATGGGCTGGCGGCTGGGCTACCACAGCGCCTTCACCACACGTGGCACGGTGCCCGGCGCGTTCGGTCACTTCGGGTTCGGCGGGTCGGGCGGGTGGGCCGACCCGCGGCGTGACCTGGCGCTGGCGATGGTGTGCAACCGCGGCGCCGGCACGCCGATCGGCGACCTCCGCATGGCGGAGCTCGGCACCGCGGTCGTCCGGGCGCCGGGTGTGTCATCACCGCCGTAGCAGCATCCCCGGTGTGAACGAGCACCCGCACCGTCGCGCCCGCCGGACAAGGTCAGTGCTGGTCGGCGATTGGGCCCCGCTCGTCCCCCTGCGAGCCACTGCGAAGCTGTACCATCACGGCCATGAATCCACTGTCGGGCGTTCTCGACGAAGCATGGCGGATGTACAAGGCCCACGCCAGGCACCTGCTTGTGATCGCATTCGTCATTTACCTGGTCGCCGCAGTCATCGCGGCGCTTCTCGCCCTGGTCGGCACCTTCGGCGCGCTGCTCGGTGGCCTGGTGGAGATCATCGCCGCCTTCTTGGTGCAGGCCGCGCTGGTCAAGGCCGTGCAGGACGTGCGCGACGGTCGTGTCGACATGTCCATAGGCGAGACCGTGTCCGCGGCCACCCCGTACCTCGGGTCCGTCGTGCTGGCCTCCTTCCTGGCCGGCATCGCGATCGCGATCGGGCTGCTCCTGGTCATCGTTCCCGGCCTGTACCTGATGACGATCTGGGCCGTGATCGTGCCGGTCATCGTCATCGAGGGATCGGGGGCCCTCGCATCGTTCGGGCGCAGCCAGCAGCTCGTGCGCGGCCGCGGCTGGCACGTGTTCGCCACGCTGGTCCTGGTGTACGTGATCCTGCTGGTGGTGAACCTTGTGCTCCGCCTGATCTTCACGGCACTGCCGCACGTGCTGGGCAGCGGGCTGAGCTCGATCATCTCGGGCACGCTGATCGCCCCGTTCCTCGCCCTGGTCGTGACGCTGGTCTACTACCGGCTCTCCGGTGACGAACAGGTGCCAACGCCGCCAGGCGAGGGCTACGGCGGGTACCAGCAGATGCCGTGACGAGGCACCTTAAGCGGCCGGTCACGCCCGGACCGCGGCGGCCGCGGCCCAGTGCTGCTCCAGGTGCGGCAGGAGATCCATGGGACGCTCCTCCGGGAAGAACAGCCGCGCGCCGTCGACGGTGACCACGCGGGTCGTGCCGGGGATGGTGTCCCGCAGCCAGTAGGCCCAGGAGACGTCGAAGAATGTGTCTCCGGTGCCCCACACCACCAAGGTGGGCACGGTGAGCTCCCTGAGCTGCGGCGTGACCGCTGTCAGGTCACCGGCGTCGAGCGCGGTCAGCAGCCTCTCGAATTGGCGGGCGCGCTCCATGGTCCCGAAACACGGTTCCAGGTAGGAGCGGATGACCGCCGGGTCTACCCGGTCCAGATGCTCGTAGGCGGAGCCGAAGGCGACCTGGGCGGCGTTGTTGAGGTCGCCGAACAGCGCGACGGCCGACGGCGCGAGATTGCCCGCCGCCGCGAGTTCGATCATCGGCTTAAACGCCTCGGGCGGCAGGTTTTCGCTGGTGTCGCAGTTGGTGAGGGTGAGCGTCGCCAGCCGCTGCGGGCGGCGGGCGGCGAAGATCTGGGCGATGGCCCCGCCGGTGTCGTTGGCGACCAGATCGATGCCGGTGAGCCCGAGCGCGTCACAGAAGTCGTCCAGGCCGGCCGCGAGCGCGGCGATGGACAGGTCCTGCTCGGCGGTCACCGGGCTGTGGCCGTGCAGCGGGAGGTCAACGGCGACGCAGCGGCGCTGGCCGGCCAGTCCGCCGATGACGTTGCGCCACAGGTGGGCGTTGGTCGAGATGCCGTGCACGAACAGGGCCGCCGGCCCGGTTCCGATGTCGATATAGCTGATCTCCCCGGAGCGGGTCGCGACGGTGTGCCGGTGGGCGTCGAGTTCCTGAAGCTGCATTACGATCGCCTTCCTAGTAACGCGCTAGTCTTATTAGACCGACTGTCGGTTTTATAGAAACAAACCGGCAGTCGGTTTGTCAAGCTTCAGTGGTGCCGAGCGAGGAGCCGCGATGGACCGACCGAACAAGAACGTCGCTCGCGGCGAGGCGACGCGGGGCCAGTTGATCGCGATCGCCAGGCGCATGTTCGCCGACCGCGGCTACGAGGACACCTCGATCGAGGCGGTACTGAAGGAGGCAGGGGTCAGCCGGGGCTCCCTGTATCACCACTTCGCCAGCAAGGAGGCCCTATTCGAGGCCGTGGCCGAAGATGTCGAGACCAGCGTCGGCGAGCAGACTCTCGCCGCCGCCGCCGGTTCCGAGGGGCCGGTAGCCGCGCTGCGCGCCGGTTTCCTCGCCTGGATCCGGCTCGCGGGCGATCCGGTAGTGCGGCGGATCCTGCTGATCGACGCCCCGTCGGTACTCGGCTGGGAGCGATGGCGGTCCATGGAGGAGGACCACGCCCTCGGCCTGATCAGGGCGGTGCTGCAGGTCATCGCCGAAGAGGGGAAGCTGCGGCCGGAACTGGTCGGCACGCTCGCCCACGTGCTGCTCGCGTCGGTCAACGAGGTCGCGCTGCTCGTCGCCCGGTCGCAGGACCAGGAGGCGGCGATGAAGGCTGGTGCCGACGCCATCGACGAGTTGCTGCAGCGCCTGTTCACCTGACCTGTCAGGCGCCGGTCTCGCGGGCCGCGGCCCGGCCGGCCTGCCGGCCGCTGAACAGGCAGCCGCCGAGGAAGGAACCCTCCAGCGACCGGTAGCCGTGCATCCCCCCGCCGCCGAACCCGGCCACCTCGCCCGCCGCGAACAGCCCGGGTACGGGGCTGGCCCTGCCGAGTACCCGGCCGGACAGGTCGGTCTGCAGGCCGCCCAGCATCTTACGGGTCAGGATGTTGAGCCGCACGGCGATCAGCGGGCCCGCCTTGGGATCCAGGATCTTGTGCGGTGCCGCGGTGCGGGCCAGCCGCTCGCCGCGCGAGCGGCGGGCGTTGCGGATCGCCATGACCTGCAGGTCCTTGGTGAACGGATTGTCGATCTCGCGGTCGCGCGCGACGATCTGCCGCTTCAGGTCGGCCAGGTCGAGGAGAGGCGACGCGGTCAGCTTGTTCATGCCCTCGACCAACTCGGGCAGCGTGCTGGCCACGACGAAGTCGGCCCCGTGCCGCAGATGCGCCTCCACCGGCCCGGGAGCGCCCGAGCGGACCCGGGACAGCGTGAGCTTGATGTCCTTGCCGGTCAGGTCGGGGTTCTGCTCCGAGCCGGACAGCGCGAACTCCTTTTCGATGATCTTCTGGGTGAGCACGAACCACGAGTAGTCAAAGCCGGTGGCCCGGATGGCCGCCAGCGTGCCGAGGGTGTCGAAGCCGGGGAAGTGCGGCGGCGGGAACCGCTGGCCGCGCGCGTCGAACCACAGCGAGGATGGCCCAGGCAGGATCCTGATGCCGTGCTGGGCCCAGATCGGGTCCCAGTTCTGGATGCCCTCGGTGTAGTGCCACATCCGGTCCCGGTTGACCACCCGGCCGCCGGTCCGTTCGGCGATGGCCAGCATCCGTCCATCGACGTGCTCGGGCACCCCGCAGATCATCCGTTCCGGCGCGGGGCCGAGCCGGTCCGGCCAGTTCTCGCGGACCAGGTCCAGGTTGCCGCCGATTCCGCCGGACGTCACGATCACCACCGGGGCGTGCAGCTGGAACTCGCCGACCTCGGCGCGGGAGCTGCGGGTCCCGCGCGCGGCCTGGCTGGGCTCGAGGATCGCCCCGCGGACCCCGTCGACCGCACCGCCGGTCACGGTGAGCCCGTCCACCCGGTGCCGGAACCTCAGCCCGACCAAACCCGTGCCTGCCGCGTCCCTGACCTGCCGCTCGAAGGGCGCCACCACGGCAGGCCCGGTGCCCCAGGTCACGTGGAATCTGGGCACCGAGTTGCCGTGCCCGTCGGCCAGGTAGCCGCCCCGCTCGGCCCAGCCCACCAGCGGGAACCAGCGCACCCCCATCGCGTGCAGCCAGGATCGTTTCTCTCCGGCGGCGAAGTCGACGTAGGCCTGCGCCCACCGGTACGCCCAGTAGTCCTCGCCTGCCGGGTCGTCGGTGCCGCGGTCGAAGAACGCGCTGCCCAGCCAGTCCTGCCAGGCCAGCTCATGGGAGTCCCTGATGCGCATCCGGCGCTGCTCCGGCGTGCCGACCAGGAACAGGCCGCCGAACGACCAGAATGCCTGGCCGCCCATGTTCGACTCGGGTTCCTGGTCGAGCAGGAGCACCCGCCGTCCGGCTCGGGCCAGCTCCGCGGTGGCGACCAGTCCCGCCAGCCCCGCGCCTATCACGATCGCGTCCGCGTCCATCTGGTCATCAAACCAGGTCGGGTGGTCCGCTACCTGGTCGGCGAGGCCGGCATCAGGCAGCTGCTTGATATCGGCTCGGGGCTGCCCACCGCGGAGAACGTGCACGAGATCGCCCAGCAGATCGAGTCGGCCACCCGCGTGGTCTACCTCGACAACGACCCGGTCGTGCTCTTGCACGCCGCGGCGCTGCTCGCCAACGACAAGGCGACGTTCGTCGCCGACGGCGATCTGCGTGAGCCCGCGCGCATCCTGCGCGATCCCGTGGTGCTCGATCACCTGGACTGGGACGAGCCGCTCGGCCTGCTGATGTGCGGCATCCTGCACTACATCCTGGACGAGGAGAACCCGGCGGAGCTAGTCGGGACGCTGTACCGGGCGCTGCCGCGAGGAAGCTACGTCATGATCCATCATCTGCTGGACATGGAAGACCCCGCCGTGGCCACCCTGCAGGACCAGATGCGCGGAGGGCTCGGGCGGGCGCAGTTCCGCACGCACGCCCAGATCATGGACCTGTTCGACGGGCTTGAGCTGGTCGAGCCCGGCCTGGTGCTGGTACCCGACTGGCGTCCCGATCCCGGCACCCCGGGCGTGCGTGACCATCCTGTCTTGCAGATGGCCTGCGTGGGCGTGGCCCGAAAGACCCGCAAGCCCTAGTGACCGACGGCCATCTCGATGATCTTGACGATGACCAGGACCATCGAGATCGCCAGGTAGGTGCGCAGCGCGGTCAGCCCGGCCTTACGGCCGGCCGACATGATCGGCTTGGACAGCATGTTCAGCGGCGGCATCCGCCAGCTGTCGCGGTCACTGCGGTCCACCTCGACCGAGCTGTGCGCCCGGCGCGCCCGGGTCAGTACCCAGCCGCCCGCCGCCACCGAAGCCACCGCGCAGCCCAGGAAGATCTCGACGATCTGCCGCCCGGTGATGGCCGGGAACAGCACCGAGGCGGTCAGCACCACCGACAGCGTGACTAGCACCGCGACCACGGCCGAGGTGAACACGTTGGTGCCGCGGCGGTTGACCCACGGGCCGAGCACCGCGCGGTCGTTGCACAGCAGCAGCAGGAACACCGTGGCGCTCGGCAGCAGCACGCCCGCCAGCACCTGGACGCCCTCGATGATCAGCCCGAGCGGGGCGCCCGGGATCAGCACGATGGTCGCGGAGCCGACGATCAGCGCGGCGTAGATGGCGTAGAAGCCCTTGTCCTTCCGGACTCCGCGGTGCAGCGAGTGCTTGAGGCCGAGCGTGTCGCCGACCGCGTACGCGGTAGACAGCGAGACC
>Ga0187819_10001755_pt1 | contig 11264 bp, 11 predicted proteins | sample NC_wetland_sal_i_15_FD_132411 | JGI IMG/M metagenome (GOLD analysis project Ga0187819, IMG submission 132411) | Wetland sediment microbial communities from Neuse River Estuary, North Carolina, USA - SO4_4 | ecosystem: Environmental > Aquatic > Freshwater > Wetlands > Sediment | place: USA... | reverse complement strand
CCACGCGGACGGAGCGGGAATAGACGATGCCGGACAAGGAGATGACGGCGACATCTGTGGTGCCACCGCCGATATCCACTACCATGTTCCCGGAAGGTTCGGTGACGGGCATACCAGCGCCGTTAGCGGCCACCATGGTCTGTTCCACCAGATGCACCTCGCTGGCTTTTGCGCGATAGGCGGAATCGATGACCGCGCGCTTTTCCACTTGTGTGATTTCGCTGGGCACGCCGATCACGATTCGCGGACGGACCAGCATCTTGCGCCCATGCGCCTTCAAAATGAAATAGTTAAGCATACGCTCGGTGACCTTGAAGTCGGCGATCACGCCGTCTTTCATGGGCCGGATGGCGACAATGTTGCCGGGCGTGCGGCCCACCATTTCCTTGGCTTCTTTGCCGACCGCTTCCACTTCCCCGTTGGTCTTATTGACAGCCACGATCGAGGGCTCATTGACGACGATGCCTTTGCCTTTGGCATAGATCAAAGTATTGGCGGTGCCGAGGTCAATCGCGAGATCAGCGGAGAACAAGCTAAGCAGCGAGCGGAATTTCATGTAAGCCCTTCGGGTTGACCATCAGGGCGAAACCACGCCCGTCTATCGGCATTTCAGATGAAAAGCTGGAGGTCATGCATTGATCGACGCGCGCTTTTGACCAAAGGCATCAAATCTTTTGTTCCTGTCAGGCGGAAATGGAGGCTCCCACAGGTCGGCCGAGGTATGTTCTTTCGGAGAACGAAGGGGTCTGCCGGTTGCAAGCGCGTGTGCGGTCTCGGCATCCATCACGACAGGAGCCGCGCAGAGAGCCCCAAAACGAGGGATGCAGTCAAACCTCCCCCGTCTCTGCGCGGGCTCCGCCAGTCATCCCTGTGGTGAACGGGTTCACACTGATACCCAGCTTAGGAGGATCTCTCAGCACCGGTTCGTCTCATCTTCCGCCCTTTGGATTTCCTTCTCCGCTTGGAGCCAGTCGCCAAGTTCCGAGCCTGATTGCTTACCGCGCTTCACGTAGAGCTCGTAGGCTCGTCGCCGGATTCGTACTTCAAGCGAGACCGTTCCTGTTGGGGTTTCTTTTGCGAGTGCGAGTGAGCATGCAACCACCTCCGGCGATCACACTAGGGAATGCCAGACCGGCGGGCGGGGCATATTTGTGCTTGGCCTTGGTGGGTGTGCAGTCTCGAGTTCCTGCATGCCCGGCCTGATTGGTACAATGGGCTTCAGCCCATCAAATCATCAAGCGACCTTTGACCGGCGCATAGCCCCAAAATCTTGGGGCGCGCATATAGCCTTGTAGGCCTCCACAACGTCCTTACAAGAAATGTCGTGTATTCCCGCGTGTACACAGGCGTGCAGTATGATGTCATCCAGGGACAAAACGCCCACCAGGCCGCCTTCGGAGTCGATGACTGGGAGACGGCGAATCCTCGCTGTACGGAGCGTTGTTAGCACACAGTGAATATCGTCGTTGGGCGTGCAAGTGAAAAGCTTCGGAAAGGTATATTGCTTCGGAAGCATCACGTCCCTGACGAGCACCTCAACCGCCGTCTTGTCTCGAGTGCCGAGGGCGATACACATGTCGCGGTCGGTGATTGCACCGATGACGTTTCCACCTTCGCCGACTACAGGAAGGAACCCGCAACCGTTCTTCCACATCAGTTCGGCTGCTTCGGCCAGGGTGGTATCCAGACCGCAGAACATTGCCTGCTTCCTCAAAACATCTCGAACCTTCATCCAGAGCCTCCTTTCTCAAACCTGGCCGTTCAGTGCATCACCAGCGCCGACACTGGATTCACGACCAGCAGATTCTCAACCTCCCAGACTCCCGGAGCACCCCACGCAGCGCGTTCGGCTTCCTCGCGTTCCACCAAGGACTGAACGGTGCCGCTGAGGATCACCTTGTTTCCGCGCACCTCCACGCGAATCCCGTTGGCATCCAATTGGGCGTTGCGCAGCAACGCCGCCTCGATCTGGGTCTGCACTGCCGTGCGGTTCGCAGCCGGCTTCACGACAATGTGGTTATTCACGTCCTTCACGCCAGCCAGGTAGCGGATGCACTGGTCGGCCGATTTGCGCTGGTATTGCCAGTACACGGTCCCTTCCAGCGTCACTCGGCCCTTGTCGACCCAAACTTGCAGCCTGCCCTTCGGCAACAAAGTGTTCCATGCGATCGCGTTCGCCGCTGCATGCGCGATTTCTTCGTCAGCGCGCTCCTTCCCATTCGGCAGTTTCACGAGTAATTCGCAGGCTACCGCTCTCACGCCCCGGACCAGCCCGGCTACCTTTTCCGCCTCGCGTTTTTCAGGGTAGCTTTCGACGTAGCCGGTCAGCGTCACGACGCCGTCTTTGACGGAAACTCCGATGCCCTTGTCATTGATGATCGGTTCCCAGTCGAGCGCTTGCTCGACCGCTTCCCGCAAATCTCGATCATTCATATGAATCCTCCTTCCATAAAGCTGCGCGCGATCGACGCCGTCGAAGCCGAGCTTCACGCGGAACTGACGTTCTAAGACGCCGGGCGATTGTGACCAGCGTTGTACGCTACGACAAGTCGCCGTCCTTTTTCTAAAACCGGCGCATCCGAGCATTCAAACATGCCGCCGATCGCACAGTTGTCAGTCGAACTCAGGGGCGGGGTCGCTGGAAGTTGCGCTTGGGAACTCAATGACGCCATCAATTTGCGCATGAGAGCGCGACACTCTTAGTGCCGTTTCCGGTCGTGTGAGGTCTCAAATTGGTGCGGAACCGCTCCAGCTTCGCCGCCCCCTGACTTGTCGGGTTCTATTGTCACCTCCTCGTTCCGGGCGGTCACAATTGGACCAGGCCCATTCAAGTTCTGCACATTGTCCGCCCATGACGGGTGTCAATGGGCTTGTTGGCGATTCTGCCTAGTAGTGAGGCGATTCTGCCTACTACTTGCGATGCTGTACGTTGCGTTTCGACTTTCTTAGACGGTCATTCCCCACCTGGTCTGCCACAAACTCGCCCGCCTGTGGGGTTCAGACACTTCCGCGCCTCAATCTAAAACGATCTGGTCTCGCACAGCCTCAGCACTTGATCAGTCTGTTATTGGAATCAGCAGAAACCCGTACCCTAGTGTGCGAACCCCGTTGACACGCCAGTTGCTCACTATCCGGTTTTGCACGCCTTCTGCAACAAGTCGACCAGTTCGCTTAGCAGGTAGGGTTATTGAAGGAATCCCCACGGATATAAACCGCCAAGTGCCTTCAAGGCGATGTCCCCTCGCAGCGTAGCAAGTGTGAACCAGGCGGCCCCGTTTGATCTACATTCCGCGGAAAATAACTACCCCAAAAATATCGGACCACGCGTGCGCTATCATTCCGGGCCTCTGGCTCTTCCGCCAAACAGCGAGTAGCCCGAACAGGAGGCCGTACAGGATGATTCTCCCTACCGGGCCCACCCCTTCGTAGAGATGGCCAATAGCGCAGGAGTCGTTTCGCCGCGGAATTTTTTACGTCTAAGATTACCGCGGAGTCATCATTCTTCCAAAGAACGTCGTATCCATCTTCCAAAGAACGTCGTATCCATATGGCGGCAAAGGTACTTTCAGCACGGGAACAGGCGATTCAGATGGGTGGCATGCGGACGCGCAACTGAGCAGGTGCTGAAGATACTCGACGCGATCCGTGACTACGACGCACCGCGCGTCAGTTCTGGATCGCGCCAGCACTTCGGCCAGAAGGCGGCGTCGTCACCAGTAGCGGGAGCTTGGGATTGAGGGAGAAAGGAAAATGCGGAACAGTCGGTCGAAAGCTGACAACGAGAACCCGGACGCGTCTCGCGCAGATGCTAGTCCTGGCTGCCCTTTCCTCGAGTGGTCAGGTAAGCGTCTTAACGTATCACAATGATTTGGAGCGAACCGGGCACAATCTCGAAGAGAGGATTCTTACCCCATGGACGGTAAGTTCGGGCCAGTTCGGACAGCTCTTCAGTGATACGGTGGACGGTCCAGTCTACGCCCAGCCGTTGTACATGCCGGAAATGAACATTCCGGGCAAAGGAGTGTATGACGTCGTATTTGTCGCAACCGAGCACGACAGTGTCTACGCGTTTGATGCCGATGGCGTCGCCACGGCGCCCCTGTGGCATGTAAACTTCACCAATTCTGCGCTAGGGATCTCGACGGCGACAGCGGAGAGTTTGCAATGTGAATCCATTGCCCCCGAAATCGGCATCACCAGCACGCCTGTGATTGACGCCACCACAGGAACGCTGTATGTGGTCGCCATGACGTCCGAGCACTCCCCAGACAATTACGTTCAGCGGCTACATGCGCTGGACGTGGCAACCGGCGCCGAAAGGCCGGGCAGTCCCGTCGAGATTCAGGCCTCCACTCCGGGCGCAGGTGACGGAAACACAACGGTCAGGTTCAAGCCAGGATTCTATAAGCAACGTCCGGGATTACTTTTGTTGAACGGCGTGGTATACACGGCTTGGTCGTCTCACTGCGATGCCGGCAATTACCACGGTTGGCTGATCGGCTACGATTCGAAGACGCTCCAACAAGTCGTCGTTTACACCGACACGCCGGATTGGTACGCAGGCTCCTTCTGGCAGAGCGGTGCAGCACCCGCTGCGGACGAGAACGGCAACATTTTCATCATCTCGGGTAATGGAACGTTCACGGCTGATCACGGCGGTTCGGATCTGGGTGAGAGCATCATCAAACTCTCGACTACAAATGGTCTTTCCGTCGCGGACTACTTTACACCATTCAACAACGTGCTGCTAAGCCAAAAGGAGTTGGATTTCGGCTCTAGTGGGACGCTACTGCTGCCCCGCGGGACAGGGAGTCCGGCACACCCAAACTTGTTGGTAAGCGGGAGCAAGGAGGGCAGCATTTACCTCCTTGATCGCGACAACATGGGCCATTTTCAACCCAATGACGACAGCCAGATCGTTCAATCCCTTCCATCCGCGGTTGGTCCTATCTTCGGAATACCTGTCTACTTTAACAACACCGTATACTTTTCCGGCGCAGATGATGTGTTGAAGGCCTTCTCGATTCGTGATGGCCTTTTGTCGGAAAGGCCAATCTCGCAAAGCGTTACAACATTTCCATACCCTGGCACTGTCCCCAGTATCTCTGCCTTGGGGTCTCAAAACGGTATCGTTTGGCTGATCGATTCGGCCGCACAGTTACACGCCTTTGATGCGATGCATCTGGAGAAGGAACTGTACCGCGCGAGCGTTGGTTCCTACGTAAAGTTCTCAACGCCGACGATCGCGAGCGGCAAGGTCTACGTGGGCACGATGAACAGCCTGGTCGCGTTTGGACTACTGAACCAGGCTAGTGTCGACGCCATTGTGAACGCGGCCAATTTTCAACCCGGACCTGTTGCGCCCGGTTCGATTGTTTCGATCTTTGGTTCCAACTTGGTGCCTCGCGCTACGAGTGCTCGAACCGTGCCGTTGCCAACCGAGTTGGGGCGTTTCTCGCTGCTGGTGAACGGTGTTCCATCGCCAATCTTTTTCGTAAGCCCGACCCAGGTGAATGCCCAGATTCCCTACGAGGTTTCAGTTGGGCGGGGAACTGCGATTGGGATGGTTGGAGGAAATCCTTCACCACCCGTAACATTGACGATAGATCCCTCAGCTCCGAGTCTGTGGCTGCTGGGCCAAAACCAAGCATTAGTGCAAAATCAGGATGGCACCATCAACGGGCCGGAACATCCCGCATTGGCTGCCAGTATTGTCACTGCGTATCTGACAGGACAAGGAATGCTCGATGTGCCGATTCCGACTGGTAGTGCGGCTCCCCGAGACCCGCTAATCGGCGCTGCGGCGCAGGTCTCGGCGACGGTCGGTGGCCTGGACGCCGAAATTAGGTTCGCCGGTATGGCTCCTGGCGCGGTAGGAGTATTTCAAGTGAATCTTCGGATTCCCACGCTCGCGCCAGGCGATTATCAATTGGCTGTAGAAGTTGGTGCCTCAATCAGCAATACTGCATTGCTCACGGTGGGGCGGTAGGAGCAGGTTCACGGCCTAACAACTACTTCCGCAGTGGCACGTGGGGTTCCACGTCCGGCGCCTTCCCTCAGGCACGAATTAGGAGTACTGTCCTCTCGGCTAACACAGACAGTCAAGACACCGTTCGCCGTTCGAGGAAAAATCCTCGACCGGCAAAACGACTTTACCGCATACTGGTGTCCGGCTGGTGAAGCGGAGGCGGGCTCTCACTGCGGGAGCGCAACCCGCCAAGGAATAGCCAGCCGGAAACTCATCCAGACGATGAGAGGAGGCGTAAGCCGCATTGGTTTGCGCCTCACCTCGGCGGATAGATTTCCGGACGCCTCAGAAAACTAATAAAGGAAGCTGCCGCGCAGCGGCACCCTGATCGTTCCGGGTGACGAAGTTGCCCTTCTACCGCAGGATAACGCAGGCTTCACACTTGTTTTGTGCTGACTCTGGTGGTAAAAACTGTACTAGCAAACGGTTCAGAATCCTTGTACATTCGACAGGGAACCATGACACCCCTTGAATCCATCCGAGATTCGATTGACTCCGAACGGGCATTGTTGTTGGCTATTCAAAAGACAGTCATCTCCCCCTTCCTCAAACGGCAATGTCAGAATGCGTTGAACTACGTCGACGATTGGGAGTACTTTCTTTTCGGTGGTGGGTTGGCGAATCCCGAGCGGCATGTGGATCAAGCATTACTGTTTCTTCAGATCGCCACGAGTCAGAGGGAGGCGATTGACGATACGGTCAGGAAGTACGGATTCGATGCCATAACGCTTCCATAGATATCCCAAGCTGTCGTTATAGTATGACCGCGAACGATGTGTTGTTCTTACAAACCGCTTGTGAGGTTGGGGAAGTTCAAAACAGCTCGTTCATCAACAACCTCGAATCACTCGTTGATGCACTGGGATCGAAGGGAATGTCCGAATCGGAGATGATCGAATCGCAGAACTCTTTGAGCCGCACGGGTTACATCAAGATTCATCCGGCGATGCCACCCGGTTTGCAATTGTTCAAGATTACAGGCGCCGGTGTAGCGTGGTTCTACATCCGTCGATATGGACTGGCAGGTTACGAAAAGATCGTTGATGACGTTTCGCGAATCCTCCACGAGCGATCCATGGCTGGAATGAAAGCCACAAGCGAAGCAATAGCGAAGGTACTTAAAGTGCCAGAGATGCTCGTGCATCACATTTTCGTCAACACCCTGTAGCCGAAAGGGAGGAGCGAAGATTTTTCTAGAAGTTTTCCCTGACCGTCTTTCGACACCCGTTCGTAGCCTTCCTGCCGGAAGAAAGTGTGACATTTTAAAATTTGAAAACCGCCCCCAACACACCGAGCAAACCACGGAACACGTGGACTCCGGAGCCTGACAACTTCCCGAGTGCCCGAAATTTCCAGTTACCTTTGGCGTAGTTTTTGGGGGCGGGTCAACTGCTGGAGCTTCTCAATTATGGCTGGAGGAGATCATCGAAGGCAGGTCAACATCCCTCGCTCTTGAGGATGGTTTTGCGTGACTGAGCCACCCCGGCGCCAAAGCTATTAAAGTAGCCACTACAGTTACAGAATGTTACATAGCTGGCCGGCACAGTCCAAAAGTCGGACTAGGATTCGATTCGTGGGCCAGCAAACATTTCGTAACGCTGCTCGATTCATGCGCGCATCGACAGTAACGTGGCCAAAGATTTGGCAGTCGCGAAGCAAGATTCCCAAGGGCCGCCCATCGCGCGGACCGTTCACAGCACGCCCACCTCCGGCGAAGTATGGCGGGCTCTCGAACGCATCGGGAGGGGCGCGACGATGAAGCGGGCCAAAAGGCTCATACAACTTCTCAATTTTCTGGTGGAGACGACTCTAAGCGGCCACGGTCACTATTTGAAGGAAACCACGATTGGAGTATCGGTCTTCGGCCGTTCTCCGGACTACGATCCAAAGACCGACACGATTGTACGCAGTCAGGCATGGCGCCTAAGAGCAAAGCTGAATGAGTATTACTCCACGGAAGGCTCCGAGGAGACTGTCATTATCAGTGTTCCCAAGGGTCAGTACCTAGCCGTCTTCAACTTTCGGGATAGCTCTTCGTCTGAACACACTGCCGTCTCGCTGGAGGGCCGTGCGCGCAGCCCCAGAAGATGAAAGGCTTGATCGGCCTTTTCGTTATGTTTCTCGCGCCCGGAGCCGCCGTCAGCCGCGGACAATACTCGAGATGAATTCTGCCCGAAGTCGATGCTTATATCAACGAACTCGGCTACGAGAATGCTGCTCCCTGGGTCTTTTCGTAACCATCAACAAGAGGATACATGGCACGTGACTTCGAAGGAAGTATCGATGTAGCGTTGAAGCGCGTGTTCCGACGTGAGCTGCGTCAGCGAGACGACGTCTTCAACAAGCGTTTCTCTTTCCTTCCAGGCAGGGTTCCGCTACATTAGCAGCCTCTGGGAAGGGCCCCTTATCTGGCGCACCGATGGGCTGCTGAATTCACTGCGAGGTGCCCGCTGCCCGGGAGTTACTTGAAGGCCCCGCAATCGCGCCGAGTTTAGGTTCATCCATGAAATGCCATTCTTGGCGCGTTACCGCCACAGGCTTCAACTTGAGCGAGATCTCAGCATTGGACATTGTGTTTACACACCCTATCTCAACGCCGAGGTTTTCTATGATACCCGCTACAACGAATGGGCTCGCGACCGATATTCGACCGACGCACAGGTCCCCGCGGGTGGGCGCGTCCTTTTGCAGCCTTACTATCTGAGGCAGAACCAGAGCCGAGCAAGCACTGCACATGTGAATACGCTCGGCTTGGAACTCGACTCCTATTTCCGAAGGGTTCTGGTGCCGGATCAGCTAAGCCAGCACTGGCACTTCAGCCATGGTCACTCTATGCCGGTCCGCCGCGGCCAGCACACGCTTGACTTCTTCGGCATTGAACGGTTTAATTAGAACATCATATCCGCCCAGGGCGTGAACCTCAGCTCGAAAATCCGCATCAGCCATCCTCGAAGTCACGATCAGAGCTGGCGCATCCATCATCTCGGCGATATGACCCAATAAATCTCTCCAGGTTCCGTCGGGGAGATGGCTTTCGCAAACGACAATGTCCATGCGATCACGGCACAGACACGCGACTGCCTGTTGATAGTTCGATGCTTCGTCAACCTGCCAGAGCTTATCGCTTAGGATGCTCCGAAGAGAATCGTGGTCTGTGGGAACCGCACTGATGGAAAGAATTCTCCGCCGATGCTCGGGCTCGAGCACGCTCCGCTGCTCTTGGTATGCGGCGAGGTTCCCCGGGCCGTGTTCCAAGGCCGATGGTGGAGCATTGGTCTTTCTGTGCGGCACTTCGGTTCTCCTTCACTTGATGTAGCTGACCGCATACACGGCGCTGGCTCCGGATTACCATCGCGGCTCACTTCTGGATCCGACAGCATCACCGCGCTTTCCTTAACGCCAGCCTCATGCCGCCGAGCCACAGCCCAGCTTGCCACCATGATGCTCCCGTGCGTGAACTCTCCTGGGAGAATGTCTTCTGTCACCTGCATAACAGATTCCTAATAACGCCTTACAGATTCATCTTCAGGAGTTCCCCGGAATTGCAACCGGGCAGCCTCGGATCTCGGTCATGGCCTGAGAGCGAAATAGCCTGCCCGGGTGCGAACATCCAGTGCGCCATGCCTACGGTCGTAGGCCGTGATCTTGATGGGGTGGTAGTCGCCGTCTTGGGCGCCAGCAAAGCCCAAGGTGTACTGCTGGCGAATGATTCCTGCGATTTTGACGCAGGTTTCGGTAACTTCCGCTAACTGGGAAGGGAAGAAGGCCCTGCCGCCAGTGAGCTCCGCAAACTCGGTGAGAACCCGGGGGTTCCGGTCCAGATCTGCATCATCGTAGATGCCGACACAATAGATGACAATACGCGCCCTCTGAGCGGACTTAAGCACAACACTCAAAGGTTGTTCACTGGAGTTGTCGCCGCCATCGCTAATGATAAGAAGAACCTTCCGTTCCAGCTCTGCTTTGCCGAGCTGCGAGATCCCGGATGCCACTGCGTCATAAAGAGCTGTGGTTCCAGCGGCGCTGAAGCGCGACAACGCAGTCTCAAGTTCTGTAATGTTTCCGGTAAAGGGCTTAGCGGGCGGCAGGCCCGGACGAATCTGATCGCTGAAATGAATTACAAACATTTCGTCTTGGGGGTTGCTCGAACGCGCAAAACTTAGAGCCGCCGCAACAACCTGCGGGCCCTTGGCGATCATGCTGGCGCTATTGTCAACGAGGATGCCTGCCGCCACCGGTGCATCGTCACGCTCGAACACGGTGATCGGATGCGGCGCTCCATCGACAAATAGTTGGAAGTCTGATTTACCAAGTCCGGATACGAATTGTCCGGAACGATCCAGCACGGCAGCATGTACCAGTGTCAGGTTGACGCTGAGGCGGATGGTATCCGACGGCTGTGACGGATTGATTTGAAAAACAGCGATGGCGTAGGCAATGGCCGCAAGAGCGAAAGCAGCCAGTATTGACTTCTTCACCATCGGCGAGCACCTGTGTGTCTGGTGCCAGATGGATAGCTCTCTCTCCAGGCCCGGTCGAGCTTGGATCCGCTATGCGTCTCCTGGCAGAGGTTGTTCACCATCTTGACTCATGTGATGACGCTATCGCCGGCCGAGCGCTACGGATTTGTACCACCCCAGGCTACGCTTCGCCTTGCTCGATTTCTCGGTCGAGACTCCGCGACCTTAGCGTTCACCCCAACAAATAAGTCCGAACCGTGTGTACGTCATCTACCGGACCAGCAAGTAGGGCAGGTTGGACTCGGAAGTTTTCCAGAGAACCAGGGGTAACCAATATTGGCGGAAGGATCAAGGATGAGAATTCACTTTTGCTGCGTGATACTGTCACTGTTGCCCACCGCGATGGGGCTTGCCCAATGGCCTGGAAACAGGTCGACGAGTACGGAACGACCCTCGGATGCAGGATCGTACATGAGAGACCGAAATGGTACCGCGGTCCGCGGTGAGGTCTCTTCCGAGAATGTGATCGTTGGATCATTGACGGTCGAGCTTGTTGCCCCCAACCGGCCAGGCGTCATCAGGACGTCTGTCGAGGGAGGAGGATCGTTTGAGTTTGATGGGCTCACGCCGGGGCAATACCAATTACGATTCTCCGGTGCCGGCGGACAGATCTTGTATGAAGAACCCGTTTTGATAAGCGGCGGATTCCAAACTCTTACAATCCGGATACCTGGCAAGGCCAACGATGAGCAGGCCAAAGACGCGACGGTTTCGAT
>Ga0187819_10001754_pt1 | contig 11267 bp, 7 predicted proteins | sample NC_wetland_sal_i_15_FD_132411 | JGI IMG/M metagenome (GOLD analysis project Ga0187819, IMG submission 132411) | Wetland sediment microbial communities from Neuse River Estuary, North Carolina, USA - SO4_4 | ecosystem: Environmental > Aquatic > Freshwater > Wetlands > Sediment | place: USA: North... | reverse complement strand
TGAAGGCACGGAGGTCTGTGATTGGCTGACGCCCAAGGGGATCACGTGTGTGCTGTTGAAATACCGCGTGACGGATGTGGGGCCGTATCCGAAATCGGGGCCGCATCCGGAATCACCGATGGCGTTGGAAGATGCGCAGAGAACGGTGGGGCTGGTGCGCTTCCACGCCGCGGAGTGGCACATCGATCCGCACAAGATTGGAGTGCTTGGGTTTTCGGCTGGCGGGCATCTGTCGGCAGCGATCAGCACGCACTATGAGAAGCGCTTGTATGCGGCTGTCGATGCCGCTGACAAAGAGAGCTGCCGGCCCGATTTTGCGGTGGCTATCTATCCAGGACATCTGTCGCTTTCGGCGGCGGAATGGGATGCAAAGCAAGGGACGAAAAAGTACGCGCTTCGTTATCCGGCGAATGCGGATAAAGATTTGGGGTTGAATCCCGATGTCCCTGTCACCAGCCGGACGCCGCCTACGTTCTTGCTGCAGGCTGAGGATGACCACGTGGACAACGTAGACGACTCGCTGGCCTATTACATTGCGCTGAAGAACGCCGGCGTTCCCGTGGAAATGCATTTGTATGCGCATGGCGGGCATGCCTTTGGGTTGCGGCGCACAAAGTACCCCATAACGGGATGGCCTCGGTTCGTGGAGACGTGGCTGGGGACGATTGGGATGATTCCGGAGTAGTGCTCGGGATCACATACCGCGAAGCAGACCGTGACCCTCTCGCAGGACACCTGGTCCGCAAGTCAGGCGTTTTCGATTATCTGGCGGTGACCCTCCCGTAAGCCCTTAACTATAAAGGACCTGTACGAAGGTACAGAGCCACAAAATCGCCTGTACGAGGGGACAGGTGCGGAACGCGGCGTATCGGATGTTAACAGATTCACTACGACTGACCTCCGGGAGCCAGCGGGCAGACGGAGAGCGTGTTACGCTGCGATTCAGCGGGTTCTAGTACCCGCACGTGCGCCCTTATGTCTTCGCGCCTTGGCGAAATTCTGGTCAAAGACAGCCTGATCTCCGCCGATCAGCTTAAGCAGGCACTGGACTATCAACGTAAGAATGGGGGAAGGTTGGGGACCTGCCTGGTCAAATTAGGTCTAGTGAGTGATGACGACATTACTGCTGTGTTGTCGCGGCAGTATGGCGTGCCGTCGATCAACCTGAAGTTCTACGAAGTCGACCCCGCAGTCATCAAGCTGGTCCCCCAGGAAACGGCGATTCGCTATCAGATCGTCCCGCTGTCGAGGGTTGGGTCGACGTTGACCATCGCAATGACGGATCCGACGAACGTGTTTGCGATGGACGATATCAAGTTCATGACCGGCTTCAATGTGGAGCCGGTGGTGGCGTCAGAAACGGCGATCAGCGAGGCGATCCACAAGTTCTACGGCGACATCGAGAGCGTCGAAGAACTCGACAAGGTGATGAAAGACCTCGCCGGGGATGACGCAGCGCTCGAGTTAACCGGCGAAGATGCCGAGAACATGGACCTCGAGGAGCTCGAAAAGGCGGCCGAGGAAGCTCCCATCATCAAGCTGTGCAACCTGATCTTGACGGACGCCGTGAAGCGCGGAGCGAGCGACATCCACATCGAGCCGTATGAAAAGGAGTTTCGCGTCCGGTTCCGCATCGACGGCGTTCTGCAGAACATCATGGCGCCACCCATGAAGCTGAGAGACGCGATCACCAGCCGAGTCAAGATCATGTCGAAGCTGGACATCAGTGAAAAGCGGCTGCCGCAAGACGGTCGCATCATGATCAAGTACAGCAAGGACGGCAAGAAGAAGGAGCTGGACTTCCGCGTTTCCACGGTTCCCACGCTATTCGGGGAAAAAATCGTTCTGCGGTTGCTCGATAAAGAAAACCTGCGGCTGGATATGACCAAGCTGGGGTTCGAGTCGGAATCGCTGCAGAAGTTCGAGCGCGCGATTCTGAAGCCATACGGGATGGTGCTGGTTACAGGGCCGACTGGCTCGGGAAAGACGAACACGCTGTATTCGTCTGTCGCACGGCTGAACACGCCGGAAACGAACATCATGACGGCGGAAGATCCGGTCGAGTTCCAGCTTCCCGGAATCAACCAAGTGCAGATGAAGGAGCAGATTGGGCTGAACTTCGCGTCGGCGTTGCGCGCGTTTTTGCGGCAGGACCCCAACATCATTCTGGTCGGTGAGATTCGAGACTTCGAGACAGCCGAAATCGGAGTGAAGGCGGCACTGACGGGCCACTTGGTCCTTTCGACGCTGCACACGAATGATGCACCGTCGACGATCAGCCGGTTGATGAATATGGGTATCGAGCCGTTCCTGGTGGCGACGTCAGTGAACTTGATTTGCGCGCAAAGGTTGGTGCGACGCATCTGCACGGGGTGCAAAGAGCCGTTACACATTCAGCCCCAGGCGCTGATGGATGCGGGATTCAGCGCGGAAGAGGCCGACAAGGTTGTGATTCAGCATGGACGCGGCTGTGGGACTTGCAACAACACGGGATACAAGGGGCGAGTCGGGCTCTACGAAGTTATGGAAATTAACGACGATGTGCGGGAGTTGATTCTGGTGGGTGCTTCGGCGCTGGAACTGAAGAAGAAGGCGATAGACGGGGGAATGATCACACTGCGGCGGAGCGGGTTGCAAAAAGCGGCCGCAGGGTTGACCACGATCGAAGAAGTGTTGCGCGAGACCGTGCTCTAACGGAGAAAGAGGAGAAATGGCCGGGATTACGTTAAGCGAGTTGCTGAAAAAAATGATCGAGATGGGAGGAAGCGATTTGCATCTTTCCACCAACAGCCCGCCGCGCATCCGCGTGCACGGCAAGTTGCGCCCGCTTGATATGCCGCCACTCACGGCGGCAGACACCAAGGCGCTGGCCTACAGCGTCCTGACCGACGTGCAAAAGCACCGCTTGGAAGAAAACCTGGAGCTGGACTTCTCTTTCGGTTTGAAGAGCCTGGCTCGCTTCCGCGGCAACATCTTTCACCAACGCGGCGCGGTGGCTGCTGTTTTCCGAACGATTCCTTGGGAAATCAAGGGATTCGACGCACTGGGCCTGCCTCAGATTGTGAAGAGCTTGTGCGACAAGCCTCGGGGGTTGGTGCTCGTGACGGGGCCGACCGGGTCGGGCAAGTCGACGACGCTGGCGGCGATGCTGGACAAGATCAACAACGAGCGTGAAGAGCACATGATCACGATCGAGGACCCCATCGAGTTTTTGCACAACCACAAGAAATGCCTGGTGAACCAGCGCGAGGTGCACTCGGACACGCATTCGTTCGCGAATTCGCTGCGCGCCGCGCTTCGGGAAGATCCCGATGTAGTGCTCATCGGTGAAATGCGCGACCTGGAAACGATCGAGTCCGCGCTGCGCATCGCCGAAACCGGCCACTTGACGTTCGCCACCTTGCACACCAATTCCGCGGTGTCGACGATCAACCGTATCGTCGACGTCTTTCCGGCCCACCAACAGCCGCAAGTGCGCGCTCAGCTGTCGATGGTGTTGGAAGGCATTCTTTGCCAGGCGTTGCTGCCGCGCGTGGATGGTCGCGGTCGGGTGATGGTCATGGAAATCATGATTCCCAACGCGGCCATCCGGAACCTGATTCGCGAAGACAAAATCCACCAGATTTATTCGGCGATGCAGACAGGAACGGGACAAACGGGGATGCAGACGTTCAACCAGAGCCTCGCCAATGCTTATTTCCAGAAGGTCATCAGTCTCGAAACGGCCCTTTCGCGGTCTTCGAATCCAGACGAATTGCAGGACTTGATCAATCGTGGGGTGACCTCTCCGCCAGTCAGCGGCAGGGTGACCGTCCGAAGGTAGAGAGAAGAGGAGGGAATAGAGTATGCCGGTCTACACCTACAAGGGAACGAACCGGGCGGGCGCCGCCGTCGCGGGGGAGCGAGTGGCCGCGAGCAAAAACGAGTTGGCCACGGCACTACGGCGCGAGCAGATCAGCGTCAGCAAACTATCGGAGAAGGGCAAAGAATTCAACATCCCGACATTTGGCGGAGGAGTTGAGTCGAAGGAACTGGCGGTTTTCACGCGCCAGTTTTCCGTGATGATCGACGCCGGCTTGCCGCTCGTGCAGTGCCTGGAGATTCTTGCCGGGCAGCAGGAGAACAAGACTTTCCAGAAGATCCTGAACGGCGTGCGAGCGTCGGTGGAAGGGGGCACGACACTTTCCGCTGCGATGAAGCAGCACGAAAAAGTGTTTGATCCCCTCTACTACAACATGGTCGAGGCGGGGGAGACGGGCGGTATTCTGGACACGATTCTGCAGCGGCTGTCCACATATATCGAAAAGAACGTGAAGCTGAAGCGGGCGGTGAAGTCGGCGATGATCTACCCGGCTTCGGTGATGGGAATCGCGGTGGCGGTCATTACTCTACTGCTGTGGAAAGTAGTCCCCATTTTCGTGTCGCTGTTCAACGGGCTTGGCGTTGACTTGCCGCTTCCGACGCGCATCGTGATGGCGGCCAGCGCTTTCGTCGGCAGCATCTACGGTTTCCTGCTTGTCGTGTTCGTTGTGGGTGCGGCAGTCGCGCTCAAATTCTGGTACGGCACCCCAACCGGGCGAATGGCCATCGACACCGTCTTGCTGAAACTGCCGGTCGTCGGGATGGTTCTCCGCAAGATTGCTGTCGCGCGATTCACGCGAACGCTTGGCACGCTGATCTCGAGCGGAGTGCCGATCCTGGAAGGGCTCGACATTACTGCGCGCACATCCGGCAACGCTGTGGTTGAAAAGGCGATCGCGCAAACTCGGAAAGCCGTGGAGGCAGGCCGGTCGCTTGTGGATCCACTGAAGGAAACTGATGTGTTCCCGGGAATGGTGACGCAGATGATTGGGGTTGGCGAGCAAACCGGCGCAATGGACGCGATGCTGCAGAAAATCGCCGACTTCTACGAGGACGAAGTGGACGCTGCTGTCAAGGACCTGTTGACGGCCATCGAGCCGATCATGATCGTCTTTCTTGGTGTCGTGGTTGGCGGCGTAGTTGTGTCCATGTACCTGCCGCTGTTCTCGCTGATCAGCAAGCTGGCGGGCTAAATTTGCTCGAGGAGGACTCAAGCACGTATTGTGCACTCTCTCGTCGGCACGCTAGCTGGTGCAGGCGAATAGCAGGGAGGGATCGAACGGCGGAGTCTATTCTGCGGAAAACGGGAACATAAGACGATGACATCAAAGCCCAGCATCGGCGAGTGGCTTTCCTGGATGGGCCGCATCCGCTTTCTGCTCATCACGTTCCTTCTGGGGGTCGTCGGTGTTGGGCGTTTTACCCCGATTCCTGTTCAACTGCGGACCTTACTGCCCCTGATCGTTCTTTGGTACACCCTCGCAACCGTTTACCTCATTCTGCAGCGGTGGCTTCCAGAGTCACCGTGGCAAGCGCCGCTGCAGGTCATTGGCGATATGTTAATGGTGACTGCCGTAGTGTATTCGACAGGCGCTCAGGATAGCTACTTCGTTTCACTGTATCTGCTGATCATTTTGATGAGCAGCATCGTCTTCTCGCGCCGAGCAGTGTTTGCTGTAGCAGGGGCGAGCTTCGTTCTGTTGGGCTCGGTCGTTGAGTTGATGTTCTATGGCGCAATCTCGCGAACGTCGTTGGTTGTGCCCACGATGAGAGGGCTCGAATCCTGGCTTGGCAGCAATCTGTTTGCCTTCTTCGCTATGGCCTATCTGGGAGGGTTGCTTTCACAGAACCTGCGCAGGAAGAACATCGAACTTGAGGAGAAGAGCGAGCAACTCAAGGACCTGCAGACATTCAATCAGGACATCATCGAATCCATGCGCGGCGGTTTGTTGACCACGGACCTGGAAGGCCGAATTCTGCTTATCAACCAGGCCGGCGCAGAGATCACCGGGCACGGCTTTGGGCTCCTGCGTGGCGAGAATGCTGCAACGGCTCTCCCCGGATTCTGGCCGGTCGAAACAGACGAGAACGGAAATCCGACAGCTTCGCGTAAGGAGATCGAGTTTCGCACTTCATCTGGCGCTGTTCGTTACCTGGGACTCTCTGTATCTCCGCTGCGAACCGCTCAAAAGCAGACTGGCTACGTCTTCAATTTCCAGGATCTTACGGAACTGAAACGGCTCGAGCGGGAAGTGGTCACGAAGGAACACATGGCCGCTCTGGGCCGCCTTTCCGCGGCCATTGCTCACGAGATACGGCAGCCCTTGACGGCGATGAGCGGCGCGCTGAAGGAGCTCGTTCGGCTTGCACCTCTCGGGGACGACGACAAGAAGCTGGTTCAAATCGTCAGCCGGGAATCACAGCGTCTGAACCAAATCGTGTCCGACTTCCTCGATTACTCGCGCGAGAAAGCGTACTCGTTTTCAGATGTCGATGTCGCCTCTGTAATCGATGAGACGCTGGTGCTGCTGCAGCACGATGAATCGTTCCGCGGCAAATACAAAATCGAACGAAATTACGAGGTGCGGGCGAAGGCGCGGGCCAATCGCGACGCGCTTAAGCAAGTGCTTTGGAACCTGTCCAACAACGCGATGCGCGCGATGCCGGACGGGGGAACGCTCAGCGTCAAGCTCGGAGCGGACGCAGAGTGGGTATTCATCTCGATTCGCGACACAGGAATCGGGCTGGACCCGCGGGAAGCCACACGGCTGTTCGAGCCGTTTCAATCGGGCTTCGTGGGCGGAACAGGGCTGGGGTTAGCGATCGTCTACCGGATTCTTCAAGCGCATGGCGGCCACATACGCGTGGAAGCAGCAAAAGGGTGCGGGGCAGATTTCATTCTCGAACTACCGAGCGCAATGAGAGCGGGGAAATCGCATGGGCCAGTGCGTGGGGCGATGTCGGTTGCAGGTAACAGCGAAACAGGGCCGGTTACGGGCGACGGCAAGAAGAGACATCATGCAGGGTCAAATGGGCCGGCAGCGAGGTCAGCAGCGGTCGCGATGCGGGAGGGGATGTCACGAGTCCCGCCAAATGGTGCGACATCGGAACCAATGGCGCTGCGCGCGGTAGGGAAGGATTAGCGGAGTTATGGCGCATCTTTTGATCGTTGATGACGAGCGTTCGATCTGCGAACTGCTCGAAATCAGCTTCCGCAAGGAAGGGCATAAGATCGATGTCGCCGGCAATGGCGAAACGGCCAAGCGGAAGCTCGCTTCGCAGATCTTCGACATCGTGGTTTCCGATATTCGCATGCCCGATATGGATGGCGTCGAGCTTCTCCGTTATTGCAAGGAGGTGTCTCCCGCGACGAAATTCATTCTGATCACGGGAGTGCCGACACTCGATACGGCCATCGATGCGGTGAACTTCGGGGCCGATCGATACGTGATCAAGGGCGACCGCTTGCTCGACGAATTGCGTCTCGCCGTCGAGCAAGTTGCAGAGAGCATCGAGTTGACGAAGGAGGCCGGTTACCTGCGGCGCGAGCTGCGGCGACTGACCGGTCTTGACCACATCATCGGCACCAGCCCGAAAATGAAGGCCATTTTTGAGCTGATCGAGAACATCGCGCCGCAGAACAGCCGCGTGCTTATTACCGGCGAAAGCGGCACCGGAAAAGAGCTGGTGGCGCGCGCCATTCACGAGCACAGCACGCGCGCGAAAAACCCGTTCATCACCATCAATTGCGGCGCTTTTCCTGAAACGCTCCTGGAGTCGGAGCTTTTCGGCTACATGAAAGGTGCATTCACCGGCGCGAACGAGAACCGACGCGGACTGTTCCAGGCCGCGCATGGCGGCACGCTCTTCATGGATGAAATCGGCAACATGAGCGTCACCATGCAAGTGAAGCTGTATCGCGTGCTACAGGAAGGGAAAGTGCGGCCAGTCGGAAGCACGGAAGAATCGGATGTAGACGTGCGCGTGATTGCGGCGACGAACAAGAATCTCGAAGAAGAGATCACCGCGGGGCGCTTCCGCGAAGACCTGTTCTATCGGCTGAGCGTCATTCCGATTCATCTCCCGGCTTTGCGCGAACGCCGCGAGGATATTCCGCTTCTGGCGCGCGAGTTTCTCGATCGATTCTCCAAATCCATGAACAAGAAAGTGGAAGGCATCGATACCGAAGCGATCCGGCGCCTCGAAGTTTACGATTGGCCGGGGAATGTAAGGGAACTCGAGAATACCGTCGAGCGAGCCGTGGCTCTCGAAAGCGGGAACCGCATTTCGGTGGAAGCCTTGCCCGACCGTATCCGTAACCATTTCCAGCAAGTCGTTCCGACGAATGGGAATAACGGCAACGGAATTGTAATACCGCCAGAAGGGCTGAATCTCGAGGAACACATCCGTAAGATGGAACGTTCCTACCTGCTCGCTGCGCTGGAACGCTCCGGCGGAGTTCGCACACGCGCCGCCGAACTGCTGAAGATGACTTACCGCTCCTTCCGGCATTACGCCAAGAAGTACGAAGTCTGAATCCTACCTACAAGTCTGCTCGTTAATATTACCGAATCTGAACTGCTCCCGCCGCGGGTGAAAATCAAACGGACAGGGGAAAAGTGAAAATGGAAAGCGGGAGCCCGAAATCTAGGGCTGAACGATGGCGGCGCGAATAAGTTTATCGAGGAGAGGAAATTCGCGGTCGAGGTAAGCGTTGCCTTCCTCGAAGAGTTTCTGTTGATGACCCGCGCGCATGCCTCCGCCCGAGCGTTCGCCGTATCCGGCATAAAGGGCGTCGACCACATTCATGCCTTCGACGACTTTGGCGAACGGGGCGAAGCCCATGGCGTCGAGACGCGACTGGTCGCCGGTGTTGATGTAAATCTGAGTCGTGCGTGCGTCCGGGCCGGTCATGGCGAAGGCGAAAGTGCAGCGCACGTTGGAGGCGCGCACAGGATCGTCGGGAAACCGCTCGTTCTGCCAAATCTTGGCAATGGGTGGATCACCGGCGATGCCGAACTGGGCGAATCTGCCTACAATCACGCGAAAGAAACGCGAGTTGTCATAGAAGCCGGTCAGGACGAGATGGTAGAAGCGGTCGGCGCCGCGCAGGGCGAGCGCACGGGTTACTTCCAGCACGATATCGCCCTTCGTGGTTTCGATTTTCACACGATAGAGCTCAGGCGCAGGACGGCTCCAGATCGGATCGTGGGGATTGTGCAGGGCTCTTTCGCGCTGAGAGGGCGACAACGCCTGCGATGCTGTGATCAGCAGCAGGCCTGCGAACGCACGCGTTATTCGGCACATGATCAGGCGGCAGAGCGCTGCGCATCCCACAGGCAGCATCCTGCCGATTCCCGGTGCGCTATGTTATCGCATGATGCGAGGAGGATGAACTTCTTACGATGTGTGGGGATCGACCAACTGCTAATCGATTCCGTGGATGCGCATCGCGACGAGCTGATCGATAGTAAGATTTTGCATGCCGCGCGACTTCAAGCCCTGGATGAATTCAGGCGTGACGCCGTGAATGCGCATGGCAATCAACTGGTCGGGCTCGGGATGCCGGTAACCGAGGCCTTGCAGGTTGCGAATGAATTCGGGCGAGACACCATGAATGCGAAAGGCGATCAACTTTTCGAGTTCCACGTGATCGTACCCGACGGCGCGTAATTGGCCGATCCACTCAGCCGAAGCGCCGTGAATGCGCATGGCGATCAACGAATCGGCGTCGGGATTGTAGCCGGACTTGCGAAGCTCGCGCACCATCTCGGGGGAAACGCCGTGAATGCGAAAAGCGATCAGCTTGTCGCTGTCCGTTTCGTTGAATCCGGCTGCGCGCAGATCACTGACGAATTCGGGCGATACGCCGTGGATACGAAAAGCGATCAGCTTATCCGAGTCGTGCTCGTTGAGGCGGGCGCGGCCCAGATTCTCGATGAACTCAGGCGTGACGCCGTGGATCTTGAAGGCGATGAGCTTATCCGTATCGAGCCCGTCGAGGTTTTCGTTCTTCATCTGCTTGGCGAACGCGAGGCTGACGTCCATGGCCGCCATGGCGAATTGCTTCTCGCTATCGACGCCATCGAAGCCGAGCGATTGCATTTGGCTGCGGTAGTTGGGATCGGAGGTGAAGTGAAACAGGCCCGCGCCTTCGCCGTTGACGAGGAAACCTTCGCCATCGAATTTGCCGGCGTCGCGCACGATGGTGAAATGAACTTCTTGGCGGCCGGGCTTCGAAGCGTCCAAGCCCTGAAACGCGCTGAGCGGCCAGTCCGATTCGTGCTGCGAGTGGTAACCCTCGCGAGAAATGATCAGGCCGAACTGGACCTTGCCGGGCTGGTCGCTTCGGCTGATGGTCCAGTTGCCGGTTTGCGTGTCTGAGGCGCGCACCGCGCGGATAGCGATCACCGCGCACGCGATGATGGCGCAAATGCCCAGCATCTCTCGCAGTTTCATGAAAGCCTCCTTCGTGCTTGCGGCAGTTCCTAGAAGACTCCTGCATTTTTCAAGGCAATGAGCTTGTCGAGATCGAGGTCCTTGAAGCCATGCTTCTGCGCCTCGGCAACGAACCCAGGCGTGATGCCCTGGATTTTGGCTCCGATGTAGCAATCAGGATCATCTTTGAAATCAGGCAAGCCCGTTGCGCGGGGCCCTTTCACGTATTCCGGCGTGAGTCCTTGCACCTTCATCCCGATGATCTGATCCGCCGTTGCCTTCAGCCCGAGCGCGCGCATCTGCTGGATGTAGTCGGGCGTAACACCTTGCACTTTCATGCCGATGATCTCGTCGACTTTCGCGGGAATTCCGAGATCGTGCATTTGCTTGATGTATTCGGGCGAGACGCCTTGCACTTTCATCCCTATGATCTGATCTGCTGTGGCATCCAGTCCGAGACCGCGCATCTGCTGTATGTAGTTGGGCGTAACGCCTTGCACTTTCATGCCGATGATCTCGTCGGCCTTCGCGGGAATTCCGAGATCGTGCATTTGCTTGATGTATTCTGGGGTTACGCGTTGAACTCTCAGGCCGATGAGTTCATCGGAGTCCGGCGCAATCCCCAAATCGTGCATCGCGCGCACGTAGTCTGGCGTGATGCCTTGCACTTTCAAGCCGATAAGCTTGTCGACGTTGAAGCTCACGCCAGCAGCGCGCATGTCGCGAATGTATTCGGGCGTGACACCTTGCACTTTGAGGCCAATCAATTCGTCGACCGTCGGTTTCAATCCAAGATCGTGTAGCCCGCGAACATACTCCGGTGTCACACCCTGGATCTTGAGGGCGATGAGTTGGTCGGCTGTAAGGTTGTCGAAACCGGCGGCCTTCATCGCTTCGATGTAAGACTGCTTGGCCGTAGAGCCGGTGTTTGCCTGTTGATTTTGATCGTTTTGTTTCTGCTCCTGTTG